>WNGA01000766.1_pt1 | contig 112610 bp, 88 predicted proteins | sample 5400061 | NCBI WGS metagenome assembly WNGA01 (sample SAMN13153366, study PRJNA577476) | soil metagenome | isolation source: 100 cm soil or saprolite under grassland replicate 2 | place: USA:California | collected 2016-06-15 | reverse complement strand
AACGACGAGCCGAAGCCCTTCAAGTGGACGAAGAATGCCGACGAAATCCTCGAATCAATCGCCCGCTTCGCAACGCGGGCTCTCGTCGCGCACCGCGGGTCGTGACTTTGTCGACTAACCAAAGATCCGGGGGACTAGCGTTCTTGCGACGGGTCCTCGGCCGGCGCTCGAACCATCTGTGCGCGTGGTGCTGCGGCGTTCGCGTTCCCGAGCTCGGCGCCCGCGTTCGCTCCGACGCCGAGCCACCGCAAAGCGATCGCTTTCGCCATCAGGCCGTTGGGAAAGGACGTCCGCACGTAGGTCACCTGGGCGTCGGTCGACGCGCCCCGCGCCTTTAGCGCGAGGAGCTCTTGCGCCTCGCGCGGCACCGCGACACCCGCGCGCGCGAAGTCAGCGAACAGTCTGGCCGCCGCGGGAGACGTCATCCGGATCGTCCGTACGAAGGCGTCCGGCGCTTGCCGTCGATGGGCGCCGTTCGTGACCGGCGCGGGAGTCGCCACGGGCATGACCGCAGGTGACTCGGGCGACCGATCCTCCCGCACGACGTCGATCGGCGCAGGTTGGGAACGCAATCGCGGTACGGCTGCCAGGTAGGCGGTCGACAACACCGCGAGCGCCGCCAGACCCGCCAGCTTGGTTCGTATCCGCATGTCACGGCACCGAGAAGTCGAAGAATTGCATCGCCTGGTTCCCCCAGGTGTCGTTCGCCTGCAGGCTGAACGCGTACGTCCCGGCGCCAACCCGCGCGAGCGTGAAGTCCACCGTGCTCCCCGGAACGCTGACGCCCGTGCCCCCACTGGTCACATCCGCGCTTCCATCGGCGAGGTCCAGGTAGACGAACAGCGGCCAGAACACGACATCTGGCCCCGCGAGCGCCGCGACAGGGATCACGCTCGGCAGATCGCCGTTATAGACGAGCGCGACCTCGGCCTTCATCGTCACCTCGTCGATCAGCAGCTCGGCGTAGATCGAATCGCCCCCGCTTTCGAGGATGCCAATCACCTTGTAGATCGTCGTCGCGATGCCGCGCCTGGCGACGTCGCGCCAGGGGACCAGGCTGACCAGGACCGGCGCCGGGCTGGCGTCGAGAGCCACGACGTTGCCGCTCCAGGTGAATTCGTAAGACCCGGGACCCGGGTACGATCGGTCGACGAGCTGGAGCAAAAACGCGCGGTCGCTGCCCAGGCTCCAAAGGTTGAAGTCCACCGAAAACAGATCGGCGTCGGAGATCCGGAACGGAAGTTTCATGCCCGACAAGCCCGCCGTCGATATCGATGGCGCGATCCCGTCCGAGGCGCCGCGAACCGTGTCGATCAGGTCGGCCCACCGGGACGATCCGTTCCACGTCGTCACCCGGCGGCGGTACTCGGCGCTCATCGCCGCTGTGAGCTCGACCGGGGGACCGGCACCGACGTTGAGCCCGCTCTGACCGTTCCTCGCCGTTCCGCCCGCCTGGGCGAGGACCAGCTTTCCCAGCACGGCCTTGGCCCCACTCGCCGCGCTGGCGACGCGAGCGTCCGAGCTCGCCGCGAGCGACACCAGGATCTGGCCGATGTCCTTGAGCGGAACCGGCCCCGTGCTCTGCACCGCGCCGACCAGGGTGCGAATCGCCGCCGCGAGCTCGGGCAGCACCGACGTGTCCAGCGCCATGTGCGACTTGAACAGGACGTCCGTCGCCAGTTCCCCGTGGTGCGCGTCCCAGATCGCGACCTCCTGTCGGGCGAAGTCCGCGGCCGGCGCGCCCGGATGCGCGGCAAGCCAGGTGAGCGCTTTGTCGTAGTCCCAACCCGCGCCGTAGTCGATCTCGGCGCCCGCGATGTAGACCTTCGTGAGATCCGAAAACGCTGCGGCGATCTCCGGGCTTCCGAGCAAGCAGGTGTCGAAAGCGAGAAACTCGAGCGGCGGGTTGCCCGACACGCGCGCGGCGGCGAGACCCGAGCGAACCGCTTGCGCCGCGGCCTCGAACGGCATGGGCTGGCCGTCGCGGGTTCCGTCCTGGGTGTCGCCGCCGAACCCGTACCGCCACGCACCGCCGTGATCCCACAGGATCACGCCGCGCCGCTCGGCAGGGAACGCCGTGAACACTTTCCGAACCGCGCCGGTGAGCACGGCCGGGTCGTCGAAGTCCTCCTCGGCCGTCGCGGAGACCATCCGCAGGTCACCGCCGCCCAGGATCTCGATCATCTGCGCCCCTGACGGAAAAGTGTCGTCGCTTCCCGGCACCAGCCGGTCCGCGGGGAAATCCGCGTACAACACCACCCGCACCTCAGGCGTGAGCGACGCGTTCATCATCTCGACGAGATCCCCGATGAGGTTCGGGCCGAGGTTGTTGTCGGCGTTCGCGTAGACCATGACCGTCCACGTCGCCGTCGACGGGGTCGTCGTCGATGGCGACGTGGACGTCGAGGGGCCACCCGCGCCGGCCGTACCTGTCGTTCGGGTGCCGCCCGAGATCGGCGGCATTTGATCCGCCGCGCTACCGCAAGCGACTGACAGGAACGCGATCGCGACGATCAGCGCTCTCGTGAACCCTTCCGTACCAGAGCTGCCCATGGCCCGCCGTATCGGCGATGGCGCAAAGAAGTTTCTTCGCGTCAGCAGTCGCCGACGCGGCTACTTGGCCAGGGATGGGAATACGGGACAGCCGCGCGGAAACGGGCGCTCGTGCTCGCCGGGGGATCCGGTCGGTGCGGGCTCGCGGCACTTGTCGCTGTCGGAGCACGCGACCAGCTTGTCGATCGCGAGGTTGCGGGTGGCGTTCACCGGCCGCCCGAAATGCGGGCAGTGAACCACGACCAAGAGCAGCTCCGATCGGCGCACGATGGCCTAGTCTAGCAATGGAACGTCGGTCTCGACCGGGGCGCCGTAGTCGATGCCCGCGACCTCGAACCCGAACAGCCGGCGGAACTCCTGTTTGAAGCCCGCGTAGTCCGTGAGCGCCAGCAGGTTTTCGGTCGTGACCTCGCCCCACAGCGCCGACACCGCGGCCTGCACGCGCGGGTCCATTTCGCGATCGTCGATCCGGATGCGACCGCCGGCATCGAGCGCGGGCGTGCGTCCGGGCGCGAGGTGGTCGCGGAAGAGGCGGGTGATCTGCTCGGCGCAGCCCTCGTGCGTGCCTGCCGCCTTCATCACCTTGTAGAGGATGCTGATGTAGAGCGGGACGACCGGAATCGCGGCCGACGCCTGGGTCACGAGCGCCTTGTTGACGCTGACGATCGCGGAGCCGCCGAGCCGCGACGACAACATCGCGGATAGCTCGGCGGCCGTCGTCTCGAGGTGCTGCTTGGCCTTGCCGATGGTCCCCGATCGGTAGATCGGGTACGTGAGCTCGGGCCCGATGTAGCTGTACGCGATCACGCGGCAGCCGCGCGCGAGCAGGTCGGCGTCGAGCAGCGCGCGCGTCCACGCCTCGAAGTCTTCGCCGCCCATGACCTTGCGCGTGGCCTCGACGTCGGCCTCGGTGGCGGGCGCAATCTCGACCTCGGTGACGGCGTCCTGTCCGAGGTTGATGCTCTTGCTCCGGTAGGGCGCGCCCACCGGCTTGAGCGCCGAGCTCCACGATTGCCCGGTCGCTGCGTCGGTGCGCTTGGGCGCGGCGACGCTGTAGACGACGAGGTCCAGCTTCCTGCCCGAAGCGGCGACGGCGGCGATCGTCTCCTGTTTGACCTCGGCGCTGAACGCGTCGCCGTTTATGACCGGCAGCGCGACGCCCCTTTGCTTCGCGCGGCGCTGCACCGCCGCCAGGTTGTAGTAACCACCCGACGCGGTCTTGTCGCCCTGGGGGGGCCGCTCGAGACAGACGGCGGTCGCGCGCGCGCCGTACCCGAACATCGCACCCACCAGGCTGGACAGCCCGTAGCCGGTGCTGGCGCCAACGACGAGCGCGCCGCTCCAGCCGCTACCGGGAGCGCCGTGGGTCGCGGTCTCGATCTCGGCGTCGACGTTGGCTGCGCATCCCCCGGGGTGCGCGTTGAGGCATATGAAACCTCGAATCCGGGCGGCGACCGTCTGTATTGGCATGGCGCCTTCCTGCCAAACCGGGAGGGGCGCCGTCAAGCGGCGGCGGCGGCCCACTGCGTCGGACAGTTGTACCGGCGGGTTGGGTGGTTACGTTTCCGGCATGGACCCACGGAGCTGGAAGCGCATCCTGGTGCCGACCGATTTTTCGGACCCGTCGACCGAGGCGGTCGCGACCGCGATCGCATTCGCGCGGCTGTCGAACGCGACGCTGGATCTCGTGCACGTCGCGGTCGAGGCGAATTACGTGCTGCCGCCGCCGGTCGACGTCGCGCCGGTCGCGATCGACATGAGCAACATCATGGCGCACATCTCCGAGAGCCTCGCCGCCGAGCAGGCCCGCGTGCGCGACGCCGGTATCCCGTGTGAGAGCGCGGTGCTGGTGGGTCGGCCGGAGACCGAGATCGTCTCGCGCGCGACCGAGAAACACGCGGAGCTCATCGTGATGGGTACACACGGCCGCAGCGGCCTCGCGCACGCGCTGCTGGGCAGCATCGCCGAGCGGGTCGTGCAGCACGCCCCCTGCCCGGTGCTGATCGTCCCGCGCCGAGCGGCTAGGGCCGCCTGAGGGCCGCCTAGACCTGATCGCGTGCAGCGAAGGCCGGCTCCGCCGGCCGGAGCTCATCGCGGGAGGTTCGGAACCCTCCCAGGGTTCCGAGCTCAATAATCCGCGTGCAGCGAAGGCCGGCTCTGCCGGCCGGAGCTCATCGCGGGAGGTTCGGAACCCTTCTAGGGTTCCGTTCAATAATCCCCGTGCAGCGCTGGCCGGCGCTGTCGGCCGATGCTCATCGCGGGAGGTCGGAACCCTTCTGGGGTTCCGGAATTCAGTAATCCGCCGCGTGGCGAAGCACGTGGACGTCGTTGCGGGGGCGCACCGAGGCAGGTGACGGGTACGAGCGGTTCGTTTCGCCCCAGAGCTCGAGCGCGGTGATGAGCCCGTGGCCGCCGGGGTCGGCCGCGATCCGGCAGGCGTCCGATGTCACCCACTCGCGCGCGTGCTCTCGGCACCCGGCTAGCACCCCATCCTCTGTGCCCGCCAGGACCACCGCCGGCGACCGCGTACACGCCGGCACCCAACACGAAACCTGGCGCTGCTCCGGCTCTGCTTGGAACGCTGACCGCAGCGTTCCCATCATTTTTTCCATCAACCTTTTCATGTCCCAATGGTACGCGGCCGGCACCTGGCGCAGGTTACATCCCCGTGACCTTTCGCCGGGTTCCAGCTGGCGCACGTTCACTCGGCCGTCACGGAACCGTCACCATCGAGCCGGCCGATCAGCGGAGCTCGACGACGCTGACGCCGTCGCCGCCCTGCCGCGGCGAGCCGGCGGCCCAGCGCGCGACGTAGCGGGAGTCATCGAGGTAGCCGCGGACGCGCTTGCGCAGCGCGCCGGTGCCGTGGCCGTGAATGATCACGACGTGGGTCTCACCTGCGAGCGTCGCGCGATCGAGCGCGGCCTCCACCGCGGCGAGCGCATCGTCGCCGGTCTGGCCGCGCAGATCCACCGACGGGGAGGACGCGGTCGACACCAGCGCGAGGTTCTCCTCGGAGGACGCCGTGTCGCGGGCGGCGTGAGACGGCGGCCGTGACGACCGGCTGGTGGACGCCGGGCGCCGAGGCGCGGCTGACGGCTGGAGCTCGTCGGCGCCGACGTCGACCGTCAGGCTCCCCGCGCGCACCTTGGCCCGGCCGTGGCCGTCGGGGAGCTGCGCCAGCACGCCGGTGAGGCCCAGCCTTTCGATGCGGACGTGCGCGCCGACCGTCAGCGGCGCGGGCGGTGGCGCCGGGCGCGCGGCGGCCGGCAGCTTGGCGAGCGCCTCGGCCGCCACCCCCGCCAGCTCGGCGCGGCCAGCCTCGGCGGCGCGCGCGGTCCCTGCCTCCTGGGCGCGCCTGACGACCGCCGCCAGCGCCGCGCGCGCATCCGCGATCGCCGCCTCGACCGCTTCGCGCGCGGCGTGGCCGAGCTCGCGCTCGCGCCGGGCGAGCGCCGCCGCGGAGGCCTGCTGCGCCTCGGCGCTCGCGCTCGCGGCCACCTCGGAAGCGGCCAGCCGCTCGGACTCGCGCTGCAGCTCCGCGTCGCGCGCCTCGAGCCGGGCGATCACGGACTCGAGCCCGAGGCTGGGCGCGCCCGCCAGCGCCCGCGCCCGGTCGAGCAGCGCCGCGGGCAAGCCCATCCGCGCCGCGATGTCGAAGGCATACGAGCGCCCCGGCGCGCCCGGCGCCAACCGGAACGTCGGGCGCAGGTACTCGAGGTCGTACTCCATCCCGGCGTTGGCGAACCGCGCGTCGCTCTCACCCAGCGCCTTGAGGCTGTCGTAGTGAGTCGTGATCACGGCCAGCACCGCGCGTTCGGCCAGCGACTCCGCGGTCGCCCGCGCGAGCGCGGCGCCCTGGTCCGGGTTTGTGCCCGCCATCAGCTCGTCGAGCAGCACCAGCGTCGCGCCTTGCTCGCCGGGTATGGTCAGGATGTCGCGCACGCTGGCGAGGTGCCCGGAGAACGTCGACAGATCGCCGAGCACCGACTGCCGGTCGCCGACGTCGGCGCGCACGTCGCGAAAGAACCCGACCCGGCTGCGGCGGTCGGCGGGCACCAGCAGCCCGGCGCGCGCCAGCAGCGCGGCCAGCCCGACGGTCTTGCCGAGCACGGTCTTTCCGCCCGCGTTGGGGCCGCTCACGATCAGAATCGGCGCCGCGGCGCCGCCCAGCGCCACGTCGTTGGCCACCACCGCGTCATGCGCGTGGGTGAGCGCCAACAGCGGGTGACGGGCGGCGCGGAGGTCGATGATCGGTTCGTCGACGATGTCGATCGCGCTGCCGTCGTACGCGAGCCCGAGCCGCGCCGACGCCGCCAGCACGTCGAGCGCCGCGAGCGCGGCGGCTGTCTGCCTCAACGCCGGCGCCGACACGGCGACATCGGCGGTCAGCGCCTCGAGGATGCGGCGCGACTCGCGCCGGATGTCGAGCTCGACCACCTTGAGGCGGTTGTTGGCGGCGACCAGCGCGGTGGGCTCGACGAACACGGTCTCCCCGGTACGCGAGGTGTCGTGGACAATGCCGAGGCCGAGCGACTTGGCGCTGGCCTTGAGCGGCAGCACGTAACGTTCGGCGCGGACGGTGAAGAACGTGTCCTGCAGGACGGATGCGTACTCGTCGACGCGCATCAGCGTCTCGATCGCGGTACGCGCGTGCTCGGCCAGGCTCTTGCGCTCGCCGCGCAGGCGGGCCAGCTCCGGCGACGCGGCGTCGCTGATCTCTCCCGACGCGTCGAACGTTGTCTCGATGGTGTGAGCGAGCCCGAGCGGCGGGTCGAGCCCGTCGATCGCCGCGGCGATCTCGGGCATCGGCCTCGTTGCCGACACCTCGGCGAACCAGCGCCGGGCCGCCTCGGCGGTCGTCGCCAGCGCCGCCACCGGGCGCAGCTCATCCGCGCCCAGCACGATGGACTTCTCGGCGGAGGCGATCGCGGCCTCGATCTCGGGCGCCGCCAACCCGGGGGGGCCCTGGTCCGCGCGCAGCAGCGCGGCGAGATCGGCGACGGCGACCATCCGCCCACGCGCCTCGTCGGCGGTCGCGAGCAGTGGCAGTGCCAGGCAGCGCGCGCGTCCGACGGCGGACTGCGCCAGGGCCGCCAGCCGCGACGTCAGGTCGGGCCAATCCAGCGCCACCAAAAAACGCTCGTGGATCACGTCCCCTTCTACTAAGAAAAGGACCCTGAGAGGGTCCTTTACATCCCCCGCGACGAGCTCCGCCGGGCCAAGCCCGTCGTCGCTCACGCGATCGAAAACAACCCTGAGAGGGTCCTTTACATCCCCCGCGACGAGCGATCAAAACGTTGCCGTTCGCCATGATTGACGTACGAAAGCTGACGAAGACGTATCGCGTGCACAAGCGGGCGGCGGGCATCGCTGCAGCGCTGCGGTCGGTGCTGCGCCGCAAGTACGAGACCGTGACCGCGGTCGAGGAGCTGTCGTTCGCGATCGCCGACGGTGAGCGGGTCGGGTTCCTGGGTCCGAACGGCGCCGGCAAGACCACCACGCTCAAGGTGCTGGCGGGCCTCTTGCACCCATCGGCGGGATCGGTTCGGGTCGGCGGGTTCGTGCCCCACACGCGCGACCCGCGTTTTTTGCAGCTCATCACGCTGGTGATGGGGCAGAAGCAGCAGCTCATCTGGGACCTGCCACCGTCCGAGACCTACGCGATGAACCGCGCCATCTACGGCGTGCCGCGCGCGCAGGCGGAGGAAACCGTTCGCACCCTGGTCGAGCTGCTCGAGATCGGCGACCTCATCAGCAAACCGACCCGTCAGCTGTCGCTGGGCGAACGCATGAAGTGCGAGCTGGTGGCGGCGCTCCTCCACCGCCCCCGGGTGCTGTTCCTCGACGAGCCCACCATCGGCCTCGACGTGTCGATGCAGGCCAAGATGCGGGACTTCATCCGCGACTACAACGAGCGCTTCGGCGCCGCGGTGTTGCTGACCAGCCACTACATGGACGACGTGGTGGCGCTCTGCCCGCGGGTGGTGGTCATCGATCGCGGCAAGCTGCTCTACGACGGCGACCTGCGCGCGCTCGCGCGCAAAATCCGGCCCGACAAACACGTCACGATCCGATTCTCGAAGCCTGTCGACCGCGCCGATCTCGAACCGCTGGGCACCGTGATCTCGCTCGACGCCGCGCAAGCGGTGCTGTCGGTGCCGGGCGCGCAGGCGAGCGCGGTCGTGCGCGACGCGCTCGCCGCGCTGCCGATCGTCGACCTCACGATCGAGGAGGCGCCGCTCGAGGAGGTGATGCGCGAGCTGTTCGGGCGGCGCGCGAAGCCGGAGCCCGCTCCGCGGGTCGACGCATGACCGGCGACGGCCGCCCGGCCTCCGCGTCCGGGGTGGCGGCGGCCTTGCCGGCGCCGGAGCCGGCCCCCGCGCCGCTCCCGTTCGGCGCCGGTCTCGCCCGCGCCGTGCACGCGTTCCCGGGCCTGCTGCGCGTCGGGATCGCCGACGTGGTCGCCTACCGCGCCGAGTTCCTGGTCTGGATCCTGACCACCAACATGCCGCTCGTGATGCTGGCGCTCTGGCACGCGGTCGCCGCCGACGGCCCGGTCGGGCGGTTCGGCCAGGCCGAGTTCACGAGCTACTTCCTGGGCGTGCTGGCGGTGCGCCTCTTGACCAGCAACTGGGCCGCCTGGCAGATGTCGATGGAGATCCGCGACGGCACGCTTTCCGCGAAGCTGCTCCGTCCCGTCCACCCGATCTACGCGTACGCCGCCGAGCACCTCGCGGCGGTGCCCATGCGTACGCTCGTTGTGTCGCCGATCGTCGCGCTGCTGTTCACCACCTCGTGGCAGAGCTTGCTCGGCCATGATGCGCGGCTCGCGCTCATCCTGGTGGCCGCGCTGCTCGGCGCGTGGCTGCTCACCTTCTTCATGATGGTGCTGCTCGGCTCGCTGGCGTTCTTCATCGACAGCTCGATCGGCGTGTTCGAGCTTTGGATCGGCGTCTACTCGATCTTTTCGGGCTACCTCATCCCGCTCGAGGCGATGACCAGCGCACCGAGCGGGCCGTGGGTCGGTCGATGGATCCTCGCCGCCGCCGAGGTGTTGCCGTTCAGGTTCATGCTCGCGTTCCCGGTCGAGGTGCTGGTCGGGCTGCTCACACCCGCGCAGGCGCTGCGGCTGCTGGCCGCGCAGTGGCTGTACGTCGCCGCGGCATTCGTGGGCGGGCTCGTGGTCTGGCGCGCGGGCGTGCGAAGGTTCTCGGCGTTCGGAGGATGATGATGTCGACGATGCCGACGACGTCGATCACCAGCGTCGCCTTCCGTTACGCCGGCCTGCTGCGGGTGCAGCTCGGCGTCTCCGCCCTGACCGCGATGCAGTACCGCGCCGACTTCGTCGTCCGGGGCGTCATGGCGCTGCTGTGGGTCGGGATCACGCTGGTCCCGCTGCTGGTGGTGTTTGGTGTCCGCGACAGCGTCGCCGGCTGGACCTTCCCCGAGTCGCTGGTCGTGGTCGGGTGGTTCACGCTGATGCGGGCGGTGCTCGAAGGCGCGGTCAGCCCCAGCTTGACCGCGGTGGTCGAGCACGTCCGCAAGGGGACCCTCGACTTCGTGCTGCTCAAGCCCGCCGACGCCCAGTTCTTGGTGTCGACCGCCAAGTTCGAACCCTGGCGCCTCGTCGACGTCGGGGCTGCGCTGGCGGTGTTCAGCTACGCGTTCGTGAAGCTCGGACGCTGGCCGTCGCCCGCCCAGGTAGCCGCCGGGCTCGGGTTCTTCGCGTTGGCGGTGATGGTGCTGTATTCGATCTGGATCCTGGTCGTGAGCGCGGCGTTCTGGGTGGTCAAGGTGGACAACCTGTCCTACCTGTTCGGGTCGCTGTTCGATCTCGCGCGCTGGCCGATCTCGGTGTTTCGCGGCGCGTTGCGGTTCATGTTCACGTTCATCTTCCCGATCGCGCTCATGACCACGACCCCGGCGCTGGCATTGCTCGGGCGCCTCGATGGCCGCACCGCGGCCGTGGCGCTGCTGGGCAGCGTCGGGTTCGCCGCGGTCGCGCGCGGCGTTTGGCGCCGCGCGCTCGCCCTTTATACGAGCGCCAGTTCTTAGCGCTTGCTACCCTCGTGAAGCGCGGTCGCGCTCCTGCGAGCGGTCCCCGATCGCGTTCGGGTCAGGAAGTTGTCGACCGAGCAGCAGCACGCGGACACGAGAGCAAGTCGGCGCGAACGACTGCTCGCACCCGGTTTCAGCCTCGCGCTGCACCTCGGCGTGTTCGTGGCGCTCGCGATGTGCGCGCTGTCGGCGGGCGTGTGGCTCGCCCAGCGGGCGCGGCCGGTCGACCTGTGGATCATCCCCGCGTATCTGGTCGTGGCCAACGTGGTGGAGTACCTCGTGCACCGGCTGCTCATGCACCGCCCGCTGTGGCCGCGGCGGCTCTACCGCGGCCACACACTCGGGCACCACCGCGCGTTCCACCACGATTCGATGGAGCTCGCGACCTGGCGCGAGCTGCAGCTGGTGTTCATGCCGATGTTCACGATGGTGCTGCTCTTCGGCGGGATGGCGCCGACCGTGGCGCTCTTGGGCTGGACGCTGGGCCCCGGGGTCGCGGGGCTGTGGGCGCTGACCGCGGTGCTGACCTTCGTGGGTTACGAGGCGATGCACGCGCTTTATCATCTGCCGGTGCGCCTGTTGCGGCGCTCGGGCCTGCTGCGTAGCCGCGCGTTCCGATTCCTCTACCGCCACCACCTGCACCACCACCGCCTGCACCGCATGCGCTGGGCGAACTTCAACATCTCGTTGCCGCTGTCGGATTGGGTTTTCGGAACCATGGAGCTCGACGTCGAAGCAAAAACTCGGGCGCGGTGACGGTTTAGTGAGACGATGCGCGGGCGCTCGTCCCGGACGCGACTTTTTCCGGGCCGCGCCGATAACCCCGCCGCATGACCTCGACCCACCTCCACGACGCCGCCGGTGACGACCGCGCCGTGCGCGACGAGGCGATGGCGCTGGCGGCCCGCTGGCGCGCCGGTGACCCGGCGGACGCGGGGCTGCGAGCGTCGTGCGGCGCGGCGCTGGGGGACTTGCGCGCGGCCTGGCGGCGCAACCCCGACCGATTCGACGCCGAGGTGGTCACGACGTTGCGCGAGCTGGCGCGGGTGCTGGCGATGCCCGTGGTCAAACCGGGCGCCGCTGACGAGGTGCTGCGGGGGGTGTTCGGGTACGAGGCGTTCCGGCCCGGACAGCGCGAGATCATCGACGCGCTGCTGGCGGGGCGCGACTGCGTCGGGGTGATGCCCACCGGCGCGGGCAAGTCGCTGACCTACCAGATTCCCGCGCGGGTGCTGGGCGGCACGACGCTGGTGGTGTCGCCACTCATCGCGCTCATGAAGGATCAGGTCGACGCGCTCGACCAGGTCGGACTGCGCGCGACCTACCTCAGCTCGACGCTCGAGCCGGAAGAGCGCGAGCGCCGGGTGCGGGCGCTCGCGGCGGGCGAATACGAGCTCTGCTACGCGGCGCCCGAGGGAATCGAGGCCTCGGTGGGTCGGGTCCTGTCGCGGCTGGACCTGCGGCTCATCGCCGTCGACGAGGCCCACTGCATCAGTCACTGGGGCCACGACTTTCGGCCCGCGTACCGCAACCTCGCTGGGCTCAAGCAGCGGTTCGGCCGCGGGCGGCCGGGGGGCGTGCCGGTGCTCGCGCTGACCGCGACCGCGACCCCGGCGGTGACCGCCGACATCGTCGAGCAGCTGGCGATGGACCACCCCGCTACCTATCGGGGCAGCTTCTACCGCGCGAACCTGCACGTCTCGGCGTACCGCAAGGGCGGCGACGGCGAGAGCGACGCGAACGGCGCGAGCGGCGGCCGGACCACGGGCGGCAAAGGCGTGCGCGCGGCCATCGCGCGCCTGGTCGAGGCGCGGCGCGGGCAAAGCGGGATCGTGTACGCGCTGTCGCGCAAGGCGTGCGAGTCGCTGGCCGACTTCCTCAGGGATCGAGGCGTGCGCGCGGCGGCGTACCACGCGGGCATGGAGCCGTCGGCGCGGTCGTCGACTCAGGAGGCGTTCGCGCGCGACGAGGTTGACGTCGTGGTCGCGACCATCGCGTTCGGAATGGGGATCGACAAGTCGAACGTCCGCTATGTCATCCACCGCGACATGCCGCGATCGATCGAGAGCTACTATCAGGAGATCGGGCGCGCGGGCCGCGACGGCCTCGCGAGCGACTGCGTGCTGTTCTACTCGTGGGCGGACGTGCTCGCGTACGAGCGCTTCGACGACGGCGGCGAGACCGACCCCGACGTGCTTGCGCGCCAGCGCAACCAGACCCGGGCGATGTTCCGGCTCGCGGCCGCGCCTGGCTGCCGCCATCGGGCGATCGTCCGCCATCTGGGCGAAGCGATCGCCGACTGCGGGGCTTCGTGTGACACCTGCGCCGGCTCGGACCGCCTCGCGGAGAGCCGACCGTCGGCAGGGCACGGCGACAGCCCGCGGCGCGTGCGCGGACCTCGCCCGCCCGGTGCGGTCGCCGACATCGGCGAACCGGGCGGGTATGAGGTGGACGAAACCCTGGTGACGGCGCTCAAGGAGCTGCGCAAGCGCCTCGCCAGCAGCCGGGCCGTGCCGGCGTACGTGATCTTCAACGACGCGACCCTGCTCGAGATCGCAGCCCGCAGGCCGCGCACCCCCGAGCAACTGCTGGGAATTCCCGGGATCGGCCCCAAGAAGCTCGAGCTGCACGGCGCGGCGCTTCTCGAAGTCGTCGCCCGGAACGCCTCGTAGCGCCGCCCCAGATCTTTTCCGAGGCGCGTACGTCGGACCGGGTATGCGCCACTCGCTGCCCGTCATCAGCCAGCCCGACCCCATCGACCGCATCGAGATCTCCATCCCCTGCGACGTCGCCTGGGACGGCATGGTCGGGGACGAACGGGTGCGACATTGCGGTGAATGTCGGCAGAACGTCTACAACATCGCGGCGATGACCCGACCCGACGCGCTCCGGTTGCTGGAGACGACGGGCGGCCAGGTGTGCGTGCGCATCTTTCGGCGCCCGGACGGCACGGTGGTCACCGCCGACTGCCGCGAGCGGCTGCGCGCCGCCCGCCGGCGCGGCCTCCACGTGTTTCTCGGCGTGCTCGCGATCGTCATCGTCACGCAGCTGGTCGCGCAGCTCGCGGGTCTGCTCGGCAAGCGCCCGCCGCTAGGTATCGGGGACCGCGCCGCCGCCGCGTTGGCCGGGGAGCCGGTCCCAGCGCCCGACATGACGGTCCTCGGGGGCACGCCGCCGCTCCCGTACATCGAAGGCAAGCCCGCGCCGATGCCGCTCGCGGGGAAGCCGGTCGGCCATAGAAGGCACCGGATGGGCAAGGGCCACGCTTCCGGGGGCGGCGCCACCATGGGCGCACCGCCGGCTGTGGAGTCCAAGCGCAAGCGGAGCCTCGACGACGATCTTCAGGGCCTCTTGTCGCTCTGATCCCCGATCCCGATCACACGCGCCGTTGCCGGCACCGGGTTATGCTGGGCCCGTGACCGCGCACGCGCGCCGAGCGGTCGTTTCGACGCTGCTGTCCGTCCTCTTCGTGATCGAGGTGGCGGCCGGACACGCGCGCGCCGCGGACGACGATCTCCCCGAAGTCGCCGACGAAGAGGCGCCGTTCGCCGAGGCGCAGTTCGGTCCGCGCTACGTCATCGACGAAGTGGTCGTGCGCGGCAATGCCAAGACCGCGAAGTCGATCATCCTCGCCGAGGCGGCCGCGATCGGCCTCGCGCCCGGCGCCGGCGTCGACGCCACCGATCCGCGGGTCGAGGCGGTGCGCTACCGCCTGCTGACGCTCGGATACTTTCTCGACGTCCGGCTCAAGGTCACGCGCGGCTCGCGCCGGGGCGGCGTGGTGCTGGTGATCGAGGTCGAGGAGCGCGGCACCATCGTCATCAACGAGCTGTTCCCCTCGACCAGCGCGGCGACCGCGTTCTGGGGCGGCGCCGACGTGTCGGAGACCAACTTCCTCGGGCGTGGCATCAACCTCGGCGCGGGGTTGGTGCTGTCGACCAAGCCCATCGTCCCCGACGCCCACCGTGGGCTCGGCATCCGGGTGCGCGGCGCCGTCCCCGCGATCGGGGGACCGTACGGGCTGGCGCTGTCCGCGACCGGACTCTTCAACGACGGCAGCGAATTCTACCGGGTGTCCGGCGCCGACGGCGACGCCGACCCGGGCCTGTTCAGAGCCAGCCGCGTTCGCCGCGCGGGCGGGGTTCTGGGCGTCGGCAAGGACTTTCGGGTGCCGCTGCACGTGGGCCTCGATTTCCGCCAGGAGGTGGTGGATGCGGTACTGCCTTCGGTGAGCGCCATCGACTTCATGGTCCAACCGGGCACGAGCCGGCTCGGATCGGTGGCCGGCAGCCTCGAGCTCGACACCCGATCCGATCCGATCCTGCCGCGCGCCGGGATGCGCATCGCCCTCACCGTCGAGGCCGCGACGTCGCTGGTGCTCGGATCGAGCTACGACTACGTCAAGGCCGTCGCGGAGGGGTCGTTCTACTGGCGGATGCCGCGCGGGCACGCGCTCGGCCTGCACGTGTTCGGCGGCGCCATCGGCGGCAACGCGCCGTTCTTCGACCGGTTCTTCATCGGCGACCTCAACCTGCTGCTGCCGAGGCGCGCGCTCGGGATCAACTTCTCCACGCTGCCGTCCCGCAACCTCCTCGACACCTCGATCGCGCATCACCGCTACGACGAGTTCGCGGGTCGCGTGCTGCTCGAGTACGCGATGCCGATCTGGCGGCGCAAGGGCTTCGTCTACGGCGGCGACGCGTTCGTCGCCGCCGGGCTCGTCGGCATGGCGAGCCCGGGAGACGCGATCGGCCCCGGGCCGTTTGCGTGGGGGAAGCTGCCGATCGACTTGACCGCCGATCTCGGCCTGCGGCTCGACACCTACGTGGGCATCTTCACGATCTCGATCGCGAACGCGCTCAGCCGCAGCTCGTTCTGATGACGACGCCGCCGTTCCCTCACGCGCTTCGCCGGGCAGCGGTCCTGGTGGCGGCGCTCGCGGTAGGCGTGCTCGCGCGGCCCGCGCCCGCCGCCGCCGCCGATCCGCCCCCGATGCGGATCGCGGGTGTGCACGTCAAGGGCGGCCAGCTCGTGGTCAGCGTCGGGCTGCAGGATTTGTTCGGGGCGGCGGAGCGCCAGCGGCTGACCTCGGGATTCTCGACCCGCGTGCTCATCCGCGTCGCGCTCCAGGACGAGATCGAGGGCGAAACCGTCGCGCTCGCGGTGCAGCGCGCGGAGATCGTGTTCGACATCTGGGACGAGAAGTTCTCGGTGCGCACCACCCGCGGCGTCGGCGCCGAACGTCGCGTCCAGGTGACGGACCCCGATCTCGCAATTTGGCACGCCGCCACGCTGATCGACGTCCCGATCGCCGACGCGCGCCGGCTGCGCCCGTCGGGGCGTTACCTACTGCTCGTGCGCGGCGACCTCAATCCCATCTCGGAAGACCTATTGGCTGACGTTCGGCGCTGGCTGGTGCTGCCGGCACGTGGACAGCGGCGGCTCGGCGCCGGCGACAGCTTCTTCGGATCGTTCGTCAGCATTTTCGTCAACCCGCGGATCGAGGACAGCGAGCGCCAGGTGCGGTTCGTGACCCAGACGTTCTCGTTCGCGGCGCCTGCCGTGGGGCCGCCGAGATGATCCGCATCCGTTTGCCGGGCCGGTTCGAGTGGAAGATCCTCGCCGCGCTGTTCATCGTGGCGTCGGTGCCGCTGGTCACCGCCGGTTACCTCATGTCGATCACGATCGGGCGCATCCAGGTGCTGACCGAGCAGCATCAGGAGGCGGTCCGACACTCGCTGGGCGGGGCGGTCGAGGTCTACCGATCTTACTTCGCCGAGATGAAGGAGACGTTTCGCGAGCGCGCCAACCAGATCGCGGCCGAGTCCATCTCTCGCGCCGACGAGCTCGCCGACGTCCCCGAGCTCCTACGCGCGCGCATCATCGTGGGGTCGGAGGTGGTCGACGAGTGGTCGCTGCCGCGCGAAGTGCTGGAGCGCGCGCACGAGGCGCCCGCGACGCTGGTCGCGCTGCCGCCGGCGCCCCATCCCAAGCGCAAGGCCCAAGCCAAAGCCAACGACGACGACGGCACCCAGCCCCGCCTGCTCGAGCTGACGTTCGGGATCTCGAAGGAGATCTACGCCAATTTCCTCGCGCTGCGCGAGGCCACCGAGAAGGAACACGATCTGGATCGGCTGCTGCCGCTGGTGCTGCCGCGCATCTTCCGCGGCCTGGGCGTCGCGCTCATCACCGTGCTCGCGTTCGCGACCGTGCTCGGCCTGTTCGTCGCGCGCCGCGCGACCGGACGGGTGGCGGCGCTGCGCGACGCTGCCCGCCGCGTCGGCGAAGGCGACCTCACCGTGCGGGTCGCGCCGCGCGGCAAGGACGAGCTCGACGATCTGGGGCGCGCGTTCGACAGCATGGTGGCCGAGCTCGGAGACGCGCGCTCTCGCCTGCTCTACCTGCAGAAGGTGTCGGCCTGGCAGGAGGTCGCGCGCCGGCTCGCACACGAGATCAAGAACCCGCTCACGCCCATTCAGCTCGCGGTGCAGGAGCTCGGCTCGAAGTACCGCGGTGAAGACCCCGACTACACGCGGCTGCTCGCGACCGTGCAGGAGATCCTGCAGGAGGAGGTGGGCGCCATCCGGCGGCTGGTCGACGACTTCTCGGCGTTCGCCAAGCTGCCCAAGGTCGAACCCCTCCCGATCGACCTGGCGCAGGCGGTCGAGGACTTCGCGCGCTCGCACCCCGAATGGCAGCAAGCGCTGGCGGTCGAGCGCCATGGCCCAGTCGAGGCGCTGTGCGACAAGATGCTGGTACGGCGGGTGCTCGCCAACCTGGTCGAGAACGCGGTACAGGCCGCCGAGGCAACTGGCAAGCGGCCCGAGGTGCGGGTGTCGGTCGCGCGCGACCCGGGAAAGCCGTTCGCGCGTATCGTGGTCGACGACAACGGCCCGGGCGTGCCCGCCGCCGAGCGCGAGCGGATCTTCGATCCCTACGTGACGACCAAGGAGCACGGCACCGGGCTCGGGCTCGCGATCGTCCGCAAGATCATGATCGACCACGGCGGCGACGTACGCGTCGCCGCCGAGCCCGCGCCCGCCGGCGGGGCGCGGTTCGTGGTCACGCTGCCGACCGCGCGCGCACCGGCCGGGTCTGCCCCGCCACGCGCAACGCCGGGCGCCCGTCGAGTTGTGTGAACACGTCGGCCAGCGCCGCGACCGCCGAGCTGGCGAGGCGCGCCTCGAGCCGCCCGCCCCGCACCCAGGCCCGCAGCACGCCCGCGTCGTCGAGGGTCAGGGTGTCGGGGTCGAGCGCCTCCTCGGCGCCGTCGGACAGCGCGAGCAAAATCGTGCCGTCGGGCACCACCCGCGCCGCGCGCGCCACCAGCGGCGTGTCATCGACGTCGAGGTACGCGAACCGCCGCTCGTCGAGCCGCAGCACGTAGCGCCCGTCGGGCGGTGGCAGCCGGTCGAGCCAGCGATAGAGCGCCTGCTTGAGCCCGACGTGCGTGACCTCGGCGCCCTCGTGGATGAACCGCCCCTCGCGATCCACGCGGATCCCCGACTGCCGCAGTTTTTCGATCAGCGCCGCGTCGGCCGGCTCGACCATGCAGACAATCTAGCTCATAGGGAAGGACGGGTGGGGGCCCCCACCCTCCCCTCCGAACCTCCCGCGACGAGCTCCGCGAGGCAAAGCCTCGCTGCGCTCACGCGCCCGGGTCTCTAAGACGCGCGCAACGTCCCTAGCCGTCGAAGCTCGTCTTTGGTCCAGAGCTTCTCTTTTTTGAGCCGGATGCGCTCCACCTGCTCGGCCGGGCTGAGCGACAGGTGCCGCTCGAGCTCCGCCAGCCTGCGTTCCAACTCGTCGTGCCGCTGCTTCAACCTCGCCGTCACGTCCCCCGCCACCCCTGCGTCCACGTCGGTCTTCGCCATCCACGGACCTCCGAGCCTTGATGATACCGGATCGGCGCGCCCGGATCAGGTCGCGCGTTGGTTTTCGAACGCCGTGATCACGTCGCTCTTCGACAACAGGAACTCCAACTCGTCGACGCCGTTGAGCAAACAGTAACGCGCGAACGGGTCGATCGGGAACGTGGCCCGCGTGCCGTCGGCCAAGGTCAGGCTCCGGTCCTCGAGCGAGATCGTGACCTCGGCCCCCGGTGCCGAGAGCAGCTTGGCGTAGACCGCCGGCTCGACCATCACCGGCACGAGGCCGTTCTTGAGCGCGTTGTTGCGGAAGATGTCGGCGATCGACGTCGACACCACCGCCCGAAATCCGTAGTCGTGCAACGCCCACGGCGCGTGCTCGCGCGACGAGCCGCAGCCGAAGTTGTCGCCCGCGACCAGGACCGCCGCGCCCTTCGCCTCGGGCTTGTTGAGTACGAAGTCGGGCTTCAGCTTTCCGCTGCCGTCGAAGCGCCAGTCCGCGAACAGATTTTGGCCGAGGCCCTGCTTGCTGGTGGCTTTCAGGAACCGCGCCGGAATGATCTGGTCGGTGTCGACGTTCTCGACCGGCAGCACGACCGTACGCGACTTGATGTTGGTGAGCTTTTCCATTGGCGCGAGTCCTTTATGCGAGCTCTCGGGCGTCGGTGATCTTCCCCGTCACCGCCGCGGCCGCCGCGGTGAGCGGGCTGGCGAGGAACGTGCGCCCGCCCGCCCCCTGTCGGCCCTCGAAGTTACGGTTGCTGGTGCTGACCGCGTATTGGCCGGGCTTCAATTGATCGCCATTCATCGCGATGCACATCGAGCACCCGGCCTCGCGCCACTCGGCGCCCGCGTCGAGGAAGATCCGGTCGAGCCCCTCGGCCTCGGCCGCTTTCTTGATCGCCTGCGACCCCGGCACCACCAGCGCGCGCACGCCCGCCGCGACCTTCCGGCCCTTGAAGATCCCGGCGGCCGCGCGCAGGTCCGAAAGCCGCGAGTTGGTGCAGCTGCCGATGAAAACGACGTCGACCTTGTGTCCGAGCATCGGCTCGGCCGCGGTGAGGCCCATGTACGCGAGCGCCTTCGCCGCGGTCGCGTTGGCGGGTGCGGGCACCGCGCTCGTGATCGGCACGCCCATGCCCGGGTTCGTTCCGTAGGTGATCATCGGCTCGATCGCGGCCGCGTCGAACTTCTCCTCGCGGTCGAACACCGCGCCCTCGTCCGACGGCAGCGCCTTCCACGCCGCCACCGCCGCGTCCCACGCCGCGCCCTGCGGCGCCCGCCGCCGGCCCTCGAGATACGCGAACGTCGTCTCGTCGGGCGCGATCATCCCGGCGCGGGCACCGGCCTCGATCGACATGTTGCACACGGTCATCCGTTCTTCCATCGTCATCGCGCGGAACACGGAGCCGCGGTACTCGATGACATGACCGGTGCCGCCGCCGATCCCGAGCCGCGCGATCACCGCCAGCACGACGTCCTTGGCGGTCACCCCGGGCGCGAGCTTGCCCTCGATCGTCACCGCCAACGTCTTGGGTGGCTGTTGCAACAGGCTCTGGGTCGCGAGCACGTGCGACACCTCGCTGGTCCCGATGCCGAACGCGAGCGCGCCGAACGCGCCGTGCGTGCTGGTGTGGCTGTCGCCGCACACGATCACCATCCCGGGCTGGGTCACGCCCATCTCCGGGCCGATGACGTGAACGATCCCCTGCCCCTCGCTACCGAGCGCGTGCAGCTCGATGCCGAAGTCGGCGCAGTTCTTCTCCAGCATGGCGATCTGGGCGGCGGCCGCGTTGTCGAGCACCGCGATCTTGCCGTCGCGCCCGCGCGGCGTGGTCGGCGTCGAGTGGTCCATGGTCGCGACCGTGCGCTCGGGTCGGCGCACCTTCAGGTTGCGCTCGCGCAGCCAGGTGAACGCCTGCGGCGACGTGACCTCGTGGACGAGGTGCAGGTCGACGTAGAGGATGGCGGGGGTATCGGCGCTGGCGGCACTCACGAGGTGCGCGTCCCAGATCTTGGCGAACATCGTGCGCGGTGTGCGTGGCTCCATGGCTGACGACTCTGGCTCGCTCCGGTGACGGGCGTCCAGTGACAACCGCGCCGCCGTCCGTTAAGTTATACTTACGCGTCGAGCGCAGCGTGGCTTCGCCGCGCGAAGCTGTTCGCGGGAGGTTCGGAATCCTCCCAGGGTTCTGGATCAAAAATCATGGACGCCGCCCAAGCCGCCTTGCTGCCCGCCCTCCACGACGCGCTGGTGGTGGCGCAGACCGGGTCGGTCGGGGAGGCCGCGCGGCGTTTGCACAAGACCGCGTCGGCCGTGTCGCAGCAGCTGCGGCGCATCGAGAGCCACTTCGGCGTGGCGCTGTTCGAAAAGGCCGGCCGTGGCGTGCGGCCGAGCCCCGCGGGCGAGGCGGTGCTGGGCAGCCTGACCCGATTGTTCGACGAGGCCTCCTCGCTGGGCGTCCAGCTCGGCGAGCTCGCCGGCGACAGGGTGACCACGCTGCGGGTCGCCGCCAGCGACTACCTGGGCGAGGCGCTGCTGCTCCCGGTGCTGCGCCGGATGTTCGCCGAGGCGCCCTCGCCCCGGTTCGAGATCACGACGACCAACTCGATCGAGGCCGCGCGGCTCGCCGCCAGCGGTGAGGTGGACGTGGCGCTGGTGACCCGGGATCGGCCCATCGGCCCCCACGAGACGTTGCTGACCCGCCAGCGCTTCACCTGGGTGGCGCCGCGCCTGCCGCGCGGGAGGCGCCAGCCCATCCGCGCGCGGCTAGCCCGCGAGCCGCTGTTGCGCCTCGGCGCCGGCAGCCAGGGCCGCCGCGTGCTCGACGAGCTACTCGGCCGCCCCGGCGCGGCCGCGCCCTCGACCATCGACGTGCCCAGCGTCTCGCTGATGCTTTCCTACGTCCGACAGGGTCTGGGCATCGGCCTCGTCCCGTCGCTGGCGCTGCGCGCAGAGGACCGAACCCGACTGGCGCTCGAGCCCGCCGACGTGCCAGCCATCGACGTCCGCCTCATGAGCCGCCCCGGCCTCAAGCGCTCCAAGCCGGTCGGGCGCTTCCTCGACGAGCTGCTCGACGCGGCGCGGGGCTTGGCCGCCGAGCAGTAGACCGCCCCGCCACGCCTGGTGGCTTCGCAAACCAGGTACGGCGCGGCGTCTCAACCGGCCGCGGCTTGAGCCTCGTACAGCAACGTGATCGTCAAGCAGTGAAACTGCGAGTCCGAGCTTTGCGTGACCGTCTTTTCCACGATTCGCACGTTGGGGTTGCTGCGCAACCATGCCGTCACCACGTCGCCGAGCGCCTCTCGGTCCCTGGCCTTCGTCGCTGTGAATACCTTCACCCCGCGGATCATGTCTCAAGGTTTAGCAAGCTATGTGCCGTTCGCCATGCACCGCGGCACCCCGACTTCTCGGCGTTTCTCGGTGCTGGAGGCCACGAAATCCTGTGGCGCCCACGATGATTCGTGGGCCCGTCAGCGCCGTGACGGGAGGCGCGTATCGCGGCGAGGGTCTCAACACAGCCGCTGGACTTCGCTCATCACCTTGTCGATATCGAGGGGCTTCTCGAACACCGGCAGCCCGGCCGGGGCCCGGTGGGCCGCCGAGGTGATGATCACGACCTGGGTCTGCGACAGCCGGCCATCGGCGCGCAGCTGTTCGATGACCTGCCATCCGTCCATCACCGGCATGAACAGATCCAGCAACATGATGCAGATGTCGTCGCCCGACTGGTCGAGCAGGTCCAGCGCCTCGCGGCCGTTGACCGCGGTCTTCACCTTGAAGCCCTCGAGCTCGAGCAGCTCCTGCAACGTATCGCGGGATTCTTTCTCGTCCTCGACGACCAGGACGGTGGACTTCCCGGCGCGCATCAACTTCACGATACCAGCTGTTGCTCTCGAAGCGCCACTGGCTGGGCGGGGGGCGCCTCGACGTCGGCCTCGCCTCGCGGCAACACCACCGCGAACGTCGTCCCCCGCTCGGCGTCCGACGCGACCTCCACCTGCCCGCCGTGCGCGGCCACGATTCGCTCGGTAATGAACAAGCCGAGGCCCAAGCCCTTCGAGTGTTCGCCCTTGGTCATGGTTTGGCGGAATGGCTCGAACAGCAGCGGAAACACGTCGGGCGCGATGGCGGGTCCCTGGTTATGCACGCTGAGACGCACGGCGCCGGGCTCCGCCGAAAGCTGAACCGTGACCGGGCGCGCCGGGTCGCCGTGCTCGAGCGCGTTGCCGAGCAGGTTGGAGACGACCTGCGCGAAGCGGTCACGGTCGACCGCCGCATAGACCCCGCTGCCGCGCGCCCACACGATCTGGCGCGAGGGATGCGCGCGCCGAAGCTCGTCGGCGGCTTCGGCGATCACGGCCTCGACGTCGACCGGCTTCTTGTCGATCGGGATCCCGCCCGCGATCCGGCTGCGGGTGAGGTCGAGCAGCTGACCCACCATGTTCGACATCCGCTCCGCGCTGGATTGAATCCGCGCGACCGCGGTGGTCGCCGCCGGGCTGGCGGCCACGCGCCGGAGCAGCATCGAAGTCATCAGGATCGCGTTCAGCGGGTTTCGCAGATCGTGGCCCAGCATGCCGACGAAGGTTTCGGCAAACCGCGTCTGCTCCTCGGCCTCCTGCCGGTGGCGCTGCTCGGCCGCCAGCTGCGCGGTCGCGGCCACCCGCGCATCCTCGACCTCGCGAAACAGCCGTGCGTTGTCGATCGCGAGCGCGGCGCGGTCCGCGAGCGCACGCGCGAACGCCAGGTCCTGCTCGCCGTAGTTGCGCCGCGATTCGGCCATCGCGAACGTGATCACACCCAGCACCTTGCCGCCGACCGAAAGCGGAACGCCGATGTACGAGCGCAGCTCGAGCGCATCGATGAGCCGCACGTGCTCGGCATCCCTCGCGGAGGCGATCAGCATCTCGCGGGGAACGTCCACCACCAGCTGGGCCTTGCCGGTACGCAAGATCTCGTGGGTGCCGAGCTTCGACGCCGGATCGGGCGGATAGAGGCGCTGCAACTCCTCCACCACCACCAGCTTGTTCGCGTCGACGTGCGCGGTCGCGACCCGCTTGGGCGTTCCACCGTCGGATTCGACCATGTCGACCGAACACCAGTCGGCGAGCGTGGGCACCGCGAGATCCGCGATGGCGGCCAGCGTCGCCTCGTAGTCCAGCGACGAGGAGAGCTCGTCGACGGCGCTCAGCAGGAATTTCCGGCGCTCGTCCTCCTGGCGCTCGGCGGTCACGTCGCGGAACACGCTGATGACCTGGTTGACGTTCCCAGCCCCGTCGACCACCGGGTGGGCCTCGACCTGGGACAGCCTCCACGCGCCGCCCCCGGAGCGATAGCGAATTAGCACCGGGTCGACCTGCGCGACCCCTGAAAACGCGGCGCGCGACGGCAACTTTTCGGGCGGGAAGGGTTGCCCGCCCTCGTCGAAGATCTCGAACCGCTCCATGATCTCGCGGCCCGACGCCGCGAGCAGCGCTTCGACCGATGCGAAGCCGATGATGCGCGCCGCAGCCGCGTTGGCAAACACGAGTTTGCCGGAGCGATCCAGGAGCGTGATGCCCTCGTGGATCCCCGCGAACACCGCTTTGAGCAACCGCTGCTCTTCCTCGGAGCGCAGACGACGGGCCTCCGCCGCACGGCGCTGCCTGATCACGACCGCGAAGATCAGCAGGAACGCGACCGCCGACGCGATCAGGAGAGCTGCGGTCGACACCCAACGGCGCGTGGCCTCGGTCTCACGAACATCGTCGAGTCGCGCCTCTTCGGACTCCATCTCGACCAGCACCGACCGCAGCCCGTCCATCGTGCGCTTGCGTTCGGTCATGAGCGGCAACACCGAGGCGACGTCCTGGCCCGGGCCGGCCACCTCCCGCAACATGTCGGGATTAACGAGCTCGCGCTCGATCAGCGCCTCGAGGCGGCGCAGCCGCGATTGTTGGTCGGGGTTGTCGGTGGTGAGCGATCGCAGGTCTCCGACTCGCGTGCGCCACTCGTCCCGCGACCGATCGTAGGGTTCGAGAAATGCCGCCTCCCCGGTCACGAGATAACCGCGTAGGCCGGTCTCGGCGTCGTGCAAGGACGCGCGTAGGTCAGCCACCTTCACCCGGACGTTGCCGGTGTGGCGAAGCACGCTGGTCGCGCTGAACAGTGACGCGAGCGAATACACGCCGCCGGTGACCGCCAGCAACATCAGCGCCGCGACGGCAGCGTACCAGGCGGTCTGGTCCTTGAATCTCGGCGAAATGACCCCCTCCAGTGCGAAGGCGGTAGCAACCTAACGCCTGCCCCCGGATCGTCAACCGCTACGATGGTTTAACAGTGATATCTGGCGGACGTCCGTAAAAGGGGATGACGCGATCTAGGTCCGAAGCCTGCCCCGCACTGCGGAGGGCAAGCGCCAGCTGGCCGACCGAACCCGCAGACGGACCGGGGACTTGGGCGACGTGGGTCGCGCCCAGGAACGCTTTGTAACGCTCCGCGCCATTCCCCGCGAGGGCGGCCGCCGGAAGCTCGGCGGCCCAGCCCGCCACCGACGAGGAAGCGACGCGCGAGCAGGGCCGGAGCTCGCGCAGCGTGACCGTCCCTCCCGCCGCCTGGGCGGCGTAGGCGGCCAGGTACACCTCGCCCTTGCCGGCGTCGAGGCAGGGCACCGCGGTGACGCCGGTGCCGAGCGCGGCCACGAGATCGCGCGCCAGCGCCTCGAGCGACGACACCACGTAGAGCGGCACGCCGGTGGGCAGCGCCAGGCCCTTGGCCACCGCGAGCCCCACGCGCAGGCCGGTGAAGCTACCCGGGCCCCCCCCACACGCGATGCCGGCGAGCGCGGCGGTGCTGACGCCCGCGCGCTCGAGCACGGCCGCCACCAGCGTCAGCACATGGCTCGAGTGGCGCGCGGCGACGGCCTCGGACGCGCTGCGAACCTCGCCGGTGGCGTCGATGACCGCGACCCGCGCGGTCGGCGTCGACGTATCCAGGCACAACAACAGATCGCCGCTCGCGGGGGTCATCGTTGCAAGAGGTAGCGGACGACGTCGTTGCGAAGCGCGAGCAACATGAGCGTCACTACCACGACCAGCCCGACGGTGGTCGCGATCTGCCGGGCGCGCGGCGAGGGCGGGCGGCGCTTGAACAGCTCGAGCGTGAAGAAGACGAGCAGTCCGCCGTCGAGGATCGGGACGGGCAAGAAGTTCAAAAGCCCCAGGTTGACGCTGATGAGCGCCATCAGCCAGAGGTACTGATCGAACCCCTGTTCGGCCGCGATGCCGGCGGCGTAGCCGATCATGATCGGGCCGCCGAGCGCCGTGAGCGGAACGCGGCCGCGGACGATCTCGCCGAACCCCACCGTCATCGCGACGATGATCTGGCCGGTGCGTTCGAACGCGTGCCCGAGCGCGTAGCCGAACCGGTTGGTTATCGGAACCGACGCCTCGGTCTTCCACGCCAGGCGGTTGAGCGCGCCGAACACGTGGTGGCGCTCTTCCTGTCGATAGGCGTCGAGCTCGGAGCGGACCTCCTGTCGAAAGCTGGCCTCGCGGCGGACGCCGCCGGGCGAGATCCATCCGACGCGGAACGCCTGGTCGGGGTGGTGCGCGAGCCGCTCGCGCAACAGATCCCAGTGCGACAGAGGGTTGCCGTCGAGCGCCTGGATCTGGTCGCCGCGGCGAAGCCCGATCCGGTCCGCGGGACTGCCGGGCTCGACCGAGAACACGAACAGCTCGGCGGACAGGATGCCGGTCTCGTAGCGGCGGCGGCCCGCGCCGTCGAACATTGCCACCGGAATCACCACCGCCGAGCCCGGCTCTTCGATCTCGATGTGCGCGAACGGCACCACCGAGTAGCCGCCGCGCAGGTAGTTTAGCCGCAGCGGCGAAGCGCCGGCGCGCTCGAGCGCGCGCGCGAACTCGGTCCAGGTCGCGACCGGCGCGCCGTTGACGGCGGTGATGAAGTCGAAGGTCTTGAGCCCCGCTTGCGCCGCCGGCGACGCGGGATCCAAGACGCCGATCTCGGGGAGGTGAAAGCGCGGCGAGACGCCGATCCACCCCACCCGCTCCGAGGCGCGCGTGGAGCCCGAGCGTTCCATCTCGATCGGGGTCACGTCGCGCTCCTCGCCGTCGGAACCGCGCCGGATCGCGAACCGCAACGTCTTGCCGGCAGAGTTGGAGATCGTACGTTCCAACTCTTCCCAGTACCGGATGCGGCGCCCGTCGACGGACTCCACCCTATCCCCGGGCAAGAGGCCCGCGGCCGCGGCGGGCTGGTCGGGGATCACGGTGCCGATGGTGGGCGGTAGCAGCGTCCGCTGGCCGGCGTAGTGGATGAAGTAAATGAGCAGCGGCAAGAGCAGGTTGAACACCGGCCCCGCGATCACGACCACGTAGCGCTGCCAAAGCGGCTTGTTCACGAGCGCGCGCGGGCGATCGATGGGCGCGATCGGCTCACGCGGGTCTTCGCCCAGCAGCCTCACGTAGCCGCCGAGCGGCACCAGCGACAGGCGGTATTCGGTCTCGCCGTGGGTGAACCCGAGCAGGCGGGGACCGAACCCGAGCGAGAACCGCAACACCTTGACGTCGAAAAGCCGCGCGAACACGAAGTGGCCGAGCTCGTGCACCAGCACGAGCACGCCGAGCAGGATCGCGACCGCCGCCACCCACGACAGCAGGCTCACGGCGCCGGCACCTCTGCGAGCGCGTCAGCTTCGTCTTGCGTTTTCGCGCGCGCGGCTTCCAGCTCGGCCAGCGCGGCCACTTCCGCCGCCGTGAGCACGCGAGTCGGCGCGCCGTTCGCCTCGGCGAGGCCGAGGCGCGCGAGCGCTTCCTCGGTCGCGGTCAAGAGCGGCGCGGTCGTGCCCGCGTCCTGCCCCGAGATCGCGATGACCCGGAGGCGGCGCTCCTCACGCTCGAGCGCCGACCGGGCATCCACCGGCACGAGATCGATCTTGTTCATGACCAGGATCCGCGGCGTCTCGGCCAGGCCCAGGTCGGTCAGGATCTTCTCGACCGCCGCGACCTGCTGCTCGTGCGCGGGATCGGCCGCGTCGACGACGTGGAGCAGGAGGTCTGCCTCGTTGAGCTCTTCCAACGTGGCGCGAAACGCCTTGGCGAGATCGGTGGGAAGATCGCGGATGAACCCCACCGTGTCCGCGATGATGATCTCCCGTGGCTTCTGACCGGGACCCGCGACGGGTCCCGCGCCCCCCGCGATGGGCCCCGCCGAGCGGAGCTCGGCGGATGCCCGCGCGCTCGGCAGCCGCAGCCGGCGCGTCGTGGGATCCAGGGTCGCGAACAGTCTGTCTTCGGCGAGCACGTCGCTCTTGGTCAACGTGTTGAGCAGCGTCGACTTGCCCGCGTTGGTGTAACCGACGATCGCGACCACCGGCAGCCCGCGCCGCACGCGCGCCGCGCGCCGCCCGGCGCGCTCGCCGCCGAACCGGTCGATCTCCTTCTCGAGGCGATGGATGCGCTCGCGCGCGCGACGGCGGTTCTCCTCGAGCTTGGTCTCGCCGGGCCCGCGGCCGCCGATCCCGCCCGTGAGCCGGCTCATCATCGTGTTCTTCTCGTGCAAGCGCGGCAGGCGGTAGCGCAGCTGCGCGAGCTCCACCTGCAGCTTGCCGTCGCGGCTCTTCGCGCGCTGCGCGAAGATGTCCAGGATCAACATGGTGCGGTCGATGACCTTGAGGTCGGTGAAGTCGGCGATCGCGTGCGCCTGCACCGGCGTGAGATCGGGATCGAAGATCAGCACATTGGCGTCGACCTGCATGGCGCGGATCAGGATCTCTTCCAGCTTGCCGCGACCGACCAGGTACTTGGGGTCGGCCTCGGGCCGGCGCTGTTCGAGCACGCCCATCACCCGTACGCCCGCCGTTCTACACAGCTCGCGTATTTCCGCGACGCGCGCGACCGAATCTCCCGCCGTCTTGCCCGCCACTGCGCCGCGGCCGCGCGGGCCGCGGACGTCGACGACGACCAGCAGGGCGCGGTCGCGGGTGTCGGTCGCGACCACCGCGGGCGCGAGGCGCTCGAACTCCTCCTCGAGCGCCGCGATGAGCGCGGTGGCGTCGAGCTCGCTGCGGTGGAACGGCTCGCTCGGCAGCAACCGCCACGGCGGTTGCCCCTCGATCGGCGGCAGCAGGTGGGCGACGTGCAGATCGGCGGGACGGCCGTCGGGCCACACGCCGATCGCCGCTACGAGGTCGAGGCGCAAGAGCGCGAGGTCGACGAGGTCGTCCCGGGTCAGCGGCTCGTTGCGCAGGTGCGTGTGCACGAGGCGCAGGCCGCGAAACCGCCCGCGACCCGCCCGGATGCGGCCGATCTCGGGCAGGTTGATCCGCGAGGCGTCGCCCACGAACACGTGTTCGATGTCACCGCGACGGCCGACGAGGATGCCGACCTGGCGCTCGATCTCGCGCGAGACAGCGCAGAGGTACGTCGCCAGCTCTGCCGACGCGACCTCCGAGGGCCGCAGCCGCCGCCGGTAGATGCGCTCCAGCGCATGCTTCTGGCTCGGCTTGAGACCGGGGGTATTGCCCGTGACCGCGTGCAGGAAAGCGAGGTTAGCACCAATGCCGCGCAGGTTACCGGCCGCTTCGGCGGCTGCCGACGATCCGTGTAGAATGCCGACTCCGCGATCCGGCGTAGCCCCACAGCCCGGAGGTCGTTTCATGCGTCTCGCTTCGCTTCGCTTCACGTTTGTGATCTGCGCTTTCGCCGTTGCCGCTTGCGGCTCGGGAGCTGAAACCACCGGCAGCAGCACCGGAACGGCGGGCACCACCGGCACGGCGGGGACGACCGGAGCGGCCGGCACCAACGGCGCTGCTGGCACGACCGGCGCCACCGGGGCCGCGGGAACGACCAGCACGGCGGGCACGAACGGCACCGCAGGCGCGAACGCCACCGCGGGTACGACCGGCACCGCGGGTACCGTCGGCGCCGCCGGCCGCGGCGGCACGACCGGCGCGGCCGGGAGCACGAGCGTCGCCGGGACAACAGGCGGAGCGGGCACCACCGCTGCGGGCGGCCGCGGTGGCACGACGGGCGCGGCGGGCAGCGCAGCAGGCACGACCGGGGCCGGTGGCTCGCCGGCGGGTGGCACGGGGGGCGCGTCGACGATGGCGGGCTGCACGCCCGGAACGATGCCCGGCAACGGGACGCTCATGGGTCCGTATGGAACGCTGAAGTTTGCGGCCGCCGGGCTGAACTACTTCATGCAGGTGAACCAGTGGAACCGGCAAGCGGCGGGCACGCAGACCGTGGCCTACGGCGGCGACACGTTCTTCAAGATGACGACGCAGACCGCGATGGCGCCTACCAACGGCGCTCCCACGGGGTTCCCGTCGATCTTCATCGGCGCCAACAACCGCAACTCGACGATGGGTAGCAACCTGCCCAAGGCCGTGAGCGCGCTGACCACCGTCCCCACGACCTGGAACTGGAAGGACAACGGCAGCCTCACCGACACCACCGCCAACAGCTACAACGCCACCTACGACGTGTGGTTCAGTACCCAGGCGGCGGGCGAGCCCAACGCCGCTGGCCCGTCGGGCGGCTACCTCATGGTGTGGCTCTACGATCCGCCCGACGCGCAGCCGATCGGCACCGCGTCGGCGGTGATCAAGGCGGTGACCATCCCGGGCGTCCCGGGAACCTGGGACGTCTGGATCGGGCTCAACGGCACGCGGCCCTGCATCTCGTACGTCAGCACCGAGCCGCGCCTCGGGCTGTCGTTCGACCTCAACGCGTTCATCAAGGACGCGGTCGCCAACCGCCCCAACACCATCCTGCAGGCCTGGTACCTCACCAACATCTTCATCGGGTTCGAAATCTGGCGCGGCGGCGTCAACCTCGAGACCACCAACTTCTGCGCGATCGTAAACTGAAACCGGAACGCGCGGGCCTCAGCGCGCCCCGCACGTCAGCGTCGCCGGATACGCGGCAACGAGCTCGGACGCCCCGGCCGGCAGTTGCCGGGCCCCGCCCATCGTCCGCAGGCTACGCTCGACGAACTGGCGGTTGATCTCGCCGGAGTAAGGCCGCAAGCGCGCGGTGGCGTCGCCGCCCTCGTCGGCGTCGATGTCGAGCATCTGCATCGGGCTCGCGCAGGCGGTCGCGAGCTTGCCGAGATCGATCGACTTGATCTGGGGGCTGACGCGGGTCCGGAAGTGAACCCGCCGCGCACCCGGCTCGTAGACGATGTTCCACTGGCTGGCCCGACCGCGGACGCCGTCGAGCAGAGCGAACGCCGCGGGCACCACCTCGCCGGCAGCCGGCGCCGCCACGCCCCGCGCGGTGCGGGCAAAACGCTCGAGCGAGCCGAGCCCGGCAACTGACTTCGGATGCCGCGCCGTCCACGCCACCGAATCCTGGTGGCTGTGGTTGGTCAACACGCGCGCGCCTGGCGTTACCCGGAGGTTCCCGCCCAGAAACTCGAACGCCGCACAGCCGCCGCCGGCGTCGCAGGCGAGGTAGTGAACCTCGGCATACACGGGAGACACGCGCACCGCCGACGCGGCCGCCTTCATGTCGGCGACGCGGGCGAAGTTGTCGAGCTGGTACTGGATCCACTGCAGCTCGTTGAGCGCGGGTCGAGCGTCACGCCGCTCGTACACGCTGCCATCCAGCCACAGCACCTCGACGACAAGTCCCGCATCGTTCATGCCGCCATTCGGGAACTCACGCCCGAATTGGTTGAAGGTCAGGCTCCCGTGCCGTGACGTCCAGGCGACTGGTGCATCGTCAGGCCGGATCGTGAGCGCACGTTTCGCGACTCCTCGTTTGTTCACGAGCACGAGGCCGTGTCCCATGTGCCAGTCGTAGCTCTTGCCCACCACGCGCCCGCCCTGTCGCTCGAGCAGGAACGCGGTGCATGCCTGCGCCCGCGACGACACGCCCGCGAACGCGAGCGCGAAGCAACCCGCCACGCCCGCGACGATGTGCAATTGACGCAGCATTGCTTGATCCGCTCTGTTCAGGATCCATGTTTAGCGTAGGAAAGGAAGGCAGGTGGACCATGAGGGGACAACTGATGCCCCGGGCACCGGAGCCGTTTGAAGCCGTGAGCAAACACCCCGTGGCGGGCGCGGCTGGCGGTATCGGAATGGCGCTCGTCTGCGGTCTCATTGCAGCCGGCGCGAGCAGCCCGATCGTCGCGCTGCTGATGGCGTTGATCGGCTTGGTCGTGGGAGCCCCGGCGGCTGCTCACGTCGCCGAGTCTGCGGAAACCACCTGGCGGATTTAGCCGCTACTGGGGACCAAATACGCGGCGCTTGAGCTCGCCCTGCACGTCGAGCTGGACGAGCTCGTCGAGGCCGCCCACCGGCGTGCCGGCGATGACCACAATCGGGAACTCGTCCCGTTTGGCGGCGGTGATGACCCAGGACCGTTCTGCCTCGTCGTTGGTGACGTCGACCATGCGGAACTTGATGTCGCCGGCCTGCAGCAGCTCCTCGACCTTCTTCTTGCTCCGCTGGTCCTTGCCGTCGAAGTACAGGATCACGGGCGCCTGCTCTCGGACGAACGGGGTGATCACCACGGACGCGCCCGGGGCGGCCTTGTCATCGGCCGAGTCCGGCGCGCGCAGCGGCTTGCCGAGCAAGTCGTTCACGGTGCTGGCCACCTCGCGCACGCGACGCACGAGGGGCCCGTCGGTCTCGCTGACCGCGAGCTGGCTATGTACCAGCCCGCGCAGCTTGTCGGTGAGTCCGCTGAGCATCGTCGGCTAGTTGGCCGAGGAGACCGAGTGCAGGTTCGGCGCGGCCGCCACCTTGGCGGCGTTCCGACGCTGCAGGAGCCGCTTGGTGAAGTCGAGCACCTTGGCCGTCTTGGTCTTCTTGATGTCGTCGACGACGTGCTGCACGAGGTTCGCCGCTGAGCTCGCGACCGATCCGTGGCGGGGGTAGAACAGCGACGAGCCGCGCCAGCGCTTGTCCTTCAGATAGGCGCGGAGCTCAGCGACGGTCAGCCCGTTGGCCTCGAGCTCGTTCTGGTATTCGGCGCGCGCCGCGAGCCGGGCCTTGAACAGCATCATCTGCACGCGCGAGTAGACGTTCACGGCGCCGTCGCCGTTGGTCTCGATCGGGCAGAAGATCCCCTGCGGGTACTTCTCCGTGATCATCGACTGGACGCCGTCGGAGACGCCCGCCGACGGCATGCAGCCGAACGGCTTGACCGACAAGGTCATGGTCGCCTTGGCCTTGGCGATGTTGAGGATCAGCTTGCCGACCTCCATGTGCCCTTCGCCGCCGCGCAGGTGGTTGTTGTAGAACGGCGCCGCCGCCTCGGCGACGGTGTCCATGTCGGCGAGGTGAACGTCGTGCAGGCCCATGAGGTGGCCGATGCCATAGAACGTCCCCTTGATGGCGTGTTTGGCCAGCCACAACATCAGCAGCTTCTTGCGGACGTTGACGCCCGCCAGACCCTTGCGGGACTTGTCCTCGCCGCGCAGGACCATGCGCTGCTGCGTGTCCCAGGTCTGCTCCCAGATCATGAACAGGATCCAGGCCGTCACCGGCTGGATGTCGCACTCCGCGCCCTCCTGCTCGAGGAATTTCTGCAGGCCGTAGTTGCCGTCGCCCTCGGTGGTCATCGCCCAGAACTCGCCGATGATCGACACCTTCGGTTTGACGATGGTGCGGTCGACCTTGACGTTCATGAGGTTGCGCCGGGTCTGGACGAGCGCCCACAGCAGCGACTTCTGCTTCGGGTTCTCGAACGCGTCGTGGATCAGTTGCTTCGACGCCTCGACCGCCGCGTTGGTCGACCCGGGCACCACCTCGTAGGGGCGGATGCGGTAGCCGACCATGTTGAGGACGTCGCCGATCAGGATCGCCTTGAGCATCACCTTGAAGAACTCGGGGTTCATCTTGAGGCCCTGCTCGTCGCCGGTGGCCTGCTTGAGCCCCCCCTGCTGCTGGAACAGCAGCACGCGGAAGCCCTCGAAGCCCGAGTCGCGCAGCGCCTTGCGGTACTCGGTGACGTAGGTGCCGAAGCGGCAGGGCCCGCAGGCGCCCGCGGTCACGAACACGTGGTTGGCGACGATGTCGGCGACCGGGACCTTCTGCTCGTCGCGCAGCCAGACCAGGTACTTGATCAGGTTACCGACGGTGAAGTAGGTCGGGTTGCACTGGCCGCGGTTGCCGAACTCCTTGCCGAACGTCAGCGCCGAGTTGTCTGGGACGTCGATCGCCTTGACCTTGTAGCCAATGCCGCGCAGCGCGCCCTGCAGGAACAGGTCGTGCGACATCGTCAGGCCGGAAATCAACAACGTCGTGTGCGCGCGCTGCTTGCCCGTGAACTTGGTCGGGTTGTCGTCGCGCCAGTGCTCCTTGCCGGCCTCGAGGCCGAGCGCCGCCATCTGCTCGAGCTCGAACTTCTTGAGCTCGGCGTCGACGTCGATGTCGACGTTGGCGGCGTCGCCGAGAACCGGAAGCCGCTTGCGGCTGGTGTCGCTCTGAGTCTTCTCGATGTTTTCCACGTTGGCTCCTGGTCCCGGGTTAAACGCGCGCGACAACTTCTTGATCGTTGACCATCTTTTTGATGCCGAGGCGAACCAGGCCCGCTTCCTTGGCCTGCTCCACCAGGTTCGGCTTGGGTCGGTTGGCCTCGACCCGCTTCGAATATTCGGCGACCTTCACCTTGGTCTCGTTAATCATCTGCTCGAGCGCCGGATCCTGCTGCTTGCGCGCCTCGAACTGCTGGCGCTTGAGCTCGAGCAGCGACAGTCGCTTCTCCTCCATCCGGAACTTGAGCTCGTCCTGGCGGTGCCCCGTGTCCTCGAGCCGCTCCTCGTGCAGCTTGAGCGAGTGCGCGTAGGTCTTGACGCGGATCTTGATCGAGCCGCCCGGCTTGTTGGCGTCGATATCGTGCAGCGCCGAGTACGGCGTCGCCGAGGCCGAGATGATGGAATCGATGAGGCCGTAGGTGGGCGCGTCGTGACCGCACTTGAACGACGAAAGGTCCAGGACGACCACGTTCGGGTGCCGCGCCGCGAACTTCGCGGCCCACACCTTCTGCACCGAATTGGCCGAGTAGTTCTCCGGCCACACGTCCTGCACCTCGAGCGGACCTTCGATGCGCCCCGCCTTGATGTCGCTCTCGAAGAACCGGTGCAGCCAAACAGGATCCTTGGGGATCGACCGCATCGACAGGATCGGGTACCCGAGCACCTGGAACTCCTCGAGCACGCCGTGGTTGAGACCGGGGTCCGAGTGATACGGGCGGCCGATCATCAGCACCGCGACCCGGTTCTCCTCCTCGACGGTCTCCAGAATCGCGCGCCCCTTGTTCTGCAGGTCGGCGTCCACGATCTCCATCGCCTTCCAGCCCTGCTCGCAGGCGAAGTCGCTCTCGTCTTCGGTCGCGCCCAGCAGATTGCCCCACGCGGCGTAGAGCTGGCTCTTGAGCAGCGACGGCTCGGTGAAGGTGAGCGCCGGATCGACGTAGGTGATGCCGCGCTCGGCGAAGAAATCGGTCTCCTTGGTGAAGGCCGCCTTCATGACCTCGGGCGCGCCCGCGACGATCGGGCACGACGCCGTGTCCATCAGCTTGTTCAGGCCCGGCTGCACGTGGGTGATGCAGGGGAAGAACAGGTACTTGAGCTTCTTGCCCCCCTCTTGCGGCTCGTGGCTGTGAAACAGCAGGTTGTGGATGTGGGCCTGCGCGACCTTCGACGGGTAGCAGGGATCGATCGAGCCGTATTTCCCGCCCTCCTGCCACATCTCCTCGGACGTGTTCTCGGAGAACACGACGTTCTGCTTCTGTAGACCCAGCGTCTCGAGGTAGGTCCGGAAGAACGGCGCCAGCGTCCAGATGTTGAGGACCTTGGGGATGCCGATCCGCACCACGCGGCGCGCCTGCCACGACTCGGGCGTCGAGCGGCGGAACGTCCGCTTGACCGCCGTCTTCTTCACGCCCAGGAAGGTCTTCTCGACCACCATGTCGGAGACCATCTGGGTCGCCTCGGGCATCGGTTCCGGATCGTAGAAGTGCCGGAACACCTGCTTCGACTCGTAGTCGACTAGGTTCGGGAACGACTTCATCAGTTTCTTGCGCTCCTTGCTGAGCGCAAGCATCGCCTCTTCCGACTCGACGGTGCCTTTCTCGCAGGAGAAGCCCGAGATGTAGCGCGAGGTCCGGCCGTCCGGGGTCTTGGTGTCGATGAAGGTGCGGGCGCAGTTGTTGGGGCAGAAGTGGCAGCGCGTCGACTCGTCGTTGACCGCCTGGAACTCGAGATTGATCGCGGCGTCGATGCCGATGAAGGTCGAGTGCCCCTTGCGCATGACCACGCGTCGGGTCTCCATCGCGGCGCCGATCGCGCCCGCCTCTCCGGTGTGCGGGTGGACAAACACTTCGGCGCCCGGAACGCGCGCCTTGATGTAGTCGACCTGCGCCTTGAGCGCGGCCAGGTTGTGCTGGGTGCCGCCCTGGAGCACGAACTTCTTGCCCAGCTCCGCCATGCGCGGGATCTGCACCACGTATTGCCAGACGTTCTTGGGCAGAACCTGCGCGAGACCGGCCAGCAGCTCTTCCTTGGAGAAGCCTTCCTTCTGGAAGTTCACCCGGTCCGAGTCGAGGAACACGGCGCAGCCGTAGCTGAACTTGGGCGACAGCTTGGCCTCGAACGCGACGTCGGCGTAGTCGGTGACCTTGACGCCGAACTGATCGGCCATCGCCTGCAGCAACATGCCGTTGCCCGCCGAGCACTGGTTGGACAGCCGGAAGTTCCGGATGTCGCCGTTCTGCATGAACAGCACCTTGATGTCCTGCCCGCCGATGTCGCACACCACGTCGATGTCGCCGAAGTAGTGGGTGGCCGACATCATGTGCGCGACGGTCTCGACGATGCTGGTGTCCGACTTGACCGACTCCTGCAGCACGTCGGCGGCGTAGCCGGTCGCGCCGAAGCCCTTCACCTCCATGATCGCGCCCTGGTCGGTGATGTACTTCTTGAGCCCCGCCAGGATCTCCTTGGTGTCGGCAATCGGGTTGCCCTTGGAGAGCATGTACGACTTCTTCAACAGCTCGCCGGAGTCGTAGTCGATGAGCACCGCCTTGGACGAGGTGGAGCCCCCGTCCATGCCGATGACCACGTTGACCACCTGCCCGGGCTCGAACGTCGCGTCCTGGAACTTGGGGATGGTGTAGAGCTTCTTGAACTCGTCCAGCTCCGCCCGGCCCTGATCCGCGCCCTGGGTGAGCAGCGGCGGACCGGCGGTCTCGCCGAGACGCGCGGCGCGGCCGTTGAGGATGAAGTCCTTGAGCCCGTCCATCCCCTTGTAGACGCCGATCTCGGCGTTCTCGTAGAGGCCGTACACGACCGCGCCGTACGCGGCGTAGTACTGCGCATTTTCGGGGACGATGATGAGCTCCTCGATCGGCACGTCCTTGGGATAGGCGTAGCCACGATCGCGCCAGGTCTCCGGGATGCGCTTGCGCCAGCAGTCCCGCAAGAACGGCAGGTACGTGTTGGGGCCGCCCAGCAGCAGCACCTTGTGCCGCAACGTATTGCCGCGCGTGAGCACCGACAGGTTCTGCATCACGATCGCGTCGGCGAGCGAGTTCATGATCTCGAGCGACGGGATGCCGTTTTTGACCAGGTTGACGATGTCGGTCTCGGCGAACACACCGCACTTGGCGGCCACGTGGTGCAGCTTCGAGTCGTCGAACCCGATCTTGACGACCTCTTCGTTCGGGAGCCCCACCTTGATGACGCACTTGTCGATGGTGGCGCCGGTGCCCGAGGCGCACTTGTCGTTCATCGAGGTGATGGCGGTCTTACCGCCGGTCTCCTCGTTCTTCTTGAAGATGATGATCTTGGCGTCCTGCCCGCCGAGCTCGCAGACCGAGCCGACATCGGGGTGCAGGGTCTCGACCGCCAGGGTCACCGCGTTGACCTCTTGAACGAACTTGGACCCGATGTGGGGCCCGATCGGCGCCCCACCCGAGCCGGTGATGAAGGTGCGGATCTGGCTGTTGGCGAGGTTGGGGAACGCGACGGCGATGCGCTCGAGGAACGACAGCACGAACTCCGCCTGCTTGGTTTGGTGCCGCAGGTAGTCGCTCCACAGGATCTCTTTGCTCACCGGGTCGACGACCACGGCCTTGACCGTCGTCGAGCCGACGTCGATGCCCACTGCGACCGCTTCCGTCCGAGGATTCACCGTCGAGGCTTCTGCAGTCACGCGCTCTCCTACTTTTGGGAAAGGTAGACTGACACACCAGTCTACGAACCGGGCACACTGTAGTCATCCGCGTCAGGAAGATCAAGCTCCCGACCCTAACTACACGCCTGGATTACAGAATCAGACGATTCCGGCGGGCTTCGGGGCGATGCGCAGAATTTGCCCGTAGACATCGCCGGTCTCCGGGTCGAAGCGGGGGTCGACGAAAATGCGGGTCACCGACAGGCGATTCATCGCCTCGATGCCCTCCTCTGAGATGAGCTCCTTCGAGGCGACGCCGATGGGCTGGAGCTCGAGCTCGGTCCCGATCGCGGCGGCGAACGCCACCGCAGCCTGGCTCGAGGTGAAGAAGAAACCGTGCGGCCGCCGGCACCACATGTCTTGGCCGCTCTGGGTCAGGTACCAGATCCGGTCGGGCAAGAGCGATACGAAGTCTGGGATTTCTGGCTGCGCCATGGTCGCGATCCTCGCGTCGCCTGGGCCTTCTTAGGCGATCCCCGCCGCCCGCGCCAGCGCTCCGAGCGCGCTCGCGAAAAATGGCCCCGAGACCGCGAGTGGGTCCCCCTCGGCGCACTCGAGCACGAAGTAGTCATTGGGTATCACGTCGCCGTATCCCATCACCTGCAGCACGCGCACGGTCGCCGAATCGCCGCCCGGCCGCGCGAGGGTCAGCCGCTGATCATCGGCGGCGCCGGCCGGCATCGAGACCGCAAGCGGCCGACCATAGCGCTCGAAGACCGCCAGCACCGCGTCGGGTGACATGGCGGACATCTGGGCGAACGTGCGCTCGAGGACGTCTTGCATGGATACCGTGGCGCGATTTGTCGCCGCCGGTCGCTACAGGCAAGCGGCGGGCGCGTTGGGCTGTGCCGCCACGCTTTGAACCGTCATCTGGCAAAGGCTGATCACCGTCGGCTTGGTGGACGCGTCGGCGGTGTTGCACGTCGTCACGTACCCGCCCGCTTGTCCGGTGACCGCCATGATGCAGGAATCGGCCTTCGCGCACGCATCGCAGCTCGCGCTGCCGCTGCCACCCGCGCCGGTGCTGCCGGCGGCGCCCGTCGTACCCCCGCCGCCGTTCGTGCCGGCGCCGCCGTTCGTGCCGGCGCTGCCGGTGGTGGACTGGCAGGGCGGGATGGCCTCGACGCAAGCCAGGTAACCGTTGCAATCCATCGCCAAGCACGCCTTGTAGGCGCTGACGATTGCGCTCTCGTTGCTACAGGTCATGCCGGACCCCGTCCCCGAGGGTGTGCAAAATCCTTTGCACTGCGCAGTCGTGATGCCGGCGTCAGGCATGCACGCCACGAGCTTGTCGCAGCCTTGGTTGCAGAGCGCCTGGGCGTCCCCGGCACCGCCCCCGCTGCTGCCGCAGCCCTGCATGCCCCCGGCCATGAAGCCCAACGCCAGGGTGATGCCACCGATGATCGCGCCCCTCTTGATCGACATGGCGCGACCCTATCACGGGTAGACGGCTAGACCAGGCAGCCCTTGAGGGTGAACGCGATCATCTCGCGTCCGGTCGGCGTCAGCTCGATGTGCAGCGGGTCTTGTTCGACGAACGCCCACTGCACGACCTCCTTGATGCTCCCGAGAATGCAGCGCGCGACCACCTTGGCGTCGCACGGACGGACGATGCCCAGCTGCCGGCCGGTGTTGAGCCCGCCCACGATCATCGCCTCGATGCGACCGTAGAACTCGGACAGCTTGCGATCGAAGTCGGCGTCGATCCCCACCGCTTCGCGCAGCAAGATGCGCGCGATCTCGCGGTTGTCGAGCAGCGTCTTGAGAACCCGATCGACGGTCGCGTTCATTTGCTCGACCGGGGGCGGCGCGCCTGGCCCGACGTCGATGCGCTTGACCTGGGCCTGGAGCGTCGTCACGAGATCGTCCAGCAGCTCGTCGAAGATGGCGCGCTTGGACTCGAAGTACAGATAGAAGGTGCCGCGCGCGATGTCGGCGGCCTCGATGATGTCGTTGATGCTGGTGGCGTGGTAGCCCTTCTGCGAGAAGATGCGCCGCGACACCGTCAGCACGGCCGCGCGCCGCGACTCGCGCAGACGCTGCGCCCGCGAAACCCGCCCGTCGACCTTTGATTCCGGGGTCACGGCGATGTGCCCATGGTTCGCAAACGTTCGGGCCACGCCTCGGCGTCGGCCAGGTGACGGCCCCCCGGGAGCACGGTCCGGTAGCGGGCCAATGTCTGGTCCGCGGCCTCCATCGAACGCGGCGCCTCGGCCTTGGCGACGCCAAGCAGCGCGCTGAAGTAGGCGTCGTCGACGACGTCGACCTCGAGCACGCCGGCCGCCTCGTCCAACTTGATGGCGGCCTCGAGGTCCGTGACCGCCTCGGGGTATCGCTCGAGCCAAGCGTACGCGCTGGCCCGCTCGACCAGCGGGATCGGATCCTCCTCGTCGCGCGCCACCGCACGAGTAGCCTCCTCGATCGCTTCGGCGAACTTCCCCTCTTCGATCATCTTCGCTGCGAAGCTCATCCCGTAGCGTCCAGCCATCTCCGGCGCGTGCCTCCGTACATCGACCGTACCACAGGCCCGCGCCTCGGGCCGATGGCGCAAGGATCGAGAACCCTGGTACGCTGCGAGCAAAATGCGCTGGAACATCGGGCCTTTCGGGCTCAAAGACGTGTTCACCCTCATCAACCTCCTGGGTGGCGTCGGGGCCATCTATTACCTGTTCGAAGGCCAGCCCACGATGGCGGGCACTGCACTCTTGCTCGGTTACCTGCTGGGCGACACGCTGGACGGACCGATCGCGCGCCTCACCAAGACCTCGAACCGGTTCGGCAGCGAGTTCGACACCGCCACCGACCACTTCGTCCAGGCCATCGCGCCCGCGGCGATCGTGTACGCCGTGTACGCCAAGGGTGGCCATCCGGGCGCCGGCTTCGCGCTGATGTTCATCGTCATCGCCTGCGCGACGGTGCGCCAAGCACTGTTTTCGGTGGCCAAGCTCGGAATGCCACTCACCTACTGCGGGCTGCCGAGAACCGTGAGCGGCTATGGCGCGATGGCCTTCGTGCTCTCGAACTTCTTCTTCACCGCGAACCCCGCCCGCTACCTGACCGGGGGCGTCGTCATCACCGTTTTCGCCCTGCTCAACCTGGTGCCGATCCCCTATATGGGCCACCACGACCCCAAGCGCCCGATGCAGGTCCATGTGCAGCTCCTGGTGCTCGCGTTCCTGGTGACCCCGGTGACGGCGTTCTTCTTCGCGCGCGACTACGTGTTCGACGTGCTGTTCTTCTGGATGCTCGGCTACACCGCGACCGGCTGGATCCCGGTCTATCCCGAGGAGAGAAAAGAGTTTTATGCCCGCTACCGGCAGTGGGCCGCCGAAGTGTCACGGCCGTGACGTGAGCTAGCTCGTTTGCAGCGACGGCAAGTGCTTGTTACATTGCCCGGCTCATGTCGGCAGGAAACTTGTCGTTCGCCGCGAACGAGGCCGGCCTCGCGGCGGAAAGCAGTGCGCGGTTCGACTTGCTATCCGGTGGCGCCGCCGCCTTCCCGCGCATCATCCAGCGCATCGACGAGGCTCGGCGCAGCGTCATGCTCCGCTGCTTCGAGTGGCGCGACGACGAGACCGGAGAGATGGTGGGGCGCGCGCTCCTGCGGGCGGCCGATCGCGGGGTCGAGGTCACGATTCTGAAAGACCGCGTAGGCATGACCTACGAGCACCTCGAAGCCACCAAGCAGAGCTTCTTCCACAAGCGCATCGGCGCCGGCCCCCGGCTGCCCACCATGTTCCTGATGGCGGTCTACGGACGCTGGGGCTCGCTGCGACAGAAGCCGAGCCCGCTCGCCGATGCGCTCATCGCGCATCGTAACGTCACCGTCTTGCGCGACGACAAGCGGTACGATCACGCCAAGCTGTGGGTTTTCGACGACGAGTCCGTGATCCTGGGCGGGATGGGGATCGGCGACGACTTCCGGCTGGCCAACGTCGACTTCATGGTCGAGATCGCGGGCGGCGGCGCGGCGGCGCGGTTGGCCGAGCGCTACGAGGGCCGGGCGGCGTTCGATCCCCGCCGCAACTTCGACTTTCTGCTCCACTCGTTTCGCGGCAAGCGCGGGCACTCGCTGGCGGATGATCGGCTCGCGCTGATCGCGAGCGCGCGCAGCCGGCTCACGATCGAGATGGCCTATTTCGGAGACAAGGCGTGCCTGCGCGCGCTGGTCGCGGCGGTCAAGCGCGGCGTCCGGGTCACGATCCTGACCGCGGAGCGCGCCAACGTGCTAGGCGACCTCAACCTCCACACCTGCGCGGCGTTGCTCCGGCGCACCGGCAGCCCCGACAACCTGCGCGTCGTGCTCCACCCGCGGATGGTGCACGGCAAGGCGATGGTCGGCGATGGCGAGTGGGTCGACATCGGATCGACCAACTTCACCAAGCTCTCGCACGGCGCGTACGAAGAGGTCGATCTCTTCTGCCGCGACAGCCAACTGGCGGCCTCGGTCGAGCGCGCCATCGAGGACGAGATCGCGATCAGCACCCCGGCCTCGCTGCCGCTCAAGTACCGACGCGTGAAGGCGGTCGTCGAGGGCTTCGGCAGCGTCGTGCACGCGCGCCGCGCCAAGCGCGTGATGCGCGGGCAACTCTCCAAGATCAAGTCCGGGCGCCGCGCGAAGCGCCAGCCGCGCGCCTAGGAGATTGTTCCGTAAGTAGCCGCGCCACCCGCGCTCAGCGCTCGGCCGGCGCGCGGCTGACCGGCGCCGGCGCGACAGGGGCCGGCCGTGGGTTCCAGCCGCGGAGGAAACGGCCCAGGCTGCGGATGGTCTCGACGGTGGCGATGGCAGCGGCCAGCACCGTGAAGATGGTCCCCGCCCCGGGGACCGCGAGCGCGCCCAACAGGAGGACGATCTCCGCCCACAGGCTGGCGCCCCACGAAAAGTCGGCCACCTGCTGGTTGGCCGCGTAATTGTCGAGCGCGCCGCGCGCCATGTCGAACGACAGCAGCAGGATGATGGGCGTGGTGGGCAGCCGTATCGTGGAGATAGCGATCAGCGCGACCACGGGCATGACGCCGCCCGCGGCGAGCCGGGCCCAGTGCAGCGCGCGCTGGCCACCGGGCGGCGACAGCTCGCGGAACCCGAGCGCGAGGTAGTCGAGCGCGCTGTACCAGGTCATCAGGATCACGAAGCCGGCCACCACCCCGAGCGTTGCGGTCCGCCCGACCAGCGACGCGCCCAGAAACAGCGCGAGGACCGCCGCCGCGAACCCGAACGCGCGGCCGAGCCCCCGTTTGCGCAGCACGGCGGCCAAGCCCATCACGAGCAGCGCGACCCCGAGCGGTACCGCAAACAGAAGCTGCAGCCCGCGCCCCTCACCGGTGATCGGGACCAGCGCGTAGAGACCGAAGCCGATCATCTGTACCCAGGTCTTGGCCTTGGCGACGATCGTGCTGGGCAGCCGGCGGCCGCGCAGCTCGAGGCTGGACCGCAATACGGTGACCAACAGCTCGCGCGACAGCACCGCGGCCGCGATCCACCACGGCATCCCGCCGCGGTCGGCGTAGCACGTGTAGCAGACGACGATAAACACCTTGTCGGCGACCGGATCCAGCAGCGAGCCGAGCACTGTCGAGCCGTACTTGCGCGCGAGGTAACCGTCGAGGAAGTCGGTGAGGCCGATGAGCGTGCCGACGACGGCGCCGATGATGCGCATGTTCGTGTCGCCGTAGATCGCGTAGGCGACGAACGGCAGCCCGCACAGCCTGGCGATCGTGACCTGGTTCGCGGTGATGCGCATCGACGGTCGTGGACGTTAGCGGCGGGGCGAACCCGCGGTCAACCGGAAGTCCATCTGGCTACCCGGCTTTTTCGGGAGCGGGGATGAAGTCGGTCTCGTCGCCGGGGACGAGCGGAAACGGGCCCTCGGGATCGCCGCGGCGCTCGCGCCAGTCGCGCGCCGCGCGCGTGATGCGCTCCTCGGAGCTCGACACGAAGTTCCACCAGATGTGGCGCGGCTCAGGAAACGGATCGCCGCCGATCACGACCAGTCGGCTGGACGTCTCGGCGATGAGGCGCACCGGCTCCCCCAGCGGGAGCAGCAGCATGCGTCCCGGGCCGACGCGCACATCGCCACGCGAAATCGCGCCCGAGATTAGGTACGCGCCGCGCTCTCCGGCGTCGGCGGGCAGCTCGACCGTCGCGCCCCCGTCCAGCCGCACGTCGAGGTAGACGAGGCGCGAGAGCGTATCGACCGGCGACCAGCGCCCGAACGCCTCGCCCGCGAGCACGCGGATCTCGACCCCCGGCTCGAAGATACGCGGCAGCGTGTGGCCAGCGTAGTGATGAAAAACGGGCGCCGTCTCCTCGTGCTCGCGCGGCAGCCCCACCCACAGCTGCAGCCCGTGCACCGACGTGCCGACGGTCCGCAGCGCGTCGGGCGTGCGCTCCGAGTGCACGATGCCACGCCCGGCGGTCATCCAGTTGATGTCGCCGGGGCGGATGGTCTGCACCGATCCGAGACTGTCGCGGTGGACGATCTCGCCCTCGAACAAATAGGTCACCGTCGCGAGGTTCACGTGCGGGTGCGGCCGCACGTCCATGCCGCCGCCGGGAGGTATCGCGGTCGGGCCGAAGTGGTCGAAGAACAGAAACGGACCGACCGCGCGCCGCTTGCTGGCCGGCAGCAAGCGGCGAACCATGAAGCCGTCGCCGAGATCGCGCTCGCGCGGCTCCAGCACGTCGGGGTTTTCGCCGCCCTGCACGCGCCCGACTATAGCGCCTAAAATCCGACGCGCTTGGCCTCGTCGCAGGCATCGGCGTCCGAGCGGCGTATCAGTGTGTAGCGAACGCGCATCGTCGACGACTCACCGGGGTGAGCGTCGCCGCCGCCGCACTCCGGCCTGAAGCGATCGCGCAGGGTCTGCGCGCAGCCGTTGTGCATGAACGGCCCGCGCGTGCCTACCCCGAGCAACGACGGCACCTGGAACGCCCGCCCGGTGCCCACGTCGACGGACGTGTTGTTCGACAGCCGTGCGCCCGCGTGGCAGCTCGCGCAGGCGGCGCCGTTCGTGTCGTTGAACAACACGCGCCCGCGTTCGACCGCCGCGCCGTCGGCCGGCCGCGCGTGGGGCCGGCGCGGCTGCGCGTCGATCCAGGTCACGAGCGCATCCACCTGATCGTTCGCCAGCGAGGGCCCCGACATCCGCGTGACGAACACGTCTTTCATCAGCAGGGTCATGTTGGCCTCATCGCCCGCCCAGTGAAACGGCTCGCTGTCGCGCACCCCGGTCTGCAGCGACTGCGTGCGCCGCGCGCCCGCCGCGCTGCAATCGAAGTTCCATACCCGCCCGTCGTCGTCGCCCTCGACGTGGCAAGACGCGCACGCGACGAAACCGCCGGCGTTCGCGTGGAACACGAGATGTCCGGTGTCGTTACGCGAGTCGGTCGCGAGCGAGATGTTGTTGCCGTCCGGCATCGCGAGCATCGCCGGCTCGCGCGACTGCACCACCACGCTCCCGTCACCCGCGAACGCCACCGCGATCGGTTGTCCCACGACCTGCGGATTGGCCGGGCAACCGGTGATCGAGGCCTGGCCGTCTGTCGAGGCGACGGTCGTCATCGGGGGCAGGCACGGACCGTTCTTCCCATCGGGCTTGCAACCGACAACGCCGTCCACGACCGCACTCAGATCGGTGACGAAGACACGCGTTAGCTGGGGACCGGTGGAGGTCGGCTGCTGGTTGGTGGCGTTGCCGGCCGAGATCACGGCTACCTTTTGTCCGTCGGGCGACAGCGCCATGTCGACCGCGAGGACGAGGCCCGCCAGCGCCGGTCCACTTTTCATCGATCCGTCCGCCGCGACCACGGTGATTGCGGGGTGCACGATCGCATCGCACGGATTCGTGCCACCGTAGCCGCCCTGCACCGGCATGACGGGATCGACGACCCCACGCTGGTGGAGCATGACGACCGCCCCATCGGATTGCGCGGTCATCTGCCACGCCACTCCGGGTGTGAACAGCTGGCTCGCGCGGACGCGCGTCGAGCTGAACGCGGGCGGTACGATGCGCGCCGACACCGCGCCGGACGCTTCCACGGCCAACAACTCCGCGCTGCGGAACCGACTGACCATGAGGCGCGATCCGGCGACGACGACGTCGCGCAGGTCGCGGTCGAGCTTCAGCGTGCGCACGGCCGCCCCATTGGCCGCGGGAAGACTGACGAGCTCGCCGTCCGCGCAGGCAACGTGCACCAGATCCATGCCGCGGTCATAGGTCACCCCGCGCGGCGCCGCGCACACCTCGCGCCGCCAGAGGTAGGCACCGGTACCCGGATCGATGGTCGCCAGCGCGCCACCATGACGAAGCGCCACGTGCACGCGGCCGGAGGCGTCTTCTATCACCCGCCCCGGTTCGGAGCCGGCCTCGAGCATGACGGTCCAGCGCACGGCGCGGCTCGCGAGATCGACCACGTAGACGCGATCGCGATCGGGATCCGCAGCTACCGCGGTCACGCCGTCGGCGAGCACGCGCAGGGTTCCTCCGCTCACCGACGGCGGCGCGACCGGCGCGGTCACGGTCGACCCCACCTGCGGCGGGAATAGAATGCCGCGAGCCCGCGTCGGCATCGACATCGACGCCGATCCCGCCCCTCCGTTGTTACACGTCAGGCTGCCCGTGCCCGTCGAGCCGCTCACCGCCCCCCGGGCCCCGGCCCCGGACGTCCCCGTCGTCCCCGCGCCTCCGGTCGTGCCGACCGTGCCGGCGATCCCGGTGTCCGGCGGCGGCATCGTTCCGGTCGTCGTTCCGGTCGTGCCCGACACCCCGGTGCTGGGCGGCGGGGCTGGCGGAGAGACCGCGGTGTCGGGCACACATCCCGGGTCCGCCAGCGTCGCAAGCGCCAGTCCCATGACCGACACCATCGCCCACGCCCGGTTCACGTGTAGCTGCTGACGCATGCGGACCTCCGTCTCATATGGTGCGTAGTACGCACCATTCCGGCTCAAGTTTCCGTGGCCGAGCGGGTTTCTACCTAGGAGATTGTTGCAGTAAGTAGCCGCACACTCGCGCTTCGCGCGAGAGCGGCTAGGTCTTGAGCTCGGGCTCGTCCGCGGGGGCAGCGCGCGGCGCCGGAGCAGGCGCGGGGGCGGCCGTCCGCTCGTCGAGCAGCGCAAGCGCGACGGACAAGGCGCGGCGCGTCTTGTCGGCGGTCTTGTCGTCGGACCGGATGCGCTGGAACGCGCGCACGATCTGGTCCTCGTAATCCGCAACCTTGGCCTCGAGCTCCGAGATGCGGTCCCGGTTCTGCGCGATCTTGACGTCGCGGTTGCCGATCTCGGCGCGCGCCGCGTCGAGGTCGGCCTCGAGCCCCGCCAGCCGCCGGTACGCCTGCTCGATCTCCTGAACCCGCGCCGCCAGCTCACCCTCGGCGCGGGCCGCTCGCCCGAGCGCCTGGTCGTATTCGGCGCGGTGCTTCTCGGTCACCTCCGTCTTCTCGGTGAGGTGGCGACGCTCGATCTCCGTCACGCGCGCGTGGTGCTCCTCGCCGCGGGTCTGGATCTCGGTGCGACGGCGGTTCTCGGCCGCCTCCAGCTCTCCCACGCGCCGCGCCTCCTGCTCGGCGACGTCGCGCTGGCGGCGCTCCTCGGCCGCGGCCAGCTCCTCCTCCTGCCGGCGCCGCATGGCGAGGATCTCGTTGCGGTGGTCGCGCTCCTTCTGCTCGGTGAGCGCCTCGTACGCCTGGCGCTCGGACGCGAGCTGAACCGCCTGCTCCTCGCGCGCCGCCGCGATCGCCTTTTCGTGCTCGCGCCGTTGCTTGCCCACCTCGCCGTTGAGGCGGTCGTTCGCGGCGACCTGATCTTCGGCCAGGCGCCGCTGCAGCGCCTCGATCTCGGACTTGTGAGCGACGTCGGTCCGCTGCTGCTCGGCCTGGCGCGCCGCCTCGGCCGACGCCATCTCCATGCCGTGCTCGTCGTTCAGCTTGGCCAGCTCGTTGCGGTGGCCTTCTTCGAGCTCGGAGATGCGCGCCTCGAGCTCGGTGCGCACGCGCTCGGTCTCCTGCCGCCCGCGCGCCTCCTCTTGGACGCCCTTCTTCTTGAGCCCGTCGATCTCGTCGTGTGACTTGCGCAGCTCGATGTGCGCGTCGTCGAGGCGCGCCTTGAGCGCCTTCTCGCGCTCGCCCGACTTCTCGCGGTCCTGCGTCAGCTCCGCGACGCGCTCGTTGGCCGCTACTAGGCTACGCTCGAAACCGAGCGAGCTCTCGTCGAGATCCCGCCGAGACCGATCGAGCTCCCGGATCTTGTCCTTGTGGTCGAGGATCTGCCGATCCTTCGCGTCGAGCGCGTCGCGCAGATCGAGGATGTCCTTCTCTTTCTTGTTGATGATCTCGCGCAGGCCCAGGAACTCGCGCTCCTTGGAGAACGTGGCCGACTGCGTGAACCGCTCACGCGCCTCCTCGACCTCCTTGCGCAGCGTCTGGCGCTCGTTCTCGAGCGACTTGATGCGCGCTTCGAGCTCGGCGTTGCGCGCCTCGGCTTCTCGCGCGCGCCGGTCGTCCATCACCGGCGCGGGCTCGGCCACCACCCGGCCGGAGAGCTCGGTCGCGAAGTCCTCGAACTCGATCTCCTCGGGCGCGGGCGGCACCTCGCCCTCCTGGCCGGTCCCGGATCCGCCCTCGATCACCTCGGGACCCAGCGTCTCGCCGGTGCGGAATGCCTCGGGGTCGCCGGGGTTGTTGGTCACCTCGCCGTTGTCGCCCACCGCCGACTTGGCCGGCTGCTCCCAGCCCAGGTTGGGGGGCAGGTCCTCGTCCGACCACAGGTTGCGCAGGTCGACCATGTCTTCGCTCTTCTGAGCCGTCTCGGGGGAGTTCGCCTCCAGCGCCGCGAACGCGGCCTGGGTCTCGGGGTCGAACTTCTCGCCCTCGAACGGCGCGCGCGACGAAGCGTCGCCCCCTGACGAGCCGTTAGCCGGGGACGAACCGTCGGCCAGCAACGTGCGATCCTCGTCGCCCGCGTCCGCGCTGCCCACCACCTCGACGTCCTCCTCCTCGGCGAGCACGATGTCCGAATCGGCGTCCAGCTCGTGGACCTCGTCGTCGCCTCCGTCCAGCGGGGCACCGACCAGCGTGCCCACCTTGTCGATCAGCTGCCGGTCGTCGAGCGGCTTCAGCATGTACTCGTCGGCGCGCGACTTCAGCTTCTTGTGCTGCTCGAACGTCGCCAGGGTTTCCTCCGCCGAGATCAGCAGCAGGGGGACCTCGCGCAGGCTGGGGCTGCGCCGCAGCTTGTTCGAGATGGCGTAGCCCACCTTCCGGGGCTCGACGCTGAGGATGATGACCGCGGGTTTGTTGGTGCGGCCCCACTCCATCGCGTCATCGCCGCTCGGGATGCTCTTGATCTCGAACCCCCGCGGCTCGAGCACCCGGCGGAGCTGATCCGCGGTCGCGGCGTCGGGTTCGATACAAAGCGCGATTCGCTGGGCCATCTCGCTCGCCTCCTGGGGTCTCGGTGCGCCCGATCCGGGCCGCTTATCCTAACAGGAAGCGTCGCGAATTGGGCGGCTAACGCGTGAAGCGCTGCGCGGCTCCGCCGCGCGGAGCTCATCGCCGGAGGTTCGGAACCCTCTGAGGGGTTCCGAGTACGAAGACGCCCTACGGCTGGAAGGACGTCAGCACGAGGCTCGCGAGCGAATCCTGGTCGAGGTCGGAGGTGGCGACGTAGCCGAGCCCACGATCACGGAACGCCGCGGTCGTGGTGCCGGGCCCGCTGACCAGCGTGATCTCGCGTCCGTTGACCACGCGCCGCTGTGTCCCCTCGAACCGCTCGTCGCGCGGATCGAACACCAAGAACGTCACCCGGTGTCCGTTGTTGACCCGGTAGACGATGTAGGCGGCGGGGCGCTCGCCCACATCCACGAGCCGCCCACCCTGACAGGTCGCCCCCACGCCCAGGGTCGGCGCGTGGACCGGAAAGTCGACGCGGCCGCGGAACCATGACGCGATCGACGCGCAGTCCGTGATGTCCATCGGCAGCTCGCGGTGGTAGCTGCGCTCGGCCTGCTCGAACACCATCGACTGCGATCGGCGCACGGTCGCGGTGATGCCCACCAGAACCAGCACCGCGGCGGCCGCCGGTACCATCCGCGAGGACGACATCCACGCCGGCACCGTCAGCCAGCGCCGGGGCGCGATCTCCTGCGACCCGAGCTCGACCTGAATCCGGCGGGCGAGCGCGGCCGGAACCTCGGGGCGCGGAAGGTGTGCGCGCACCGCGGCCTTGAACCGCGATTCCAGCCGCGCGCGCTTGGCGCAGCCGGCGCAGCCCACGAAGTGGCGCTCGACCGTCTCGCGATCGATCCCCGCGAGCTCCCCGTCGACGTACGCGTGGATGGCCGCGCCGGCTTCCCCGCAGTTCACGACGCGTCCCCGCCTTCTCCACGCGAACGCCGATACGCCGCGAGGTCGACGGGCGCCTTCATGGTGTCGTTCGCGGCCGGCTCAGCGGCGATTATCCCTTGTTCGACCGCGTAGTCATGCAGAAGCCCCTGCAGAATCTTGCGGCCCCGGTAAAGGCGGCTCATCACGGTGCCCGCCGGGCAGCCCATGATTTCGGCGATCTCCTTGTAGGAGAAGTCTTCCAGGTCGGCCAGGATGACCGCCATCCGGAAATCGGAGGGAACCGCGGCGAGCGCGTGTTCGACGTCCGCCGAAACCATCCGCCCGAGCAGCGCGGACTCGATGTCGCGGCCGTCGGCGCCCGCGCCGCCCAGAAACTGCTCGAGGTTGGCCGTCGACGACTCGGCCTCGTTCATGATCACGTTCTCGCGCTCGCGATCCCGGTACTGGTTGCAGAACACATTGGTCAGAATCCGGAACAGCCACGCCTTGCAGTTGGTGCCCGCCTCGAACGTGTCGAAAAACCGGTAAGCGCGCAGCAGCGCCTCCTGGACCAGGTCCTCGGCGTCCTTCTCGTTGCGCGTCATTCGCAACGCGGCGGCGTACAGCGCGGACAGATGCGGGAGCGCCTCGCGCTCGAAGTCCGATCGTATGGGCCGCCGCTTCATCAAGACTCTTACCGGCTGAACCCCCTGGCCCGCCTAGTTTATTCCATCCGCAGACTGCGTGAGTGCGGCGAGCTTCGCCCGCCGGAGCTCGTCGCGGGAGGGTTTGGGAACCCTCCCAGGGTTCCCATTTTCACTGACAGCTTGCGTCGACGACCAGGCGGCGACCCGAGCTGGCGGTGTAGTCGGCGTAGGTGATTATCAGACTCTTGTTTACAACCACCGCCGACGGTTTGCCCAGGTTACCGTCCATCGAGGGCAGGATGAGGGCTCCCGGCCTGCGGGTACCGCTGCCGTTCAAGCGCCAGACTTCGACTGCCCTGGTGCGAGCGAACACGATCCCGAAGTCCACCGCTTGCGTCCCACCGTCGGGCTGGGCTTCCCCGGTCTCGAACGGCGCCACCGCCACGATGGGGGGCTGTACGTCCGGCCCGCCGAAGTCGGTTGCGGAGGCGAACCCGACGTTCTCCACGTGGCGGGTCATGGCGGTCTGGATCGAGATCCAGCTTCCGGTGGTGTCCTGCCAAGCGACCGCGTAGCCGGTGGGGGTGGGCGCCACCACCCCACAGCTCATCGGGCTCCCGATTTCGGCGACGGGCAGGCTCCAGGTCATGAACGTGCCTATGTCGATGTCGCTCACCTCCGAGATCATCCACTCAGGACGAGCGTCGGCGGCGGGGAAGCGCTGATAAGTCACGTTCGTGTCGCCCTTGCCAGGCGAGAAACCAAGGCAGGCGATCGAATACGCGGCATCGAGCACGGTCGGGCTGCCGACCGCCGCGCCGTCGCCGTCTACGGCGAGGAAGCGGACGGTGCCGTCCGCCGCGTCGACCCAGGTCACGCCGGTTTTGATGCCGGGGCGGCTGCTGCCGAGCGCGACCGCGGGGTTCATGCCGGCCTGACCCACGAACGTGACCAACGCCTCGCCGGGCCCCGCGGTGGTCGGACCCGCGACCGGAACCGTGATGAGTCGCAGCTCGGCGTCGGTCCCGCCCGCGGCGTCGAGGATGACGCCCACGTGGACGGTGTCGCCGGGAGCGCCCTTACCACCAAGCGCGTAGGTCGGGTTGCGAGCGCCGGCGGGCAGCGGCAACGCCTGCTCGCTGCCCAATCCCGTCGCCCATCCGACCGGCGCCCAGCGAACGGCGGTGTCGTCGTGGCCGATGAGCACGAAGTCATCGCCCACCGGCTCGAGGCGTGCATCGCGCAGCTGGGTGAGCGGCGTGGGCGCGAGCGCGATCTGTTTGTTGATGCGGCAGCCGGCGTCGCCGACGTTGGTTTGACAGCCAGCGAGGCAGAGCAGGAGTGGTGCGGTGAATCCTGCCGCCCGTCCCGCCGCGCCCCCCGTCATACCGTCGCCTGAGCCCCGTGACACTTCTTGTATTTCTTACCGCTGCCGCACGGGCAAGGATCGTTTCGGCCGACCTTGGGCTGATCCCGGCGTACCGTCTTGGGCGCTTCGGCGGCGCCGTTCCCACCGTCTTCCGACGACGCCTGCGCCGGCGCGCCGCTTCCGCCGCCCGACTCTACGACCTTGCGCGGCGTGCGCGGCTTGGGCGCGCTCGGCTCTGCGCCCTCGCGCTGAATCTGGATGTGGAACAGCTTCTCGCACACGTTGCGGCCGATGATGCCGACCATCTCGCCAAACACGGAGAAGCCTTCCTTCTTGTACTCCTGCTTGGGATCCTTCTGGCCGTAGCCGCGCAGGCCGATGCCCTCGCGCAGCGCCTCCATCGCCTTGAGGTGCTCGATCCAGCGGCCGTCGATCTCCTCGAGGTAGAACGCGCGGAAGTAGAACAGCAGCGCGGGGAGCCCCATTTCGGACTCGCGCGCCGAGATCACGTTCTCGATCTGTTCCCACACCAGCTCTTCGAGGGTCTCGCGCTCGAGCAACTTCTTCTCGTCGACGTCGGGCTGGAAGTTGAAGCGCTCCTTGACCGCGGCGCGCAGCCCGTCGAGATCCCAGTCCTCCGCGTGCGTGTTCGGGGGGCAGTTTTCGTCGATGATGCCGCGCTCGATCTCCTCGGAGAGGTCCAGCAGGCGCTCGTGCTGCTGCAGCATCGACGACGCGACCTCGGTCGCCAGCCGGTCGAGGCTCGCGGTCCGATCGTCGGCGAGGCCCTTGGTGTCGAGGTAGGCGCCGAAGCGCTGGTAGATCGCCGAGCGCACGAGGCTGGGCTCGAGCGGGATGGTGGTGACGGTGAAGCCGCCCGGCGCGGCGGCGTCGGGGACGCGCGCCTCGGTGACCTGTTCGCACAGGCGCGCCAGCTGGGGCCGAATCTCGCGCGCCAGCTTGTCATCGGTGTACGCGCCCGACTGTTTGGGCGGTTCGGTGGTGGTGACGATGCCGCGCTTCTTTTCTTCTTCCGTGGGCTCGGGGGCGTAGCGGCCCTCCAGCACCTGGCGGCGCAGCGCATAGATCGTCTTGCGCTGCTGGTTCATGACGTCGTCGTACTCGAGCAAGTTCTTGCGGATGTCGAAGTTGTGGCCCTCGACCTTCTTCTGCGCGTTCTCGATCGCGCGGTTGATGAAGGTGTGCTCGATGGGGACGTCCTCCTCCATCCCGAGCTTCTCCATCAAGCCGGTGATGCGCTCGGCGCCGAAGATGCGCATGAGGTCGTCTTCCAGGCTGAGAAAGAATCGCGAGCTGCCGGGATCGCCCTGACGACCCGAGCGACCGCGCAGCTGGTTGTCGATGCGGCGCGACTCGTGGCGCTCGGTGCCGAGGATGTGGAGGCCGCCGGCGGCGAGCACCTCCTGCTTTTCGGGATCACACTGGGCCTTGAACCGCGCCAGCGCCTCTTTGAACGCGACCTCTTTCTCGGGCGCCAGCTCGTGGCCGGGTTTGCCCGCGTTCTCGGGGTCGACCTCGGCGCGAGCCATGAACTCGGCGTTGCCGCCCAGGATGATGTCGGTCCCGCGGCCCGCCATGTTCGTCGAGATGGTGACCGCGCCCTTGCGTCCCGCCTGCGCGACGACGTGCGCTTCCTTCTCGTGCTGCTTGGCGTTCAGGACGCTGTGCGGGATGCCCTTCTTGCGCAGGAGCGACGCGACCACTTCCGACTTCTCGACGCTGACCGTGCCGACCAGCACCGGCTGCCCGCGCTGGTGACAGTCGACGATCTCGTCGACGACCGCGCGAAACTTGCCGCGCTCGTTCTTGTAGACGACGTCGTGGGCATCCTTGCGCAGCATCGGCCGGTTGGTCGGCACGACGGTGACGTCGAGCTTGTAGATCTTGTGGAACTCCTCCGCCTCGGTGTCGGCGGTGCCGGTCATGCCTCCGAGCTTCTTGTAGATGCGGAAGTAGTTCTGGTAGCTGATCGTCGCCATGGTCTGGTTCTCTTCTTGAACCTCGACCCCTTCCTTGGCTTCGATTGCCTGGTGCAGGCCGTCCGACCAGCGGCGTCCTGGCATTTTGCGGCCCGTGAACTCGTCGACGATGATGATCTGGCCTTCGTCGATGAGGTAGTTGACGTCCCGCTTGTAGAGCGTGTGCGCGCGCAGCGCCTGGGTCACGTGGTGCAGCCACTCGATGTTGGCGGGGTTGTAGAGGTTGCCGACCCCCAGCCGCTGCTCGACGCGCTCGATGCCGTTGTCGGTGAGGATCGCCGAGTGCGCCTTTTCGTCGACGGTGTAGTCGATGTCCTTGCGCAGTCCCGGAATGATGCCGTCGACCTTCTGGTAGAGGTCGGCGGACTCCTCGGCCGAACCCGAAATGATGAGCGGCGTGCGCGCCTCGTCGATCAAGATCGAGTCCACCTCGTCGACGATCGCGTAGTTGAGCTCGCGCTGGACGTAACGTTCGATCGACCGCTCCATGTTGTCGCGCAGGTAGTCGAATCCGAACTCCGAGTTGGTTCCGTACGCGATGTCGCAGCGGTAGTTGTGCTGGCGCTCGTCGTGCGACAGGCCGTGCACGACCACGCCGACGGTCATCCCGAGCGCCTTGTAGATCCGCCCCATCCACTCGGCGTCGCGGCGGGCGAGGTAGTCGTTGACGGTGATGACGTGAACGCCCTTGGCGGGCAGCGCGTTCAGATACACGGGCAGCGTCGCGACCAGCGTCTTGCCCTCGCCGGTCTTCATCTCGGCGATGCTGCCGCGGTGGAGAACCATGCCGCCCATCAACTGCACGTCGAAGTGGCGCATGCCGAGCACGCGCCGTCCGGCCTCCCGGCAGACCGCGAACGCTTCGGGCAGGAGATCGTCGAGCGGCGCGCCCTGATCCAAACGGCGGCGGAACTCGCCCGTCATCGCGCGCAGCTCTTCGTCCGACTTCTTCTGGAACGCTGGCTCGTAGCCGCCGATCTTTTCGACCAAGGGCTGCATGCCCTTGATTACACGGGCGTTCTTCGTCCCGAATAGCTTCTTGGCGATGAGGCTGATCATGGGTTTCCGGGGGCGTCCGCGTGGGTTTTCGCGTGGACCTTATTGTGCGCCCCCGCGCGGCGCAAGCGTAGCACGCTAGCGGGTTGCGCCCGGGGGCGCGACCACGAGCTGGACCAGGCTGGCGACGAACCAGGCGAGCGCGATGATGGCGGCCATCACCAACACCAGGATGAGTTGACCGGCGAGCGCGAACAGCAGCCACAAGAAGATGGCGGTATCGCGGCGACCCATCTGGAACAGGATGGTGCCGATGCCGGGCGCGCCCTGGCCTTCGCCGGCGGGGAGCTCGGACAGCCGCTTGCCACCCGAGAACCACCACACCATGTCCATCAGATCGCCGCTCGCCTTCTGGCGGCGCATGTCGCGCATGATGATGAGGTTCGACAGCACCAGCATGCCGGCGCCGGCGGCGCCGGCGGCGAGCGCCCAGCTGCCCGCGCCGGCATGGAACAGGCCCGCCCCGACCGAGAGTGTGAGCAGGACGTTGAGCACGTCGTCGACGAAGGTGTCGAGCCACGCGCCGAGCTTCGACTGCTGCAGCCGCACGCGCGCCAGCTCGCCGTCGCAGCCGTCGAGGACCGACTGCAGCTGCTCGAGCGCGAGGCCGGCGACGACCCAGGCGTAGTGGCCGGTCGCGATCAACCCGCAGCCGATGACGCCCAGCACGGCGGCGAACAGCGTGATCTGGTTGGGGGTGACCGGCGTGTGGACCAGGACGTGGCGCGTGAACCGGACCGAGAGCGGCTTGTTCAGGCGGCGCGCGACGAAGCCGAGGTCGGCGCGGAACAGGGTCGCGAACACCGCATCTTCAGCGGCGCGGCGGCTCAGGTCGTCGGTGACGCGCAGGCCGCCGTTGAAGCGGGCGCGATCGAGACGGACCACGTCGGCGCCCACCAGGGGCGCGGAGAGCTCCCGCGCGAGCGCGCCGGCGGCGGCGGCGTCCGCGACGGTCCGTAGCTCGAGGTTCGCGGGTAGCGACGTCGGCAGCGGGATGGAGCCGTCGCTGGCGATGATCGTTCGGGTGTCGGCGGCCTGCGCGAGCTGCCGGATCGCGCGCTCGATCACGGTGATGCCCGCCACACGGAGCCCGGCGCCCGGCGCCTCGGTGCGCGTCGCTGCCAGTACGACGACGTCCGGCTTGTCGGATCCTGTCACGCGCTCTCGTGTACCATGGAATCCTCGATGGTCGGCCTCGAGCGGCGAGGGGTGATACTGGCGTGTTTGGCCGCGATCGCGACCGCCGCTCCCGTGGCGGCGGGGCCGACGGTGCCGAACATCGTGGTCGGGCAGACGGCGGTCGAGTCCGCGCCGCGGGTCGAGGCGCACATCGCCGAGGTGACCGTGTACAGCGATCGCGCCCGTGTGCGGCGGCGCGGAAGCGTGACGCTGAAGCCGGGCGCGGCGGTGGTGCGGCTGCCGGACCTCCCGGGCGCCGCGTTTGTAGATACCGTGCGGCTGTCAGCGGCGGGCGCGCGCGTGCTGCGCGTCGAGGCGGTACCGATCGAGCGCGAGCGGTTTTCGATCGAGCAGGCGAAGAAGCTGCTCGAGGAGCTGGACGCGGTGGCGGACAGAAGCGCCGAGCTAGACGATCGCGCCGCGGTCGACGACTGGCTGGTGTCGGTCGTGACGCGGCTGGCGCCGGCCGCGCCGGTGTCCGAGGAGAAGCGCGAGGGGCGGAAGCCACTGGCGGTCGATGTGCCGTCGTGGTGGAGGGCGCTCGACTTTCTGGGCGCGCGCGCGACCGCGGCGCGCACGCGCCTCGCCGCGCTCGTCGACGAGCGGCGCGTGCTGGTCGAGCGGCAACAGAAGTTGCGCACCGACATCGCGGCGTTGAATCAGGGCGGGTTCTCGGCCCGTGTCGTCGAGGTGAGCGCGGTGCTCGAATCCACCGGCGGGGCGGCGAGCCTCGAGCTCGAGTACTTCGTTCCGGGTGCGCGCTGGAAGCCGGCGTACGACCTCCACTATGCGATGAGCAAGGGACTGCTACGCCTCGACACCACCGCGATGGTCGAGCAGCGCACCGGCGAAGACTGGACCAACGCGGCGCTGCTGCTGTCGACCGCGACCCCGGGGCGAGGGATCGATCTGCCCGAGCTCCTGACCTGGACGCTGGGCGAACAGGCCGACTTCGTACCTCGGCTCCGGCCGAGACCGGCGCCGGTGACCGCGGCGCCGCTCGCGTCCGCGCCGCCCGCGCCCCCGTCAGCGCGCACGCTCGCGCGAGGCATCGACGAGGACATGTTGCGCGCGCGGATCGCACGCGCGGCAACTGGCGACGGATATGACCTCGCGAAGCGCGTGTCGACGGACAAGCCGGAGGCGGCCGAGACGATGTCGATGCAGAACAGCCAGCAAGAGCGACGGCTGGCGCGACCCCGCAGCAAGTCGCAGAGCTACCGCGGTTCGGGCGCCCCGTCGGGCGCGCCGGCCGCCGCTCCGGCGATGGAGATGGACGACGAGGAGAGCGCGCCGATGCCGACGGTCGCCTCCGCGATGCCGTCGCCGATGTCCGCGGTGGTCTCGGCGCCGGCCATCCGCAGCCGGTCGGCGAGCCAAGAGCCGAGCTACGCGTCGGTGCCGCTGGCCCTCTACGACGTGACGTCGTCGCGGCAGCCGCCCACGCTGGGCGACCCGTACCTGCCCGCTGTGACCGCCGGCGGCCTCGACTACATCTACCCGGCGCCGACGCCGGTGACGATCCCGAGCACGGGGCAAGAGCTGCGCATCCCGCTCGCCTCGCAGAGCTTCCGCGCGTCGGCGTTCTACGAGGCGACGCCCGGCCTAGCCGCCACGGCGTTCCTGCGCGCGCGCGTGCGCAACGACGGCAAGCGGCCGCTCTTGCGCGGGCCGGCGACTATCTTCGGCGACGGCGAGCTGGTCGGCGTGGGCGAGATCAAGACCACCGGCCCGGGGGGCGAGATCGAGCTGCCGCTCGGCGCCGACCAGGACATCCGGCTCGTCCGGCAGGTCGTCCCCAGCAGCAAGACGACCGGCCTCATCATGAAGTCGGAGGAGACCACTTACGACGTCCAGATCCAGATTGGCAACTACAAGAAACAGGCCGCGACCGTCGAGGTGATGGACCAGGTACCGTCGAGCCGGAAGGACAAGGTCGAGGTCAAGCTGCTCGCGACTGACCCCGCGCCGACTGCTGGGCCCGACGCGGACGGCGTCGTGCGCTGGCGCGTCGACCTGGCGCCGGGCGCCACCCGGACCTTGCGGCTGCGGTACGTGATCACGCGACCCAAGGACTGGGTGCTGTTCCAGCGATGAACGCGCGAACGACAGCGACGGCCATTTGGCTCGGTGTCGCCTGCGCGGCGAACCTCGCGCCGCCGAGGGCGCGGGCGGCGACGGGCGACGTGGACAGCGTCGTGGTGTTTCCCGACCGCGCCCGGGTCACGCGCGCCGCGAGCGTCAAGTGCGACGGAGGCAGCGCGCGTGCCGAGTTCAAACGCCTCCCCGCGTCACTCGACGCGCGCACGTTGCGCGGCGACGTTCGCGAGGCTGCCGACGTCGTCGGCGTCGCGTCCGAGGTCGTCAACGAAGACAAGCAAGCCGATCCGCGAGCGCGCGGTTTGTCCGCGGAGCTCGAGAAGCTGGCGGCCGAGGTGCGCGCCAAGGAGGCGCGCAAGCAGGTGATCGCCTCCGACCTCGAAGACGTCAACGCGTTCGCCGGTGTGTTTGGCGCCACGACCGCCGAAGAGATGCGGAATCCCAAGCCGGTGACGGCGGCGTGGGGCAAGGCGCTGGACGCGCTCGCGGCGCGGCGCGCCGCAATGGACGCCGAGCGGCGCAAGCTCGACATCGCGCTGCGCGCATTGCATTCGCAAGAGGACAGACTCGGCCGCGAGCTGGCGGCGCTGGGCGGTGGCGGCGCGCGGTCAATCCGGAACGCCACCGTCACCGTCGGCTGCCGCGCGCTGCGCGAGGTGACGGCGCTGCTCTCGTACGTCGTGCCGGGCGCGACCTGGCAGCCCGAATACGACCTGGATTTCACGCCCCGGGCCCGCGGCAAGGTCGGGCCTGGGGTCGCGCGGCTCACGGTCGGCGCGGCGATCAGGCAGACGACCGGCGAAGACTGGACCAGCGCGCGGCTGTCGCTGTCGACCGCGCGGCCCAAGCTCGGCGCCGAGGCGCCCCGCCCGGCCCCGCTGCTGGTCGAGGGCTACGAAAAGCAGCGAAACAAGGTCCTCGTGCAGGCGCAGGAGCGACGGGAAGTGCTGAGCGCGGGCGGCGGCGGATCGACCGCCGGCGCCGGGTCGGCGGCGATCGACGACAAGGGCAACGCGTTCGTGCTCACGCTTCCGCACCGGGTGTCGGTGCTCGCCGACGGACGCGCGGTGTGGGCGCCGGTCGACGTCGTCGAGGCGCAGGCGGCGGTGAAGCTCGTCACCACGCCCAAGCTCGACGAGCACGTCTACCAGATGGTCTCGCTCAAGAACCCGGCGGCGTACCCGCTGCTCGAGGGCCGCGTGCGCGGGTATCGCTCGGGCTCGTACGTCGGCGACGCGCGGCTGCGCTACCGCGGCGTCGGCGAGCCGGTCGAGGTGTCGCTCGGGATCGACGACGAGATCAAGGTCGAGCGCAAGACGCTCGACGACCGCTCGCGCGACGCCTCGTTCTTGAGCTCGACCAAACACATGCTGCGCGCGACCCGCGTCGTGGTGACCAACCGCGCCGCGGGCGCCGAGACCATCGAGGTCCGCGACAACCTGCCGGTGTCGCAGATCGCCGACGTGAAGGTGGAGATTGCCGGCAACCAGACCACGCCCGGCTACGCTCTCGACGCCGCGCGTGGCTTCCTCACCTGGACCGTTCCACTCAAGAGCGGCGAGGCGAAAGACGTGAGCTTCGGCTACGTCATCCACCTCCCCGACGACTGGCAAGTCGGCGGGCGTTAGGTCCGATCCCCTCGCCCCGAGAAGCGGGCGAAGCGGGGAGAGGGTTAGCGAGAGGGGCCGCTCAGGGGTACGTGAGCGTCGTGATGGTGACGCCTGCGCCCACCTCGCCGAAGTCGCCGGGATCGTCCGCCGCGAAGCTGCCGGTGAACGTCTGCGGCAGCGCGCCCGCCTTCTGCACGGTGACGACGTAGTTCACCGCGACGCTGTCGCAGTTCTCGAAGTTGTCGACGCGGACCGTATACGTGCCCCGCGGCGCCTTGCCCTGCGGCCACACGATGTTCTCGTTGCGGATGCTGTCGATGCTGCATGCCGCGTTCGAGTCGAGATCCAGCAAGCCGCCCTCGGGCGACGTGTCGTCGAACCAGTAGATTTCGAAGCCCTTGGGATCGATCACGTGCAGATCGATGTCGTTGTCGACGTCCCAAGACACGCTCACCTGCACGTCGCCGGTCTTGACGTGCGTCACCTCGATGACCGTCGTCAGCGGCTGGCTCACGTTGCCGTTCGCGTCGACGACCTCGAAGATGATCGTCACCGCGTCCATCGATGCCGGCAGCTGGCGCGCGATAATGAGCAGCACCTCCGCGAGCGGCGTCCCCGCCGGCACCGGAACCTCCCAATAGCCGTCGGCGCCCTCGACCCCGACGTACACCTTGACGATGGTGGTCGCGCCCGCATCGATCGTGATCATCACCGAGCCGCCGTTGATGCCGCTCGCGGTGGCCGGGACCGTCGCCGTCACCGACCCTTGCGGCATCGGCAGCATCCCCATGTGGTAGGTGGCCGCCGCCCCATCGGGCCCGACGACGCCGCTCACCGTGTTGTTGGTGCCGCCGCCGCCACCCCCGCCCCCGCCACACGCGCCGACCAGCATCACGCCCAACACGAATGCGAACACGGACCGGGTCATTCTCAACATCGCTGCTCCTCGAGGGTTAAACGCACGACGGCGCGTTTCTGGCAGCGTCATTGTCTCATGTTCAGCGAGCAGCGCCGACGGTGATCTCGGTGGCCGCGGCGTTGCTGCCCATGACGGCGCGCGCCTCGAGGCGGACGTACCGCGCCGCGACGGGCGCGAACGACGCGACCTTCATCTTGCCGCTCGCGGGCCAATTGCCGGACGCCACCTCGGTGAAGCTGGTGCCGTTGCCGCTCACCAGCACACCGTACGACGTGATCGCGCCGTCGGTCTGCGGTCCCATGTTGGCGAGATATCTCGGCACGTAGCCGACGAACCCGACGTCGGGCCGCGACTGTCCGAGGTCGATCGTCACCGATTGCGGCAGCGCGCCCGACGACACCCACAACGTGTAGAACCCCCAGTCGTTGACGCCGTCGATCGCGTTGGCCGCGGTGCCGCTGGTCGCGGCGGCGCCGGTCGGCGTGTACGGATATTCGTTTTGAGGGCCCTGCGCCGGCAACGGCGGCCGCGCGGGGTTGGGGCTCCAGGCCTGGCCGACCTCGGCGAGCCGACTGACGATCGCCGCATCCAGCAAGCCCTCGCGGTTGGGCGGACAGTTGAGCAGGAAGTTGGTCCAGCGCGGCTCGAGCAGCCGCAGGTGCTGGTCGACGATCGCCTGCACGCTCATGAGCCCACCGATGTTCGGCGCCCAGAACCAGTCGTTGCCGCCGCTGCCGTTGATCTTCTGGCCCTGGTTGGCCGCGTAGGTGTTGTCGGCGGGCGCGAACGCGAGCGCGGACTTGGGCTCCTCGAAGCTGACGATGTCGGCGTCCCACGGGCTCATGAGGTGTGAGTGATCGAGGATGAGGCAGTTCGGCTGCAGAGATTTGATGAGCTCGCGGATCTCCTGGTACGGCATGTTCCGGTGTCCCATCTTCCAGGACCACCCGTCGAAAACCAGGATGGGGATCGGGCCGTAGTTGGTGAGCAACTCGGTCAGCTGCGCCTTGACGTAGTCGATCTGTGCGCGCGTGATGGTGCCGTTGCCGGTGCCCTGAGTGTTGTCCCAGACCGAATAGTAGAGCCCGGGCAGCAAGCCCTTGGCGCGAAACGCGTCGACGTACTCGCGCACGACGTCGCCCTGGCCGCTGCGCCACGAGATGCTGCCCACGTCGAACGTGCTGACCGCGCTCGGCCACAGCGCGAACCCGTCGTGGTGGCGGGTGGTGAGCACGCCGTACTTCATCTTGGCGGCGACCGCGGCGTCCGCCCACTGCCCCGGGTTGAGGTTGGTCGGGTTGAACATCGAGATCGGCAGGTTCGCCTGCGACCACGACCCCGTGTACGTCAGGATCCCGAAGTGGATGAACATCCCAAACCGCAGATCGACGAACTCGCTCTGGAGCTGCTGAAGCGTCTTTCCCGCGGTACCCGTCGCGCCCGCGGCACCGGCCGCTCCCGTCGTACCGCCACGTCCGCCCGCACCCGCCGACGGGCCGATTCCGCCGCCACGACCGCCGGTGGCCGCGCCTCCGGCGCCAGCGCCACCCGCCGGGGCCACTTGACCGCCCCCACCTCCGGATCCGCCTACACCACCCCGGCCCCCCGCGCCCAACGCTCCGGCAACACCGCCCCCTCGGCCTGCACCGGCGCCCGTGCCCGCGCCTCCGACCGTCCCGGCCGACGAGCCCGCCAAACCCGTCGTGCCGCCGGCGCCCGCCGTGCCCGCCCCTGCGGTCGTCCCACCGGCGGCCGTGGTGCCCGCTCCACCGCCGGCGCCCCCGCCGCCGGGGTGCGATCCCGACGGGCCGCCCGAACAGCCAAACATCAACAACAACCCGAGCGTGGACGGAGCGCGATACATTCATCCCCCAGTTCCCGCACGCCGCGAAAACGGTTCGACCCGAGCACCCGCGATGGATGCGCTCGGTTACCAGGCCGCTTTGGGCCCGAGGTTCAGCACGCGTTCGAACCCGAGCTCGCGGAGCGTGGCGGCGGCGCGCGCGCTCCGCCCGCCGCTGCGGCAATAGGTGACGACCGGGCGGGAACGAGGCCCGAGCTCCGCCGCCCGCGCCCGCACCTCGCCGACGGGAATGTTCATCGCCCCCGGCAGGTGGCCCGCGGCGAACTCCTCGGGGCTGCGCACGTCCAGCAGCACCCCTCCGTGGTCAATTATTTCGTGCGCTTCCGCGGATGCCGAGCGCATGGCAACGATGATGACCGCGGCCGCGACAACTGCCAAGATGACGAGCCCAAGCGCGACCCAGCGCATCACGGGAGCTTACCCGCGGCATGACCGACGGGGGCCGCGCCGGGCGGGGCCGCGCTAGAGCCGAGCGCGAGGTGTAACGTCGGGCGCGTGGTCATCAGGGCTCGCGCGAGACTACGCCTAGCGAGCGCGGGTCTGCTCGCGATCGCCTGCTCGCACGCGCCGTCACCCGCGCCCGCCCCGCGTGCCGACCCGTCCGTGGTCTTCGATCAGACCTCCGCGTTCGCGCGGGTATTGGTACGCGACGAGGGTGCGTTGCGCGTCATGCGGTTCGGGACGCCGCCGGGGTCGGATGCTTCGGGCTGCGCGAGGACGACGGCTACCGCGTGCACGTGGCGGACGCGGCCGCGTGGATTGCGCGCGACACCGGCACGTACGACTACGTCTTCCTCGACGCCTACGCGGGCGAAGACATCCCGCCGGCGCTGGCGTCGCCCGCGTTCTTCGCCGCGGTGCGGGCGCGGCTCGCGCCGGGCGCCGTCGTCGCCATCAACATCGCGGAGCCCGATGGCCAAGGCGCCGGTGTCGCTGCCGCGTTCAGCAAAGTCCTGCCGCCGCTCGAGCACCGGCGCGCGCGCCGCGATGGGAACCTCGTGCTGTACGGCGCCGCCACCGCCCGCACGGCCGACGCGGCCGCGTTGCTCCGGTTCGCGGCGGCGTGGGACGCCCGCGCGATCACCGACTTCTCGATGCGCGCGCTGGCGCTCGCTAGGGAATATTGAATGAGGACAGCAGCTCGACTCGGCCCGCGCTCGATGTCTCCTTCACTTTGCCGACGCCCAGCACGAACCAGTAGTCCTTGTCGATGGCACCGCTGTTGCCGTTCGCCTTCTGCAAGTGCACCGCCGTGTAGGTCCCCGCCGGAACCGTGATCGATTCGGCGCCGCTTATCACCTTCCAGGCGAACGGCTTGGAGCTGGTGCTCACGTCGGGCATGGTGGGGCTGGTACCTGGCGTGCTCGCGGTCTCGGTATAGCTCTCGTCGTACGTCGCGCCGGTCGCCAGATGCGCCGCGGTGGTATCGATGCGCAGCTTCGACGGCCCGTAGGTGTCCGACTCGATGCACCCGGTGGCCGTGGGCAGCATGCACATCCGCGGCGCGCCCGGGACGTAAATCTCGTCGCGATAGCGCACAATCGCGGTCGCAGTCTCCGACTGCCAGGTCAGTTGGTCCTCGGCGCCCGGAACGTTCGTATGGATGCGCCATGCGGTGATACCCGCGCGCGTAGGCACGGGCTCGCTGGCCTCGACCGTGACCACCTTGGTCCCGGATACCGTACCGACGCCGCCGTCGCCCACCTCGCTGGTGTTGTATGTCCAGCTCGCGCCCAGGCTCATGGGCTCGTAGCTGCTGCCGCTGCCCGGGTTGCCGCCGCCGCCCGTCGTGCCGCCAGCGCCCGTCGTGCCGCCGTTACCGCCCGTCCCGGTGCCGCCGTTACCGCCCGCCCCGATGAGCGATCCTCCCCCGCCGCAGCCCAGGAGGGCCAGGCACGCTGCGACGGTCGCGGTTCGGATCGTTCTAACCTTCTGCATGTTTTCTCCTCACTCCTGGAAAATCATCGCCGGCTCGCCCTGCGGAAACGCCGCGCTCACGACCGTGCCCGAGGCACCGCGCTCGATCAGCAAGAGCGCGCCGTTCGAGTAGTCGATCGCCGGCGACATGCCGACGTCGACCGGGAAGATCAGCCCGCCGACCAGCACACCCAACGAGCCATGATCGGCCAGCGCGCCCGGGTCGTGGCCGAACGCGATGTGCTTGGCGGGCAGCGCGGCCAGCATCGGCTCGACCGTCCCGACCGGATCCGATGTCTGCCACCAGAGCGTGGACTCGAGCAACGAGCTCGGCCCGAGCAACTCCTCGGCGCCGAACTTGTTGAGCTCGACGTCTGCCTGGATTGCCGCGTTCAACGCCTCGACCGAGCGCACCCCCGTATTGCCGGCGTGGCTGAAGAACCAGTCGCCGTCTTTGATTCCGAACGGGAGGTCCCGAATCCACAAGCCTACCTCGTGCTCACCGCTCGCCACCTTGGCGGGGTCGATGCCGTCCGAGATCAGGTCGAACAGAAACGGCCCTGCCTTGTCGTTCTCGGGGTCGGCGAGAAATTCGGCCTCGTGGTTCCCCATCGTCACCACGACCTCGCCCCCAGCCGCCGCGGCCGACGGCTGCAGCGCGCGCAGCAAACGGATGGTCGCGAGACCCCCCTTGTACTTGTCGATCATGTCGCCCAGCACGTAAAGCCGAGCGCTGCCGCCGGTCCAGGCATTGTTGGCGTCCATCAATCCCTGACCTTGCAGGAGCGTCACCAGCCTATCGAAACCCCCGTGAACGTCCGAAAGCACCCAGGTCTTTTCCGCGGGGGTCGCAACCACGCGGATCGCGGGGTGAGCGGCGAAGTCGCGGTCCGGAATCGCGTCCGGGGTCGGGTTCGAGCTCGAGCAAGCCAACACCAGCGACGGACACACCACCGTCGTCAACAAGTGAGCAAATTGTCGCTGGACATGAAGCATCGCGGCAACGCGGAGAATACCTTACCTCGTGCTGTCAAACGTGGGTCGGGCGGGCGGCGGCGCCAGCAGCTGGTCGAACACCCGCTCGAGGGCCTCCGGGAATGTCCCCGTCGAGCGTCGGACCACGCGCGGAGCCGCCCAGTCGCTGTTGTCCACGACCAGCGCGGCGCGCCGCACCGGATCGAAAGCGGCTCGATAGCGGTCCTGCGCCGGAAGGTAACGTCGCTGGATGCGGCGGTCGATCTCGTCGTTGCCCCGCCCGGCGGCGGCGTCGCGCGCCCGGATGCGCGCGAGAGCGACGCCGCGATCGACCTCCAACAAGACGAGTGGCGCCGATGCGGCCACCCGCGAACGCAGCACGAACACGCCCTCGACGATGATCAGGGCCGCTCCCGCTCGCTCCTGACTGTCCGCCGCCTCCGCGAGCCGTCGGTCGACCGCCGCGAAGTCGTAGTAACCCTGATAGTAGGCATCGGTCTCGTGTGTCGCGTCCACGCCCACGAGCACGTCGGGGCGACGAAAATCGTCCACCCGCACAACGGTCGCCGGGATGCCCTGGCCGGCGCACGCACGTGCTAGCGCGTCCGCAAACCGAGACTTGCCACTCCCGTCCAAACCGTCGATCGCCACCTGCGCGACGATCGCATCCCTGGAACCGAAGACGGTCACGCCTGCGGGCGGATTCTCCAGGCGGGCGTCAGCAACTGACCGAGCGTGCCCCCCACGCGCGCGATCGAGACGATCAGGAAGTAGAGCAGTAGCGCCGGCAACTGGTCGCAGGCGGCCAGCACGAGGCCCAGCAGGATCAGCACGTCACGACGGCCGAGCTGCACCATCAACCGAGTCGAACGGCTGCCCGAGCCACTCACGTGCTTCAGGGTCTGGCAGTAGGTGAACCACCAGCGCAAGTTCAGGAACGCACCCTCGCGCTGCAGGATCAGCTCGCGATAGATCATCACGATCGAGACCAGCGTCATTCCCGCGGCCGCCAGGCCGAGCTTCATGTCGAGGTAGTTGCCGCTCGTACGCCAGAGGGCGACGCCCACCGCCAGCATCATCACCACGGTCACGAAGTCGCCGATCAACATCTCCAGCCACGCCCCGAGCGCGCTTTGATGCATGCGCAGCCGCGCCAGCGTTCCGGCGCAGCCCTCGATGATGAGCGAGCCCTGAAGAATAGCGAAACCGGTGACCACGTTGCTGTTGCCGCCGCCAGCGATGGTCACAGCTCCGAAGAGGCCGACAAACCCAGCCAGAAGCGTGAGCATCGTCGACGTCAGCGGTAGGTGCACCAACAACATCCGCGTGAGCGGCGACCAAATGCGACGGTTGATTAACCTGTCGGCGAGCCCGAAGGTTTCCTTCGAAACATCGTCGAAAATCACCTTCTCCGCCGCGCGGCGGGAGCGGCGGTCCACCACGCGTGTCGATCGGTCGGGGCGGCTCGGCGTCACCCACACGGTGTCGGCGCCGACACTCGACGACTCGGGCCCGAGCTCTTCCATCAGCGCCGCCACCTTGGCGTCGGCGTCGCCGGGATCGAACCGTCGCAACTCCATGTTGGCGGGCAGCCGGCGGGGCAGCGACACGCTCCCGTCATCGGCGACGACGACGTGGGCATCGCGCAGGCGGCCGAGCATGCGGATCGCCCGATCGACGACGCGCGCGCCGCCGACGCGCATGCAGGCACCGCGTGCCTCGGCCGCGGTCGCGCGCAGAACCACGGGGACTTCGGGCCGCGGGTTGGTATTCGCCGGCAGCAGCGGAACAACCGCCGCGGGGGGAACCGACCGGAGCTCTGTTACGCGCTGGATCACTGATGCCACAATCCGCGGACCGACGTCGCGGGCCCTGAGAATGCCATCCCACCTGGGCACACACAAGCGACGCGAACTGCGCCGGTGCTTTCGCTGCGCCACAGCATTGACGCGTGAGGCGTCGTGGTCGCGTCCCGCCTCGTGTTCGGCGACGGGGCCGCTCGCTCCAATCGGGTGCGGCGCGCGGGGCGTCGGTCTAAGTGAACGGCGTTACCGCTAGCTCGTCCCTTCCGGCAGGCACGGAGCCATGACCCTAATCATCAGGTTGTGACAGCGGCCGTTGCTGGCGATCGATCCCCGCCGACGATGCAAGTCCTTCTGGTTGTAGAGGAACGGATGGCCGTCGCCGTCGGTGACGGTGCAGCCTGCCTCGGTCAGGATGACCTCGGGGGCGCAGGTGTCCCACTCCTGTTCGGCGGCGGACAGGTTCATGACCGCGTCGAGATCCCCGCGCGCGAGCGCCATGTGCTTCACCGACGCGCCCATCTGTACCGCGCGCGGCGCGAGCCCGGCGGCCGCGAGCACCTTGCCCAGACCCTCGTCGGGGTTGAGGCGCGAGATGCCGACGCGCAGCTCGGTGGGCTGGTCACGCTTGGAGGTCGTGATGGCGTGGGTTGCGCCGCCCGTCTCGAGAAACGCCCCGCCGCCCTTGCGCGCGTAGTAGAGCGCGTCGCGCGTCGGCTGGTAGGCGACGCCCAGCACCGGGGCGCCGTCGATGGTCAGGCCGATCAGCACGCAGAAGTCGCCAGTCTTGGCCAGGAAGTCGCGCGTGCCGTCGAGGGGGTCGATGATCCAGACCCGCCGCCGCGAAAACCGTACCGGGTCGTCGGGGGACTCTTCGCTCAGGATCGCGTCCTCGGGGAACGCGGCGGAGAGCTCGGCCACCAGCGATGCGTTGGCGTCATCATCGGCGACGGTGACCGGCGATTCGTCGTTCTTGGTACGAAAGCCGATTTCGGGATCCGCGTAGTGCTGGAGGATGAGCTTCCCCGCCTCACGCGCGGCGTGGATGGCTACCTCGAGCTCGCGGTCCAAACCGGGAGGCGACATCGCCGCAACTATATCGCGGCTAGGTTAGAGGGTTCTGAAGTTCAACAATCAGCGCCCGATAGCGATCCGCGACCACGTTCAGGGCATATCCCGATTCGACACGGGCGCGGGCGCGGACGCCCATGTCCCGGCGCAGCATCGGGTCGTCGATGAGGCGAGCCAGGGCGGCGTCCCAGGCATCGTCGTCGCCGGGCAGGAAACCGTCGACCCCTTCGCTGACGACCTCGGCGTTTGCCCCCACCGGGGAGGCGACGCCGGGCCGCGCCAGCGCCATGTACTGCAACAGCTTGAACGCGCACTTGCCCCGCTCGTAGCGGCCATCGGGAAGCGGCATGACGCCGACGTCGATGCGGGCGAGGTCCTCGACCTCGGTATCAGGCCGCCAGCGAACGAACTCGGGTCGCAGCGCCGCGAGCGCGGGCGGCGGCGGGCGGTCCGAGATGACGAGGAACCGCGCCCCGGAGCGATCGAGCGCGCGGGCGATGCCGGCGGCGGCGTGCGCGAGCTGGCGGTAATTGCTCGACAGGCCCGTCCAGCCCACGACCACGTCGCGGCCGCGCGCCGGGCGCGCCGGCTGCGCGGCGAGCCGGTCGGTGTCGACCGCGGTCGGAATGACGACGGTCTTGTCGGGCGCGCCGGCCGCGGCCGCGAGGTAACGATTGCCGGCGACGACGCGGTCGACCAGCGCCACCAGCCGGTGGAACTTCGCCCGGACGCTCACGCGCTCGAAGATCGCGTCGTCGAAGTCGAAGATGGTTCGGTGCCCACGGGCGGCCAGCCGCTCCAGCAGCGTCGTCGGCAGCTCGGTCATCGGGCGCTGGAAGATCACCACGTCGTCGGCGCGTAGGTCGCGCAGCTGCGGCAGGCGCGCGAGCGCCGCGAGCGGAACGTAGAGCGGGCGGGGCCACGCGAGGGGGCCCGGTAACCGGGTGTCGCCGTAGACGCTGGGACGAGGCACGCGCAGGCTGCAGGTCACGCCCCGGGCTTCGAGCGCGCGCGCCACCGCGAAGCCGCGCGCGCGCGCGGCCGGGACACGCTCGCCCTGAAGGAAGAAGACCGCCCTCACGACGCCGCGGCCTGCGGGGCCAGGTCGCGGGCACGCTCGCGAACCTCGCGCGCGAACGCGGCACGGCCGTCGACCATCTCGCGGTACCAAGTCTCGAGCACCATCAGATTCCAGATGCGTTCGCCGTGGTTCTCGCCGCCGCGGTGGCGGTCGAGCAGCGTTTCCACCGCGCGGACGTCGAACAGCCCGCGGCCGCGCGCCTCGGGTGACAGCAAGAGGTCGCGCGCCGTCGCGTGCAACCGCCCGCGCAACCAGCGGGCGGTGGGTAGCGCGAACCCCTTCTTGCGCCGGTTCACAATCTCGGCCGGAACCAGATCCGCGAACGCGCGCTTGAGAATGTGCTTGCCCTTGCCCCGCCGTAGCTTGAGCCGGCCGGGCAGCGACGCGCCCAGCTCGACGACGCGGTGATCGACGAGCGGCGCGCGCGCCTCCAGGCCGTGGGTCATGCTGGCGATGTCGACCTTGGCGAGGATGTCGTCGGGAAGATAGGTCTCGATGTCGAGCCCCTGCAGCCGCCCCACCACGTCGGTGGCGCCACTCGCGGCGAGGTGGCCGGCGAAGGCCTCCGCGACCGCGTCGCGTGAGAACTCGGCGCGCAGTGCCGGGGTGTAGATGTCGGCCTTCTCCGCAGCCGAAAAGTGACAAACGAAGCGCAGGTACCGCGTCGCCTCGTCGTCGGCGAGCCGGGCACCGTACTCGCGCAGCCAGCGCGCCGGCCCACCCGGGACGGCGCGAAGCGCGCCGGCGACCGCGCTGCGGAGCGCGCCCGGAAGCCGCGCGAGCCGGTCCGCGATGTGGGCCCACACGTAGCGCCGATAGCCGCCGAACGCCTCGTCGCCGGCGTCGCCCGACAGCGCCACCTTCACGTGGCGGCGGGTCATCTCGCACAGGTAGCGGGTCGGCACCGCGGACGTGTCCGCGAACGGCTCCCCGTGGTGCCGGACGATGCTGGGCAACAGACCCGCCATGTCGGGCGCGACGATCAACTCGTGGTGGTCGGTGTGGTAACGCTCGGCCACCAGCCGCGCGTAGGGCAGCTCGTCGTCGGCGCGTCCCGCCTCCGAGAACCCGACCGAAAATGTCTGCACCGGCCGGCCGGTCGCGCGCGCCATGCACGCGACCACGATCGACGAGTCGATCCCGCCCGACAGAAACGCCCCGAGCGGCACATCCGACATCAGCCGCGACCGCACCGCCTCGTCGACGGTCTCGCGCACCTCCCGCACGGCGTCCGCTTCTGACATCGCGGCCAACTCGGGCCGCCGGGTGAGGCGATAGTAGCGGCGCACCACCGGCCGACCACCGCAGCGAAGCTCGAGCGTGTGCCCGGCCGGCAACTTACGGACGCGTTCGTAAATCGTCGACGGCGCCGGGACGTACTGCAGCGCCAGGTAGGCATCGAGCGCCGGCAGCGACACCTCTCCCGATGTCCGCTCATCCGCGATCAGCGCCGCGATCTCCGACGCGAACACGAACCCGTCGGCGCGCTCGCTGTAGTAAAGCGGCTTCTCGCCGAACCGATCGCGCGCCAGCAGCAGCGTCCCCGCGCGCGCATCCCAGACCGCCAACGCAAACATCCCGCGCAGGAGCTCGGGCACCCGCGCGCCCACCTCCTCGTAGAGGTGAACCACAACCTCGCAGTCGCTGGCGCTGCGGAACGTGTGGCCCTTGGCCTCGAGCTCCGCGCGCAGCTCGCGGTGATTGTAGATCTCGCCGTTGACCACCGCGGCGACGTGGCCGTCCTCGTTGGTCATCGGCTGGCGGCCGGCCTCGCTGAGGTCGATGATCGCCAGCCGGCGGTGGCCGAGCGCCGCCGGCCCGCCCCGCCAGAACCCGAATCCGTCGGGCCCGCGGTGGATCATGGCCGCGGCCATTTGCTCGACCGCGCCGGGTGGCGGCGGTGCGCCAGGTTCATTCGCCAGCGCGCCGGCGATCCCGCACATTACCAGTTGCCCTGCGAGAGCGCGGCCTCCGCGCGGTCGCGCTCCTCGGGAAGGTCGACCTCCAACCAACCGTGGCCGCTGATGTCGCGGCACGCCGGCGGCGCGCCGCCATCGGCCAGCCGCGCCAGCACGCGCTCGACATGAATGGCGCGGCCTTCGGCGGCGAGCGCCGCGTCCACCTCGACCCAGTAGCGCGCCGCCGCCGACACCGGCACTTTGGTCATTCCGACGTAGCCCGCATCCCAGCGCGCGAGCGTCTTCGAGATCCGCCGCACCCGCCCACCCCCGTCACGCTCCACCTTCATGTCGTCGGCGCCGAGCTCGCGATCGGTGTCGACGAACGCCGTGATCTCGGTGGCGGGGGCCGCGGCCAGCGCCGCGATCGCGGGCCGATAGATGTGGTCGATGTTCATGAGCAGGGTCTCGCGCGCGGGATCGAGCGCCGCGCGTGCCGTCATCAGCGACACCAGGTTGCCGTCGCGGAACGCGCGATTCTGGACCAGCCGCACCTCGAGGTCGCGCGCCGCCACCTCGGCCGCGACCTTGTCGAACTCGTAGCCGCCGACCACGACGATCGACTGCGCACCGGCCGCACGCGCGAACGCGACCGCGTAAGCGAGCAGCGGCTTGCCACCGACCGGGATCAGTGCCTTGGGCAGACTCGCGGTGAGCCCGCCGAGCCGACTGCCGAGCCCCGCCGCCAGCAACACGGCTTGCACGGACTACCCCTTACCCAAACAGCTCGGGCAACGCCGAGAACCGCCGGATGACGGGCACGTGTGGGAACCGGAGCGCGAACCGTTCGGTCGAGAACGTGGTCGCGAGACCGACGAAGGGCACGCCCTCGCGCTCGGCGATCTCGCCGTCGTGCAGCGAATCGCCGACGAACAGCATCTCCTGGCGCGCGACCGAGAACGCCGCCGCGCCCGCGTCGAGGTGCGGCTTGCCCTTGGCCAGGCCGTCCCCGAACCCGAGCACGAGATCGAACTCGAACCCCGCGTTGGCCGCGGTCGCGGCAAACTGGGCGACGTTGTCGACGCCGTTATTCGACGATACCGCGATGCGCACGCCGTCGCGTCGCAGCCCCTCGAGCGCGCGGCGCGTGTCGGACGGCATCGCGATCGTGCCGCAACGGGCTGGCTTGCGGCCTTCGAACACTGCCGAGGCATTCGGGTTGCGCACGTCCCCGGGGAAGATCTCTTCCAGCTGCTGAATGAACGGCAGCCCGCAGGTCGTGACGTAGAGCTCGCGCGCCAAGCTCCGTGGCGTCCCGTACACCTGTTCCATGACCTCCGTGGCTAGGTCCGCGAGGGTGGGCATGCTGTCGATGAGCGTGCCGTCGAGATCGCAGAGCAGCAGCTTCGGCAGCGGCAGCCGGCCGAGCAGCGGCTTGCGCGCGACGCCAGCGCCCATGCGGGGGGCGGCTTCGGGAACCAGGAGGGGGAGGGTCAGGCCGGAGACGGACATCGGGAAGGCGATAGGAGCAAGCCCAGCGCCAAGCGGCCCTAATATCTAACTAGCCGTATTCGGTCAATTTTTTCACCTTGCCCAGCACCAACTGTCCAACCTCCGACGGCCGGGACGGTAGGTTTTCACCACCTAGACCTACCTGCCTACCCACTCTGCGCCAGCACCTCGTCGTAGACCGCGACCAGCTGGTCGACCGCGTAGCCGGGCCGGGGGGCAAAGCGGGCGGCGACGCGGTCGCGGGCACGGCGTCCCATCGCCGCCAGCTCGGCCTCCGGCATCGCGACCAGCTCGCCGAGCGCGCGCACGAGCGCTCCATGACTTCCGGTCCGAACCTCCCAGCCGGTCCGCCCGGCCTCGATGATCCGATCGACGTTGGCGGCGTGCGACAGCAGCGCGGGCAAGCCGCACGCGCACGCCTCCAGCGCCGCGTTCGCCAGCCCCTCGTAGAGCGATGGCATCACCAGCGCATCGGACGCCCAATACAGCGAACGCACGTCCTTGACCGGACCGAGCATGCGCACCTTCCCGCGCAGGTGCTCGCTGTCCGCCAGCCGGTTGCAGATCGCGGTGGTCAGCCGGTCGCGCGCCCGCCCCGCCAGCAGCAGCACCATCCCCGCGGGCCACGCCCCCCGCCGCGCGAGCGCCCGCATCGCCCACAGCAACCCGAGCTGATGTTTCTGCAGCCCGATCCGCCCGGGCAAGACCAGCGCGCGCTCACCCTCGCGAAGATTCCATTGCGCGCGCGCGTCGGCGCGCTCCGCGTCCGTGGGTGGACGGAATCGTTCGACGTCCAGCATGTTGTGGATGACACGAATCTTGTCGCGCGCCACACCCGCCCAATGCACGAGCTCGTCCGCAACACCCACCGAGTTCACCAATATCAGCCGCGACCGCTCCGACATGCTTCTCTCGATCGCGAGGTACCGAAGCTCCATCATCCGGTTGCGGCACGAGGTGATCGTGATCGCCACTCCCGCACGCGACGCCGCCCACCGCGCCCAAAAATTCGCCTTGTCGCGAAACGAGTGAACGATCGCCGGCTTCTCCGCCCGAAAGATCTGCGTGAGCCGATCCAGCGCGCGCAGATTCATCCGCCGCACGCCGAGCTCGTGCGCTGGCTGCCCGGGCGGACACCGCGCATCGAAGAAGATCCCGTCGCGGTGATACACGCACAACACGGGCTCGAACCGCTCCGGTAGCGCATTGATGAGCTCGAGAATCTGCCCTTCGGTCCCCCCCTGCTGCAGGTTGGGAATGAAGTAGAGGACCTTCGTGCGCGTCACGCGCCGACGATCAAGATGAAGCGCCAGTTGCGCGCTTCGATTCCGTAGCCGGCGTCGAAGCCGACCAGGGGAACGGCGACCGAACGCAGGAAGAACCGAAAACCGCCGCCGACCGCGTTGTGGACGCTGTCCTTGAAGGTGAACCCGCGCGGCAGGTTGCTGGGGTAGGTCCGGCCGTCGGGCGTCTCCCGCATACCGTAGTCGCGACCGCCGTCGGTAATCGGGATCAAAGTCGGGTTCTCGCGGAACCAAACCGCCGACAAGTCGTAGAACCCGAGTGCGCGGAAATCGAGCGATCCGATAGAGAACAGCGGGAAATGGTACTCCACCTTGCCCGCCAGTTGCGTGTCACCCCTGAACTGCTGAACCAGATAGCCACGCAGGTTGTTGCCGCCCGCGGTCGCTTCGGCGAAGAACGGCAGGTTGTGACCGGTGTTGGCATTCGCGAAGTAGATAAAGTTGTGGCGTTTGAAGATCCTGAACCCCTGCTCCCAGCTGGCGCCAGCGCGCCAATAGGTGAAGTCGCTACCGAAGCCCGGCGCCGCGTAATCGACTGCTCCCGACAGCGCTGCGCCGCGCATGACCGCGAACTCGCGCGCGCGGAAATCGAACGAAAGCGCCGCGCGCCCCACGCCGATCACCCCGGGCTGGGTGGCGTCCTGCAGCGGCGTATCGGTGCCCGGCACGAAAGACCCGTCGTTGAGCCCGAACGGCCGGAACTGCTCGATACGCCAGCCCACCTGGGTCTTGACCCGTCGGAGCCACGCAATTCCGATCGACGGCTCGAGCCCGAACGACAGCAGGCGGGTCTCGCGGATCACGGCCGGGTCCTTCAACGACCCGCTGTTGTCGAATTCGGGAATCACCTGGCGTTGCACCGAAGCCTGCAGTTGCCAGTAGATCCAGGTCCCGAACAGCGACGGATCGCGATAGCCGAGGGCCGCGCCCGAATCGATGCTGGCGACGCGTCCCCCGAGCAAGAGCTGCTTGCCACGTCCGAACAAATTGCCGTGCACGAACAGCAGCCCGGCCGCCTTGTTGTTGGCTGACAGCGAGACGGTCGGCACCGGCGCCCACGGAAACTTGTCGGTGACCGAGATGTTCACGCGCACGCCGGAGGCGTGCGGCTCCCACCACACGTTGACGTCCGAGAACAGCCCCGTCGTGTTGAGGCGCTCGCGGATCATGTCCATCGTGTCGGTCTCGACGACATTGCCGATCGAGATCCCGGCGATCGACAGGATCGTCGACTCCTCCGTGCGCTGGTTGCCGAGCACGCGGATGTCGGTGATCTCCTCGCCGACCGCGAACGCGGCGCGCGGCGCGAGCGCGACCCCCGCGCCGACCACGAGCGCGACCGCCATCACACGCCCGGAGATCAAGCCAAGGGAGGACAGCATGCTTCGATCATATCGGCGACGGCACGATTCGTAAACTGCGACCGTGAAACCGCAAGTGCGAGTCGCGGATCACGCTCCAATGTTAGAGCCTTCCCTGCTACCTTGATGTGCCCGATGGTACCGCCAGCGTACAGCCGAATCAGCCGCTACCACGGCTGGCTGGTTCGGCACCCGGGGCGGGTTCTGGGGGCGGCGCTGCTGGCGGGTGTATTGGCCGCGGTGGTGGCGACGCGGCTCGAGCTGCGCACGGCGTTCGTGGAGCTCCTTCCCAGCCAGGACCCGGGTGTGGTCGCGCTCACGAAAACCCAGAAGCGCATGGGGGACCTGTCGCTGCTGCTGATCGGGATCCGTTCGCCCGACCGCGCCGCCAATGAGCGATACGCAGAGCTTCTGACCCAGAAACTGCGCGCGCTGCCACCCAGCGTGATCAACCTCGCGACCTACCACGTGCGCGACGTCCGCGACTTCCTGCTGCGGAACAAGTGGCTGTACGCGTCCGAGGACGATCTCGAGACCGTGCGCGATCGGCTGCGCAGCGAGATCAGCCGTCGCAAGAACCCGCTGTTCGTGTCGCTCGGTGAAGAAGAATCGATCGATTCGATGCAGAAGCGGATGGCCAAGAAGGACGGCGGCCTCGACGACAAGTTCCCGGGCGGCGTGTTCGGCAGCAAGAACGGCGAGTTCGTATGGATTGCAGCGCTGCCGCCGGGCGGTCTATTCGCCGAACATGCGGGGGGGGACCTGTTCACGACCGCGCACGAGCTGATCCGCAACAATCCGCCGACCGCATTTCACCCCGCGATGCGGGCAGAAGTCGCGGGGCCGATCGCGACCGCGATCGCCAGCCGCGAGGCGATCGAGCGCGACATCTTCTGGGTCACGATCACCTGCCTGACCGTGGTCGCGCTGTCGATCGGGCTCTACTTTCGGCGACTGCGCGCCATCCCGCTCACCGGCGTCCCGGCCGCGATCGGGACGGTGATGGCGTTCGCGGTCGCCGAGATCGCGTTCGGCTACCTCAACTCGTCGACCGCGTTCCTGGGGTCGATCATCATCGGCAACGGCATCAACTACGCCATCGTGCTGATGTCGCGCTACGAGGAGCATCGTGCGCGCGGATCGGACTCGTCCGAGGCGCTGCGCTGCGCGCTGGGTGGCACCTGGCGGGGCACGCTGGTGGCGTCGATCTCGGCGTCGGCGGCATACGCGTCGCTGACGGTGACGAGCTTCCGCGGCTTCTACCAGTTCGGCGTGATGGGGGCGGCCGGCGCCCTGTTCTGCTGGATCACGACCTACACCGCGCTGCCGGCGATGCTGGTCCTGCTGGACCGGCGTGAAGGCTCGTCGACCGAGGCATCGGCGCGGGCGCCGGTCGAGCTCGGGCCGCTGGCCGGGTTTCTGCGGCGGCAGGGCGCGGCGGTGACCGTCGCGTTCGCGGTGCTGACGGTGACGGCGATCGTGGGGCTCCGCCACTTCCTACAAGATCCGTTCGAATACGACTTCCGGAAGCTGAACGCGAAGCTCGCCACCACCGAGGAGGCACAGCAGTTCAATCGAAGCCTAGATTCGATGTTCGGGCGATGGCCATCGCCTACGGTCGTGCTCGCCGACAGCATCGACGAGGTGGAACCGCTAAAGGCCACCATTCGCCGTCAGGACGAAAATGCCCCCGGCCCGCCGGTGATCGGCCAGATCGCGACCATCTACGATCTCCTGCCCGGGCCGCCCGAGGTGCAGGAGCGCAAGCTCGAGCTGCTCGCGAACATCCGCAAGCTCACGCACGATCCAGCGCTGGCGGTGCTCACCGACAAGGAGCGGGCCGACATCGCGCAGGTTGATCCGCCCGCGGACCTCAAGCTGCTGACACCCCAGGACCTGCCCCCGATCGCGCGCCGCCCGTTCACCGAGGTCGACGGGACGGTGGGGCGGGTCGTGCTGGTGTACCCGCCCGACCTCGGCGTGTCGGTGTGGAACGGGCGCGACCTGCTACGCATCGCCGGCGTGTTGCAGACGCTGCACTTGCCTGGCGGCAAGGTGATCGAGACATCCGGCTTCGCGGTCGTGTTCGGCGCGATGATCCGGTCGATTCTCCACGACGGCCCGATCGCGACGGTCGCGTCGCTGATCGCGGTGCTGCTCATCATCGCGCTCACGATCAAGCCACCGCGCGCCGCCTTGATGGCGCTGGGAACGCTGATCCTGGGCGTCGTGCTGATGGTGGGCGGGGCGGGCTGGGCGCGCGTTCACATCACGTTCCTCAACTTCATCGCGCTGCCGATCACGTTCGGAATCGGCGCCGAATACGCCTTGAACGTCGTCACCCGTTACCGTGAAGAGCGCGACATCGGCCGGGCGGTGATCTCGACCGGGGCGGCGGTGGCGTTGTGCTCGTGGACGACGATCGTCGGCTACGGCTCGCTGCTGGCGGCGCGCAACCAGGCGCTGCAGGGATTCGGGCTGATGGCGATCCTCGGCGAGATCGCGTGCCTGCTGGCCGCGATCGTGGCGCTGCCGGCGCTGATCTTCTGGCGCCGTCCGCGGGTACTCGACCCTCGCTGAGCGTGCGGGCTACCGCTGGAGCCCGCGGTAGGCGGCGACGAGCTCGCGGTCGGAGGCCGCTCGATCGCTCCGACGGCCGAAGAAGTAGATGCACGAGGCGGCGTCGAGCGCGCCCGGGCGCCGGCGGACGAGGTAGTCGGCCTGTTCGATCAACATTCCGGTGACGCGCCCGATCCAGAACAGCGCCTTGGCGACGGCGCGCGTGGGCGCGAATGAGGCCAGGAAGTATCGCCACGCCCACGCCAGCGCTGTGCCGGGACCGGCCACAGCACCACTTTCGATCTCGGCGAAACGCTTGAACAGCCGGCGCTGGCCGAGGTGGCTGAAGCGGGTGAAGTCGTAGCCGGCCTGATGCACCTGCTGCATGAATGGAATCTCGGAGTACACGAGCCCGTCGGGCTTCAGCACGCGGTGAATCTCCTCGACGCAACGGACTGGGTCCGCGACGTGCTCCAGCACCGCCTGTGTGATGACGGCGTCGACCGATCCGTTTTTGAACGGCAGGTCGTGGCCGTCGCAGAAGATGGCCGCGTCCGACGTCGGCGACGGATCGAGGTTGATGAGACGAAGCGCGGGCACCTCGGTCAGGGCGCGCATCCCTTTCCCCATCAACCCACCGCCGACCAGCAGGACCACCGGGTTCGGGCTCCGCTCGAGGAGCAGCACCTTCATCTGTTGGAAGCACCGCACCGCCGAAAGGTTGACCGACGGCGACGGGACCCGGCGCGCCCAATCGCGCAGCCGGGCGATCGCGCGGGGTGGGCCGACCTTCGTCGGCGGCGATTGGTAGTCGGCGACCGCAAACACCGACCGATCGTCGTCGATCAGTACCGGCCGGCCGCCTACGATCGGGAAGGTCTTGCCGCAACCCTCATCGCCGCATCGGACAGCGCCGTCCGAGAGCGGGGCGAGCTGGCCCTTGCAGCGCGGGCAGCAGAGCAGGTCGACGTAGGCCGCGAAACCTCCCGGCGACGCCGAGGCGCTCACCGCATCCGTCCCAGCACGCCCGCCGTCGACGCGATCAAGAACAGCCCGGTCAGTACCCAGAAGATCCCGAACATCAGGTGCCTTCGGCGGGCCTTGGCACGTTCGGGGGTGTCGTCGACGATCTCGCGATCCGCGCGGCGACGGCCGAATACGAGCGCGCGCAGCGTCCCAAACACCAGGAACAAAGCACCCAGTACGTAGAAAATGACCGGGGGGATGGCGACGTTCATGTTCTTCAGCTGGCGACCGCGACGGCCTGCAACGCGCGGATGACGGTAACCCGAATCTGCCCCGGAAACTTCATCTCCGCCGAGATTTTTGCGGCGATGGTGCTCGATAGCGCGACCGCGCCGGCGTCGTCGACGGCGTCCTCCGCGACGTAGACCCGGACCTCGCGCCCACCCTGAACGGCGTAGGCCTCGGCGACGCCGGGGAAGCCGCGGGTGATGCGCTCGAGCTCCTCGATGCGGGCGAGGTAGTTGTCGTCGGTCTGCCGGCGCGCGCCCGGACGAGCTCCCGACAGCGCATCGGCGGCCGCCACCAGGTATGCGTACGCGCTCCCGAACGGCTCGTCGGTGTGGTGGGCCCCGATCGCGTTGGCGACGACCTCGGGCTCGCCGAGCCGACGGGCGTAGTCCGCGCCGATCACGGCGTGGGAGCCATCGAGCTCATGGGTCAGCGACTTGCCGATGTCGTGCATCAGCGCGGCGCGGCGTGCGAGCGCACGGTCGAGGCCCAGCTCGTCGCCCATCATCCCGCACAGGAATGCGGCCTCGAGGGCGTGCTTCCACTGGTTCTGGGTGAAGCTGGTGCGGTAGTTGAGCCGGCCGACCAGCTTGACGATGTCGGCGTGCGCGAGCGGAATCTCGAGCTCGGCGAACGCTCGCCGGCCGAGCTCGACGATCTCGCGGTCCAGGTTCCCGGCCGTCTCGCGGGCGGCGCGCGTGACCGCCGCCGGGTCGCGGCCGAGCCGCGGATCGCGGCCGAGCCGCGCCAGCACCCGTCGGGCCAGCTCGCGGCCGACGCCATCGAGACCCTCGAGCCGCACCGAATCCCGGCGCTCGCTGAGCACCAGCCCCACGCCCGCAGCCTCGGAGATCGCACGCAGGTTGGCGCCGTCGGCACCGATCACACCCTCGGCCGTCGCGGGTGGGCCGAGCGGGATGTTCGACAGCAACCGCTCGGTGAGGTAGTGGCCCTGGTAGCGGTCGGTCGATATGCCGATCAGTCGCCGGCCGTGCCGGGAGGCTGCGCTCGCCGCCGCCTCGATCGCTGCGCGCTCGGCGCGCGTCGACGAGAGCCGCGTGTCGTCGATCTCACTGGCGCGAATCTCCGCCATCACGGTGGCAACGGTCTCGCCTGCGACGCGCGCCATCACTTCGCGGGCGCTGGCGACCGCGGCGGCGATCTCGGCGCGCGCTGCGGCCAGCTCGACCTGCCGCTTGGCGAGTCGAGCCTCCGCGCGGTCGATACGAGCCTGGAGCTCGCCGGCGTGCACCGCATGCGTCTCGAGCTCCGCCTGCCGAACGACGAGCTGCCGCGCCCGGGCATCGATCTCGGCTTCGCGAACCTGACAGAAGCTCTCAGCCGCGCTGCTCAGCGCGCGCGCCTCGTCGCGGCCCCCGATCTCCGCGGCGCGCAGCACCTCGTTGCGCTCGGCGGTCGCCGCGCCCGCGATCGCCGTTCGGACCGCGCGCGTACCAGCGGCGAGCACCTCTGCGTGGCGTACCGCCGCTCGCCGGCCGAGCCAGATCCCGCACGCGATTAAAACCGCGGCCGCGACTAACCAGGCGACGAGCCACATTGCCTCGCCTCCTTCTCCACCTTGCACCTTGCCTGCGTTACCCCTGTCCGATGACGAGTCCAAGGTGCTCGCGCAGCGCGAAGTACTCGTCGGAGATTGACCACAACACGAGATCGCGAACCTTGTCCTTCGGCTCTGCCACCCCGATCGACATCGACTCGGTCTGCGCGAGGCGCGCCGCGACGTCGAGGTCGTTGCAGATAAGGAACCCGGTACGGGTCGCGGTCATGTCGACCGCGTTCGACCACTTGTTGATGTCCGCCTCGGTCTGGTTGGCGATGAACCGCCGCACGACCGCGCCCAGCTGCTCCAGCATCTGCGGCGGGATGAGCTTGGGCAGCACGCGCGCGTATTCGCCCACGGGCTGGGCGAGCTCGGCCTTGACCTCGAACTTCGGCTGCACGAGGCGCAGGGCCGCGAGAAAAACGACCTTTAGCTCGGCCACCGTTGGGACCACGGTCGGCCAGCGCACGAAGTGGTCCGGCCGCATCAGCGCCAGCTTCTTGCCGATGACGTACGCCAGCTCCTTCTCGGCGCGTCCCTGCAAAAGATTGGCGCCGACCACGAACGACGGCGTCAGCTGCCCCTTCTCGCGCGCGTTGGCGAGGTCGAGCTCACCGGGCGACTCGGGCCGCAGGTACAGCTCCGGCTGCGGAACGCCCAGCACCTGGTTGACGTAGTTGAACACCTTGCTGAACAGCAGCTGATCGTTGGCGACGTCGCGCTTGTCCTTGCGCTTGAGCCCCCACTCTTTGTGTTCCCGCGCCTTGGCGCCTGCGACCGCCTGGCTGACGGTCGCGAACACCGCCGAGATGTAGCGGTCCTCGTCGGGGTGGTAAATATTCCGCCAAAGCTCTTCGGTGAGGCGCGCCTTGGCCCGCGTGAACGCCTTCGGCCGGTACTGCTCGAAGAACTGCTGTTCCTCCGCATCGGCCTTGTGCAGGAACACCATCGCCGCGCCGACGCAAAACGCCCGATCGTAGGCGCGCATCTCCATGAACAAGCGCCGCAGCGTCTTCATGTAGACGGCCATCTGGTTGAGATCCTGGGTGGCGCTGATGAGGTGCCGGTACGACTTGATCGCCTTGTCGTAGGCCTCCGGGCCCGACAGCTGGTAGAGCTCGGCCAGGATCTGGTGGCGCGCGGTGGCGTCGGGATCCAGCTGGACGCACACCTCGAACGCCGCGGTCGCCGACTTGAAGTCCTTGAGCCGCGACCGGTAGATCTCGCCCAGCGCGTGCCAGAGCGCGATCACCGTCGGCTTGCGCTCCTCGGTCGGCTCCTGACCGATGCGCTTGATCATCTTGCGGTAGTTGCGCTCTTGGTTCTTCCAGTCCTTCTTAGCGGTCATGATCTTGTCGATCCGCTCGAAGGCTTTGAGGTCGTCGGGGTCCTGATCCAGGGCCTGGTTGTAGAGGTCGACCGCCTCGTCGGTGGAGTGCAGCTCGTAGTTGGCGATGTTGCCAGCCGCGACCAGGAAGCGCGCCTTGACCTTGCCGGTCTCGAGCTCGGCGAGCTTCATCAAGATCTCCATCGCCTTCTTCCACTGCTTGGTCTCGCTGAACAGATCGAGCAGGCTATGGAGCAGCTGGCGGTCGGTCGGCTTGACGTTGAGCGCTTCGAGATACGACGCGATCGCCTTCTGCGGATTGGAGAGCTTGTCCTTGTAAATCTGGCCGATCTCGACCGACAGCTCGAACTTGTCCTCGGGCGACGTGGCCGACGCCGACGACAGCGACCGCTTCTGCTTGATGACCGCCTCGAAATCGCCGGCGTCGGTGTAGAGCTCGATGAGCGCGCCGAGCGTCGCCCGGTGACCGGGCTGAATCTCCAGCGCCTTCTCGAACATGTTCACCGCCTTGGTGCGCTCGCCGAGCTTCAGCTTGATGCGCCCCAGCCGGAAGAAGATGTCGACGATGTCTTCGTCCTTCTGCGTGTCGCGGTGGTGGACGAGAATGGTCTGGTAGATACGGAACGCGTCGTCCCAGTTCTCCACCCTATAGAGCAAGCCGGCGCGATCGACGAGCGTCGGCAGGTAGGTCGAATCGAGGTCGTACGACTGCTTGTAATACTTGAGCGCCTTCTCGTTGTCGCCCAGCTTGTCAGCCGACTTGGCCAGCCGGTGATAGAGCTGGGTGAGCTCGCGGTTGGTCTTCCGATCCGCCTTGCGCGCCAGCATCTCCAGGATGGGCACGAGCGGCGCCCACTCCTCGCGCTTGAAGTAGATCTGCGATAGCGGTTCGGCCGCCTCGACGTGCTCGGGGTCGAGCTGCAGGACGCGCGCAAACAGGTCCGTCGCCTGCGCCTCGTCGCCCAGCTTCTCCTGGAAGATCTTGCCCGCCTCGTGCAGCAGGCGAGACTTCTCGAGCGGGTTGACGGTCGCCGCCTCGGCGCGAACCATGAGCTGCGCCGCCTTGAGCCAATCGCCGCGGCGCTTGTAGATGCCGAGCAGCGACAACATCGACGGCACGTGTGCCGGGTCCTGCGACAGCGCTTCGACGAGGTATTCCTCGGCGGGCTCCGGTTCTTTCATCTGGTCGTCGAACACGCGCCCGAGGCGGTAGTTGAGGTCGACGCGCTGCTTGGGATCGGTGCTGACGCGGATGAGGCGCCGCATCATCTCGATGGCGCGATCCCACTGCTCGGTCTCTTCGTAGAGAGTAGCGAGACCCGCGAGCGCGGCGGGGTGATCGGCCTCGACCGACAGAACGTCGTTGTAGGCGTCGATGGCGCGGTCGAGATCGCGCAGCTCCTGCTCGTACACCTGGCCCATCTTGGTGTGGAGGTCGATGCGCTCGTTGGCGTCCTGGAGGACACCCAGGTGCTTGCGGTAGGTGTCGACCAGCGCATCCCACTTGCGCTCTTGCCGATATAGCCGCTCGAGATCGCGGTACGCCTTGGCGTTGCGCTCGTCGATGAGGAGGATCTTCTCCAGCACCTCGGTCGCCCGATCGGGCTTGGCGAAGTTCTCCTCCCACATCGCGGCCATGCGCTGGAAGATGGCGACCCGATCCTCCTCGGGCGGCGCGACCTCGAGCCGGTGTTCGAGGTTCTCGAGCTGCTCCTCGATCCGCCCAGTCTTGCCGTAAAGCTGATCCAGCGCCTCGAGCGCCGAGACATTGCGCGGATCGACGGACAGAACTTCCTTGTACGCGTCCACGGCGCGGTCGTTGTCGCCCAGGCGATCTTCCCACAGCTCGCCGACCTGCAACTTCAGCCGGATCGCCTGCTCGGTGTCGTTGACGACCTGCGACTTCTTGGCGAGCACGTCGACCAGCCGGTCCCACGCCTGGGTGCGGCGGTAGAGCCGCTCGAGCGCGTTGATCGCGTCGATGCAGTGCTCGTCGGAGTTCAGCGCGCGCTGATAGGCGTTCATCGCCTGGGTCGCGTCGCCGACCTGGCTCTCGTATGTGTCCGCGAGCCGCAGCAGGATCTCGACCTTCAGGTGGGGCTCGGTTTCGCACTCGGCGTGCCGCGCCAACACACCGACCATGTCGTTCCAGCGCTTCTGCTTGCGGAAGAAGTCCTCGAGCGCCTGCAGCGCGCCGACGTGGGCGGCGTCGAGCTGTAACGCCTGCTGCGCCGACGCGATCGCATAGTCGACGTGCCGGAGCGCCGAATCGTACCAGCGCGCGATCTTCACCCACAGATCGGCGGCCTGCCTGGGGTCGCTTATCCCCTGGACCACCTGGGTGTACTCGCCGATGAGCTCGTTCCACTTGTCGGCCGCCGTCGCGAGCCGCTCGAGCTCCTTGGCGACGTGGTCGTTGGAGTAGTCCTCGCGGAACGCCGCCTGCAGCGTCACGAACGCGCTGTCGCGATCGTCGAGCTGCTGCTCGTAAGTCTCCGCGACCTGGACCAAGAGCGTGATCCGGCCGGCCGCGTCGGCCGCGAACTCGGTCCGCGCGAGCAGCAGGTCCACGAGCTTCACCCAGCTCTTGCGGTGGCGGTAGAGGCCTTCGAGCTCGAGTGACGCGGTCGCGTGACTCGGATCAATCGCCAGCACGCGTTCGTAGACCTCGGCCGCCGACCCGCCGTCGCCGATCTTGTCGCCCCACAGCGACGCCGCTTGCATGAGGACGTCCACCCGTTCGGTCGGATTCGCGAGCGCCTCGGCGCGGCGCTCGAGGATGTCGACCGCCTCCTCCCACCGCGCCTCTTGCATGAACAGCCGCTCGAGCGCGGCCAGCGCCCGGAAGTCTGCGCGATCGAGCTCCAGCACCTCGCGCCAGGCGTCGATCGAGTCCTGCGTCCGCATCAGCGTCTCGCCCTCGAGCTCGCCGAGCTGGGCAAACAGCTCCTTCAGCTCCGGGGTGTCGACACCGCTGCCACCCAGCTGACCGACCTGAATCAGCCGGCGCAACGCTTGCGACAGCTCTTCCCACGCGCCCGCGCTGCGATAGTTGGCCGCGATCGCACGTAGTGCGTCCACGTCCTGCGGGTCGATCTCCAGGACCTTCTGCCAGCTCTCGAGCGAATTGCGCTCACGCGACAGCTTCTCGCCCCAAATACGACCAAGGCGCTTGAAGATCGGAATCCGGGCCTCGGGCTCGGGGGTGGCGGCGACCTGCTTTTCGAGGACGTCGGTCAGCTCTTTCCACTCGCCCGCCATCTCGTGTAAATCGGCGAGGCCCGACAGCGCGGTGGCATCCTCGCCGCGGATGTCGACGACCTTGCCCCAAAGCTCGACCGCCTTGTCGCGATCGTCGAGCGCATCGGCGGCGATCTTGGCCATCCGCGCATAGCAATCGGCCATCCCGCCGTCGTTGGGCGCGATGTCGATCATCTTCTCGTAGACGCCGTAAAGCTCCTTCCATCGCTCGCTGCGCAGGTAGAGCCCTTCGAGCGCCTCGAGCGCCTCGGCCGAGCGGGACTCGTGCTCGAGCACCGCGAGATACGCGGCGATCGCCGGCTGGACCTCGTCCAGCGCCTCCGCGTAAACCTTCCCGAGCCGAAGGTTGAGCCGAACGATCTCGCCGCCGTCGTCGGCGGTCGACAGCCGCTGGCGCAGGATCTCGGCCAGGTTCTCGTACATCCCCTGGCTCTCGTAGATGCGGTCGAGCGATTCGAGCGCGGCCGGATCCTTCTCGTGCTCGCCGAGCACGTGGACCAGCGCCTGCTCCGCGCGCTCGAGGTCGCCGAGGTCGTTCTCGAAGCTCGCCGCCAACCGCAACAGCACGTCCCGACGCACGGCCGGCGTCCGCTCGGGCGACGCCGTGTCGGTCATGGTGGTGACGTACGCCTCCCACTGATGGGTCGCGCGCGCCAACCGCAGGAGCTCGTCCAGCGCCTGCGACGACGCGGGATCCTCCTTGACCGCCTCCGCCCACCAGCCGAACGCCGCGACCTGGTCGACCAGCTTGTGTTCTGCGATCTCGGCCAACCGCCGCAGCAGCGTCTGCCGCTCGGCTAGGTCGGTGAGCCGGCCAAGCTGCACCTCGTAGATCTGGTGCAGCTTCTCCCACTCCTCACCCTGGCGGTACAGCGGCTCGAGCACGTCCGCGATGTCGAGCTGCATCGTGCCGCCCATGAACATCCGCTCGAGCGCGGCGCGGGTCTCGGCGTGGGTGGGATCGGCGACCAGGATCTCCTTGTACGCCTCGACCGCCTTGGGCATGTCGACCAACGCCAGCTCGCAGATCTGCGCGAGCCGGAAGGTCAGAGCGACGCGATCCTCGTCGCTGGGCGCGACCCGGATCTCCTTGCGGACGACGTCGGCCAGGTCCTCCCAGCGCTGCGCGCGCCCGTACAGCCGATCGAGCGCCACAAGCGCCTGCTTGCTGTCCGGATCGGCAGCCGTCGCCTTGCTATAGGTCTCGATCGCCTCGTCCAGCTGCCCGGTCTCCTCCTCGTACACCCGGGCGAGCCGCAGCGACATATCGATGGCGCGCTTGGGCTCATCGATCTTCTCGATCTCGCTCGCCAACAAGGTCGCGAGCTTGGCCCAGTGGCCAGTTTCGGCCGCCAGCCGCTCGAGGTGCGCCAGCACGTCCTGGTTCGACGGATCGATGCGCAGCGCGCGCCCGTACACGTCGAAGGCGGCGTTCTGATGCGACAGCCGCCGCTCCTCGATCTCCGCGATGCGCGACAGCAGCTCGACCGTGCGCGCGCTCTCGTCGCTGTGTGCCTGCATCACCTCGTAGACCGCGATTACGCGATCCCACTCGCCCGCACTCTCGTAGATCGGCTCGAGCACGCTGGCGGCCAGCACAGGCTCCTCCTGGCCGGTCATCAGCGCTTCGAGCGCCTGGATGGTCGGGTCGTGCGACGGGTCCATGGCAAGGACCTGGCGGTACGCCTCGACCGCGCGGCCGAGGTCTTTGAGGTGCTCGCGCCAGAGCTCGCCGATGCGGAACCTCAGCGACACCACTTCCCCCGGCGACGGCGCGAGCTCAGTCTGGCGCTCGAGCACCGCGAGCAAGTCGTACCAGCGCCCGGTCTTGACGAACAGCCGGTCGAGCGCCTGGGAGGCGTCGTAGTCCTCGGGATCGAGGTCGATGATCGAGCTATAGGTCTCGACCGCACGCTCGGGATCGTCGAGCTCGCGATCGTAGACCTGCCCGAGCACGAACAGCATCTGCTTCTTCTCGGCCGGCGTGGTCGCCAGCTCCGCCTTCTTGGCGTAGACGTTCTTGAGCTCGTTCCAGCGTCCGAGCCGGATGTAGAGTCGTTCCAGCTGATCGAGCGCTGCGCGATCGCCGTCGTCGACGGACAGCAAGTGCTGGAATACCGCCACCGCCTGCTCGAGGTCCTCGAGCACCTCCTCGTGCAGCTGCGCGGCGCGGTTGTAGAGTGCCTTCTTCTCGGCGACCTCGTCGACAATCTCGGCCTTGCGCATCAGCAGGGTGACGAGGTTTCCGTAGTCCGCCCGCCGTAGATACAGTTGCTCGAGCGCGTTCGCAGCCGCGAGGTCGCGCGGCCACGCGTCGAGCGCCGACAGATACGCGGACGCCGCCGCCTGGTCATCGCCGAGGTCCACCTCCGCCAGCCGCGCGATCTTGTGATAGAGCGCGTTCTTGCGCTCCGGATCCGCGACCGTCCCGACCAGCCGCCCGTAGCGCGCCGCCAGATCGTCCAGCTTGCGCAGCGCGCGCGCCAGCCGTTCGACCGCGGTCTGGATCTCTGGGTTCTGGGGATCTTCGGCCAGCGCGCGCCCGAGCGCCTCGTAAGCGCGCGCCGGATCGTCGAGCCCGATCTCGTAGCCCTCGGCGATGCGCTTGTAGAGCGCGATCTTCTGGTCGGGGTCGACGGCGTGGCGCGCCCCGACCTCGTACACCGCGATCAGCTTGGGCCAGTCGCCGCGAATCTTGTAGATCGGCTCGAGCAACAGCGCGACGTCCTGTTCGTGCTCTGCGTTGGGGAAGATGCGCTCGAGCGCGGCGATGGTGTCGCGGTGCTCGGGCTCGATCGCGAGGATCTTGGCGTAGGTTTCGACCGCGCCGCCCGGCTCGCCGAGCTGCTGCTCGCGCAACAGTCCGAGCCGGCCCAAGAGCGCGATGGTGTCGGGTGAGTCCGGCTCCGCCAGTCCCAGCTGCCGCTGCAGGTTGTCCGCGAGCTCGCGGAACTCGCCGCGGGTCAGGTACAGCCGATCCAGCGCCTTGAGCGCGCGCAGGTTGCTCGGGTTGTCTGCGAGCACGACGTTCCAGGCGACGATCGCCTGCTCGGCGTTGCCGAGCATTTCTTCCCAAACCGTCGCGATCCGGATCCGAATCTCCTCGCGCTCGGCGTCGTCCTTGACCAGCTGCGCCTTCTTGAGCAGCGTGTCGACGAGGTCACTCCAGCGCTCGGTGCGGGTGTAAAGCCGCTCGAGCGCGACCAGCGCGGACGCGTCCTCGGGCTGAATGCTCTGCGCACGCCGGAAGTACTCGACCGCGCGGTCCGAGTGGCCGAGCTTCTCGTCGTACGCGACCGCGACCACCAGCAAGAGCTCGCGCTCGAGCGCCGACGGGAGCTTCTCCTTGCCCTTGGCCGAAAGCGCCTTCTCGTAAAGCGCGACCAGCGGCTGCCAATTGTCGAGGATGGTGGCGAGATTCTCCAGCGCCTCCCGCGCGGGCGCCGACGCCGGGCTCTCCGACACGGCGCGGGTGTACGCCTCCCACGCCTGGTCGGTGTTGCCCAGCCGTCCCTCGAGCTCACCGATCTTCAGCAACAGCGCGACGCGCTTGTCGGTCTTCTTCTCGTGCTGGAGCTTGATGCGCTGGACTTCGACCAGCCGGGCTATTTCCCCCGCGGCCTCATAAATCGGCTCGAGCTCCGCCACCGCCGCCCGCTGCAGCTCGGGATCGCTGCTGGACAGATACGCTTGCAGCGCCGTCCGCGCGCCGACGTGCGACGGTTCCATCTCGAGCGCCTCGCGGTAGGAAGCCACCGCGCCGGCGCCGTCGTTCAGATACGTCTCCTGCACCGCGCCGCGCCTGAACTTGAGCTCCGCGACCGCGCTCATGTCGGTCGAGAGATCAATCTCCTTGGCGATCGTCGCCGACAGCTCGGGCCAGCGTGACAGCTCCTGGTACAGGCGATCGAGGGCCGACAGCGCCGCCAGCTCGGCGGGGTTCTGCTTGAGGATGGCGTCGTAGAGCTCAATCGCCTTGTCTGGCTGCCTGATTTCGTCCTCGTAGAGCCCGGCGAGCTTGAACCGGATCTCGAGCTCCTCTTGCTTGGTCTTCGCGAGCTCGAGCTTCTTGTCGTAGACCGCGAGCAGGTCGGAGAACTTCCCGGTCGCCACGTACAGGCGTTCGAGCGCCTCGACCGCGCCGGGATCCTTGGGCGCGATCGTCAGGATTTGCTTGTTGCGAGCGATCGCGATTTCGGCGTTCGCGAGGTCACCCTCGTACGCCGCCGCCAGCGTCGACAGCAGCGCCAGCTGTGCCTTCTTGTCGCCCTCCACGCGCGGCAGCGCCGCCTCGTACGCCTCGACCAGCTCGGTCCATCCACCGCCCTCGGACGCCAGCCGCCGCGACGTCTTCAGCACCCAGTCGTCGGTCGGCGTTTCGGCGAGCGCGGTGAGGGCGATCTTGAGCGCCCCCTTCTTGTCGCCCGCGCCCATGTCGAGCAGGTCGGTGAGCCGCTGCATCTTGGCGGGCCGCTCCGCCGCGTCTTTGGTGTGCTTGAGATCGATCTGCAGCACGTCGGACAGCCGCTTGATGTCCTTCGACTTCTCGTAGAGCGGGATCAGCGCCAGCGCCGCCTCGAGGTTCTGCGGGTCGAAGCTGAGCGCCTTGTCGTACGCCTTCTGCGCGCGGTCAGGCTTGTTCAGCCGGTCGCGGTAAAGCTCGCCGATCTTGTTCCACAGCCCGACCCGGCCTGTCTCTTCCGACTCCGCCTGCCGCTCGAGCACACGCACGAGCTCGTCCCACTTGCCCTGCGCCGCATAGAACGACTCCAGCGCGTTCCAGTCCTTGTGCTGGAGATACAGCTTCTTGAGCGCGTCCTGGGCGCGCCGATTGTCCGGCTCGGCGTCGAGCAGCGCCTTCCACGCCGCCGTGGCCTTCGCGCCGTCCTGAACCTTCTCGGTGTAGAGGATGCCGAGCTTCACCCACAGCGCAGACTTCCGGGCCGCGTCGCCGGCACCCGCCACCTGCCGCTCCAGCACCGACCCGAGCTCGCCCCACGCCTTCTCGCGCTCGTACAGCTTCTCGAGCTCGCCGAGCGCCTCGGCGTTGTCCGCGTCGTCGGCGAGCACCTTCTGCCACAGCTCGATCGAGACCGCGGCCTTCTTCATCTTCTCCGACGCGAGCTTCGCCACCTCGATGCGCCGCGCCTTGCGCTCGCCCGGGTCGGTCAGCTTGTCGATCTCGCGCTGGTTGACCGCGATCAGCTTTTCCCAGTCGCGGCGCTTTTCGTACATCTGCTTGACGAACGCGAGCGCCTCCGTGCTCTCCGGGTCGATCTCGAGGATCGCCTCGAACGCCTTGATCGCCTCCGCCTGGTTCGAGAACTTTTCGAGAAAAAGGTTCGCGACCTTGAGGTGCAGCGCGACCTTGTCCTTCGCCGACTCGACCACGCCCGCCTTCTTGCGCAGAAGCGCAATCAGGTCTGGCCAGCGCTTCATGGCCTCGTATTGCGCCGCCAGCTCGTCCGCCGCCTCGAAGTTGTCGGGCTGGATGGTGAGGATCTGGTTGAACGCGTTCACCACCATCACGTCCAGCTTGAGCCGATCGCGATACACCTCGATCATCTCGCGCAGCACCGGGATCTTGTCGGCGGGCTCTTGCCACTTCGCCTTGTCGATCCCTTCCTTCATCGTCTCGATGAAGGCGTTCCAGCGCTCGGCCTTCTTGTACGCGCGCGCGAGCTCGCGGCGCGGCGCCCACTCCCCCTGCGCGGAGGCGACGAGCTTCTTCCACAGGTCGATGCCCTTTTCGAGCGACTGCTTCTCGGCTTCGACCGCGGCCTTCGCCTTGGGGACGAGCTCTTCTGGAAAACCGCTCAGCGTCGAAGCGCCATTGCCACCGGCAGCCGAGTCGTCGTCCTTCTTACGCTTCCCATGGCCCTGGCCTTGGCCCTGCTTCGACTGCTGATCCACTGCGCTCCTCCAGACTCGGATGCGGTGCCGGCGTCCCACCCTCCGCTTCGCTGCTAAGTCCGCGAAACGGAGTAGAAAACAGGGGAATTTTTATAGCACGCCGGGCCAACGCTAGAAACACGAAAGCGACCGGGAGAACGGGCTCCCGATCGCTTTCGGTGACTGGCTGGAAGGTAGGTGGTACGCCTACGGGCCCGACAGCGCGTAGAGCTTGTCGTTGGCCGCCTTTACGTAGTTGCCGTCGGCGGTCTTGCCCCCGTTGGTGACGAACTTCTGCAAGTACTCGCGCGCCTTTTCCTTCTGGTCGTTGCCGTGGGCCTCGTCGAACCAGTCGGAATAGGCCATGCCGCAGTTGTAGAGGGCGTCGTAGAGCTCCGGGTCGAGGTCGATGGCCTTCTTGAACTCACCCGTCGCCTGCTCGAACTGCTTGAGGTTCTTGAGCGCGAGCCCGTAGCCATTGTGGCATTCGCCGTCGTCGTCCTTGGCGGTCACGCAGCCCTGAAACACCTGGGCGGCCTCTTTGTTGAAGTCGTAGTCGAGGTAGAGGTACCCGAGCGCGACGTAGGACTTCGAGAACCGGGGGTTGGCCTCGATGGCGTGGCGGAGGGCGTCGTCCGCTTCCTTGGGGCGGTCGAGCATCTTGTAGACGAGACCGAGCCGCCAATGCGCCTTGAACAGCTTACCGTCGGCGACCGTCGCCGCCTTGAGCGCCTTCTCGGCCTGGTCGATCTTCTTCGATTCGAGGTAGGCCTCCCCGAGGTCGTACTGATAGTTGGCGTTGTCTGGCTTCTTCTGCGCCGCCTGCTCGAAGTACTCGATCGCCTTGTCCCACTTACGCTGCTTCTGGAACACTTTGCCCAGGTTGTAGTACGCGATCTCGTACGTCGGGTCGGTCTGGATCGCCTGCTTGAGGTCCTTCTCCGCCGAGTCGTACAGGTTGTTCTTGAACTCGTCGGCACCTCGGTTGGCGAGCTCGATCGCCTTGATGCGCTCCTGGCTGCAAACGAAGCCTTCGCAGGCCGGGAGGAGGATGACCGCTACCAGTGCGAGTCGGCGTCCCAGTTCTCGGTGTCGGTTCAGGGTCATTATTACTCTCCACCGCCGCCAGCGGGCGTGAGCACGAAGGGATACGACACGATGACGATACCGCCGCCGAGGGGCTTCGGGAACTCCCACCGGCGAACGGCCTGGACCGTGCAGTTCTCGACGCGGGCGTTGGCCATGGTCGAGTTCTGCAGCACCGACGCGATGACCTGGCCCGACGCCGCGATGGTGAACTGCACCATGATGCGGCCGCCGAGGTCCGGCTTCTTCGTCAGCTCCTGCTCGTAACAGTACTTCACCTCGTTGATGTGGCGCCGAATGATGCGGCGGATGATCTCCTTGTCCAACGACCCGCGCACGTTGGCCTGGCCGGGAATGACGTCGGGCGCCCGAGCGCGACGACCGCCGAGGCCACCGGCGCCGCGGCCGTAGCCGGAGCCGTTGCCGCCGCCTCCCCCCTTGCCGATAGTCCCGAGGTTGCCGAGGCCGATGGTGCCCTCACCGGTGCCGCCGCCGCCCGAGCCGGTGCCGACCAGGCCGAGACCGCCGACACCGTACGCCTCGCCGATCTGGTTGCCGATGAGGCCGCCGAGCACGTCCTGCGCGTCGTTGCCGAGCGCAGAGTCGCGGCCGAAGATCGAGGCGATGTGCGAGCCCTCGTTCATCTTCAGCACGCCGAGGATGCCGGCGTTCTTGGCCTGCTCTTCAGCCAGCTTCTTGGCGAGGTGCGGATCCGGGTTGTCCTTCGGACCCTTGAGGCCGTAGAGACCCTCCTTGTTCTTGGAGGTCTTCTTGCCCATCTTGCCTTCTTCGCCCTTGTGTCGCTTGCCCTTGCCGCCCTGCTCTTCGGGCTTCTTGGACTTCAGCCACTCGGGGATGTCCTCTTCCTTCTCCTCCGGCGGCTTGATCAGGAACTTCACGAATCGGTTGTCCGAGTTGAAGAGATCGAGCGACAGCGACTTCGGGTCCGGCGGGACCGAGAAAATCATCAACAAGAACAGGCCGAGAGCCACGATCGACCCGACCGTGTAGACCTGCTCGTCCCAGCGCCAGGTGAGAAAAGGTACGTCGAGTGTGCGGGGGCGCGCGGTCGCGCTGACGACGAAGGTCGTCTCCCCGCAGTCGAGCCGCGCCGAGCCGCCCTGCGGCAGCGAGAAGCTGGAGCCGCGCTGCTGAATGAACTGCTGCAGCGGGTAGGTCTGGTTGTCGACGTAGACCTCGCCCGACATCCGCGGGGTCACGTTGACGACGTAGTCGGCGCCGGTCGCGGCCACCAGCGGGTGCGACGACGACGGGCTGAAATCGGGTGACACGGGTGCGTCCACGTCGGCGTCAGAGCCGATGAGGAAGTTGGGGCTCTCCTTCTTGCTGCGGCGCTTGAGGCCCATGTACGAAAGCACGAGGCTCGCGACCAGGCCGCCGAACACCACCACGCCACCGACGGGAGAGCGGTCCTTCCACATGAACGTCTTGGCGTCCTTATTGGCCGCCGTGTGCTCCTCGAACCTGGCCTTCTCCGCGCCAACGTCGATCGCGGTCGCGACGAACAGGATGACCGCCAGTGCGGCGGCCGCGATGCCGGCGTACAGCATCATGGTGCCCTGGGCGTTGGTCGACTTGCCCTCGGGGTTGAACAGGTGGCGCGTGCCGGTGACCACACCGCGGAACACGGTCTGGACCTCCATTGCGCGCGACCCGTCGTGCACCTCGACCTCTGCGCCGGCGCCGGGCGCGCCCGCGAACGACGGCGGCGCGTACGACTGCTGCTGGTAGCCGCCGGCCTGATCCTGGTAGCCCGCGGCGGCTGGCGGCGGCACGAACTGCTGGGGCGGCGGCGCGTACGACTGCTGCGGCGGCGGCTCGTAGGCCTGCTGCGGAGCACCGCCCCACGAGCTGGCCTGCGGCGCCGGCGTTGCTTGCGCGTCGGTCGCGGCCAGGAAGCTGACCACGACGCGGCAGTCGCCGAACATGATCTCGTCACCCGACTGGAGGCGCGCCTTGGTGATGCGCTCCCCGTTGACGGTCGTCCCACGCGTCGACCCGAGGTCGACGATGTTCACGTCTCCGGGTGACGTCGCCTCGATGACCGCGTGCATGCGCGACACGGTCTCGTCGTCGAGACGGAGATGGGAAGAAGCGAGCTTCCCAATCTTGATGACGTCCTGATCGAGGACTTCTTCTCGGACTAGGCTGTCCCCCTTGTAGATCTCGAACCTAATGGGGACCTTCGCGTCGGCCATGGCTTCTCTCCTGTGCTGGTTCTAGAGAAGCCGTTCGGGGAAGAGCAGCCGACGCTTTTTTCGCCCCTTCGGGGCGATGGCGCCGGCTACACGTCCTCGAGCGACTTCAACATCTCGGGGATGAAATCCTTACGAATCTCGATGAGGCTCGAGTGCTCCGCCTTCTTCTGGGAGCTGACCAACTCACCATCGGGACGCTGGAGGTCACCTTCGACCGTGTCGTCCTCGAAGTCATAGACCGTCTTGGCCTTGTACTGGACGTTCTCTTCACCGCCGGCGGGCGCTGCCGCGGCGCCGCCGCCTGCTGCCGCCTTGTCCTGCCCGAAGGCCAATCCTGACGTCAAGACCACGCCAGACGTCCCCATCAGGCCCAGTGCTGCGATACCGATGATGAGTCGTTTCATTTTTCGGTTCTCCTTGTGCTGCGCGGAGCCCGGCGGTTGCGGATCAGACAACCGAAGGCACCATGGGTTCCAAACTTATCCGACTTTGTACCACGCCGGGCCGGGCCCGGCGCAGCCAACGCAACGGCCCTTACGTTTTTGGCGGCTTATTTCTTCTTCTTGCCGCCCTTTTTGCCCGCAGCGCCCTTTTCGCCCGCGGCCGCGTCGTCGGCCTTGTCGGCCGCGCCACCTGCGGCGGCCTTGTCGGCACCTCCGGCGCCCTTGTCACCGGCGGCCTTGTCGCCGGCGGCCTTGTCACCACCGCCTGCAGCCTTGTCGGCAGCGGCCTTGTCAGCAGCAGCTTTGTCGGAGGCGGCCTTGGCAGCAGCGGCCTTTTCCTCCTCCTCCTGCTTCTTCATCTTCTCTTCCATTTCCTTCTGCTGCGCTTCAGCCTTGGCCTGCATCGCCTCGGATTCCGCCTGCATCTTGGCGGCTTCGTCGAGGGCGACATAGATTTCGTCGATGTCCTTGATCCGCTTCTCGGCTTCACGCTTGAGCGAGTCGGGCGTGTTGCCGCCGACGTGGCTCAGGAACTGCCGGTAGTAGTCCTGCGCCTTGTGCAGCGCCGGCTTCTGACCGTCCTTGTAGTCCTGGTAGAGCAGGCCGAGGTTGAAGTAGCTGGAGGCGTTGCTCGGGTCCAGCTTCTGGGCCGAGGTGTACTGGCTCTCCGCGTCTTCGATCTTCTTGTTGCCGCGCAACGCGACGCCGAGGCCGATCGACGCCTCGTAGTTCTTGGGCTGCAGCTGCAGCACGGCGCGGAAGCTCTCCTCCGCGGTCCTGTAGTCGCGGTTGTTGAGGGAAAGCGCGGCGAGGTTCATGCGCGCCTCGGCGAAGCTGTCGTTGAGGGCGACCGCCTGCTTGAAGTTCTTGATCGCCGGGCTGATGTTCTTCTTCTTGAGCTCGATGAGGCCCAGGGTGTTGTAGACGACCGCGAGCTGCTTCTTCATGTCGGAGGTGACGCCGGTGCCGGCCTCGCGGACGTTGACCTCCTTGGCGAGCTTGCCGTCGTCTTCCTCGCCACCTTCCTTGCCCGGCTTCTCCTTCTTGGCCTTGCCCTTACCGCCGCCTTTGCCGCCGGCCTTGCCCTCGACCGCTTCCTCGACCTTTTCTTCCTCGAACTTGCCGGTCGCGATCTCGTCGGCCTTCTTGATCGCCTGGTTCGCGACCAGCTTGGCCATCTCGAGCATGTTCATGTCGTAGTAGATGAACGCCAGCGTCGAGAACGCCTGCAGGTTGTTGCTGTCGAGCGCGAGCACCGTACGCAGGTTGCTGACCGCCTTGCCGACGTAGTCCTTCTTCGCCGCCGGGTCGGAGGCCTTGCGCGCCTTGTCCCGTAGGATCTGGGCGAGGTTGTTGCGGGCCTCGACAGTGTGCAAAGGATCGTCGGTGATGGCCTGCGAGAACTTCGACTCGGCCCGGCTGAAATCGTTGTTCTTCCAGGCGAGGTAGCCGAGGTTGCTGATCGCCGGGCCGTACTTCAGGCCCTCCCAGATCCGAACCGCGTCGTCTTCGCGTCCGCACTCCGCGAGCACAGCGCCCTGGTTGAAGCGCGCCTCGACCAGGCCAGGGTTGTCATCGGCGACCTGCTTGAAGGCGTCCGACAGGCTCCGGCACTCGCCCCCGGAGATGCCACCCTTCTTCGCGGCGGCATAGCGCTGCATCGCCTTGTCGAAGTCGGCGCGCGCGTCGGCGCTGATGTTGCGCTTCTTCGCTTTGGGAATGAGCTCGGCGGCGCCGGCCTTGCTGATGGTCGACTTGTCGCCGCCGCCCATCGTGCCGCCCTCCTCGTCGGGCAGGGCCGACTGGGACGCCGGCTTCTGCGCGCCGGAGCACGCGGCGAGGGACAGAGCGAGCAGCGCCGGCAGGACGGCGTTCGGGAAGCGACGGAGCATGTTGTTGTCCTTGTGCTTGTCGTTGCGCTTGGCTGGCCTGGTCATGACGTCCATCCTCACTTGTCACCCGACTGGGCGGCTGCCGCCGCGGCCGGCAATCCCGACTCGGCCAATTCCAGCACCACGGTCGCGGGCACCATGGTCGTCGACACGTAACCCGCCTCGGGCTTCATCTCCGACGACAGCGGGTACTCGGTCGGCTTCATCTGGTTGAGCTCGCGCTCGCACAAACGCGACCACTCGTTGTACCAGGAGTAGTCGGTGGCGGCCTTGAGGCAGGTGTCGAAGCCCTCGACCGCCTTGAGCTCGATCGGCTCCGCCTTGTCGACCAGCGCGTCGCAGAAGATCTCGCGCGGGCGGTTACCCCACTGATCCTGCTCCTTGAGGTCCTTGGGAATTTCCGCGGTGTAGAGCTGACCGACGAAGTCGGCGTAGAGCTGGCCGATGCGGGCCGAGGAGGCGATCGCCCACTGCGCCTGCTTCATCTTGAACACCTCGAGGTACTGGTCGCGGGCGGCGTTGAGCAGCTTGGCCTTCGCGTCGAGGTAGGTGGTGAACTTCTTGACCGAGTCCTCGGCCTTCTTCTTCTTCGTCTCGGCCTGGCGCTTGCTGTCGTACTGCCCGGGCTGCTGGAAGTCGAGGCCCTCCGGGAACTTGACCTTGAGGAAGTCTTCGTACCGGACCTCGGCGATGTCGAACGCCGCGCCCGCGACCGCGTAGGCGGCCAGGCCGGCGCGGGTCTCGACGTCTTTGCCCGTAATCTTCGAGGCCGCCGCGCCCTTGTTCCAGAGCTGAAGCACGCTCGCGAAGTGTTTCTGCGCGGTCGTCGCGGCGCCCTTGTTGCGCTCGAACAGCACGATCTTCGTGCTGGTGGGCGGACCACACTGGGTGCGCTTGGCTTCGCGGATCTTCTTGCCCTTCTTCAGCTTCTTGTTGATGTCGTAGATGACCTTCTGCTTGCCGGTAGCGGCGACGCGTTTGATCTCGAGGCAAGCGCCGTCTTCGGCGGCCTTCGGGCACGAGGCCTTCCAACTGAGCTCCCCGAGCCGGAAGTGCGACAGCACCTGGCGGTCGGGACCGCCCTGGGCGCCCCACTTCTTGAGGTAGTTCTCGAGGTGCTTGGCGAGCTCGCCGTAGTTCTTGTCTTTCTCGTAGACGTCGGCCATCTGGAAGAACACGCCCGCGGCGTCCTGCGGCTTGCGAGTGCCGTAGAACTTCACGAACGACTCCATGTCGGCGAGCGCCTTCTCGCTCTCCTGCAGGCCGATGCGGAACGTGGTCGCGTTGCCGAGCGCGTCGACCGCCTTCTTCTCACCGGGGAACTTGGTGGCGAAGTCCTCGTATTTCTCGGCCGCCTTCGAGTAGTAGGCCAGCTGGTGATAACCGGCGGCGACGCGGAACAGCGCCTTCTGCGCCAGCGGATCCTTGGGGTGCTGCTCGATCAGCTGCTGGCGCGCCTTGAGCGCCTGGCCGACGAGGTGCGCGTTCTGGAAGCACTGGCCCGCGTTCCACAACCGCTCGGCGTGTTTGGTGTGGTCCGGCAGGGCTTCAGCCGCGGCGAGCATCGAGCGCCCGCACTCCTTGAAGTTCTTCTGCCGCTCGTACTCGTGACCCTCGATGTCGTAGGTGTCGCTCTTGAGCGAGATCATCTGCTTGCCGAACTCCGGATCCTTCATGAGCTCGGGCATCTCGAGGAACTTGTCGACCCACTTCACGACGTCTTTGGTCTTGCCCTGCGCGTTGAGCGAGTCGAGCAGCAGGTTCGCCGAGTAGATCGCGAGCTCGTGCTTCGGGTGCTTCGAGACCAGATCCTCGAACAGCTTCGCGGCCTCGTCGAAGTGGTTGTACTCGTAGTAGATGCGCGCCTTGCGGTACTTGATCGTGACCAGCTCGGGCGCGTCGGGGACGTACTTGATGTAGGTGTCGAACGCCGAGATCATCTTCTTCTGGTACTCCGGGATGTCCATCGGCTTGAGCTTGCCCTTGTCGTCCTTCTCCTTGAACTTCTCGCGGTCCTTGTCGACCAGATCCTTCTGCTCGTGATCGTCGACGGATAACGCGTTCTTCCACGCGAGCACCGCCGCATACGCCGCGTCCTTGACGTACTTACCCTGCGGGTTGAACTCCACCACCTTCGTGTACTGCTCGGCCGCGTCCTTCCAGTTCTCGAGCGTCCACAAGAGCTCCCCGTAATAAAAGCCCATTTCGTAGGCGTCTTTGTCCTTCGGGAAGTGGTCGAGGAACACCTTGTAGACGTGTTTGTCGAGCGCGTAGGTGTCCTGGTTCTTGGTCTTTTGCGCTTCCTTGTGCCAGATGAGCGCCAATTCCTTGGACGTGTCGTGGAACGAGTTCTTGCACTCCTCCGACTGGTCCTTCTTGACGCCCTTCATCTCGGCGACCTTGTCGTAAACCGCGCCGAGACGCTCGATCTCCTGGACCTGATCGCGCTTGTTGCCCGACGACAGCGTGTTGCGAACGATCTTGTTCTGCCACTCGCAGATGCGGGGCGAGTCCATGTTGTTGGCGATGACCTTCTTGTAGACGCGGCTCGAGTCGCCGAACTTGCCCTCTTCCCAGTACAGCTCGGCGAGGGACTCCATCATCTTCGGGGCGTAATCGCCGCCGGTCCGCGTGAAGAACTCCCACGCCTTGTCGGGGCCGCCGACGTGTGAGTACGCCTTGACGATGTCCTTCTTCGCTTCCTTGGCGAGCGTCAGCAGCTGCGCCTTGGGGACGTTGACCTTGCCTTCCTGGGTCATGCGCACGACGCCGACGAAGGTCTCGAGCGCGGTCTTGTAGTCGCCGAGGTTGATGTAGCACCAACCCTTCTTGTAGACCGCGTACGGGTAGACGCTCGACTTCGGGAACTGCTCGACCTTCTCGTAGAACTTGAGCGCGTTCTCCATCTCCGCCTTGTCGAAGTAGAACTCGGCGAACGACAGGTACGCGTCGGGAATGTACTTCGAGTTCGGGTAGTCCTTGATCAGGCGGTGGAAGAACTCACGCGCCTGGTCCTCTTTCTTGACCGAGGTCAACATGTACGCGAGGCGGAACAGCACCTCGTCCATGCGCTCGTACTTGCGAAACTTGGTTGCGCTGATGAACGCCTTGACCGCCTCGAGCAGCCACTTCTCCGACTGGTCGTGGTACGTCTTCTGCTGCGCCAGCAGCGACCCGCGCTGCGCCGGCGGCAGGTCGTAGATCTTCTGGTCGAGCGCGTGCTCCTTGTTGAACGCCACGCGCTGCTTCTCGGAGTAGAGCTCGCCGAGGCGGAACATGAAGTCGGGCTTCTGCGGATCGTCGTCCTGTGTCACCTGGATGAGGCGCTTCATCTTGGAGATCTGCGCGTCGACCAGCTTCTCGATCTGATCCTGTTTCTTGTCGCGGAACTGATCGACAGTCAGCGTCGGCCCTGTCTCCTTCTTGGGCGGCGGCGGCGCTTCGGGCTTGGTCAGGTTCGTTTGCTTCGCCTGAACCTCGGTCTCCTGCTTGGTGAACTTGCCCTTGCCGCTGTTGGCGGGCTTGGTCTCGACCGCTTGGGCGGCGAGCGGCAGGGCTAGCACGGCCGACAGCGCGAGCGCACGTCCGAAGATCACCCTCGAGAACCGGAGCTGACTGGTCATGGTTTCTCCCACTTCGTGATGCCGAGGACCGAAAGAAGGACCGGAAGGTTGAAAACGATCTGACCTGGAGGGGTCAAGGGTGGGGGCCCCCACCCTCCCCTCCAGACCTCCCGCGATGAAACTCGTCGAGCAAAGCTCGCCGAGTTTCGACGCGATTTGGGCGAAGCTCTTGTTGCTCGTTGCTCATGACTATTGCGCGGGTGGCTCACCACCGGCGGGCGCACCACCACCAGCCGGCGCGCCACCACCTTCACCGCCGCCCGCAGGTGCGGCGGTCTCCCCCGTCGACGGCGCACCCTCGGGCGCGTTGCGCACGCACTTGTTCACGATCTTGACCCGGTAGTAGCCGAGCTCGTCGCGCCAGTACTCGCCGATGAACGGCCAGATCACGTGCTCGTCGTCGGCGCGGATGTCCTCGGCGCGGCGGTTCGGGACGTTACTCGGATTGTTCTCCTGCTCCGCGATGTACTCGGTCTCGAGCGAGCCCTTCTCACCCTGCAGGATTTCGTACTCGATCTTGATCACGCGCTTGATGAGCTGCGACAGTTCCTCGGTGAGGCGCTTGATGCGGCGGCGCGACAGGTCACCGGCTTCGTTGACGGCCAGCGAGCGCTGCAGCGTGAGGTCCGCGAACACGGTCTGGGCGATGTTGGTCGACCGCCAGGAAGCGTCGGCCTTGTCGTAGGCCTTGAGCTCGTTGTCGAGCTCCTCGACGTACTCGAACCGGCGCGACAGGCTCTTGTCAGACAGAACGCCGCGCGCGGCGCGCTCCACCTGTTCCGGCAGCCCCGAGGTCTCCTTGCGGATCTTGGCGGCGACGTCGAACAGCTGGCCGTTGTCGCTGGTGCCCGTGATCAACTTCTTGAGCTCGGCGAACACCGTCGGATACACGGCGTTGAACTCGTCGATCGACTCCTGCGCGCGATCGTAGAGGCAGTTGTAGAAGTAGATCGTCGCCTTGACGGTGAGGCCCTCGGCCACCGACTCGGGCTTGATGTAGTTGTCGAAGAACGGCGCCTGAATCGAGTGGATGTTGCCGAGCGCCTTCGAGTAGCCCTTCTGCTTGAGCATGAAGTTCGCCCACGACGACTCGAACAAGCTGTCCGGCCACTGGTCGGAGTCGTGCGAGACGCGGTCGAAGTACTTGGTCGCGAGCTCGTACTGTCCGGTCGAGTAGAACGTGCGCGCAAGCGACAGGTTGGCGAGGTCCTCGAACGGCTTGATGCGCGGGTCCGGGCTCTCGGCCGCCGAGCGGAGAACCTCCTTGAACGACTCGACCGCGGGCTTCGCCTGGTACTCGCGGACGTGGGTCGCGCCCTCGAACAACTTCGCCTGGACGTAGAACTCGCTGGTCGCGGGGACGGTGTTGAACAGCTCCACCGCCTCTTTGAAGTTGCCCTTCTGGTAGTAGTACTTGCCGAGCAGGAAGTAGAGCTCGTCGCGCACCTTCTCGAGCGCGGGCTGATCGAGATCGGCGCGGTTGTACTTACCGATTTTGTCGAGGATGCCGGTCGAGTCGGGCAGCACGCGCGACAGCGACGCCAGCCACTTCAGCGTCGCGTTGTAGTACGCGTGCGATGGGCCCTTCTGCACGATGCGATCGAAATACGACAGCGAGCCCGAGTAGTACTTGAGGTTGTAGAGGGCCTTGCCCATCCAGAACTCGGCCTTCTGCTTGTTCGGCTCCGAGTCCCCCGACTCACCCTCGATCGCTTTGTTGAGCTCGATCGACGACGAGTAAAAATCCTCGCCGTCGTAAAGCTTGAACGCGCGCTCGAGGACTTTGGACGGTTGGTCGCCCGACGGCGGAGCCTCCCCTTCCGGCTGGAACTCGCCGGACGCTTCAGCCTTCTTCTTCTTTTTCGCCAGGGTGACGGACCCCGACAGGAGAATCGAGCTCGACAGCAAAAGCGCCAGGGCACGGATTCGGGTCATGCGGAGACCTCACTGGTTGTGCTCGAGAGCACGGGTCGTGGGGGAGGAAGGGGTCACCTTTTACGACGGATTGCGGAGCAAGGGAACACTGTCGCAACCACACTGCTCTTACACCACCCTGCACCTCTCCACACGCGCGTGTGCTGACGTGCAGAAACACACCAAAAACCGGCTCATGCTACGAAACCGCGATCTTTCATGTCAAGCGCATTCGAGCCCCAACCCCGGCAGATTGCCCAGGAAATACGGTCAATCTCGATCTCGCGCGAGCGTCCGCACGGCGCGCCGCGGCGGCGTGCAAGCCCGTTCTTGCGGCCCGCGATGAGTCGCGGACGTCACGCTTGACAGCTAGGGTCGTGTGGGTAACATGGCGCGGCCTTTCGGCAGCCGGCCTCGGTGGTTCGGCGCTCCGCGAGGAAAAGCGACCGCCGACGTGGCGCGCAAGACACTAACCGGAGGCAAGGAGTCGCCCATGAGGTTCCCTTCCCGACTCGTTCCGAGCGCGCCGCGGTGGATGGCTGTCGCGATTGCTCTCACTGCGTTGGGGCTGGGTGCGGCGTGCGAGGATAAGCATGTCGGCCGGCTATGTGAGCTGGGGGTCGGCGGCGTGGACGCCGGCGCCAGCGGCGCGACCGCGACCATCACGTCGCCCGCTCTCGAGTGTCCGAGCCGGATTTGTCTGCTCCCGGGCGCCGAAAAGGAACCGATGGGAACCGGGGCCTTGTGCACCGCCACTTGCGAGTCGAACGACGACTGTGCCGATGGCGAGACGACCAACAAGGTGGGCGACGCTCACTGCAAGGGCGGCTTCGTCTGCACGTGGCCGACCACGACGGGTTCGTTCTGCTGCCAGCGGATGTGTGTCTGCCGCGACTTCGTCAGCGAGCCCGCGGGCGGATTCAAGCCGCCCGCGACGTGTGCGGCCAACCAGGTTCCGCCCTCCGCCTGCGTCAACGTCAAGTAGTCAGAGGAGGGGGGCCGCCCCCACCCTTCCCGTCCGACGCTATTCGTAGCTGACGTAACCGCATCCGCGCGGCGGCCGATGATGCCGCGTGGACGGACGGATCAGCCTGGGTCGGGTGGCTGAGACACTCGCTGCCGAGTACATCGAACGGTTCGGCCTGCGCGTGCTGGCGCGGAACTGGCGCCGGCGCGAAGGGGAAATCGACATCGTCGCCCAGGACTCGGGCGCGTTGGTCTTCGTCGAGGTTCGGTCCCGGATGGGCGAGGAGTCCGGCCATCCTCTCGAGGCGGTCACGCCCAGGAAGCGCGCGCAGGTCATCCGGTCGGCGCGCGCCTACCTGAACGAGGAGACCTGGACGGCGTCGGAGCTCCGCTTCGACGTCGTAGGTGTGACGTTCTGGAAAGACGGGCGGGCGCCGCGCGTCGACTACGTTCGGGACGCGTTCGGCGCGGGAAGTTAAGACGCGGCCGAAGTGGCGGGCGGCTCGCTCGCGACAACCGGCTGCGACTCGGAGCTGGCGGCAGCTTCTTCGCCGCCCTTTTCTTTTTCGCCCTTGATGCGGGCGGCCTTGCCCTGCAGGGCGCGGAGGTAGTTGAGGCGGGCGCGGCGGACCTGGCCTTTGGTCACCACCTCGATCTTCTCGATGCGGGACGTGTGGAGCGGGAACACGCGCTCGACGCCGACGCCATACGAGACCTTGCGCACCGTGAACGAGGCCCGCGAGCCGCCACGGTGCTGGCCGATGACCACGCCTTCGAAGATCTGGACGCGCTCCTTGTCGCCCTCCTTGATCAACGTATGGACGCGGACGCTATCGCCGGAACGGAGGTCGGGCACGTCGCTGCGGCGCTGGCCGCCTTCGATCTCGCGGAGAACTGGGTGCTGGCTCATGGAAAGGCCGGAAACCTAGACGCCTCGCGGACGTGAGTCAAGTGCGGCGGTGGGCTACTTGCCCCGCTGCTTTCCTGGCTGCTTGCTCTCGTGGTCGCTCCCCTCGTCGTCGAGCAGGCGGCGTTCTCCGTCGGTGAGGGGGTGGGCGGCGATGAGGTCGGGTCGGCGGGCTTGGGTCACCCGGACGGACTGGCGGCGGCGCCAGCGGGCGATCGCCTGATGGTCACCCGAAACCAGGATGTCGGGGACGGTCTGGCCGTTCCAAACCGCGGGCCGTGTCCATTGCGGGTACTCGAGCCGGGCGCTCGAGAACGATTCGTCGGCGGCCGATAGCCCGCAGCCGAGCACGCCGGGAACGAGGCGGGCGGTGGCCTCGACGATCACGGCGGCGGCGAGCTCTCCGCCCGCGAGCACGAAGTCCCCGAGGCGTAGCTCGTCGTCGACCAGCGATGAGACGCGCTCGTCGACGCCCTCGTAGCGGCCGCACACGAGGGTGATGCGCGGGCGTTCAGCAAGCGCCCGCGCCTCGGCCTGATCGAACAGCCGACCGCGCGGCGTGAGCAGCACGCGGTGGGAGGGGCCGCGGGCGATGGCGACGGCGGCGAGCGCGGCGGCGATCGGCTCGACGCGCATGACCATCCCGGGCCCGCCGCCGTAGGGGGTGTCGTCGACCTGCTTGTAGCGTCCGGGGGCGAAGTCGCGCGGGTTGGTGCGGTGCTCGGCGACGACGCCGGCGGCGATCGCCTTGCCGATGACGGTCGACGCGAACAAACCGTCGAACAGCTCGGGAAACAGCGTCACGAGCTCGAACGTGATACGGGGCGAGAATGGGGCAGAGCCAGCGCCGGAGCCAGGGTCGGTGGCAGGGGTCGAGCCAGGGTCACTCATCGCCGTCCCAGCGCACCCGCATCTTGCGTCCCGGACCGTCGACCGCGACCACGAAGTCCGGGACCAGCGGCACCATGCGCTCGCGGCCGTCGCTGTCGACGATGGTGGCGACGTCGTGGGCGCCGTTCCAGAAGGTTCCGCGCGCGACGCCGAGCGAGCGGCCGGCCTGGTCCTCGGCCTCGCAGCCGACCACGTCCTCGACGTAGTACTCGCCGGGCGCGAGCGCCGGCAACACCGCGCGCGGGACGCGCACCTCGGCCAGCGTGAGCGCGGCGACGGCGTCGCGATCAGCGATGCCCGCGAGACGGACCAGGTAGCCGCCGTTGACCGGTCGCGCGGACGCGATGTCGTACTCCTGCCGGCGGCCGTCGCGCACCACGGTCACGCGGCGGACGCGGTCGAGCGCCTGGCTATGGGTGTCGTGGGGGCGAAACGCGATCTCGCCGGTCACGCCGTGCGGCCGCCCAAAGACGCCGATCGGCAGCGTGTCGGGATCGTAAGCGTCCATGGGACGCGCCGGGGTTACTCCAGGATCTCGAGCACGACGCGGCGGCGCGACTTGGCCGACGCGGCTGAAAGGATCGTCCGCAGCGCCTTGGCGGTGCGGCCTTGCTTGCCGATCACCTTGCCGAGGTCCTCTTCCGCGACCTTGAGCTCGAACACGAGCGCGTCGGGCTCCGACACCTCTTCGACCTCGACCTCCTCGGGCTTATCGACGAGGCCTCGGGCGAGGAAGTCGACCAGCTCACGCAACGCTGGCTGACCTGGCGCGCGCGGCGTGTCGGCGGCGTCGCTCATCGACAGGGGAGCTTACGCCTTGGCGCGCGGGGCCGCGGCCTTGCGCTGGCGGCGCAAGAGCTCCGACACCGTCTGACTGGGCAGCGCGCCGTTCTTGAGCCAGTGCGCGAGGCGCTGCTCGTCGACCCGGAACTCGACCGGGTTGCGGAGCGGGTCGTAGACACCGAGCTGCTCGATGAAGCGGCCATCGCGGGGGCTGCGACGATCGGCGGCGACGACGCGGTAGAACGGCACCTTCTTGGCGCCGGCGCGGGTGAGTCTGATGGTGACCGACATGGCTCCTTGAGTCCCTTGAAAACGAAGGGCGCGACACTAGCGGGGCCCCCGGGGCATGTCAAGGCCGGAGCGCGGCGGCGATCCACCTCGGGGGGGAATTGCCAGGGGGTCCGGGGGATTGCCATAGTGCCCCGCCATGCCGCCTTCTGTCCGTGCCCTGACGCGCGCGCTGATCGGTGCCTGTGTGCTAGCTGGCCTTTTCGTGGCGGCCCGGCGGGCGATGGGCAACGCAGGACCTGCGGCTTCGACGGAGAAGCGGATCACCATCTTTTACACCGGTGAGGTGCACGGGACGCTGGAGCCGTGCGGGTGCACGAGTGATCCGTTGGGCGACATCAGCCGGTACGCGCCGCTCGTGCGCGAGGCTGCGCGGTCGGGTCCGGTGCTGCTACTCGACGGGGGTGGGCTGTCGTATCCGGAGAGCAGCACCAAGAAGGAGACGGCGGCGAACGACCTCCGGGCGCGGCTGCTGGCAAGCGTGCTTGGCAAGCTGGGGCGGTTCGCGTCAGGGCTGGCTGAGACCGACGTGCGGGGCGATGCGGCGGCGGTGGTCCCCAGGCGGTTGGCGGTCAACGTCAACGCGCCGGCGGCGGTTGCACCATCGCTGCTCGAGAGCTACGGCGGCATCCGCGTGGGCGTGTTCGGGGTCGCCGATTCGGCGCTGGCCTCGAAGCTCGGCGGCAAGGCGGAGGAGCCGGTCGCGGCGGCGCGGCGCGAGGCGGAGCGGCTGCGCAAGGCGGGCGCGGAGGTGCTCATCGCCCTCGTGCCACTCGACAAGTCCGCCGCCCGTCGCGTGGCGCGCGAGGCGGGCGTCGATCTCGTGGTGCTCGGACGGCAGCTCGGCAAAGGGCAGCCGCGCGCGGAGCGGGTCGGCAACGCGTTCCTGGTCGCGGCCGCCGACGAGCTGCAGCGGGTTGGACGGATCGACCTAGTCTGGCGCGGCAAGGGGCCGCTGGTCGACGCGGGCGGGCCCGAGGCGGCGGCGCTGCGACGGGTGGAGATCGATCACGACGTCGCGCGCGTCGATCAGGAGCTCGCGGCGTGGACGGCGGCGAGCGGAGGCGATCCGACGTTCATCGCGCGCAAGCGGGAGCAGAAGGCGGCGCTGGAAGTGGAGCGCAAGACGCTGGACGCCCCGTTTCAGCCGCCGGCGGGCAGCTATTTCACCAACCGGCTGATTCCGCTGCGGCGAAGCCTGCCGCGCGACCCGAAAGTCGCGGCTGAGATGCGGAAGCTGGACGGCGAGATCGCGGCGATCAACTTGAAGGCGGCGACCCCGCCTCCCCCGCCCGAGCCGGGACGCGCGCACTTCGTCGGGGACGGCAAGTGCGGGAGTTGTCACAAGTCGGCGCTCGCGTTTTGGAAAAAGACGGTGCACGCGTCGGCATGGAAGACGCTGGTCGAAGGCGGCAAGCAGAACGACTACAAGTGCGTGAGCTGTCACGTCACTGGCTACGGCGAAGTCGGGGGTTCGAGCCTCGGGCACACGAACAAGCTGCGCGACGTGCAATGCGAGGTCTGTCACGGGCCGGGGTCGGTGCACGTCCAGGAGGAGGGCCTGGAGGAGCCGCTCGCCGTCCACAAGGACACGCCTGCGAGCACGTGCACCGCATGTCACAGCGAGCAGCACTCCGACACGTTCCAGTACGAGGCGTACCTGCGCGACATCCTGGGCAAGGGGCACGGGGCCGAGGCGCGCAAGAAGCTCGGGGACGGTCCGACGGGACACGCGCTGCGAAGTGCCGCCCTCGCCTCCGCGAAGCAAGCCGGTCACGCCCAAATCGCGAAGTCGAAGTGAAGGAAAACTAAACGCCGGTTGCGGCGCCGGTGAGCAGCTGGTCGAGGAGGTCGGGCTCGATGTTGCCGCCGCTCACGACAACCACCGTGCGGCGGCCGCGCACGAGGCTCGCGTCGTCGAGCAGCACCGCGAGCGCGGGCGCGGCCGAGGCCTCGCACAGGATGCCGAGCGTCCGGTACGCGTAGACAATCGCTTCGCGGATCTGGACCTCGCTGCAGAGGGCGACGTCGGGGAAGTAGTCCTTCGCCATCGCGAACGTACGCTCGCTGACGGCGCCCTCGAGGCCTTCGGCGAGGGTCGGGCCGCCGTCGTAGCTGGTGTACGCGCGGCCGTCCTCGAGCGAGCGGCGCATGGCGCAATTTGATTCAGGGGACGCGCCCAGCATCTTGATGCCGCGCGGGACAACCTCGACGCCGATGCCGCCGGCCAAGCCGCCGCCGCCGACCGGGACGACGATCGCCTGCACGTCGGGGAGCTGAGCCAGGATCTCGCGGGCCAGCAGACCGCCGTTGCCGGCGATGACATGGTCGTCGTCGAACGCCGAGACGAATACCAGGCCGGGATCGGCGGCGGCGCGGGCGCGGGCGGAGGCCTCGGCTTCGTCGTAGGTGGCGCCGCCGACCTCGACCCGGGCGCCGAGCGCCGCGATGCCCGCGCGCTTGACCTCCGGCGTCTGCGCCGAGACCAGCACGGTGGCCTCGACGTCGAACGCTCGCGCCGCGTAGGCGACGCCGAGACCGTGGTTGCCCGCCGAGGCGGCGACCACGCGCGGCTTGGGCGCGGTTTCGAGCGCGAGCGCCGCAATCCTTGCCGCGGCGCCTCGGAGCTTGAACGAGCCCGTGCGCTGCAGGTTCTCGAGCTTCAGCCACAGGTCGGCGCCGGTGCGGCGGCCGAGCGCGGGCGCGGGGACGAGCGGCGTGACGCGCGTCAGCTTGCGCACGCGCTCACCGACTTCACCGCCGGTGACGCTGCGCCAGATGTCGGGATCGAAGAGCCGCTGCATTCGACCGCCAAACTACCACGCGGTAAGTTTCGAGTATGTCACTCGTCTCCGTCGACCGGCTGGTGCGCGGCGGCCACGTCCCCGCCGAGGGCGCGGCACGCGTGGAGGAGCTGTGGGCGGAGATCCGGCGGCTCAAGCGCGACAAGCGCGCTTTTGTTCCCGCCCACAACTATCAGGTGCCGGAGGTGCAGGCGATCGCCGACACGGTGGGCGATTCGTTCGAGCTGGCGGTGCGCGCGCGTGACATCGACGCGCGGCTGGTCGTGTTCTGCGGCGTGCGGTTCATGGCCGAGGGGTGCTACACGCTGGCGCCCGAACGGCCGGTGTACCTGCCCTCTCTAGAGGCGCTGTGCTCGCTGGCCGAGGTCGACGCGGACGACGTCGCCGAGCGGCAGGACTTCCTGCGCGCGGCGGGCCGGCGGTTCGCGACCATGACCTACGTGAATACGTACGCGGACGTCAAGGCGCTGTCCGATACGTGCTGCACGAGCTCGAATGCTGCGCGCATCGCGGACAAGTTGGGCGTCCCCGACATCTTGTTCGTACCCGACCAGAACCTCGCGTATCAGGTGGCGCTAAAGACCAAGCGCATGTACCTGCCGCCACCGGAGCCGCACAAGTTCCACCCGCGCGAGTACGCCGAGATGGTCGAGCCGCTGATTCGCGACGGCGAGCGCCAGGGCTTGGTCGGCAACGTGTTCGCGTGGGAGGGCGCGTGCCACGTCCACCACCAGATGACGGTCGACGACATCACGCGCATCCGGCGGGAGGATCCGGGCGCGACGGTGATTGTGCATGGCGAGGTGCGCCCGGAGCTGCAGCGCGCGGCGGACGCGGTGCTGTCGACGTCGCAGATGGCGAAGTACGTCGAGACACACCCGGACGCGTCGCGCTACGCGATCCTGACCGAGTGTGGGTTGGTGGTGCGGCTCGAGCTCGACCACCCGGAGAAGCAGTTCTACAAACCTTGTCGGCTCTGCCGATACATGAAGGCGACCGACCTCGAGAGCGTGTACCGAACCTTGCGTGACGAGCCGCCCGACCAGCGCATCACCGTCCCCGAGGACGTCCGGGTGGGCGCCGCGCGCGCGATGATGAAGATGATCGAGTTATCTTTGTGATCGGGACCCTGGGAGGGTCCCGCGCCCCCCGCGACGGGCTCGCACGAGCGCGGGGTCCCCGCGCGAGTCTGCTCGTGCGGGGTGCAGCTATGCTCGTGCTCCCCCACGCGATCTGTTTCCTCCTGTCGTTGGTGCTGGCCTGCAAGCACGCCGGTGGGCCCGCGGCGCCACCGCCGTCGACGCCGAGCCACATCCTCGATGCGGCGGTACCGGCGTTCCGGCGACCGGCGCTGCAGGGTGGGAGCTTCGACACGGCGGACGCCGCCGGGCGCGTGCTGGTCGTCGACTTCTTCGCGGACTACTGCAAACCCTGCCAGCGCAAGCTGCCCGCGATGGAAGCTCTCCACCGCGCGCATCCGGAGCTGGCGATCGTGGGCGTGTCGCTGGATGAAAGCGCGGCGGCGGCGTGGCGGACGATCCGCCGCCATCACCTGACGTTTCCGGTGGTGCACGACGCCGGCAACGTGATCGGGGGTCGGTTTCGGGTCACCGAGCTGCCGTACGGCTTCGTGGCGGATGTGACGGGAAGGGTGCGATACGCGGCCGGGCCCCTGCAGCCGGAAGACGCCTTGGAGCGCGCGGCTTTGGCGGTCATGCGCTGATCGCGTGGGGGGCGCGGGTCCCTTCGAGGGTCCCGATCACAACAGTTTCTCCGTGATCCCGCCGACATCGGGGGCTTCGGGGAGGGTGAGACAATGGCGATCATGAAGAACCCGTCGGTTGCCGCCGCCGTGGTGTTGCTGGGCGCTGCGTGCGCGTCCGAGTCGCCGCGGATGCGCGCGGCCGGCCTGTTGCCGCGTGCACCGGCGGAACAGAGCCGCTGCCGAGTGGCGGCCAGCCAGTCGAGCCCGCTCGTGACCGAGTGGCCGGCGTCGGAGAAGGCGAACCTCGAGGTCTTGCTGCGGACGGGCGCGGTCGCGGTCGCGTACTCGGGCTGCAGCATGCGCGTGCTGCCGGAGTGCCGCGTGCGCGGCGCGTATCAGTGGACGCGCACGACACCCGCGACCGACTCGCTCGAAATCAACGACGCGGACGAGCTGTTCGCGAAGCTGCCGCTCGGCGCGGCGTCGCTGGAGGGCGAGCTCAAGCGCTCGGGCAAGCTGGCGGTGCAGACGATGATCGCGGGGCAGCTCCGGCTCGAGGGCGGTGGGGTCGCGGATGTGGGCAAGGAGGGCGCGTGCGCGCAGGCGACCCATCTGGTATCGGCGCTGTCGCTGGGCGCGTTCTCGCTCAAGTCGGGCGGCAAGCGCAGCGCCGAGGCGGGCGCCAAGCTCTCGGTGGTCGAGGCCGGAATCAAGCATGAGAAGTCGGCGGACCTGCTGCGCTCGGCGGGCGACTTCGACAGTTGCTCGACCGGGACGGCGGAGGGGCCGAGCGCCAACTGCGCGTCGCCCATCCAGGCGTTCTTGACCGCAATCCCGGGCCGCACCGAGGAAGAAGGGCCGCCCGGAACGCTGAAGGTCGACTTCGTCTCGGCCAACCCGGCGAGCCGGTGGGACGTTTATGCGGACGACAAGGTCATCTGCACGACGCCGTGCGAGCAGTGGGTGAGCGCGGAGCGCCCGCTCATGCTCCGGGCACGCGAGGAGGCGTTCATGGCGTCGCCCGACAAGGTGCAGGTGGCGAACCTGCTCGACCACGCCGGCGAGGGCCGGCTGCAGCTGCAGGCGCACCCGACCGACCGGAGCGAGCTGGCGGCGGGCATCGCGTTCACGTCGCTCTCGGGGATGGCGGTCATCACCGGCATCACGCTCGGCTCGGTCGGGTGTCTCGCGGGCGAAGGCAACGGGTTCTGCACCGGTGGCCTCATCACGCTGGGCGTCGGGCTGCCGCTGCTTGCGGGCAGCATCTGGATGATCACCGACTCGATGCCGAAGGCGGAGGTCGTGCCGACGAGCGGCGCGATGATGCTCGTCGACGCGCGCGCCACGCGCGGTGCGCGCCCCACGATCCACTGGGGGCCGGGGTTCGTCAGCGGCACGTTCTAGGGGCCGCCGGGCCCACGCGCCCCGACCGACGACCCCGCCACGGCCCACGGCCTACCGCCCACCGCCCACACCCCACGGCTCACGCCCCTCGCCCACGGTCCTCGGCCCACCGCCCACCGCCCACCGCCCACGGCGCACGCCCCTCGCC
>WNGA01000083.1_pt1 | contig 112816 bp, 102 predicted proteins | sample 5400061 | NCBI WGS metagenome assembly WNGA01 (sample SAMN13153366, study PRJNA577476) | soil metagenome | isolation source: 100 cm soil or saprolite under grassland replicate 2 | place: USA:California | collected 2016-06-15 | reverse complement strand
CGGCGGGACCGGCGCGGGACCGGTTGCGGGCCGCCTGGCGCGTCGCGACGCGACCGGCCAGGGGGAGGTGAGGCGCCAGGGGCTCGACGGCGGCGACCAGCGCGGCGCTGCACGCGACAAAGCCGCCGAGCAGGAGCGCGAGCCCGGCGAGGCTCACCGCGAGGTTGTTGATCGGCTTGGCCCCGACGGCGGCGATGACGCACCCCAGGACGATCGCGAGGATCCCCCGACGGGAGACGTGCCGTGGTGGTGGACCGGTGGGCACGCGGGCGTCGAGCGCCTCGACGGGCGGGACCCGGCCGGCGAAGCGGGCGGGAAACCACGCGGCCGCCGTCCCTGCCAGCACCGCCGCAGCGACCACGCCCACGAGCGGGAGCGCGGGGAGCGCGATCGGGCGTGGCAGGTGGCCGACGATGCCGCCAAGCGAGGGGTGCACGGCGACGGCGGCAAGGGCGCCGAGCGCCAGGCCCGCCAGGCCCCCCGCCACGCCGAGCGTGGCGCCGCGCGCCAGCACCGCCGCCCGCAGCTGGGCGGGACTGCCGCCGGCGGCGGCGAGCAGGCCGAGCTCGCGGATCTCGCGGCGCACCCCGGCCGCGAAGGCGGCGGCCGCGACCAGCGCGGCGATCATCAAGGCCAGCCCGGCGGTGATCGGGATCGGGTTGAGCACGCCGGTCCGCGTCCGCACGGACGTGGGGGCGCGCGACGCCTCCTCGCGGGTTGTGACCGTCAGCCCGCTCGCGTCGCGCAGGACGCTCTGGCCCCCGGCACCCGCCGGCAGGGCGACCAGCCAGCTCCGCGACGCCCTGGGCCCGAGCGCACCCTGAGGCGCGACCGCCAGGAAGGCATCGGTGTCGGCGGGCCGGATCACGCTGCCGGTGATACGCACGGTCCGGTCGGTGCCATCCGGCTGCACCAGCTGCAGCGTGTCGCCGACCCGCCGGCCAAGCTCGCGGAGGGCCGCGGTGCTGACCGCGACCTCGCCCGGCCCGCGGGGCGCCCGGCCGGCGTGCGAGCGCAGTATGCCGGCGGTGAGGGGGTCGCCGAGGGGCAGGTCGGTCAGGCTTATGCGCCGCACGTCCCCCGGGCCGACCCGGAGCAGGCCCCCGCCGGTCGAGAAGGCGAGCGTCCGGGACCCGGCGGGCAGCGCCGCCGCGTCCAGGCGCGCCTGCGGGCTGGTGGCGTCCACTCTGAGCGTGGCCGCGCCCAGCACGTCCGCGGCCCGCTGCGGGCCCGTCGGGCTGGCCGCGCGCAGCAGCACGATGCCGGCCGTCAGGCCCGCGACCGGCAGGGCGACGATGGCGACGATCAGCGCCGAGCGGCGGAGGTGGCGTCGCAGGTCTCGCCTGGCCATCCGCCACAGCGCCCGCGGGAACCGGCTCGTGCTCATGTGACCGCCTCGGGGTCGCGGGGGCCGTGCAGGTCGTCGGCTGGCGCGGTCTGGTCGACCAGACGGCCGTCGCGCAGGAACACCACCCGGTCGGCCCAGGCGGCATGGCGGGCGTCGTGGGTCACCAGGACCGCGGCGCAGCCGTTGTCGCACTGGCGCCGCAGCAGCCGCAGGACGGTCTCCCCGGTGAGGGAGTCGAGCGCCCCGGTCGGCTCGTCGGCGAGCAGCAGGCGGCGCTCGCCCACCACCGCGCGGGCGATCGCGACGCGTTGCTGCTCGCCACCGGACAGCTCCTCGGGGAACCTGCCAGTCAGCTCGGGCATGCCGAGCTCGGCGAGCAACGCGCGCGCTCGGGAGGCCGCCGTCCGCGGTCGGGCGCCGTCCAGCTCCAGCGGCAGGGCGACGTTCTCCCCGGCCGTGAGGGTCGCCAGCAGGTTGAGCTCCTGGAAGACATACCCGACGGATCGGCGCCGCAGCTCGGCCAGGGCCCTGCCGTCCAGCGCGCCGAGATCGCGGCCGGCGACCAGGACCTGGCCGTTGGTGGCGCGGTCGAGCCCGCCGGCGATGGCCAGCAGGGTGGACTTGCCCGAGCCGCTGGGGCCCATGACCGCCACCAGCTCGCCTGGGAGGACGGTGACCGACACGTCGTCCAGTGCCGTCACGGTGCTGTGGCCCGAGCGGTACTCCCGGGTGACGCCGCGCACCTCGAGGGCGGGGGTCATGGCCGGCCTCCGGCGCTCGTCCCGGCGGGCCTGGTGGCGCTGCCCGGCTCGGGCTGGGCCGTGGGGCCCGCCCCGGGCGCGGGCGCCGCCGTCGGCGCCGTCGCGGGCTCGGGCGCCGCACCGGCCAGGCGCGCCTCGCAAAGGTCCAGCCAGCGGATCTCTGCCTCCCCCTGGAACAGCAGCCCGTCGAGCGTGAGGGTCCAGGCGAGCTCCGCCGAGAGCTCGTTGCCGGCCCCGCCGTCGGCCTTCAGCCGGGTGAGCTCCTGCAGCGACCGCATCGTCGCCGCCCGCTGCGTCTGGATCACCTGGCCGACGTCGGCCGATGGCGAGCGGACCGCGAAGATGAGCTTGATCGCCAGCTCCTGGCGCGGCGCGGCCTCGCGGCTGATCGCTCCCGAGAACCAGGTGTCCAGCTCCGCGCGGCCGGCGCCGGTCAGCCGGTACATCTTTTGGCCGTCCGCCTCCATGTGGGCCTCGACCAGGCCGTCGCGCTCCAGCCGCGCCAGCGTCGTGTACACCTGCCCGACGTTGAGCGGCCACATCTGGCCGGTGGCCGCCTCAAATTCGCTCTTCAGGCCGTAGCCGTACATGGGACCCTGCTCCAGCAGGGCGAGCAGGCTGTGACGGACCGACATCGACGGACTCCCTTACCGAGTATTGCATACCTCGTATGGTCAGATCATACGCAGTATGCACACCGCGGTGGGCGAGCACAAGACCCCGCGGTCGGGGGTTGCGGGGGGCGAGCCCCCGCAGTCGCTTGGTTTCCTACTTCTCCCTGCGGGTAGCCGGCAATCGCCGGAAGGACAACCAACCCGAGATCCGAGACCGGAGTGCGGTGACCATGTCGCAGAGCCTGCCATCGCTGGTCGAGCGCTTCTCCGAGCTGCCGGCCCTGGTCGTCGGCGAGTCCATCCTGGACGTGTACCTGCGCGGCAGGACCGGGCGGCTCAGCCGTGAGGCGCCGGTGCCCGTGGTCGACCTGGACGAGCGCCTCGACGCCCCGGGCGGCGCCGCCAACGCCGCGGTCAACCTGGCGAGCCTTGGCGCCGGCGTGGAGCTGCTGTCGGTGGTCGGGGACGACGCCGCGGGCAGGCGGCTCGAGGAGCTGCTGCTCGCCGCCGGAGTCGGGACCCGCCACCTGGTGGTCCAGCCCGGCCGCAGGACCCTGGTCAAGCGCCGTCTGGTCTCGGACGGGCAGATGCTGGCCCGGATCGACGACGGCGACGCCGGCCCGATCGGCGAGCGCGCCCAGCGTGACCTGGCCGCGGGCCTCAGCTGGCGCTGGTCCGCCTCCCGCGACGCGGTGCTGGTGTCCGACTACGGCCACGGCCTGGTCGTCCCGCCGCTGCTGGAGACGCTGCGCTCGCTGCAGGCCGCCGCGCCGCGGGTGCTGGTGGTCGACGCCAAGCGGCCGGCCGGCTACCGCGAGGTCGGCGTGACCGCGGTCAAGCCCAACTACGAGGAGACGGTCGAGCTGCTCGGGATCGGCCGCCTGGCCGAGACCAGCCGGCGCGTCGAGCAGCTCGAGCGGCAGGGCGAGCGGCTGCGCTCCCTGCTCGGCGCCGACGTCGTCGCGGTCACCCTCGACGCGGAGGGCGCGCTGCTGTTCGAGCCCGGCGAGGGCCCGCCCTACCGCACCTATGCCCGCGCTCGGCCCAGCTTGCTGACCACCGGCGCCGGTGACACCTTCTCCAGCGTCCTGACGCTCGCGCTGGCCGCCGGCGCGGACGTGCCGGCCGCCGGGGAGCTGGCCTCGGCCGCGGCGACGCTGGTGGTGTCCCGGGAGGGCACCGCCGTCTGCGGCGCGGACGCGCTGCGCCAGGCGATCATGGGCACGCGGAGCCAGCTCCGCGGCGTCGACGAGCTGGTGACCGAGGTGCGGGTGCACCGAGCGCACGGCCGGCGGATCGTCTTCACCAACGGCTGCTTCGACATCCTCCACCGCGGCCACGTCGCCTACCTGAACCGCGCCAAGGCGCTGGGCGACGTGCTGATCGTGGGGGTCAACTCCGACGACTCGGTCCGCCGGCTGAAGGGCCCGGACCGGCCGCTCAACACCCTGGAGGACCGCATGGAGGTGCTCGGTGCGCTGAGCTGCATCGACCACCTGGTGGCCTTCGACGACGACACGCCGGCCGAGCTGCTCCGCGCGGTGCGGCCGGAGGTGTTCGTCAAGGGCGGCGACTACCGGCCGGACACGCTGCCGGAGGCGCCGCTGGTGGAGCAGCTCGGCGGCGAGGTGGTGCTGCTGCCCTACCTCGACGACCACTCCACCAGCGGGGTGATCCAGCGCATCCGCGCGCGGGAGCGCATGCGGTGAAGCTGGACCGGAGCTGACCACAGAGAAGCGCCCCGGCGACCGCGGCTGGCGCGGTCCCCGAGGCGCTCTCCTGGGAGGCGCGGCGGTGGCGCTCAGCCCGAGGCGACCTTGGAGGCCTCGTCGAGCAGAGCGTACAACTCCTCGTCGGCGGCCGGTCCATACGTGTCCCGCGACTCCCGATCCAGCTTCCGCTGCCGCAGCCAGGCGATCAGATTCAGTGTCATCGGCTCCCCCTCGAACGCATCCCAGCGATGCTGGGCCAACTTTCGCGGTGGAAGGTCACGATGCGGCGCGGCGGAACGACACGGTCTGGTCACGAACGGTCACGGATCCGGCACCCGTCGTGGTGGTGTTGTCGCCTGTCGTGGTGGGGGCCAACGTGGACGAGGTGGTCGGCCCCGTGGTGGTGATCGTGGTGGTGCTGCGCGGCCTGGTGGTCGGGGGCGTCGAGACGCTCGGCATGGTCGTTGTCGAGGGCGCGAGGCCGGTCGTCTGGGTAGAGGCGCTGGTCATCGCCGGGAAGTCCGAGCCGGCGGCGGCGCGCGTGGTCGAGGTCGGCAGCAGGATCGACTGCCCGGGCGGCGAGGGCCCCGCCGACGGCCCGCTGTCGGCGACGCTCTCTGTGGTGGGCACCAGGCACGTCCCCGAGCCGCTGCAGGACGACGACTGGCCCGCCTGGCCGATCGTCAGCGCCGCCACCATGCCGATGACCGCGGAGGCCATGCACCCGGCCAGCAGCCAGCGGTGCCGCCCGGCGGCGGCGAGCATGGCGGCCAGCAGGCGGCGCCGGCCCCCCGCCTCCTCCGACGCCGCGGCCGCGGCTCCCCCGCGGTCCGGATCGACCTCGTCGAGAAGCTGCTCGCGCAGGCCCGTCAGGACGGCCTCGTCCGGCGGCGCCAGCCAGCTCTGGGCGCCCTGCCGCAGCGCGGCGGCCACCGTGAGCGCATCCCACGCCGACACCGGCTGGGTGTCCTGGGCGTGGTTGAGACGTCGCCACAGCGTCGCGTAGGCGGCGCGTTCCAGCTCCGCGACCACCGGCGCGTCGAAGGCGAGCAGGCGGGCGGCATGGTCGACAGAGTGGCCGAGCAACTGCCGCAGGACCACGACGTCGCGGCGGCCGTCGTCCAGGCGCGCGACGGTGTCCAGCAGCAGCGGCACCGGCTCGGACGGCGTAAAGGCGCCCGTGTTGCGGACAAGCGGGCCCGGGCTCTGGGAGCGCGCCTCCGCCCGCCTGGCCACCGCGGCGCGCGCCAGCGCCACCAGGCGCGCCTCGATGTCGGTTCCGGGTTCGGACAGCCGCTCCATCCGCTTGACCGCGGTGCGCAGCACCTGGACGGTCAGCTCGCCGGCGACGGCCGTGTCGGCGGTCCAGGCCAGGACGTAGCGATGGATCTCCTGAGCGTGCTGGTCGAAGATCTCCTCGGCGAAGGATCGCCGGTCTTGCGCGGCCACGCGCGCGGGGAACGGCTCGTCCCTCTCCATCTGCGCTCCGGCGGGCGGCGGGACCTCGGAAGCATCCGGCGGCCGCTGGGAGCGCATCGCCCCCTCGTCCATCGAGGGCGAATCTTACCGCATGCTCGGAACCCTTTCGTCATCGGGTGGTGCCGGTCCCGGCCCGAGAGGGGTACCGTTCGTTACACGTGGGACTGCCACCAGCGAAGGAGCGTTCTGATGGCCGAGGCATACATCGTCGAGGCGGTGCGCACGCCGATCGGGCGGCGTGGTGGCGGGCTCGCCGGCGTGCATCCCGCGGACCTGGGCGCACACGCGCTGAAGGCGCTGGTGGAGCGCAGCGGGGTGGACCCGATGGCGGTCGAGGACGTGATCTTCGGCTGTGTCGACCAGGTCGGGGCGCAGACCTTCAACATCGCGCGCACCGCGTGGCTGTCGGCCGGCCTGCCGGAGGAGGTGCCGGGCACCACCGTCGACCGCCAGTGCGGCTCCTCGCAGCAGGCGCTCCACTTCGCCGCCCAGGGCGTGCTCGCGGGCGTCTACGACCTGGTGATCGCCGGTGGCGTCGAGGTCATGAGCCTGGTGCCGATCGGCGGCGGCGCCCTCGCCGGCGTGCACGCCGGCTACGGCAGCCCCTACGGCGGCAAGGGCTGGCTGGCCCGCTACGGCGACCAGGAGGTCAGCCAGTTCAACGGGGCGGAGATGATGGCCGAGCGCTGGGACATCAGCCGGCTGGCCATGGAGGAGCTGGCCTTCGCCAGCCACACGCACGCCGCGCGCGCCTGGGCGGAGGGCCGCTTCGACCGCGAGGTGGTGCCCTATGGCACGGTCACGCGCGACGAGGGCTTCCGGTCGGACGTGTCGATGGAGAAGATGGCCGCGCTGCAGACGCTGCGCCCGGGCGGGCGCATCACCGCGGCCACCTCCAGCCAGATCTCGGACGGCGCGGCCGCGCTGCTGGTCGCGTCCGAGGGCGCGGTGCGCCGCCTGGGCCTGCGGCCGCGGGTGCGCGTGCGCGCCATGGCCCTGGCCGGCGCGGACCCGGTGATGATGCTCAGCGCGCCGATCCCCGCCACCCAGCGGGTGCTCAAGAACGCCGGGCTCACCATGGACGACATCGATCTGTTCGAGATCAACGAGGCCTTCGCCCCCGTGGTGCTCGCCTGGCAGCAGGAGACCGGCGCGGACCTGGAGCGCACCAACGTCAACGGCGGCGCCATGGCGCTCGGCCACCCGCTCGGCGCCTCCGGCGCCAAGCTGATGACCACCCTGCTGCACGAGCTGGAGCGCCGTGGCGGCCGCTATGGGCTGCAGACGATGTGCGAGGGTGGCGGCCTGGCCAACGCCACCGTGCTCGAGCGCCTCGAGTGAGCGGAAATTGCCCCCTGCACGGCGGACACTGCGCAGGATAAACTTCCCATACAACCTGGAGTTCCAGAAGACCCCTCGATCCACTTCCCCGGGACCGAGGGGTTTTCCTCGGCGCGTCACGGCCGCGAGACCCGACTGGACTCCCTCCGGGTCCGGCCATAGCATGTAAGGCTCCCTGAGAGAGCCGGTACGCCCGCCGCGGAACGAGCAGCACCGGCGGTTGCGCGCGGCCGCCCGTCCATCACTTTCGACTTTGGTCGACGCGCCTCTCGGCGACGAGGAGGACCGTTGAGCCATACGCCAGGCACGGAGGACAACGGCGTCGTTCGGGCCCATCCGGAGGGCACCCTGGTGCGCCTCCGGGTGGTGGCGGGCGCGCGGCGAACCGAGGTAACCGGAGTGGCTGGGCAGGCACTCCGGTTCCGGGTCGCCGCGCCGCCCGCCCAGGGCCGGGCCAACGCCGCGATCCTCGCGCACCTGGCCGGCCTGCTGGGCCTGCGGGCGCGCGATCTGGAGATCACCGCCGGGCGGCGCGGCCGCGTCAAGCTCGTGCTGGTCCGGGGGCTGCCGCCCGAGCGGGTGCGCAGCCGGCTCGAGATCGACGTGACCCAGGAACCTGGGAGTCGTTAAGGCCTGGCACTCCGGGCCTACATGCGGTGAGGGCTCCGCCCTCAAAACAAGTGACTCAATTTGCCGCGGCACCGGTAGCCTTGACAGATCAGGGGCCGCCGGCGGCCCTGAGACCCGCACGCCAGTGATCCCTCGGAAGGAGCCACGGGTGGCCGACAACGGAGCGAGCCCGACGCGGTTCGCCTACCCAGTCAGCCTGGACCTCACCGGTCGCCGCGCCGTCGTGGTCGGCGACGACGCGGTGGCGCACGGCAAGCCCGGCGCCCTGCTCGCCGCGGGCGCCCTGGTCACCGTGATCGCCGAAGGCCCGCCCCAGCAGCTCGGCCGCCTCGAGGACGACGAGCGCGTGACCGTGCTGCGCCGCGGTTTCGCCCCCGCCGACCTCGACGGCGCGTTCGTGTGCGTGGCCGGCGTGACCGACGGCGCCGTGCGCGAGGCGGTCTTCGCCGCGGCCCGCTCCCGCGGCGTGCTGTTGAACGTCATGGACGACCCCGAGCACTGCGACTTCGCCGCCCCGGCCGTGGTCCGGCGCGGCGACCTGGTGATCGCGGTGTCCACCGGCGGCCGCTCCCCGGCGCTGGCCAGCCGCCTTCGCCGGGTGCTGGAGGAGCGCTTCGGCCCGGAGTGGGAGGAGCTGGTGACGCTGCTCGGCGAGGTCCGCGAGCGGACGCTGCCGCTGCTGCCCGACCTCGCGGAGCGCTCGCGGCGCTGGCGGCGCGCCCTGGAGCTCGACGAGCTCGAGGCGATGGTGCGCGACGGCCGCGGCGAGGAGGCCCGCCGGCGGCTGCTGGCCCGCCTCACCGGCACGGAGGGCGCCAGATGACCGGCACGGTGTACCTGGTGGGCGCCGGTCCCGGGGACCCGGGCCTGCTGACGCTGCGCGGCGCCGAGGTGCTGCGCCGCGCCGACGTGGTGGTCTACGACCGGCTCGCCCCGCCGGAATTGCTGGACATGGCGCCGGCGGGGGCAGAGCGGGTCGACGCGGGCAAGGCGCCGGGCCGGCGCCGCCTCGACCAGGACGCCATCAACCGCCTGCTGGTGGAGCGCGCCCTTGCCGGCCAGACGGTGGTGCGGCTCAAGGGCGGCGATCCCTTCGTCTTCGGCCGCGGCGGCGAGGAGGCGCTGGCCTGCGCGCTGGCGGGCGTGCCGTTCCAGGTCGTCCCCGGGGTGAGCGCGGCGCTCGCCGCCCCTGCCTACGCCGGCGTGCCGCTGACCCAGCGGGAGCTGGCGGCCAGCTTCGCGGTGGTGACCGCGAGCCTCGCCGGAGGGGCGGCGACCGAGCTCAGCCAGGTCGCGGGAGCGGCGGACACGCTGGTGGTGCTGATGGCGGCCGAGCGCCTCGAGGCGGTGTGCCAGGCGCTGGTGCGCGCCGGGCGCCCGGCCGACGAGCCGGCCGTCGTGGTCCAGTGGGCCGCCACCGAGCGGCAGCGCTCGGTGCGGGGCGCGCTCTGCGAGCTGCCGGCGCTGGCGGCCGCCGCCGGCATCGGCCCGCCGGCGACGCTGGTCATCGGCAAGGTCGCCGCGCTGGCCGCCACGCTGGCCTGGTTCCGGGAGCGGCCGGCGGAGGCCGACGCCACGGCCGGGGCTCCTTGACAGCTGGCCGGCCTGTCCGGCACGGTGGTTGCGATGATCGTCGTGTTGCTCACCCGAAACCGCGCGCTGGACTACGGGCGCGTGGTCCGGTGCTCCTGTCGGTGGGCCCGACGGTCATCCGACGCACTGTAGCGCGGCACGGACTCCCCTCGACCGTCGGGCCACCCCGCTGGCGAACCGATCCTCGAGGAGAGGAGCAGTCTCGTGGCGGCCACCACAGCCACCAGCCGACGGTCCCGTTACCGCACGATCACCACAAGCTCCACGCCCCGCGGCCCCAGGGGTGGTGCCTGATGCCACGCCTGGATCCGGCCGAGGTGCAGGAGGCGGCCCGGCGGCTTCAGGCAGAGCCGGCGGAGGCGGTGCTCGCCTGGGCGCTGGACACATTCGGCAAGCGCTGCGCCATCGTCACCTCGTTCCAGGTGGAGGGCATGGTCGTGCTCGACCTGGCGCGGCGGATCGACCCGGGGGTGCGGGTGGTCACCGTCGACACCGGGCGGCTGCCCGAGGAGACCTACGAGCTGATCGACACCGTCAGGGCTCGCATGGACGTGGAGGTCGAGGTGCTCGTGCCCGACGGGCCGTCGGCGGAGGCGATGGTCACGCGCCACGGCCCCAACCTGTTCCGCCGCGACCGGAGCCTGCGCCTGCTCTGCTGCCAGGTCCGCAAGGTCGAGCCGCTCAAGCGGTTCCTCGCCGACCAGGACGCCTGGGTCACGGGCCTGCGCCGCGACGGCGGCCCGGCCAGGGCCGGCACCGCCAAGGTGGAGCTGGACCGCGCCCACGGCGGCATGGTGAAGCTCAACCCGCTGGCCGACTGGACCCAGGAGCGGGCGCTCGCGTACGCGAACGCCAACCACCTGCCCATCCACCCCCTGTACGAGCAGGGGTACACCAGCATCGGCTGCGCGCCCTGCACGCGCGCGACCCGCGCCGGCGAGGGCGAGCGCGCCGGCCGCTGGTGGTGGGAGAGCAACGAGGACCGCGAATGCGGCCTGCACAAGCAGAGCCCCTCCGAACGGCTGGACACCGCCCTGGCCGAGGTGCGGGCCGAGGCGGCCGTGCTGCGCGGCAGGGGCGTCGACCTGGACTGATCAGCCCGCCCCGGCGCCGCCGAGGACCGCCTGTGTCTGCGTGGTGCGGCCGACCAGCCGCCCGCCGGCGTCGTACAGCTCGGTGTCCACCACGATGGTGCTGCGGCCGACGTGCAGCGGCCTGGCCACCGCCTCGACGTGACCCTCGCGCACCGCGCGCAGGAAGTTGGTCTTGGACTCGATCGTGGTGGTGCCCGTGGCCCCGTCGGGCAGGTTGAGGAACGCGCAGGTGGCGCCGACGGAATCGGCGAGCCCCATCAGCACCCCGCCGTGCAGGACCCCGGCCCCCGTGCAGCGTGACGGGTGCCAGCCGACCCTGGCGCGCACCTCGGCGGGAGTGCTCGTGATCATCTCGATACCGAGAATCGACGCGAAGGGCATGATCCGCCGAAGGCTCTCGGTGGCCTGCTCGTCCACGCCCACGCCCTCCTCTTGCTCACCACATTCCGTGCAGGCGCATGCTACCGCCACAACGGTTCGAGCAATTGTGAGGGTTGCCAGCGAGGCGGCACCCCACCAGAATGCGACTCTTGGAGCATTCCTGTGATGCTTCGACCGACTTCGGCTCCGTACCCTCAGAACTGCTTCGTTCGGCCAGAACGGAAGGATCCCCCATGCCGAACGCCGTCACCGCGGGCTATCTGCCGGCCCCGCCCTCGAGCGGCCAGCAGCGAGCCAACCCCCTGTGGGCCCGCTACCTCGCCGTAGGGGCCGCTGCGGTGCTGCTGTACCTGCTGGTCGGGCCGTCCGGACCACTGCCGTTCGCCGTGCCGATGATCGTGCCCTACAGCCTTGTCAGCATCTCGGCCGTGGTCGCGCTGCTGGTCGGCGTCCGCCTGCACCGTCCCCAGGACGCCAGGCCGTGGCGGCTGCTGGCCGTGGGCCAGCTCGTCTTCCTGCTGGCCCATTTCACGCGCTGGCTGCTGAACACCACGCTCGGGCCGGGATCGGGGATGGCGCTGTCGGACGCCATCGCCATCGCCCGATACCCCCTGCTGCTGGTGGCCCTGCTGCTGCTGGTCCGCCGTCGCACGCCGGGCAACGACCGGGCCGGCCTGATCGACGCGCTGATCGTGGCCACCAGCATCGGCGTGGTCTATTGGGCGTTCCTGATCGATCCCGCCGTGCAGGACCAGGGCCTGTCACTGTCCAGGCGCCTGGCGCTGCTCGGCTACCCGATCATGGACCTGCTGCTGCTGGTGGTGGGCGTGCGCCTGCTGGTCGGCGCCGGCGCCCGCAAGCAGTCCTTCTACCTGCTGGTCGCGGCGCTCGCCGCGGGCCTGCTCGCCGACATCGTCTACTGCCTGCTGCAGGTGCTCGACGCCTGGCCGCCCGCTCCCATCACCAGGCAGCTCATCGACGCCTGCTGGCTCGGCAGCCAGCTGCTGCTCGGCGCGGCCGCGCTGCACCCGTCGATGCGCACGCTGACCGAGCCGGCGGCGCCGACCGACCATCCCTGCCCGCGCAAGCGCCTGCGCCGGCTGGCCGTGCTCGCCGCGCTGTCGCTGCTGGCGCCGGTGGTGCTGCTGGTCCAGGACCTCAGCCACGACCCGATCGACGCCCGCGCGATCGCGGCCGCCTGGGTGGTGCTGTTCCTGCTGCTGGTGGTGCGCATGGCCGACCTGCTGTGGGAGCTGGACGACGGCACCATCCGGCTGCGCGCGCAGGGCGAGAAGCTGCGCGCCGCCGTGGCCGAGCTGGAGCGGCTCGAGGGCGACCGGCGCAAGCTGCTCGACCGCACCATGCGCAGCGCCGAGGAGGAGCGCAGCCGGCTCGCCGCCGAGCTGCACGACGGCCCGATCCAGCGGCTCACCGCGCTGGGCTACACCCTGGACGAGGCCCGCATCACCCTCGAGGTCGGCAACCTCCACCACGGCCTTGACGTGCTCGGCGCCGCCCACCACGTGCTGGCCATCGAGATCGACCAGCTGCGCCGGCTGATGAGCGCCCTGCGGCCGCCCGTGCTGGACCAGCGCGGGCTGGTCCTGGCCCTGCGCGACCTGATCGACGCCTTCCAGCGCCAGACCGGCATCGCCTGCACGCTCATGGGGACCAGGGACGTGCACCTCGACCCCGACCGCGAGACGGTCCTGTACCGCGTTGTCCAGGAGGCGCTCACCAATGTGGCCAAGCACTCCGGCGCCAGCCGTGTCACCGTGTACCTGCGCGCCGACGAGGGCCAGGTGGAGACGCGGGTGAGCGACGACGGCATCGGCTTCGACTCGCTGCACGCCGGCGAGCTGACCAACCACGGTCACTACGGCCTGGCCGGCATGCGTGAGCGGGTCGAGCTGGCCGGCGGCTCCTACCGGCTGATCTCCGCGCCGGGCTACGGCACCGTCGTGCTGGCCCGCGTGCCCTACCAGCGGGTGCTGGCGTGAGCGCCACCGAGCGCGGCGACCGGCGCACCGATGACGCCAGGCGCGAGGTCGGCGCCAGGCGCGAGGCAGGCGGCGGGCACGAGGCGGACGGCGGGCACGATCCCGTGCGGGTCGTGGTGGTCGACGACGCCTCCCAGGTGCGGCAGAGCCTGGCCAGCGCGCTCGGCCAGCTCAGCGGCATCGACATCGTCGGGCTCGCCGGCGACGGGCTCGAGGCGGTCGAGATGGTGGAGCGCGAGCAGCCGAACGTGGTGGTCATGGATCTGCGCATGCCGCGGATGGACGGCATCCAGGCCACCCGCATCGTCGCCGCCCGCCAGCCCGACACGGCCGTGCTGGTGCTGTCGGCCTACGGTGACGAGTCGCTGGTGATCGAGGCGCTCATGGCCGGCGCGCGCGGCTACCTGCTCAAGGGGACCAGGGCCACCGAGCTGGCCGACGCGATCATCGGCGCCGCCGGCGGCCAGGCGCGGATCGCCGGCCCGGTGACCCGGCCGGTGCTGGAGCGGCTGGTCGACGCGCTCGGCCAGGAGCGCGAGACGCGCAAGGCCGCTGAGGAGGCCCGCGCCGCCATCGAGCGCCTCAACGAGCGCCAGCAGCAGTTCGTCACCATGGCGGCCCATGAGCTGCGCACGCCGGTGACGGCGCTGCTCGGGTCGCTGGCCACGCTGGAGCGGCTGCTGCAGCCGGAGCGGGTCAGCCCAGAGGAGCTCGACCTGCTGGTCGCCTGCACCCGCCAGGCGCGACGGCTGAGCCGCCTGGTCGAGGACCTCATGGTGGTGGCCGACCAGGGCCGCGGCGGCGTCACCGTCAACCCGAGGAAGGTCGGCGTGTCCCAGTCGGTCTCCGCGGTGGTGGCCGACCTGGATCACCTCGGCTCTGAGCGGGTCAAGGTCACGGCGGCGCCGGAGCTGGTGGCCTGGACCGACCCCGACCGGCTCGGGCAGGTGCTCACCAACGTGGTGCGCAACGCGCTGCAGTACTCCCCGCCCGACACGCCGGTCGAGGTGGTCGCCGGCGCCGTGCCGGACATGATCGAGGTGGCGGTGGCCGACCGCGGCCCGGGCATCCCCGCGGAGAAGATGGAGCACCTGTTCGACCGCTTCGGCCGGCCGGGCCCATCGGCGGCCGGGCTCGGCGTCGGCCTGTGGACCGTGCGCGAGCTGCTCGAGGCGATGGAGGGCACCATCACCGTCGAGCGCAACGACGACGGCGGGTCCACCTTCCGGATCGCCGTGCCGGCGGCCCGCTGAGCCCGACCTTGCCGCGCGGGGCGGCACCTAGCCGCGCGGGTGGGGAGCTACCTCGGGCTCCCCCCGAATGGAATCAGCACCTACCCGGGGAAGCCGGCCGTGACCTCCTGGGGGGCATCCAGGGCGACCTCGCGGTACAGACCGAGGGCCTGCAGGACCGGGGCGTCGCTGATGGCGAACAGGTCGCTCGGCTCGCTCGCCTCGTGGTCGACCACCGCCCACGACGGCACCGCCAGCATGTCCCCGCTGCCCCACTCGAAGCGGGTGCCGTTGATCACGGTCGCGCCGGCGCCCTTGTAGACCACCAGCACGCTCGAGCCGACCTTGCGGGTCGGCGGCGTCCGCGCACCCGGCAGGATGCGGTGCATCTCGCAGGCCAGCGTCGGCATCACCGGCCGGCCGCTGGTCGGGTCGGTGAACTCAAGGCTCGCCATCGGGCCGCCGCCCTCCTCCAGCAGCGCGTCCAGCGCCGCGTCGGTGTCGGCCCGGCGGTAGGCCAGCAGCGGCGAGTGGCTCGGTCCCGGCTGGGCGCGGGTGCCCGCCGGCAGCAGGCCCGTGCCGGGGAACCGCCGCTCCGAGCGGTTGCGCGCCTCGACCGGCTGCAGCATCTCGTTGGGGTAGTTCTCGAAGAAGATGGCGTCGAGGGCGTTGACGGTCGGCATGTCGAGCCCGTCGAACCAGATCATCGGCGCGTCGCCGGACGAGTTGTGGTCGTGCCAGGTCCAGCTCGGCGTGAGGACCAGGTCGCCGGGGTGCATGTCGCAGGCGTCGCCGTTGACGGTGGTGTAGACGCCGTCGCCCTCGAGCACGAAGCGGATCGCCCCAGGGGTGTGCCGGTGGGCGCCGGCGTGCTCGCCGCCGTTGAGGAACTGCACGGCGCCCCACAGCGTCGGCGTCGCGTACGGCAGGCCGCCAAGCCCGGGGTTGGCCAGCGACAGCACGCGCCGGTCGCCGCCGCGCTCGATGGTGACCAGCTCGCCGGCGCGCTCCGCCAGCTCGCGGAGCGTCTTCCAGCGCCACAGCCAGGGCACCGCCCTCGGCTTTGGCTCCAGCGGCATGAGCTGCATGGCGATCGGCCACAGCGGCTTGAGATCGTCGGTCTCGAGGTCGGCATAGAACTGGTCGAGCCTGCTCTGCTCGGAGGTCTGGGTCACGAGGCGCCTCCCTGCGTCGACATCGCTGCCTGCGGGCGTTCCACGCTCCGACGGAGCATCCCACGCGACGGGCCACTTGCAACCTTCGCGGCGAGCTACGGGCAGCGTACTCCTGGTCCCCGGCGCAACCACCCGCGCCGGCTGCCGCGGGGCCAGGAGGGCGCGCCGCGCGCGCTTCGGGTGAGCACAACGCCTACCCATATCGGTATCGTGCGCCTGAAGCTGTCATGCCCGGCGACGACTGAGGGTGGTGCGGTGCCGTGTCCGAGCGCCACGACGAACTGACTGACGAGCGGCAGGTCGATGACGAGGAGCTCCTCGAGGAGGACGAGGACGACGAGATCTCCGCGGAGCCGATCGCCGCGACCCATCCGGGCTTCACGATCACCTGCGACGAATGCGGCAGCCTACTCGTCGTGGTCGAGAACGACCTCGAGTTCCTGCCGGACGGTGGCAGGCAGGGCAACGTCTACCTGCGCTGCACCGAGTGCGACGCGGAGACCTTCCTGCTGCCGCAGACCGACGAGGGGGAGGAGCCCGAGGACGAGGAGTAGGCGGTGACGACGGCCGCCCTCATGGCGTCGCGGCGCGGGCGCGCGCACGGGCCAGCCCGGCCGCGATGTCCACGATCATGTCCTCCTGGCCGCCGACGGTGCGCAGCCGGCCGCACTCCATCAGGATCTCCCGCACCTCGACCCCGAAGCGCTCGGCGGCGCGCTCGGCGTGCAGCAGGAAGCTCGAGTACACGCCGGCGTAGCCGAGCACCAGCCCGGCGCGGTCGATCACCTGCGGCCGGTCCATGATCGGCTTGACCAGGTCCTCGGCCACGTCCATGACCTTGAACACGTCGACGCCGGTGTGGACGCCGAGCTTGTCGAGCGCCGCCACCAGCACCTCCGTCTGGGTGTTGCCGGCGCCCGCGCCCAGCCCGCAGGCGCAGCCGTCCACGTGGCTGGCGCCCTCCTCGATGGCGGCGAGCGAGTTGCCGACGGCCGAGCCGAGGTTGTTGTGGGCGTGGATGCCGACCTCGACCCCGTCCGGGAGCGCCTCGCGCAGCGCGGCGACGCGCCGGCGGACGTCCACGGGCGTCATGGCGCCGGCGGAATCGGTGACGTAGACGCACTGGGCGCCGTAGCTCTCCATCATCCTGGCCTGCTCGACCAGCTCCGGCGGCTCGACCATGTGGGCCATCATCAGGAAGCCGATCGCCTCCATGCCGTTGTCGCGCGCCCAGCGGATGTGCTGCTCGCAGATGTCGGCCTCGGTCACGTGGGTGGCGATGCGGGCCACGGAGGCGCCGTTGGCGGCGGCCTCCTCGAGGTCGGCGACCGTGCCGATGCCCGGCAGCAGCAGCACCGCGAGCCGGGCGCTGGGCATGGCCGCCCGGGCGGCGGCGAGCAGCTTCTCCTGCGGCTCCAGCGAGCGGCCGTACTGCAGCGACGAGCCTCCGAGCCCGTCGCCGTGGGAGACCTCGACCGTGTCGAGCCCGGCGGCGTCGAGGCCGCCGGCGATGCGCGCGACCTGCTCGGCGGTGAACTGGTGCGCCTTGGCGTGGCTGCCGTCGCGCAGGGTGGAATCGATCACGCGGACCTGGCGCTCAGGCACGGGCCGTCACCTCCCCGTCCTTGCCGCCGGCGGCGCGCAGGCGCCTGGCGATCTCCTCGCCGACCCGCACCGCCGCGGAGGTCATGATGTCGAGGTTGCCGGCGTAGCGCGGCAGGTAGTCGCCGGCGCCTTCCACCTCCACGAAGACCGTGACCTTCTCGTCGTCGAAGATCGGCTCGCCGCGCAGCCGGTAGCCGGGCACGTAGCGGCGCACCGCCTCGATCATCTCCAGCACCGAGGCGGTCACGGCTTCGCGGTCCGCCGGGCCGGTCAGGGCGTAGATCGCGTCGCGCATGACGATCGGCGGCTCGGCCGGGTTGAGCACGATGATCGCCTTGGCCCGCTCGGCGCCGCCGACCCGCTCGATGCCGCGGGCGGTGGTCTGGGTGAACTCGTCGATGTTCTGCCTGGTGCCCGGGCCGGCGCTGCGGCTGGCGATGGTGGCGACGATCTCGGCGTAGCGAACCGGCGCCACCCGGTTGATGGCGTGCACCATCGGGATCGTGGCCTGGGCACCGCAGGAGATCAGGTTGAGGTTGGGCCCGGCCATGACCGTCTCGGGGCTGACCCCGGGGACCACGTAGGGGCCGACCGCCGCGGGGGTCAGGTCCACCGCGATCCGCCCGGCCTCGGCGAGCCGTGGCGCGTGCGCCTTGTGCGCTTTCGCCGAGGTGGCCTCGAAGACGATCTCGCCAGCGCCCGGGTCGGCCAGCAGACCGTCGATGCCGTCGGTGGTGGTCGCCAGGCCCGCCTTGCGCGCCCTGGCCAGGCCCTCGGAGCCCGGGTCGACGCCGGCCACCATGGTCAGCTCCAGGACCTCGCTGCGCAGCAGCTTGATCATGAGATCCGTGCCGATATTCCCGGAGCCGAGGATCGCGGCCCGCACCCGATCGCCCATCACCCCTCCTTGGTCAGCTCGTCAGGTTGAAGCCCACGCTGCCGAGGCGCTGGACCTCGAGCCGGACGCGAGCGCCCGGCGCGAGCGCGACCGCCTCGGTGGCGCCGCCGGCCATCACCAGGTCGCCAGCCTCCAGCCGCTCCCCCGCCGTGGCGACCAGCCGTGCGGCCGCGACCAGCGAGCGCACCGGGTCGCCGAGGACCGCCGCGGTCGAGCCGACCTGCACGGGCGCCCCGTCGATCTCCATCACCAGGCCGAGGTTGGCGACGTCGGTGGTGGCGGGATCGGTCCAGCGCCCGACCACGATCGCCGCGGCCGAGCAGTTGTCGGCGACCACGTCGGCCAGCGAGAACTTGAAGTCGCGGTAGCGGCTGTCGATGACCTCCAGCGCCGGCGCCACCCCGGCCACCGCGCGCATGGCGGCCAGCGGCGTCACGGTGCCGGCGAGCGGCTCGCCGAGCAGGAAGCAGACCTCCGGCTCGACCCGGGGGTGGATGAAGCGCCCGCGGTCGGCCTGACCGCCGTCGGCGACCACCATCGCGTCGGTGAGCCGGCCCCAGATCACCTCGTCGAGGCCCATCTGGGTCATCTTGGCGCGGCTGGTGAAGCCGAGCTTGTAGCCGATACGCCGCTCGCCGCGCGCGTGGCGCAGCGCGATCGAGCGCGCCTGCACCTCGTAGGCGTCGGCGAGGGTCAGGCCGGCGCCGAGCTGCTCGGTGGGCCGCGCGTCGCGCGCCGCCTGGTCCAGGGTCGCGGCGATCGCGTCGCGGTCCGCCCGCTCGCGCACGCTCACGCGAACCCCACCCGCACGCCGCCGAGCCCGGAGATGCGCGCCTCGAAGCGATCGCCCGGCGCCGCCGGCACCATCGGGCCGAGCGCGCCGGACAGGACCACGTCACCGGCGCCGAGCGGGCGCCCCGCCCGGGTCATGGTCGCCGCCAGCCAGCGCAGCGCGTTGAGCGGGTTGCCGAGGCACGCGGCGCCGGCGCCGAAGGCCACCGGCTCGCCGTGGCGCTCCATGACCATGCCGGCCAGGCGCAGGTCGAGGTCGGGATCGCGCAGCGAGCGGGGGACGGTGCCGAGCACGAACATGCCGGACGAGGCGTTGTCGGCGACGGTGTCCACGATGCCGATCCGCCAGTCGGCGATGCGGCTGTCGACGATCTCGATGGCCGCCACCGCGTACTCGACCGCGCCGATCACGTCCACGACGGTCGGCTCCGGCACGGCCAGGTCCCGGCCCAGCACGAAGGCGATCTCCGCCTCGACCCGGGGCTGGAGCAGGCGCCCGGGCGCGACCGTCGCGCCGTCGTCGACCGCCATGTCGGCGAAGAGCATGCCGAAGTCGGGCTGGTCGACGCCGAGCTGGCGCTGGATCGCCGCGGAGGTGATGCCGATCTTGCGGCCGACCAGGCGCCGCCCCGAGGTCAGCCAGTGCTCGGTGTTGACCTCCTGGACCCGGTAGGCGACGGCGACATCGCCCTCGGGCAGCTCGTCGCGGATGGGTGGGATCGGCTCGCCACCGGCGTAGCAGGCGCGCAGGCGCTCCGCCAGCTTGGTGACGGCCTCCTGAGGGACAGGCTGGGCCGGCGGGACCGGGTCGCTCATGTGAAGGCACCCTTCGTCGAGGCAGCTGCACCCGTAGGGTAGCGGGCCGGGCGCGGCGCTACACGACCGCCACGCCCAGCTCGCGGCGGTAGAAGGCGAGCGTGCGCTCCCAGGAGCCCGCGGCGTCGGCGTGGCCGGCGTGACCTGCCTCGGGCAGCGCCTGCTTGAGGAAGCCGTGGCCGAGCCCCGGGTAGACGGTGTGCTCGAACTGGACCCCGCGCGCGCTCAGGCCGCCGGCCAGCTTGGCGACGTTGTCCATGCCCACGCCGTCGTCCTGATCGCCCCAGAAGCCGACGATGGGGCCGTGGATCTCGTCGAGCTGGTCCAGCGGCGGCGGGGCCGGGTTGGGGCTGAGCCGGGGCGCTCGCGGGAAGCCGTAGTAGCAGACCGTGGCCAGGTCGTCCCGCGCGGCCGCCAGGTTCAGCACGAAGGTCCCGCCCATGCAGAAGCCGATCGTGCCGACGCGCGCGCCGACCACGCCCGGCTGGCCGCGCAGCCAGTCGATCGCGGTGCGGTAGTCAGCGAGCGCCCGCAGGTCGTCGAGCTGGCCGCGGCGGGCGAACGCGGCCTCCCTGGTCTGCTCGGCCAGCGGTCCCTGGCGGAAGAACTGGTCCGGCAGGAGCGCGTGGAACCCGGCCACCGCCAGCCGCGCGGTGAGGTCCTCGTAGAACGGGGCGCGACCGTAGATGTCGGCCACGACCAGCACGCCCGGGCCGTCGTGGTCGGGGTGGGCGTACAGCGCCGGCAGCTCCTCGCCGGTGGCGAGCGGGACGCGCACCTCGCGCAGGGCGGAGGGCGCCGGGCTGGCGGTCGACGGCGCGTCTGGATGGCACATGTCAGGACCTCTCCGGCTCGTGGCTGGACGCGGCGAACCCAGGCATCACGTGCCTGGCGAACAGCTCGGTCGTGCGGACTGCCTCCGCCACGGGCATGTTGCCGAAGTTGACCAGCAGGCTCGGCTCGACGTCACCGTAGTGGTCGCGGATCACCTCGAGCTGCCTGGTCACCTCGTCGGGGTCGCCGACCAGGAGCTTCTGCTCGGCGACGCCTGCCTCGAAGGCGCTCTGCTCCAGGGCGAGCACCAGGTGCTCGTAGCCCGGGTACTGGTCGGAGGTGTACTTGCTCCAGGCCGAGATCGCCTGCAGCTGCCTGGTCTTGTAGTCCTCGAAGTGGACCTTGCCGCGGCGGCGGGCCTCGGCGGAGTCCTCGGCCACGTAGCAGTGGCAGGTCAGGTGGACCTGCTCGGCGCCGGGCGGGTGGCCGGCGTCCACCCACGCCTTGCGGTACAGGTCGACCATGCCGGCCACCGGACGTGGGTGGACATGTACGGCACGATCATCAGGTGGTAGCCCATCCGGCCACTCCACTCGAATGACACCGGGTTGAAGGTCGCGGCCACGAAGATCGGCGGGTGCGGCCGCTGGTAGGGCCGCGGCAGCAGCGCCGGGTGCGGGCCGAACTGGTGGAAGCTGCCGTTGAAGCGGAACTCCTCCTCGGTCCACAGCCGCCTGACCGCCTCGATGCCCTCCTCGAAGCGCGCGCGGCTCTCCCCCATCGAGGTCTGGAAGGCCTCGAACTCGTCCGGCAGGAAGGCGCGGGCGAAGCCGACGTCCAGGCGCCCGTGCGAGAGGTTGTCGAGCATGGCCAGCTTGCCCGCCAGCTTGATGGGGTGGTTGAAGGCAGGGATGACCGCGCCGGTGACCAGGCGCACGCGCCTGGTGCGCTGCGCCGCCGCCGACAGGAAGGTGACCGGGTCCGGGCTGTAGCCGCCCCAGGGGAAGAAATAGTGCTCGACCGTCTTGACGTGGTGGTAGCCGAGCTCGTCCACGCGCTCGCACAGCTCCAGGCACTCGTCGTAGTAGGCGGCACCGGACTTCTCATTCGGGGCCACTGTGGGGAAGAAGTTGATCCCGAACCTCATGTGCGCTCTCCGGCGTGGATCGGGGACGGCGGTCGGCTCAGTGGAAATCCCAGGGGAAGGCCCAGTCGGCGGCGTCCAGCGAGGCGGCGCCGACCGCGACCAGGGGAAGCGCCGGCTTGGGCCAGGAGGCGTAGGCGCGGCGGTAGTACATCAGCGGCACGCCCTCGCGGACCGCGCCGGCTTCGATGACGCCGATGAAGATCCAGTGGTCGCCGGCGTCGATCTCGTGCGCGACCACGCATTCGGCGACCGCCACCACGTCCTCGACCAGCACGGGCGCGCCCCCGGCGATGCGCGAGGGCTCCCAGGTGATGCCGGCGAGCTTGTCGGGATGCTTGGAGGCGAACCGGTTGGACAGCTCCTCGCGGCCGGCCGCCAGGAGGTTGACGACGAACGAGCCCGCCGTGCGGATCGACGGCAGCGTCTGGGAGCGCTTGTCCACGCAGACCAGCAGCTGTGGAGGGCTGGCCGAGACCGAGCAGATGGCATTGCTGGTCAGGCCGCGGGGCTCTCCGTCGACGCCGCGGGCGGTGACCACCGCCACACCAGCTGGAAACGACCCGACCACCCCCTTGAACAGCTCGAGGTCTATCGGCACCGCGCCACCTCCGACGTTTGGACGTGCCTGGATCTGATGTCAAATTACGCCACCACGGACTCGGCGGCGGTCGCGCTCCGGGTCTACCGGTCCAGCCCGGAAAGACGGGCCAGCGCATAGTAGATGGTGGCGAAGTCCTCCTTCTCCATGCCCAGCCCGCGGCAGGCCGACAACAGCTCATTCACCGTGGAGGTGGTCGGCATCGGCACGCCCTCGGCACGCCCTGTCTCCAGGGCGAGCTGCAGGTCCTTCTGCATCATCCTGACGTCGAACCAGGCCTGCTCGGGAAGCTCGTTCACGAACGGCGCGCGGTAGGCGAGCGAGGGTGAGGCGATCACGCTGGCGAGCATCGCCTGGACCGCGACGTCGCGCGAGATGCCGCCCTTCTCGGCGATGAGCAGGCCCTCGCTGAAGGCAGTGATCTGCACGGCGAGGTTGAGGTTGATGGCCGTCTTCATCAGCATGGCCTGGCCGTGGCCGCCGACGTGGATCACCTTGGGGCCGATCGCCTGCAGCACCGGCTGGACCCGCTCGAGCACGGCGGCGTCGCCGCCCACCATGATGGACAGCTGCCCTTTCTCGAGGGTGGTGACGCTGCCGGAGACGGGCGCGTCCAGCATGGCGGCGTCCCGGTCGGCCACCCTGGCCGCCAGCTCCCTGGTGGCGCGCGGGCTGACCGTGCTCATGTCCACGTACACCGTGCCCGGCACCAGGCCGGCGAGGATGCCCTCCGGACCCTCGACCACGGCCTGCAGCGCGGCGGTGTCGCTGACCATCGTGAAGGTGATCTCCGACGCCCGGGCCACCGCGCACGGCGTGTCCGCCAGGACCAGGCCGGCGTCGACCAGCCATGCCGCCCTGGACTTGGTGCGGTTGTAGCCGGTGACCGAGTACCCGGCGTCCAGCAGCCGTTTGGCGATGCGGCCGCCCATCACGCCGAGTCCGACGAATCCGAGGTTGGGCATGTCGCCTCCTCCGCCCGCCTGTGGCTGCACGACCCCCTGTCTGTGCAATCGATTGCAGCAAGCTATATTCCCGAACCGGTCGCTGTCAATCGCCTGCCCATGATGGGCGGCCCGCGCCTGCGGGCGGTGGGCCGACGGTCAGTCCTCGCGGCGCACGCACACGCAGGCGGCGAAGGTCCGCGACGGCGAGTGCTCCCGCTCGACGATGTCGAAGCCGACCCGCTCCAGCATCGGCTCCAGCAACCACGTGTAGGTGCTGTATTCGTCGCGGATGTGAGTGGCAAGCTCCTCCGCGGTCCATCCGCGCGCCGCATCGTCGGGCGCTCTGGCCAGCCACGCGTCCAGCCAACCGGCCGCCTCGGCCGGCTCGAAGCACCACACCAGGTCCCGCAGGCGAAGCACCCCACCGGGCCGCAGCACCGCGGCGATGCGCTGGAGCGCCATGCCCTTCCAGAAATCCGGCAGCTGGTGCAGCGCGTTGCGCGAGTAGACCGCGTCCGCCGGGGCGCCCCGGTGCCGGTAGCTGAGGAACCCGGCGCGGACCAGCTCGACATTGGCCGCGCCGGCGCGCTGCGCCTTGTCGCGCGCCAGCGCCAGCATGGCCGGGGACACCTCGACCGCGACCACGCGGCGGCAATGGCGGGCGGCGGCGATCGCCACCTCGCCGGTGCCCGCGCCGAAGTCCACCAAGGTCCATTCCCGCCGCAGCCCGTGGCGGCGCAACGCCCTGACCTCCTCAGCGGGGTCGACAGCGGCCTTGGCGTCGTAGCGCTCGACATAGGCGGGGTCCAGGTGCTCCGGCCCGGCATGCGCCAGCTCGTCGAGCATCCATCGAGGGTCCACACCACGATCATGCCAGACGCGCCCCACGAACCCGCCGGCGGGTGACCCCGCGCGTCTGGCTCGGCGCCGCCCTGGGCGAGGTGATCGACAACTGTGCTCGATAACCTGGTTCTACCAGGGTGTCAAGGGCATCATGTCGCTCCTCAACGTTCGCCTGGTCACCACCACGAATCCGTAGTGACACGGGGTAGCTTCGGCCGCTGCGCTCCCCTCAAACAGAGGGGAGCGCAGCGTGTGCTCCGGTCCCCGAGCCGGGCGCGGGCGTGGTAGCCCTCGACCGGACGGCGCCGCTCATGCCCGCGAGCTGCGGCTGATCGTTCCTCCGAGATACAGGTCGGCGATCTCGGGGTTGTCGAGGATCTCCCGCGGCGGCCCGGAGAGGCGGACGCGCCCGCTCTCCATCACCACCGCCCAGGTGGCGGCGCCCAGCCCCGCGCGCACGTTCTGCTCGACCAGCAGGATCGTGACGCCCTGCTCGTTCAGCAGCCGCACCAGCCCGTAGACCTGCTGCAGGCTCGACGGGTCGAGGCCCAGCGACGGCTCGTCGAGCAGCACCACCGCCGGCTCGACCATCAGCGAGCGGGCGAACTCCACCAGCCGCCGCTGGCCGCCCGAGAGGTTGCCGGCCTTGCGGTCGGCCCACTCCACAAGGATCGGCAGGGTGTCCACCACGTGCTGGTAGCGACGCCGGACCAGGCCGCGGTCGCGGCGCAGCACCCAGGCCCCCATCATGACGTTCTCGCGCACGGTCAGGGCCGGGAACAGACCGCCGTGCTGCGGCACCTGCACCACCCCGGCCTCCAGGACCTCGGCGGAGTCCAGGCCGCTGATCCGCCTGCCGTCCAGCGTGACCGTGCCCCTGCTCGGCGCCAGCAGCCCGCTGACCGTTCGCAGCACCGTCGACTTGCCCGCCCCGTTCGGGCCGACGATGCAGGTGATCGAGCCGGGCTCGACCTCGAGGTCGACGCCCTGGAGCACGTCGCCGCCGCCGTAGCCGGCCACCACGCCTTCCAGCTCGAGCCGCCCGCCCATCACACCTCCAGGCGCTCGCTCTGCTGCCCGTCGCCGCCGAGGTAGGCGCCGAGCACCTCGGGGTTGCGCTGGATGTCCCGCGGCGGGCCGTGGGCGATGCAGCGCCCGGAGGCCAGCACCACGACCGGGTCGCACAGCTCCAGCACCAGCGGCATGTTGTGCTCCACCACCAGGAAGGTGATGCCCGAGCGGTTGAGCTCGCGGATCACCTCGGCAATACGCTCGATGAGGCTGGGGTTGACGCCACCGGCGGGCTCGTCGAGCAGCAGCAGCCGCGGCTCCAGCATCAGCACCTGGGCCAGCTCCACCAGCTTCTGCTGGCCGAAGGACAGGGTGCCGGCGGCCTGGCCCGTGAAGGCGCCCAGACCGACCAGGTAGAGCAGCTCCTGGGCGCGCTCGGCCTCCGCGCCGCTGGTGCCGCCGGCGGCGAGGTTGCGCCAGGAGAAGTGCCCGAGCGGGGCGACCACGTTCTCCAGCACGGTGAGCTGCTTGAACAGGCGGGTGATCTGGAAGGTCCTGCCGATCCCGAGCGCTGGGCGGTCCCACGACGCGAGCTGGTCGATGCGGCGCCCCTGGAAGCGCACCTCTCCCCGCTCGCCGGCCATCATGCCGCTCACCAGGTTGAACACGGTCGTCTTGCCGGAGCCGTTGGGGCCGATCAGGCCGGTGATGCTGCCCTCGCGCACCGCGAAGGAGCAGTCGTCGAGCGCGGTCAGCCCGCCGAAGCGCTTGCCGAGCCCGTCCAGCTCGAGCAGCGGGGCCTGCTCCCCCGCCGTGGCCTGCTCGGGGGGCGGGTCCAGCCGGGCGCCGACCACGGCGGCGAGCTGGCGGGGCCGAGCGCCCCGCGCGCCCCGCGCCTCCTGCGATTCCTGCGCGCGCTCGGCGTCGGCGGCCTCGCCCGCCGTGGTCGCGGCCGCCGCCGGGGCGTCGCCCGTCTCGGCCCGCGGGCCAGACGGCTGCGCGGGTGCCGCGGTGGTGGTCGTCGCGATCGGTGCCGGCTGCTCGATGAACGCGACCACCTTGCCCCGCTGGCGCCGGTGCCGCACCGCCTCCTGCACCGTGGGGATGATCCCCTTGGGCAGCGCCACCACCACGGCGCCGAGCAGCACGCCGAACACCAGCAGCCGCAGCCCCGGCTGGGTGCCGAAGTAGGTGTTCACGACCTCGCTCAGCGGCTGGATGATCACCGCCCCCAGCACCGGGCCCCATACGGTCCCGCGGCCGCCGAGCAGCGCCGCCAGCACGATCAGCACGCTGAGCAGGATGTCGAACATGCCGCGCGGGTCGATGAAGGTCAGGAAGTAGCCGTAGACTCCGCCGGCGACGCCGATCAGCACCGCGCTCGCGATGAAGCCGAGCAGCTTGTACGCGGGCGTGCGGATGCCGATCGAGGCGGCCTTCCCCTCGTCCTCGCGGATGGCGAGCAGGCCCGCGCCGAGCTTGCTGCGCCGCACCCACGCCGCCAGCGCCACGGCCAGCACGGCCAGCACCAGCATCGCGTAGAAGAACGGCAGCTCCCCGAGGTCCCGGCTCCAGGTCGGCAGCGGCAGGGTCAGGCCCGCGGAGCCGCCGGTGATCCTCTGCAGGTTGAGCGCGAGCGCCTGCATCAGGAACAGCAGCGCGATGGTGATGATCACGAACGCGTGGCCTCTGGTGCGCATCGCCACCACGCCCAGCAGGACCGCCACGACAATGGCGCCAAGGCCGCCGAGCGGCACCAGCACGAACGGCGAGATGTCCACGTGCAGGGCGATCAGGCCGACGGTGTAGGCGCCCACGCCGAGGAACGCGCTCTGCCCGAGCGAGACGTAGCCGGCGAAGCCGGAGATGATGTTCCAGCCGCTGGACGTGACCACCAGGAGCAGCGTCAGGATCGCCACGGTCTGCAGGTAGGTGTCACCCGGCGAGGCGAGCGGCAGCACCGCCACAACGACTACCCCGAGCGCGATCGCGGCCGGGCGCAGCCACCGCCACCGGGTCGTCGCAGCGCCGGGGCGGGCGCGATCAGCGCCCGCCCGCAACGCTCCACTCACTCCGCGATCCCTACCCCTGCTGCCAGTTCGGCTTGGGGTTGATGATGCTGGGGGCGTTGGCCTGGTCCTGCGGCAGCACGATCTTGGAGGCGCCGCCCTGCCACTGCGCCAGGATGAACGCCTGCTGCGGCGCGCCCCGCTGGTCCCACGACAGCGGGCCGAGGATGGTCTCGACCTTGTTGCTGTGCAGCCACTCCGACAGCTTGGTCTGGTCGTCCAGCGAGCCCACGCTCTCCACGGCCTTCTGCAGCACCTGGGCGGCGGCGAAGGCGTCGGCCGCGTCCTCCTCGGGCACGCCGCCGTACTTCTTCTGGTAGGCCTGGACGAAGTCCTGGTTCATCGGGGTCTTCGCGTCAGGGCTCCAGCTCACCGCGTAGAAGATGCCCTCGGTGTTGGCCGCGCCGATGCCCTTGGAGTACTGGTCGCCGTTGGACGGGGCGGAGGTCTGGAAGAACTGCTTTGGGCTGTAGCCGGCCTTGATGAAGGAGCGGACCAGGCCGACGCCGTCCTCGAAGACCGCGCCGTGGGCAACCAGGTCGGCCTTGCTCGCCTTCACGGCGCTGGCGATGGCGTCGAAGTTGGTGGTGTCAGGGGGGTAGACCTTGTTGTAGACGGTCTTGATGCCGGCGGCCTCGAGCTTCTCCCGCACGCCTTCCACCACCGGTGCGGCGAAGGGGTCGTCCTGGGCCGGGTACGCGGCGGTCTTGGGACGCTGGTCGGCCGGCATCGAGGTCACCCACTGGGCGAACAGGTCGGCCTGATGGGGCGCGGTGGCCTGCTGGGAGAAGAAGATGTTCTTGAAGCCCCGGTTGAACATGTTCGGCGAGCCGCACGAGGGACAGACGTAGACCCGCTGGTTGCGCTCGGCCACGGCCGAGGCGGGGATGTTCAGCAGCGACGAGAAGCTGCCGAGCAGCAGGTCCACCTTGTCCTGGCTGATCAGCCGGTTGTAGTCGGAGACGACCGTGTTCTGGTCGCTGGCGTCGTCGACGATTTTGAGCTGGACCTTGCGGTCCAGCAGGCCGCCCTTGGCGTTCACCATCTCCTGCCAGATGACGTAGCCCTTCTGGGATGCCGTCCCCGGCTGGGAGAACTCGCCCGTGAGCGGCAGCGAAGCGCCGATCACGATCGGCTCGGAGCTGCCACCGCCCCCGCCGCCGGAACCCCCAGAGGAGCACCCTGCGGCCAGCAGCACGAGCAGAATCACTGGAACGGCTGTCCAGCGACGTAACGCAGCCATTACCTTCCCACCTCCCGTAACCCCTGCAGCCAGGGGTGACCCGGATATGGAGGCGCCCACTGATCTCTGGGCGGGGCGTATGTGCATGTGCTGGTGCAAACGATTGCAGTAACCTAACACCAAACGAGCCCCTGTCAATAGCCGGCCCGCGCCGGGCGGTGAGCGGCCGGTGGCGCGGTGCTGCCCCGAACGATCAGCTCCGGGGTGATCACCACCGTCTCGGCCGGACGCTCGGGATGCTCGATGTGGGCCAATAACAGCCGGGCGGCCTGGTGGCCAAGATCATACTCGGCCACGCGAATCGTGGTGAGCGGTGGCTGCAGGCGGTCGGCCATGGGCATGTCGTTGATGCCGATGATCGACACGTCGGCCGGGCAGCGCAGGCCCGCGGCGGCCGCGGCGTCGAGCACGCCCAGGGCGAGCAGGTCGTTGGCGGCCACGATCGCGGTCACCCTCGGGCGCCGGGCGAGCAGCACGGTCGCGGCGCGCCTGCCCTCCTCCTCGTTGAAGCGCTTGGCCCGGACGATATGGCCGGCGGGCAGGCCGAGCGCGCGCATCGCGTGGTTGAAGCCCTTGGCGCGGCGCGTCCCGGTCGAGGTGTCCGAGGGGCCGGCGACGTGGCCGAAGCGGCTGTGGCCGAGCTGGTGCAGGTGCTCGACGGCCAGCAGCACGCTGGCGTGGTCGTCGGGGATGACCGCGGAGACCCCGCCGCGGTCGATGGTGCGGTTGACCAGCACCAGTGGCACCGGGCCGTGGCGGAGCTGCTCGACGGCGGCGCCGCGGCGCCGCGCGGTGGCCATGAGCAGCCCGTCGACCTGGCTCTGCAGCATGCCGCCGAGCTGCAGGCGCTCCTTGGCCTCGTCGTTGTCGGTGTTGGCGAGCACGAGCGTGTAGCCGGCCTCGGCCAGCGCGTCCTCGGCGCCCTTCACGACCGGCGGGAAGAACGGGTTGGTGATGTCGGGGACGAGCATGCCGATCGCCAGCGAGCGCCGCGTCTTGAGCGCTCTGGCCATCCGGTTGACCCGGTAGCCGAGCTGCGCGGCGGCCTGGCGCACGCGCTCGGTCGTCTCCGGGCTCAGCAGGCCGGCGGTGTGCTCGTTGAGGGCGCGCGAGGCGGTCGCCGGGTGCACACCGGCGGCCGCCGCGACGTCCTTCAGGCGCGGCGGTCTTGTGCCCGGCGCGGCGTCCCGGCTCGAGCCGTGGCGCGCGCGGGCACTCAGAAACCCATCGCCAGACGTGCCGACCTGCCTCCCTCGCTCACCCGCCCCCACGTCGCTCCCCGGGCGACGCGCCCCCCCCGGCGATTGCTGCGAGACGGTAACGGTCGGCGCCAGCCGGGTCAACGTCTTCCGGCTCAGCCGGGCGCGGCCACGGTCACCCGGATGGTGTGCCAGCCGGGCGCGCCGAGAGCGACCGCCGCGGGCGGCAAGGCCCCGATGCCCTCCCCCGCCGGTGCGAGGCGCTCGGCCGGCTCGCACCTTGACGGCGGTGCAATCGTTTGCAAAACTGCGGACGGAGTGCGGAAACGTGACCGGCGTCAAGGTCAAGAAGGTGGACGACATGCACGCCAACCCCCCAGGCTCCGCCGAGCTCCTGCTGCTGAACGGACGGATCTGGACCGGGATGCCGCCGGGCACGACCGCCGCCAGGGAGGTCGAGGCGCTCGCCGTGCGGGAGGGCCGCATCCTCGCGACCGGCTACCGCGACGAGCTCCAGGCGCTCGCCGGGCCCCGCACCACCGTGATCGACCTGGAGGGCCGCCGGGTCGTCCCCGGTCTGGTCGACGCGCACATCCACGCGATCCGCGCCGGCCTCACCTGGGACGACGAGCTCCGCCTCGGGCACTGCCTGCGGCTCGACGACGTGCTCGCCGCCATCGGCTCCCGCGCCGGCCAGCAGCCGGCCGGGTCCTGGGTGCGGGTCATCGGCGGCTGGCACCCCTGCCAGCTCGCCGAGCGCCGCCTGCCCTCCCGCGCCGAGCTCGACGCGGTCGCCCCCGACCATCCCGTGTACGTCCAGGCGCTCTACGACGCCGCCGTGCTCAACAGCGCCGCGCTGGCGGCCTGCGGCCTGGACGGCTCGCGCGGCCGGGCGTTCGCCGGCGACCTGGAGCGCGACCCCACCACCGGTCAGCCCACCGGCGTGGTGCGCGGCATGCTCGCCTACCCCCAGATCCTGGCGCGCATGCCGCGGCTGTCGTTCGAGCAGCAGATCTCTTCGACCGAGAGCATGCTCCGCTCGCTCGCCCGCCTGGGCCTTGTCGGCATCGTCGACCCTGGCGGCATCGGCATCCGCTTCGAGCAGTACGACCCGCTGTTCGAGCTGTGGCGGCGCGGCCAGCTCCCGGTCCGCACCCGCGTCTACTACAGCGCCGCCGAGGCGGGCGGCGAGCTGGAGCAGTTCGAGGCGCTGACCCATTACGCCAAGCCGCGCTTCGGCGACGACTGGCTGCGTGTCATCGGCATCGGCGAGATCGTCCACTACGACTGGCACGACCGCGGCGTCCTCGCGCCCCACGACATCCCGCCACGGGCGCGCGAGGAGTTCCTCCAGATCAGCCGGCTCGCCGCCCAGCGGGGTTGGCCGATGCACATGCACGCCATCGTCGAGGGCACGGTCGACGCGGTGCTCGACGCCTGGGAGCGGGTCGACCATGAGGTCGACCTGCGGCCCCTGCGCTTCTCGCTGGCGCACGCCGACGCCATCAGCCCCGAGGGGCTGCAGCGCGCCCGGGCGCTCGGGATCGGCATCGGCGTCCAGGACTGGCTGGTCTTCAAGGCCGACGAGGCGGCGGGGCACTGGGGCGACGAGACGGCGGCCAACGCCCCGCCCGTGCGGGACATGCTCGACCTCGGCATCCCCGTCGCCGCGGGCTCCGACTCGACCCGCGCCTCGGCCGAGAACCCGTGGCTGTCGCTGTGGTGGCTGGTCACCGGGCAGTCGCTCGGCGGGGGACCGCGGCGCGACCCGCGCCACCGCCTCTCGCGGGCGGAGGCGCTGGACCTGTACACGCGGGCGGGCGCGTGGTTCTCCTTCGACGACAACCGGCGCGGCACCCTGCAGCCGGGCTGGCTGGCGGACCTCGCGGTCCTCAGCGACGACTTCCTCGCCTGCGACGAGGAGACCATCCCGTCGCTGCAGTCCGAGCTGACCCTGGTCGGCGGCAGTGTCGCCTACGCCGGCGCGGCGTTCGACGGCGTCGCCGGCGCCCGCCACGGCGGGGTGGCGCGATCGCCCACCACCACGGCGCCGCCCTCCCCGGTGGGGTGAGCCGCGACGCCGTGAAGATCGACGCCTTCCCGCACATCCTCCCCCGCCCGTACCTGGACCGCGCCAGGTCCGGGCTGAGCGGCCCGCTCGCGCGGGTCCTCGACCAGTTCGAGTCGCTGCGGGCCCTGCACGACCTGGAGGCGCGCTTCCGCGTCATGGACGAGTTCGCCGACTACGTCCAGGTGCTGACCCTCGCGCAGCCACCGCTCGACCTGCTCGGCGACGCGGCCAGGGCCGCCGACCTCGCGCGCTGCGCCAACGACTGCATGGCCGAGCTGTGCCAGCGGCATCCCGACCGCTTCGTGGGGTTCGCCGCGTCGGTCGCCCTCGCCGACGTTGCGGGCGCGCTGGAGGAGGTCGACCGCGCCGTGGGGCAGCTCGGCGCCCTGGGGGTGCAGATCCACACCAGCGTGCGGGGCGCGCCGCTCGACGAGCCGCGCTTCGCGCCGTTCTTCGCCAAGCTCGCCGCGCTCGACCGGACCATCTGGGTCCACCCGTTCCGCACCGCGCGGTCCGCCGACTACCCCACGGAGCAGGCTTCGCGCTACGGCATGTGGATGGCCTTCGGCTGGCCCTACGAGACCACGGTGTTCATGTGCCGCATGGTGCTGGCCGGCATCTTCCAGCGCCACCCGGGCCTGAAGGTCCTCACCCACCACGCCGGCGGGATGATCCCGCATTTCGCCGAGCGCATCGGCAAGGGCATGGACCCGTCTGAGCCGATGGGCCTCGACCTCAGCGCCGCCGCCGGCCCGGCCGCGCGCCACGCGCTCCTGGTCGACCAGCTCAGGCGGTTCCATGGCGACACGGCGCTGTCGGGCGCCGTCCACGCCGTCGACTGCGGGCTGGGCTTCTTCGGGCCCGAGCGCGTGCTGTTCGGCACCGACATGCCCTTCGACATGGCCGGCGGTCCCGGCTATGTGCGCGGGGCGATCGCCGCGCTGGAGGCGATGGACCTGGAGGCCTCCGAGCGCGGCGCGATCTACGAGGGCAACGCCCGCCGCCTGCTGGGCCTGACCGCCTGAGGGCCCGGCTCCCCGGCCCGCCGCCGCGGCGCTACATGGTGCGCAGGCCGTACAGGACGCGCTCGAGGAGGGCCAGGTCGGGGCGGATGCCCGTGCTGGTCGGGCGATGGAGCGTGACCAGGCCCTCCGCGGCCATGTCCCCGACCAGCACGCGGGCGCCGCCGAGGGGCACGTCCAGGTGGGCGGAGACCTCGGCGATCGACAGGATGTCCCGGCACAGCAGCACGACCGACTGCTGCTCCTGGGTCAGCGTCGGCGCGGCGGTCTCTCCCAGGCTGGTGGTGGACACCAGCGACTCGATCTCGAGCTCCTCGGAGGCGAGGACCGGCCGGGCCCGCCCGCCGGTTATGGCGTACGGCGGGATCAGCCTGGTCGGATCGCTCCAGTCCTCGACCCCCATTGCCCGATCCTCCTCCCCCGCTACCTCGGCAGCGCTGACTGCAGCTCGGCGCGGAGGGCGGGTGTCAGGATCTCACCGCACTGGGCGACGAGCACTGCCATCTCGTACCCGACCAGCCCGATGTCCGCGCTCAGCGTGGCGAGCACCGCCAGCGCCGAGCCGTCACCGATCTGCATGACCAGCAGCAGGCCCTTCTCCATCTCGACGACGGTATGGTTGACCGGGCCGCCGGCGAAGCAGCGCGACGCTCCCTCTGTGAGGCTCGCCAGGCCGGAGGCGACCGCGGCGAGCTGGTTCGCCCGAGCCCGGTCGAGGCGGTCCGAGACCGCCATCAGCAGGCCGTCAGAGGACACCACGATCCCGTGCACGATGCCGGGCACCCGGCGGGCGAAGTTCGAAACAAGCCAGTTGACGTTCTGGGCTTCCCTACTGAGCTCTACCATGGCCGCTCTCGAAAGACGAAGGAACCGGTCCATCGGATAGGGAGCACCACAAGGCGCCGTCGCCGCCCTGTCCTCTTCTTCATTTACGTTCGGTTACACAGGCTCCCGTTGCCAGCCCCGGGAACGACGCGTCCCAACGCAGAACTTACCGCCCGGCCCGAGGCGAACACCATAGGGTTGAACGTTTTTCCCGTCACCCACGTCGCAAGCGGGCCGAAATTTCCGCCGTGACAATCCCCCGCCTCGATTCGCTCTCGGTGTGGGACGTAGGAACGCCGCCAGGCACATCGCGTTACACCGACCAGTGCGATCGATGGCGTGCCTCCCCCCGCACCACGTCGAGGAGGTCAAGAGCGCAGACGGCGTCCGCCGCACCCCGCCCAAGCCGTCTGGCGCGCTGGGCTAGAACGTCCATGACACTCCTCGATAGCATCACCATCCATGCGACTGGTGATCGCACGATGCAGCGTCGACTACGCCGGCCGGCTGTCCACCCACCTGCCGAGCGCGGTGCGACTGCTCATGGTCAAGGCGGACGGGTCGGTGCTGGTGCACGCCGACGGCGGCGGCTACAAGCCCCTCAACTGGATGTCGGCGCCGTGCACCCTGGCGGTCTCCGACAACGTCTGGCGGATCTCCAACCGGACGGGCGAGACCATGACCATCACGGTCGAGGAGATCCTCCACGACTCCGCGCACCAGCTCGGCCTGGACCCCGGCCTGGTCAAGGACGGGGTCGAGAAGCAGCTCCAGGTGCTGCTCGCCGAGCGGTGCCACGTCATCGGCCCGGGTCTCACCTTGTTGAGGAGAGAGTATCCGACGGATATCGGTCCCGTGGACCTGCTCTGCCGCGACGAGGGCGGCGGCTACGTGGCCGTGGAGATCAAGCGGCGCGGCGAGATCGACGGCGTCGAGCAGCTCACCCGTTACCTGGAGCGGCTCCGGCTCGGCCTTGAGGGCATCCGCGGCGTGTTCGCCGCCCTGTCGTTCGCACCGCAGGCCAAAGTCCTGGCGGCCGCTCGCGGTATCGACTGCGTGCAGGTCGACTACGACGCCCTGCGGGGGATCGAGCCCAACACACCACGGCTGTTCTGATCAGCTCGCCGGGCGGCACAGCCCGTCATCCAATTTGACCTCCACCGAAGATCGCTAGTCTGATCACGCACGGACCGCGGGAACCCTGGAGGGCGCGATGACCGTCACCGCCGACGACCTGGATGCTGCAGTCCGCGCCATGGTGACCACGCTGCGCCCGGCCGCCGGCCGGGACTGGTCTGCGCCGGCGGGCGCGGTTGAATGGGACTGCTGGCACACCGCCGAGCACATCGGCGACTGCCTGCTGTCCTACGCCGGCCAGCTCGTCGCGCAGCCCACGACGCGATACGTGCGCTTCATACCGTGGACCGCGCTGCTATGGGCGACCGGCCGCATCGCGCTGCCTGGACGTCCGCGGGTTGAGCAATGGAGCTGGCGTGGCGCCCCGCCGGGCGAGAACGGGTGAACCCGACGTACGCGGCGCCCGCCGACCCGTCAGTGGTGGCCGCCGCCGAGGTGGTCGGGTTGCTGGGCGGCGACCCGGCGTCGGGCCTGACGTCGGCGGAGGCCGCCGAGCGCCTGGCGCGCGTAGGCCCCAACCAGCTCGAGGCCGCGGCCGAGGTGCCGGCCTGGCGCAGGTTCCTCGCCCAGTTCGCCGACCCGCTGGTCTACCTGCTGCTCGCGGCGGTGGTCGTGTCCGTGGTGGCCTGGGCGCTGGAAGGCGCCGAGGGCGTGCCGTTCGATGCGCTCGTGATCGCCGTCATCGTGGTCGCCAACGCCGCGCTCGGCTTCGTGCAGGAGCGCAGGGCCGAGCAGGCGGTGGCGGCGCTGCAGCGGATGGCCGCGGCCGCCGCGACGGTGCTGCGCGACGGCCAGGAGGGGCGCATCCCCGCCGAGGAGATCGTCCCGGGCGACATCCTGGTCCTTGGCGAGGGCGACGCCGTCGGCGCCGATGGCCGCCTGCTGCAGGTGGCTTCGCTGGCGGTGGCCGAGTCGTCGCTGACCGGCGAGAGCGAGCCGGTGCTCAAGGCCAGCTCGCCGCTGCCGGAACCGGCGCCGCTGGGTGACCGGACCAACATGGTGTTCAGCGGCTCCGCCGTGACCAGGGGCCGCGGCCGCGCGGTGGTGACCGCGACGGGCATGCACACCGAGATGGGCCACATCGCCTCCCTGCTCGGCCGCACCCAGGAGGAGCGCACGCCGCTGCAGCGCGAGGTCGACCTCATCAGCCGGACCCTCGGCATCGCCGTCATCGTCATCGCGGCCGTGGTCGTCGGGGCGATCCTGCTGACCTCCAACATCCGGGGGGCCAGCGACCTTGTCGAGGTCCTGCTGCTGGGCGTGTCGCTGGCTGTCGCCGCCGTGCCGGAGGGCCTGCCCGCCATCCTGTCGGTCGTCCTCGCGCTGGGCGTGCAGCGCATGGCAAGGCAGCGGGCCATCGTCAAGAAGCTGTCATCGGTGGAGACGCTCGGCTCCGCGTCGGTGATCTGCTCCGACAAGACCGGCACCTTGACCAGGAACGAGATGACCGTGCAGCGGGTGGTGACCCGCTCCGGCGAGGTGGCGGTGACCGGCACCGGCTACCGCCCCGAGGGCGAGCTCCGGGTCGGCGACCAGCCGCTGTCAGACGGGCCGCTGCTGGACGAGGTCCGGGTCGTGCTGGGCGGGGGCAGCCTGGCAGGCGACGCCGTCCTGCGCAGCGACGACGGCGCGTGGACGATCCAGGGCGACCCCACCGATGCGGCGTTCCTGGTGGCCGAGCGCAAGCTCGGCATCACCGAGCAGCGCAAAGCCCGCTTCACCCGCCTGGGGGAGGTGCCGTTCACCTCCGAGCGCAAGCTGATGAGCAGCCTCGAGGCCGACACCGCGCGCCAGGGCCGCATCGACGTGGTGACCAAGGGCGCCCCCGACGTGCTGCTGGCCCGGTGCACCCACGAACGGGTCGGCGCCGCGGAACAGGAGCTGACCCAGGCGCGCAGGGCCGAGATCGGGGCCGAGGTCGACCGCCTCGCGGAGGCGGCGCTGCGCACCCTTGCCGTCGCCTACCATCCCCTGGAGAGCACCGAGCCGCCGGAGGCCGACGAGTCCCTGGAGCAGGGGCTGGTGTTCGCGGGGGTGGTCGGCATCATCGACCCGGCACGCCCGGAGGCTGCCGCGGCGATCGCCGAGGCGCACGGTGCCGGCCTGCGGGTGCTCATGATCACCGGCGACCACCCGCGCACCGCCGCCCGCATCGCCGCCGACCTGGGCATCGCGGCAGCCGACGGCGGCCAGCCCGCCGCCATCTCGCTCAGCGGGCCCCAGCTCGACACCCTCGACGAGGAGGCGCTCGCGGAGCGGGTCCGGTCGGTGTCGGTCTACGCCCGGGTCGCTCCGGAGCACAAGCTGCGCATCGTCGACGCGTTGCAGGCCGACGGCAACATCGTCGCGATGACCGGCGACGGCGTCAACGACGCCCCGGCGCTCAAAGCAGCCGACATCGGCGTGGCGATGGGCATCACCGGCACCGACGTCACCAGGGAAGCGGCCAACATGATCCTCGCCGACGACAACTTCGCCACCATCGTCGCGGCCGTGCGCGAGGGACGGGCGATCTTCGCCAACATCCGCAAGTTCCTGCGCTACCTGCTGTCGTCCAACATCGGCGAGGTGCTCACGATGTTCCTGGGCGTGGTGGCCGCGCCGGTGATCGGCCTCGACGTCGCCGGCGGGGCCGTGGTGGCGCCGCTGCTGGCCACCCAGATCCTGTGGATCAACCTGCTGACCGACACCGCTCCCGCGCTGGCCATGGGGGTCGACCCGCCCCCGCGCGACGTGATGCGCCATCCGCCGCGCAAGCGCACCGACCGGGTGATCGACCGGGAGATGCAGCTCGGTGTGCTGCTGGTAGGCCTGGTGATGGCGCTCGCCACGCTGCTCACCATCGATCTGCAGCTGCCCGGCGGGCTGCTCGAGGGGTCGGCCGGGCTGGTCCAGGCGCGCACGGCCGGCTTCACCGTGCTGGTGCTGGCCCAGCTGTTCAACTGCCTCAACTCCCGCTCGGGCCGCGACAGCGCCGTCCGCGGCCTGTTCGCCAACCGGCTGCTGTGGGCGGCGATCGGGCTCTCGCTCCTGCTGCAGGTGCTGGTGGTGCACGTGCCGTTCCTCAATACCGCGTTCGACACCGCACCGCTGTCGGCCGGCGACTGGGCACTGTGCGTGGCCATGGCCAGCTCGGTGCTGTGGGCCGACGAGCTGAAGAAACTGCTCGTCCGCCGGGTCTCGCCGTTGACCAACCAGGATGCATGACCCGTCGACCGATGATCGGGGCTCCCCGGACGACGACCTTCCCGAGCTGATCCTGTTTCACCACGTGCGCGGAGGGTCCGGTTGGGCCCGGCAGCGGTTCTGATCGCCAGGCGCGGCGGTCTGGCTAGGCGGCGGGGAACTTGCCGGGGTCGACCGCTGTGGTGTTGGCGTTCCCGCCGGCCACCGGCTGGAGGCTGACCGACCACGTGGTCCATTCGACCTGGGTGGCGCTCTGGGTGGTCTTGAACTTGAAGGTGTCGTCGAAGCGCTCGAATGCGCACTCGCGGGTGAAGGCCCGCGCCTTGGGATCCCAGTCCACCCCGGTGGTGTAGTAGATCTGGTAGCTGCCGTCCCTGATGCCGGTGACCTTCTGCTTGGAGCGGTTGCGCACGTACAGCGAGAACGCCGGGCGGCCGGCGACCGCGAGCGTGACCACGGTGTCGCGGTCGCTGCCGTTGTCGATGGTCAGCTCACCCTTGCCGGTGCGGCTGCCCGGCCGCACGAACTGCCCGTTGGGAAGGCGGCGGCTCTGCTCTCCGGGTGTCGCCGGCACCTGGAGACCGAGCTTGTAGCCCTGCTCGCCGCCCGTGCCCGCCAGCCCGTCGCCGGCCTCGCGCACCGCCGCCAGGCCCTCGGCCCTGCCCAGCCGCGCCATGACCGCGCTGGAGGCGCACAGCTCGCGTCCCTCGACCGCGTCGCGCAGGACGCCCAGATCGCCGTTGAGCTGCTTGAGGGCCTGGACCAGGTCGAGGTGCTCGGCGGTCACCTCCTCGGGCGGCGTCACCTGGTCGAGCTGGTCGGCGGCCTGGCCGGTGGCCTGCTCCGCCTTGGCGAGCCGCTCGCTCAGCGCCTTGAGCGCCCTGGCGCTGGCCATGCCGGCGACCGCCGCGCTCACGGGGTCGACGGCCGTCGCCAGCGCCTGCTGATACGCTTCCGGCGAGGCTCCCTGGGCGTCCTCGCTCAGCGAGGTGTCCCTTGCCGCCCGGCTGCACGCGCCCAGCAGGAGCACCGCGGCCAGCGCGGTGGCCGCGATCCGGAGCGCGCGGCGGGGTCGCAACCGCATTTCCTTCCCGTTGGTCAACTGCGCGACATTTCGCTGGATTGAATTATCAGCGATCCGGCGGGTCCGGTCGAGGAGACGCTGACAGCCCAAGCTCGAGGGTCTGTCGCTGCACGTCGCGCTGCTCGCGCTGGACGGCCTGCGCGGCATTTAGCGGCCGGCAGCGCCTGGCCGTGCCATCCTGGGTCTTGCCCGGCACTGCCGTGGCGGCCATCTTGGGTGCTGGTGCCCGCCGCAACGTCGTCTCGAAACGGGGAGAAGCAATGTCGCACGCTGAGCTGCTCGCGCGGCACCGGGCGGTGCTGCCGTCCTGGGTCGCGCTCTACTATGACGAGCCGATCGCTCTGGTCGACGGGCAGGGCTGCCGGGTCGTGGACGCCGAGGGCAGGCGCTACCTCGACTTCTTCGGTGGCATCCTGACCACCATGGTCGGCTACAACCTGCCGGAGGTGGTCCAGGCCGTCCGCGAGCAGGCCGGCCGCATGGTGCACACCTCGACCCTGTACCTGATCGAGCCGATGATCGAGCTGGCCGAGCGCATCGCCGCGCTCTCGGGCATCCCCGGCGCCAAGGTGTTCTTCACCACCTCGGGCACAGAGGCCAACGAGGCGGCGCTGCTCTTTGCCACCACCGCGCGCCGCTCCAACCAGGTGCTGGCGCTGCGCAACAGCTACCACGGCCGCTCATACGCGGCCATGGGGATCACCGGCAACCGCGGCTGGTCCGCCTCCAGCCTCACCCCGGTCAACGTCAGCTACGTGCACGGCGGCTACCGCTACCGCAGCCCCTTCCGGGACCTGTCCGACGCCGGCTACATCCGCGCCTGCGCCGATGACCTTCGCGACGTGATCGCGACCACCACCGCCGGCGACGTCGCGTGCATGATCGCCGAGCCGATCCAGGGCGTCGGCGGTTTCGCGACCCCGCCGGACGGTCTCTTCGGCGCCATGAAGGAGATCCTGGACGAGCACGGCATCCTGCTGGTCTCCGACGAGGTCCAGACCGGCTGGGGCCGCACCGGCGAGCATTTCTGGGGGATGCAGGCCCACGGCGTCACCCCGGACGCGATGACCTTCGCCAAGGGCCTGGGCAACGGCCTGGCGATCGGCGGCGTGGTGGCGCGTGGCGAGCTGGTGGACGCGGTCACGGCGAACTCCATCTCCACCTTCGGCGGCAACCCGCTGGCCACCCGCGCGGCCCTGGCCACACTCGATTACCTGCTCTCCCACGACCTCCAGGCCAACGCCCTCAAGATGGGCAGCCGCCTGCGCCAGGGGCTCGAGGCGGTCGCCGAGCGCCACCCGATGGTCGGCGAGGTGCGCGGCAAGGGCCTGATGATCGGCATCGAGCTGGTCGAGCCCGGCTCCACCGAGCCGAGCCCCGCCGCGGCGGCCCTGGCGCTCGAGGAGGCCAGGAGAGGCGGCCTGCTGATCGGCAAGGGCGGCCTGCACGGCAACGTGCTGCGGGTGGCGCCGCCGCTGTCGGTCGGCGAGGCCGAGATCGACGAGGGCCTCGAGATCCTCACCACGGCGGTCGCCGCGGCCGACGCGGCACGAAAGGAGGTTCGGGCATGAAGCGCATCACCCACTGGATCGACGGCAAGCCCTGGAGCGACGCCTCGGAGCGCCGCGGCGACGTGGACGATCCGGCCACCGGGCAGGTGACGGGCCAGGTCGACTTCGCGTCGGCCGCCGAGGTCGACGCGGCCGTGGCCGCCGCGGCCCACGCCTTCACCACCTGGCGCCAGGCGTCGCTGTCCAGGCGGGCGGCGGTGCTGTTCGCCTTCAGGGAGCTGATCAACCGCCACCGCGAGGAGGTGGCCGCGCTGATCACCGCCGAGCACGGCAAGGTGCGCTCGGACGCGGTCGGCGAGGTGACGCGCGGCCTCGAGGTGGTGGACTTCGCCTGCGGCATTCCGCACCTGCTCAAAGGCGCCTTCTCCGAGAACGTCTCGTCCCGCGTGGACAGCTGGTCGATCCGCCAGCCGCTCGGCGTGGCCGCCGGCATCACCCCGTTCAACTTCCCGGCGATGGTGCCGATGTGGATGTTCCCGATCGCCATCGCCTGTGGAAACACCTTCGTCCTCAAGCCGAGCGAGAAGGATCCCTCGGCGTCGGTCCGGCTTGGCGAGCTGTGGGCGGAGGCCGGCCTGCCGGCGGGCGTGTTCAACGTGGTCCACGGCGACAAGGTCGCGGTCGACCGGCTGCTGGAGCACCCGGACGTCAAGGCGGTGAGCTTCGTCGGCTCCACCCCGATCGCGCGCTACGTCTACGAGCACGGCACGGCGCACGGCAAGCGGGTGCAGGCGCTGGGCGGCGCCAAGAACCACATGGTGGTGCTGCCGGACGCCGACCTGGAGCTGACGGCCGACGCCGCCGTCAGCTCCGGTTTCGGCTCGGCCGGCGAGCGGTGCATGGCCATCTCGGTGGTGGTGGCGGTGGGCGAGGTCGCCGACCCGCTGCTCGACAGGATCTCCGAGCGCGTCGCGCGCCTCAAGGTCGGGCCGGGCGCTGATCCATCCTCGGAGATGGGCCCGCTGGTGACCGCGCCGCATCGCGACAAGGTGGCGTCCTACCTGGACTCGAGCGTGGCCGAGGGCGCGACGCTGGCGGTCGACGGCCGCGAGCACCCGATCGAGGGCGACCAGCGGGGGTTCTGGCTGGGGCCGACGGTGCTCGACCGCGTCACCCCGGAGATGCGCGCCTACCGCGACGAGATTTTCGGCCCGGTGCTCTCGGTGGTGCGCGTGCCCACCTACCAGGCGGCCCTCGACCTGGTGAACGGCAACCCCTACGGCAACGGCACGGCGATCTTCACCAATGACGGCGGCGCGGCCCGCCGCTTCCAGAACGAGGTGGAGGTCGGCATGGTCGGCATCAACGTGCCGATCCCGGTGCCGATGGCCTACTACTCGTTCGGCGGCTGGAAATCCTCGCTGTTCGGCGACAGTCACGTGCACGGCACCGAAGGCGTCCAGTTCTACACCCGCGGCAAGGTCGTCACCTCGCGCTGGCTGGACCCCAGCCACGGCGGTGTCAACCTGGGCTTCCCGACCAACGAGTAGCGGCGCCGCCCGCCGCGCGCTCACGCGGTCCCGGGGCCGCGGCCGAAGCGGCGCAGGACCTCGAGCAGCCGCTCACCGTCGAGGCCGTGGGCGGTGATGCCGTCGCGGCCCACCATGGTGCCGGCCTGGAGGATCGCGTTGAGGATGGCCTCCTCGGTCGCCTCGACCACGGCGTCGAACAGCGGCGTGATGTAGGCGTTCGACAGCATCCGCAGCGGCACGGTGAGCGGCTCGGAGGCGGCGGGCGACCCCATCGTCATGCCGCGGTTGCCCGTGGCGAAGGCGATGAACAGGTCGCCGCTGGTGTGCTCCCCCCACCCCGCCGGTCCTCGCCACGCCGAGGCCGGCGCGCTGGGCCAGCCGCTCGCACTGGTTGGGCAGGAGCGGCGCGTCCGTGGCCGCCACCACGATGATGGAGCCCGCGCCGTCCGGCGGGGCGGCGCGCGGCGGTACGGGGCGACGCGGGGCGGGCACCTCGTCGCGGCTCAGGACCATCCCGACCGGAACGCCGTTCACCTGGAACCGCTCGCGGCGGCCGTGGTTGGCCTGCACCAGCACGCCCACGGTGAAGCCGCCCAGGTCCGGCGGCAGCACCCGCGAGGCCGTGCCGACCCCTCCTTTGAAGGCGTGGCTGATCATGCCGGTGCCGCCGCCCACGCTGCCTTCCGGCACCGGACCCGCCGTGGCCGCGCCGACCGCCTCGGCCACGTGCTCGGCCCTGACGTGGAAGCCGTTGATGTCGTTGAGGACCCCGTCCCAGGTCTCGCCGACCACCGGTAGGCCCCAGAGGACCTCGTCCCCGTCGCGCGCGGCGACCTCGTGAGCGATCAGGGCGTCGCGCACCACGCCGACGTTGTGGGTGTTGGTCAGCGCGATCGGCGAGGTCAGAAGGCCCGACTCCCGGACCCACTCAAGGCCGGTCAGCTCGCCGTTGCCGTTCAGCCGGTGGCAGCCGGCGAACAACGGCTCGGTCCAGATGTCGCCGCCGTGCGGCAGGATCACCGTGACGCCGGTGCGCACCGGCCCCTGGCCCACGACCAGTGGCCCGCCGCCCTCGATCAGGGTGGTGTGACCGACCCGCACCCCGTCTACGTCGGTGATGGCGTCGCCCGGGCCGGGCACGCCCGTGCCGACCTCGATCCCCAGCGCTCTCGCCCGCATGCCGGCGACACCATATCGTGCGGGCCACGCCGCTGGGGCGGCGGCACCGCCGGCGCGACCGGGAGCTGCTGGCGGCCGACCTAGCTCCCCAGCTCGTAGACTGAGACGTTCCAGCGGCTGGACGCGGTGAAGGGCTCGCGGCGCCAGCCGCCCCAGCGCTCACGCAGGCGCAGGCCGGCGAGCCGGGCCATCAGGTCCAGGTCCGCCGGCCAGGCCCAGCGCAGCACGCCGGGTACCAGCCGCACGCCATCCTGGCTGATCTGCGCGTGCTGCGACGCCATCCGCTGGGTGGCGGGGTCGAGCCTGGACGCGGCCAGCAGCACCGAGTCGACCGTGACGCGCCGCACGCGCAGGCTCTGCTCGTCGCGGAGCAGGTTCGCGTCGGGAAGCTGGGCCTCGACCACGAAGACGCCGCCCTCGGCCAGCCGCCCGGCGACGCTCGCGAAGCAGCGCACCTGCTCCTCCCGCGAGGCGAGCAGCAGGATGGTGTTGATCGCCACGAACACCAGCGAGAAGCGGCCGGCGACGGCGACCTCTGCCATGTCGCCGACGCTGGCGCGCACGCGCTCCCCGCCGGGTTTGGCCCGCAGCACCGCCAGCATCGCCGAGGAGCTGTCCAGGCCGTGGACCTCGAGGCCGCGCTCGGCCAGCGGCAGCGCCAGCCGGCCGGTGCCCACGCCGAGCTCGAGCACCGGCCCCTCGCCGGCCAGCTCGGCCAACCGCTCCACGCAGTCCTTGGTGCTCGGGAGGTCCTGATACCAGTCGTCGTAGAGATCGGCGCCCCGATCCCCGTAGGTCTCCCGCCGATAGCGCTCCATGGCTGGATTGTGCCCTACCACGGGCGCGGTAGCCGGCCGGCGCTGGCTGCTCCGCCGGGCGTAGCCGCAAAGCCTTCCCGTGGCCGACGCGCCGCGGCCACGCCGGCGGCACGATGGGCTCATGACGTGACGGTGACCTCGAGCACCAAGGAGGAGAGCATGGACCGCGAGCGACAGGACGGGCGAGAACACGGCGTCCGCGCCTCGGACGCGGACAGGGACCGCACCATCGCGCAGCTGCGGCGGCATCACGTGGACGGGCGGCTCGACTGGGAGGAGTTCTCGGAGCGGCTGGACCGCGCGTCGCAGGCGCGCACCCGTGAGGAGCTGCGCGTGCTGCTGACGGACCTGCCACCGCTGGTGGAGCCGGCCGCCGCGAGCGGGCCAGCGCGCCAGCCGGCCGGTTCCAGGCCGGCGGGGCCCGGGTCGGCCGGGCCGTGGTCCAGAGGGTGGTGGCGGCGCCCGTGGCTGGTCCCGCCGGTGGTCGCGCTGGCGATCCTCGGCGCGGTGCTGCTCGGCGCGTGGGCGTTCGGCCCCGGCCCGTATCACCGCGGGTTCTTCCCGATCTTGCCGCTGCTGTTCTGGGGACTGCTGCTGGCCAGGTTCTTCCTGCCCCGCGGCCGCTGGCGCCGCTGGTAAGCGGGGCGGTAGCTGGCGGGTCGGGGCGGACCTTGCCGCGTGGGTCGGGCCCCGACCCACGCGGCAACGCTTGCGCGGTGTGGCGAACTGGTGTTCGATATGCTGAGCGAGCGCGCCTGGCTCGGCCCACCGCCTGGGGAGAACGACCGGCTCATGCCCGACGACTTCGACCACGAGGTCCTCGACAGCCCGGAGGCCCTGCTCCGGCACCTCTACGAGGTGCACGGGGTCGAGGAGGCACGCGACGCCAACCCCGTCACCGCGCCGATCCAGTTCTGGATCCGCAAGCACGCTGAGCTGGAGCGCGACGCCGGCGCCCCGCCACCGGACCCGCGCCCCGCGCCACCGGACCCGCGCGCCACGGCGACGGAGCGTCATGCCGCCGCCCGGCCGGCGGGCGAGCCGCGCCCGCCGGCGCCGCCGGGGCCGCGCTACCGGCCGTTCGCCGATCCACTGGTCGAGGCGGTCGCCACCGCGCTGGTCCGGCACGGGCTCGAGGAGCGGCAGGTGCGTCGCTGGATCGCCTCCCACCCCGGTCCCGATGGGCGCCGCGGCGGCGAGGAGGCCGTCCGGGCGAGCTTTCTGGCCCCCGTCCTCGAGGCGCTGGCGGCGCGGATCGGCGGCACGGGCGTGGGCGCCACGGCGACCGCCCCCGCCCCGGCGGCGACCGACCTGGACGCGGACTTCATGGCCATCGCCGACGTGCTCCAGTCGCGGCGGCGCCGCTCCGGCCGAGGCCACAGGGAGCCACCCGCCGCCTCACGGGAGCCCGCCGACCACCACGACGACTACATGGCGCTGGCTGACGCCGTGCAGCACCGACGCGGCGGAGCTCGGCGCTAACGGCAATGCCGGTCAGATAGGCGGGGAAGCACCCGTCCTGACCTGGGCAAACGTCGTGTGTTTGCACGGCGGGGTCGTCGTAACTGACCGGCATTGGCGCTAACGGCGGGACGCCGCACGCTGCGCCTTCACAAGGTCGTAACACACGCTCACCAGGAAGTAACCACGGTGTAGCCGCGCGGAAACGGCGTCGATAGATCCTCAGTACCGTCGCGCCCGCCTATCGACCTGAGGAGCGCCATTGCAGTCTTTACACAATGGCACGGCACTGTTCCTGGCCAGCGCCGCCCAGGCGGAGCCGGAGATCGACACCGGCAACACCGCATGGGTGCTGGCCAGCAGCGCGCTGGTGCTGTTCATGACTCCCGGCCTCGCCTTCTTCTACGCCGGGATGGTCCGCGCCAAGAACGCGCTCGGCATGCTGATGCAGAACTACGTGGTGATCGGCCTGGTGAGCGTGATCTGGGTGCTGCTCACCTACAGCCTGGCCTTCGGCGTGGACTGGGGCGGCCACGGGTTCATCGGCACCCTGCACTTCGCCGGTCTGGCCAATATCGACGAGGCGGTTCCCGGCTACAGCGGCCCGCTCGCCCAGAGCATCCCGCCGGTGGCGTTCGTCGTCTTCCAGATGATGTTCGCGATCATCACACCGGCGCTGATCACCGGCTCCACCGCCGACCGGCTCAAGTTCGGCGGCTTCGTCGCCGTGATGGCGCTGTGGGCGATCCTGGTCTACGCGCCGGTGGCGCACTGGGTCTTCTCCCCCAACGGCTGGCTGTTCAAGCTCGGTGCCGAGGACTTCGCCGGCGGCACCGTGGTCCACGCCAACGCCGGTATCGCCGGCGTCGCGCTGGCGCTGGTGGTCGGCCGCCGTCGGGGCTGGCCGAGGCAGCCGATGCCGCCGCACTCCCTGCCGCTGACCATTCTCGGCGCGGGCATGCTGTGGTTCGGCTGGTTCGGCTTCAACGCCGGCTCGGCGCTGGCCGCCAACGGCCTCGCCGCGCAGGCCTTCGTCAACACCAACACCGCCACCGCCGCGGCCCTGCTCGCCTGGATCGCCACCGAGAAGATCAAGGGCGGCAAGTCGACCACGCTGGGCGCCGCCTCCGGCGCCGTGGCCGGCCTGGTCGCCATCACGCCCGCCTGCGGCTACGTGAACGTGGTCGGGGCGCTGTTCATCGGCATCATCGCCGGCGCGCTGTGCGCGCTGGCCACCAGCGTCAAGTTCCGCTTCAAGCTGGACGACTCCCTCGACGTCGCGGCCGTGCACCTGATCGGCGGGGTCACCGGCGCGCTGCTCATCGGCTTCTTCGGGACCTCGACGATCGGCGGCGCCGACGGCCTGTTCTACGGCGGCGGCATCGGCCTGCTCGGCAAGCAGGCGGCGGCGGTCGGCGCGGTGATCGGGTTCACCTTCGTCGTGACCTTCCTGATCGGTAAGCTGGTGAGCGCCACCATCGGCTTGCGCCTCGACGAGTCCGCCGAGTACGAGGGCCTCGACACCAGCCAGCATGCCGAGACCGCCTACGAGCTCGGCCTGGTGCTGGCCCGCGGTCGGGTCACGAGCGGTCCGTCCGGTGGCGCCGGCACCTCCGGCGAAGAACCCTCCATCCCCACACCGGTGCTGGGAGCGGACTCGTGAAGCTCATTACCGCGATCGTCAAGCCCTTCAAGGTCGAGGAGATCAAAGAGGCGGTCCGCAGCGCCGGCGTGGTCGGCATGACCGTGAGCGAGGCCCAGGGCTTCGGCCGCCAGGGCGGCCACACCGAGGTCTACCGCGGGGCGGAGTACGCCGTCGACTTCGTGCCCAAGGTGCGCGTCGAGATCCTTGTCGAGGACGAGCTCGCCGGGGAGGTGATCGAAGCGCTGGTCAAGGCGGCCCGCACCGGCCAGATCGGTGACGGCAAGGTGTGGGCGGTGCCGGTGGAGGACGTCGTCCGCGTGCGCACCGGGGAGCGTGGCCCCGACGCGCTCTAGCTCCGACCACGAGGCGGCCACGACGCTGCCGCCCGCCGTGCTGCAGGGCCGGCCCGACCTTGTCGGGCCGGCCCTGCGCTCGGCCCTCGTCGAGGCCGCCGACGCCTGGCTGGCCACCCTGCTCGGCGAGGCGGGCCCGGGGATCGCGCTGGTGGCGACCGGCGCCTACGGCCGCAAGGAGCCTGCCCCCGGCAGCGACCTCGACCTGATGCTGCTGCACGCCCGTCCCGCCGCGGAGATGGCACCGCTGGCCGAGCGGCTGTGGCGCCCGATCTGGGACGCGGGGCTCCGCCTCGACCACAGCGTGCGCACGGTCGAAGAGGCCCTCGAGGTGGCCGACCGTGACCTCAAGACCGCGCTCGGCCTGCTCGACGCCCGCCACGCCGCCGGCGACGCCGCCCTCACCCAGCTGCTGCACGAGCGGATGCTGGAGCGCTGGCGAGCCACCGCGCGGCGCCGGCTGGCCGAGCTGCGGGAGGCCTGCGTCCGGCGGGCCGAGCGCCACGGCGAGCTGGCCTTCCTGCTCGAGCCCGACCTCAAGGAGTCACGCGGCGGCCTGCGCGACGGCCACGCGGTGCGCGCGGTCGCGGCCACCTGGATCGCCAGCGGCCTGGACCGCCGCGCCCGGGCCGCCTACGACCTGCTGCTCGACACCCGCGAGGCGCTCCACCGCGTCCTGCGGGAGCGTACCGGCGCCGCGGCCGGCCGCGCCCCGAGCGACCGGCTCGGCCTCGAGGACCAGGAGGCGGTCGCGGAGCGGCTCGGCCACGCGGACCCGGACGCGCTGATGCGTGCGGTCCACCAGGCGGGCCGCACGCTCGCCTGGAAGCTGGACCAGACCTGGCGCCGCGTGGACGCCTGGCACGCCAGCCCGGCCGTGCGCCGCTGGCGCCGGCCGGTGCGGCGCCGGCTCGCCGATGGTGTGGTCAGCCACGGTGGCGAGGTGCTGCTGGCAGCCGACGCCGACCTGGAGGGCCGCCCCTGGCTCGCCCTCGAGGCCGCCACGGCGGCGGCGGCCTCGCGCCTGCCGCTGGCGCCGCCGACGCTGCGGCGGCTCGAGGACGGGCTGGTGGCGCCGCCGGAGCCGTGGCCGCCGCGCGCCAGGGAGGCGCTGGTCGCCCTGCTCGGCGCCGGCGCCGGCGTGGTCGACGTGCTGGAGGCGCTCGACCAGGTGGGGGTCCTCGAGCGGGTGCTCCCGGAGTGGGAGCGCGTGCGCTGCAAGCCGCAGCGCAACCCCTTTCACCTCTGGACGGTCGACCGGCACCTGGTCGAGACCGTCGTGCAGGCGTCGGCGCTGGTCCGCGGGGTCGACCGTCCCGACCTGCTGCTGCTGGCCGCGCTGCTGCACGACGTCGGCAAGGGCTGGCCCGGCGACCACTCCGTGGCGGGCGCCAGCGTGGCCGCGGACGTCGCAAGCCGGCTCGGGCTGCCAGCGGCGGACCGCTCGGTGCTGGTGCGCCTGGTCCGCCACCACCTGCTGCTGACCGACACCGCCACCCGCCGCGACCTCAGCGACCCCGCCACGGTCCGGGCGGTCGCCGAGGCGGTCGGCGACGCGCGCACCCTCGGCCTGCTCCAGGCCCTCACCGAGGCCGACGCCCGCGCCACCGGCCCGACCGCCTGGACCCCGTGGAAGGCGCGCCTTGTCGAGGATCTCGCACGCCGTGTCGACCAGCGCCTCGGCGAGCGGGGAGAGCCCGAGCCGGCCGCGGACCCGGTGGCCGCTCGCGCCGTTTCGGCGCTGGCGCGGCGGGCGCTGGCGTGGGGCGGGGAGCTGGCCGTGGAGGTTGACGGCGAGGAGATCGCCGTGGCCGCGCCGGGCCGGCGCGGGCTGCTGTGGCGGGTTGCCGGTGTGCTGGCGCTGCACCGGCTGGACGTGCGCGCCGCCACCGCCGCGACCCTGGAGGGCACCGCCCTGCTGACCCTGGAGGCGCACACGCGCCACGGCCGCGAGACCAACTGGCACCTGCTCCGTGACGACCTGCGCCGCTCGCTGGAGGACCGGCTGCCGCTGGAGCGACGGCTGGCCGAGCGCGAGGCCGCCTACCGCCAGCCGGCCCCGCTGCGCCCGCCGCCCCGGGTGCTGTTCGAGGACGCCGCCTCCGACCTCGCCACCGTGGTCGAGGTGCGCTGCGCCGACGGCCCCGCCGTGCTCTACCGCATCACCCGGGCCCTGGACGCCTGCGGCGTGCAGGTGCGCTCCGCGCGCATCGCCACCTTCGGCGCCGAGGTGGTCGACGCCTTCTACGTCGTCGGCCCTGACGGCCGCCTGCTGCGCGACTCGAAGCGCCGCGCCGCCCTGGTGGCCGAGGTGCTCGGCGCGCTCAGATAGGGGTGGGATGGGACGCAGCTCCCGCCGGGCGCGCCTCCGCCGGGCCCCGGGGGCGCTAGATGTCCATGACCACGGCCTTTGGCTCCGTGCAGAACTCGCGGCTGTAGTCACCGCCCTCGCGGCCCCAGCCGGAGTCGCCGACGCCGCCGAACGGCGCCCGCAGGTCGCGGATGAAGAAGCAGTTGACCCACACGGTGCCCGCCTTGAGGGCGGCGCTGACCCGATGGGCGCGCCGCAGGCGCTCGCTGAACAGCATGGCGTTCAGGCCGTAGGGGGTGTCGTTGGCCAGCGCGATCGCCTCGTCCTCGCCCTCGAACGGGGTGACGGTCACCACCGGCCCGAAGATCTCGTCGCGGCAGGCGCGCGCGCTTGCCGGCAGGCCGACCGCGATGGTGGGCCTGACGAACCAGCCCTCGTCGGCGACCCCGCCGGTCAGGATCTTGCCGCCGTCCTCGGCGATGGTGTCGAGGTAGCCGCTGACCTTGCGGTAGTGCGTCTCGGAGGCGAGCGGCCCCAGGGTGGTGCGCTCGTCGCCAGGGTCGCCGAGCACCATCGCCTCGGCCGCGGCGGCGAAGCGGTCCAGGAACTCGTCGTAGATCGGCCGCTCCACGAACAGGCGGCTGCCGGCCAGGCACACCTGGCCGGAGTTGGAGAAGATCGCCCGGATCGACCAGGGCACGGCGGCCTCCAGGTCGGCGTCGGCGAAGATCACGTTGGCCCCCTTGCCGCCGAGCTCGAGGCTCACCGGGGTGAGGTTGGACGCGGCGGCGCGGGCGATCGCCCGCCCGGTGGCCGACTCACCGGTGAAGGTGATGCGGTCGACCGAGGGCGACTCGGTGAGCCACTGCCCCGGCGCGTCCGGGCCGAAGCCGTGCACCACGTTCAGCACACCCTCGGGGAAGCCCGCCTCCAGCGCCAGCCTCGCCATGATGGTCGCCGACGCCGGCGAGTCCTCGGCGGGCTTGAGGACCACGGTGTTGCCCCACGCCAGCGCCGGCGCGATCTTCCAGGTCTCGAGCATCAGCGGGAAGTTCCACGGGGCGATGGCGGCCACCACCCCGGCGGGGTCGTAGCGCACGTAGGCGTGGTGGCCGCTGTCCATCGGGAACGACTCCGAGGGCCGCAGCCTGGCGTGGTCGGCGAAGAAATGGAAGTTGGCCGCCGCCCTGGGCACGTCAGCGGTCCGCATCACCGTGATGGGCTTGCCCATGTCGGTGGTGTCGGCGCGGGCCAGCTCCTCGTTGTGCTCCATCAGCAGGTCGGCGAGCCGGTGCAGCAGTCGGCCGCGCCGCTCGTAGCCCATGCGCGGCCAGGGTCCCTGGTCGAAGGCGGCGCGCGCGGCGGCGATCGCGCGCTCGACGTCGGTGCGCGTGCCCCGCGCGACCGTGGCCCACGGCTCGCGCGTCCACGGGTCGACGGTCTCGAAGGTGGCGCCGTCGCTCGACTCGACCTCGGCACCGCCGATGACGTGGCGGATCAGCTCCATCGATCGCGCTCCCAGGTGGGTGAGGCCGTACGGGTTCTGGGGGGATGCGGGGGCGTCGCCCCCGCGGTCCTCAGTCGTAGGTGACCACTCCCATCCCGGTGATCCAGGGGGTGATCGGCTCGTAGGCAAGGAACCTGGCCGTGGCCGGCTCGGACAGGCCGGCGATGGTGAGCCAGCTGCGGATCTCGTGGGCGCCGTTGCCGGCCAGCTCCAGCTCCTCGTCGGGCATGTCGAGCACGTCCTCGAGCCCGCCGCGCTCGAGCTTGCCCAGGAACCAGCGGTCGAACTCGCTGTCGATCCTGCCGACCCCGGGGGCGCCGACCCAGTGCGACAGCCCGCCGGCGCCGACCACCGCGACCCGCTCCAGGCCGTCGAAACCCTCGATCACGCGGCGCAGCGCCTTGCCGAGCTCGTAGCAGCGCCGCAGCGACGGCATCGGCTTCACGGCGCAGTTCTGGATCAGCGGCACGAGGGGCAGCTGGTGGGTGGGGTCGATCGAGTGGTATACGGTCATGATCCCGTGGTCGAGCCGCAGCTCGTGGGAGAAGGCCGGCTCGAAGCCCTCGTACGGCAGGCGCGTGGCGAGGTGGGCGCCCAGCTCGGGGGCGCCGGGGATGAAGCCGCGGTCGATCTTGAGCCAGGCCTCCACCGGCCCCCAATGGCGAGCGCCGAGGCCAACGCAGAACTGCGGGAAGTTCTCGAGGAAGAAATTGGTGAAGTGCTCGTTCGAGCAGATCACCAGCGCCTGGGCGTCGCGCTCGCGGACCCGGCGGGCGGCTGCCTGGACGCCGCCGAGGAAGTTGCGGCGCTGCTCCTCGGGCGCGGACTCGACCGCGGCCGCCATCATCGGCGCGTGCGAGGAGACGAACGTGCCTACGAGCTGCGCCATCGCGGTGTCACCTCCGGCTCGCGCTCCAGGTCGGAGAGCATCTTGGCGTAGTCGTCGCGCTGGTAGCCCATGGCGCGGGCGAAGGCGTTGACCAGCACCGGGTGGAGCCCGAGCTGGTAGAGCCCGCGGATGTCGGCGGCTTCGACCGCCGCCTGCTCCTCGCCGGTCAGGTCGTAGCCGTCGGTGACGATCGGCGGCCGCTCCGAGGCCGTCCCGGCCTCGCGGAGGTAGTCGTAGACGAGCTTCTGGAGCTGGTACTGGCTCACCCAGCACCCCCCTGTGCGTGGTGCAAAAACCATAACCATTATGGTGAAATATCGTCAAGATGGCTGCGACTGACCTTGACGACTCCAGGATCTCACGAGCCGAGGCCCTGGCACGGCGGCTGGAGGCCGAGATCCTCGGCGCGGCGGTGCGCCCCGGCGACCGCCTCGGCACCAAGGACGAGCTGAAGGAGCGCTTCGGCGTGGCGGTCGCCACCGTCAACGAGGCGATCCGCCTGCTGCAGGCTCGCGGCCTGGTCGACGCGCGGCCCGGGCCGCGCGGAGGCGTGTTCGCCAGGGAGCCGTCCCCGTTCGTGCGCCTCGGCCACCAGGTCCTCGCCCTCAAGCACGGGTCCGTGCCGGCGGCCGACTGCCTGCAGGTGCGCGACGCGCTCGACCCGGCGGTGGTCGCCGACGCCGTGCGGCACCGCTCCGCGGCGGACGCCGCGGAGCTGGGGGAGCGGCTGCGGCGGATGCGCGCGGCCAGGGACGACCCGACCGCCTTCCAGCGCGCCAACTGGGACCTGCACCGGCGCATCGCCGAGATCTCCCCCAACTCGATCCTGCGCAACCTGTACACGAGCATGCTGGACGCGGTCTCCAGCGAGCTGGCCACGGTGATCCCGGACGAGGACTTCGCGCTTCAGGTCGACGAGCTGCTCGGGCTCCACCAGGAGCTGGTCGACGCGATCGCGGCGGGTGACGAGGAGCTGGCCCGGCGCGCCGCCGAGCGCCACGGCATGCTCACCGCCGGCACGCCGACCCCGCCGCCATGACCGCCGCGGAGCGGGCGCCCGGCGGGCGCAACGTCGACGTCCACGCGCACCTGGTCCCGGAGGCCGCCTTCGCCCGCCTGCCGCGGGGCCTGCGGGCCAACCCGATGCCACAGCGCGACGAGATCGGCCTGCTGGTGGAGGGGCGGGGCGCCGGCCGCGGCGCGCCGCCGGCCCTGCGCGTCCTGGCCCACCACCGCGAGCGGCAGGCCGAGCGCGGCGTGGACGTGTCCCTGCTCGGGCCCTGGATCGACATGGTCAAGGCGCCGCTCGAGCCGGCCGTGCAGCACGCCTGGTGCCAGGTGCTGAACGACGAGCTGGCGGCGGCGACCGCCGGCGCCGGCCACTCGCGCTTCCTGGCCGCCCTTCCCGACCTGGACGGCGGCCGCGCGGCGGAGGAGCTCGAGCGGGCTGCGGCGCTGGGAGCGGTCGGGGCGCTGCTGGCCGCCAACCCCGACCAGGGCAACCTGGACCGCGACGACTTCGAGCCGCTGTGGCGCGCGGCGGAGCGGCTCGGCCAGCCGATCGTGCTGCACCCGGGCGAGTTCACGCCGCCGCCGCGGCTGGCGCGCTATTTCATGGTCAACCTGGTCGGCAACCCCTTCGAGACGACCCTGGCCGTCGGCTCGCTGGCCGGGGCGGGGGTCCCCGAGCGCCACCCTGACCTGCGCCTGGTGCTGGTGCACGGTGGCGGCTTCTTCCCCTACCAGTTCGGCCGCATGGCCGCCGGCTTCGAGCGCTGGCCGGCGCTGGCGCCGCTGCGCCGCCGCTCCCCCGCCGAGCTGCTGCGCTGGTTCCACTACGACACCGTGCTGTTCGACGACGCGCCCACGCGCTACCTGCTCGACCTGGTCGGCGACGACCGGGTGCTGGCCGGCAGCGACTGCCCGTTCGCCATGAGCGACCACCGGCCCTGGGAGGCCGAGCGGCCACGGTCGCTGGGCCTGGACGAGGCCGCCTCCCGGCGGGTCCTCGGCGAGAACGCCGTGCGGCTGTTCCGGCTCGAGAGCCCGTGAGCGGCGTCCCGGCGGCTCAGAGCCAGTGGTTGCGGCGAAAGAGCAGGTACAGCACTCCGGAGACCGACAGCATCAGGCCCATCGCGAACGGGTATCCCCACAGCCAGCCCAGCTCGGGGATGTGGCGGAAGTTCATGCCGTAGACCGTGCCGATCAGGGTGGGCGCGAACAGGATCGCCGCCCAGGCGGAGACCTTCTTGATCTCCTCGTTCTGGGTGTAGCTCGCCACGGTCAGCGACCGCATCTCCTCGTTCTGCTGCTGGCTGACCAGGGTGGCGTTGACGGTCAGGATGTTGGCCAGCAGCTGGCGCAGGCCGTCGACGCGCTCGATCACGCGGGTGAGGTGGTCGGCCACGTCGCGCAGGTAGCGCTGCAGGTCCTCGTCCACGCCGTACTTGGCGAACCCGGCACGCAGCGCCTCGAGCACCCCGCCGAGGGGGTGGGTGGCGCGCTGGAACTCGATCACCTCGCGGGACAGCTCGTAGATGCGCTTGGACACCGCCGGGTCGCCGCCGAACACCTGCGTCTCGATCTGGTCGACGTCGTTCTCGATGCCGGCCACGACCGGGGCGTAGCCGTCCACGACCTGGTCGAGGATGGCGTACAGCACCGCCTCCGGCCCCTGCCCGAGCAGCACGGGCTCGGCCTCCATGCGCTGGCGGACCCGGGCCAGGTCCGGTGCCTCGCTGTGGCGCACGGTGACCACGAAGTCCGGGCCGACGAACACGTGCAGCTCGCCGAACTCGACCTCCTCGGCGGCGTCCACGTAGCGGGCCGCGCGCAGCACCACGAACAGGACGTCCTCGTAGCGCTCCAGCTTGGGGCGCTGGTGGGCGTGGATGGCGTCCTCGACGGCGAGCTCGTGCAGGCCGAACTCGCTCTCCAGGGAGGCGACCTCGCGCTCGTCCGGCCGGTACAGCCCGATCCAGGCCATGCTCCCCGGCCGCTGGCGCAGCTCCTGGTAGGTCGCCGCCAGCGTCTCGGGCGAGGCGATCCGCCGCCCGTCGGCGTAGATGGCGCTGTCGACAACGCTGCAGCGAGGCACGCCCGCGCCGGCGGCTTCCGCCGTCAGGTCAGGGCCCTCGTGGGCCATGGCGGCACGGCGACGGATGGGCAGTGGGAGGCGTCGGGGTGGCATCGGTAGCTCCTGGCGCGAAGGTACGGCCGGGACCGCCAGCGATCGCCGGCGACGGGCAGCGAGGCGCGCGCACCGCGTCCCGGGCCCTGGACGGACGTGGGATGGTGAGGATCGGCAGGTTCGCCGGGCATGACCCGCACCACCTCCATCCGTCTCCTGGCAGCTGCTACCTGGGGGTACGCTACCATCCCCGGCCACTGCGGCGTGCGACCTGTCGGGTCTGGGGCCCTCGTCGCGGGGGACGGGGCGAGGAGGGCGGCCGAACAGGCCTGCTTGACAATGGAGGCTTAGGGTTGCCTAACTATCGCTCGCCATGACCGTGCTGCACAGCGCCACCCGCGATCTCCCCCTCCGGCTCGGACGGCCGGACGGCGCGGGCTGGGTCCCCGCGGACCGGCTCCTCGAGCCCGGCTCGCCGCTGCTCGAGGAGCGGCTGCGCGAGTTCGGCGAGCGCATCGCGGCGCCCCGCCTCGCGGTGGCGGCGTCGATGCTGCTGGAGGCCTACGCGGGCCTGCTGGCCGCTGTCGGGTTCGGCTGCCTGCTCGGCGCCGGCGTGACGCCGCGGCTCGGCGCGGGAGAGGTCTCGCTGCGGTTCGGTCCCGGCGGCGTGCCCGACCTGGTCGCGCTGCACGAGGGCTGGGAGGCCGCCGCCCGGGACGGGGACGTGCTGGACGGGCGGGAACGGCACCGGGCCGCGCTCGGCCGGCTGGCGGAGGGGTTGCTCGACGGGCACCTCGGCGTGCTCGTCGTCCGGCTCGGCGAGCTGCGCGTCCGCAGGGGACCGCGGGCGCTCTGGGGCCTGGTGGCCAACGGCTGCGCCAACGCCCTGGTCGAGGCCGCCCTGGCGGCGCAGCACCCACCCGAGCGGGTCCGCGCCCTGGCCGCCGCCTTCTTCGGCCTGCCCGGGTCGCCGCTGCCTGGCCCGCCGCGCCTGCTCGAGGTGCCCGTGCGCGACGGCTCCAAGCTCATGCGCAAGCGGCTGAGCTGCTGCCTGTTCTGTGCGCTGCCCGGCTGCGACCCCTGCGCCACCTGCCCGATCTTCACCGACGAGCAGGCCACCGAGCGGGCCGCCGCCCGCCTGCGGGCACTGGCCGCCGGCGGCCCCTGAGGCCACTCAACGGTTCAGGCGGGTCTCGCCAGATCTGGCCGATCTGGCCGATCCTGGCTGACGCGAAGTTGACATTCGGGACGGGCACCACCAGAATCCCCTCGATTTAGGGAAACCTAATAACGACGGGACACCTTGAAAGGCAGCGCATGACCTCTGCCGTCTCCGCCCCGCCAGACGGCTCGGCCGGCATCCTGGCCCGGCAGGCCCGACGCGAGTCCAGCGCCAGGACCTACCCGCGCCGCCTGCCGCTGGCGCTCGTGTGCGGCGAGGGCATCTACGTCACCTCGAGCGACGGACGCGTCTACGTCGACTGCCTGGCCGGCGCCGGCTCGCTCGCGCTCGGCCACCGGCACCCGGTCGTGGTCGAGGCCATCCGCTCGGCCCTCGACCAGGGTCTGCCGCTGCAGACCCTCGATCTGGCCACCCCGGTCAAGGACGAGCTGGTCGGCGAGCTGCTCAGCCACCTGCCGCCGCGGCTGGCCGACGGCGCGCGCGTGCAGTTCTGCGGGCCGAGCGGCGCGGACGCGGTCGAAGCCGCCTGGAAGCTCGCCAAGACCGCCACCGGGCGCCGCGGCCTGCTCGCCTTCAGCGGTGGCTACCACGGCATGACGCACGGGGCGCTGGCCGCCACCGGCGCGGTCGCGCCAAAGACACCGCTGGCCGGGCTCGCCGGCGAGGTCCAGTTCCTGCCCTTCCCGTCCCGCTACCGCTGCCCGCTCGGCATCGGTGGTCGCGCCGGTGAGGAGGCCTGCGCCCGCTATGTCGAACGGCTGCTGGACGACCCCTCGAGCGGCGTGGCCCCGCCGGCCGGCATGCTGCTGGAGGTCGTCCAGGGCGAGGGCGGGGTACAGCCGGCGCCCGACGAATGGCTGCGCACCATGCGCCGGCTCAGCGCCCGCCACGGCATCCCCCTGATCGTGGACGAGGTCCAGACCGGCCTCGGCCGCACGGGGCACCTGTTCGCCTTCGAGCGCGCCGGCGTCGTGCCCGACGTGCTGGTGCTGTCCAAGGCCCTCGGCGGCGGCCTGCCGCTTGCCGTGATGGTCTACGCCGGCGAGCTGGACCGCTGGGCGCCGGGCGCGCATGCCGGCACCTTCCGCGGCAACCAGCTCGCCATGGCGGCGGGGCTGGCGGCCCTGCGCCACATCGTGCGGGAGGGCCTGCCCGCCCACGCCACCGCCATGGGCGCCCGGCTCGAGCGGCACCTGCTCGCGGTGCGGCGCGAGCGACCCTGCATCGGCGACGTGCGCGGGCGCGGGCTGATGCTCGGGGCCGAGATCGTGGCGCCGGACGGCGCGCCCGACTGCTGTGGCGCGCGCCCGGCCGACGGTGCCCTCGCCCAGCGCGTCCAGGTCGAGTGCCTCGCCCGCGGCCTGATCGTGGAGCTCGGCGGGCGCCACGACGCGGTGGTCCGCTTCCTGCCGCCGCTGATCGTCACCGCCGAGCAGGTCGACGACATCGCCGAGCGCTTCGCCGCCGCGGTCCGGGCCGCCGAGGGTCGCGAGGGCGGCTGGTGAGACGCGACGGGCTGGACTCGCTGCTGGGAGACGCCACGGCGGCGGGGCGGGCGGCCCGGCGGGCGGCGCTGAGCGCGGCGGCCGACTGCCTGGACGAGGCGGCCGCGGCCCGCGAGGGGCCGTACTCCGGCGCCTCGCCAGAGGAACTGGCCGAGCTGGTGGCGGGGCTGGAGCCGCTGCCGGTGGAGGGCGCCGGCCTGGAGGCGGCGCTGCGCGGGCTCGGGACGCTGGCGCTGCGCCACGCCGTCGACCCCGCCCATCCGGCGGCGGCCGCGCACCTGCATTGCGCGCCGCTGCACGTGGCGCTCGCGGGAGAGCTGCTCGCCGCGGCGACCAACCCCTCACTCGACTCGTGGGACCAGGCGCCGGTCGCCACGCACCTGGAGCGGCGCCTTGTCCAGGCGCTGGCGGCCGAGGCCGGCTACGACCCCGCGACCGCGGACGGCGTGCTGACCAGCGGCGGCACGCAGTCCAACCTGATGGGCCTGCTGCTGGCGCGGGACGCGGCCGGACGCCGGCTCGGCCGCGACCTGGCCGCCGCCGGGCTCGGTCCCGAAGCGGCCCGCTGGCGGATCCTGTGCTCCGAGGCGGCCCACTTCAGCGTGCGACGCGCGGCGTCGCTGCTGGGTCTCGGCCACGAGGCGGTGGTGAGCGTGGCGACCGGCGCGGACGGGCGCCTGCGGCCAGCGGCCCTCGACCACGCCGTCGAACGGCTGCGATCGCTGGACCTGGAGCCGATCGCGCTGGTGGCGACCGCAGGGACCACCGACCTCGGCGCCATCGACCCGCTGCCGGCGCTGGCGGAACGGGCCCGGCGGCAGCGGCTGTGGCTGCACGTGGACGCGGCGGTCGGGGGGGCGCTGCTGTTCAGCGAGCGCCACCGGGCTCGCCTGGAGGGTCTGGCCGAGGCCGACTCGATCACGATCGATTTCCACAAGCTGCTGTGGCAGCCGCTGGCCTGCGGGCTGTTCCTGGTCCGCGACGCCGCGGCGCTGGCGCCCCTGGACGTCGACGTCGCCTACCTCAACGAGGACGGCGACGACGCGGACTGGCGGATGCCACACCTGGTCGGCAAGTCGCTGGCGACCAGCCGGCGCTTCGACGCCCTGAAGGTGCTGCTGACGTTCCAGGCGCTCGGCCGGCGCACGCTGGGCGCGCTGCTCGACCGCACGCTCGAGCTGGCCGCCATCGCGGGAGCGCTGGTCGCGGCCGAGCCTGCCCTCGCGCTGGCGCGGGCGCCGGCGCTGAGCACGGTGGTCTTCCGCTACCTGCCGGTGCCGGACGACCCCGACCGCTCCGACCGGCTCAACGCGGCCATCCGCACCCGCCTGCTCGCCGAGGGCGCCGCCGTGGTGGGGCGGACCCGCCTGGACGGTCGGGTGCACCTGAAGCTCACCCTGCTCAATCCCCTCGCCGGCCGCGACGACCTCGCCGAGCTGATCTCCCTGATCGTCCGCGCCGGCGCCGACCTCGACAAGGATGACCAATGACAACCACGGCCACCATGCCGGACGCGGTGACTACGGCGGGCGGCGCACAGGCCAGAGCCGACGCCGCCACCGTCACCACGCTGCTCAACTGCTACCTGCGCGAGACCGGCGCCGAGGTCGGCGACGACGGGCGGCTGCGCCTGGAGCTGCTGGGGCTGGAGCTGCTCGCCCCGCTCGCCTACCGCTCCCCCACCGGGCAGCACCGCTGGCGGCTGCCGGTGCGGCTGGCGGGGGCGCCGGTCCCCCTCGACCACGTGACCCTGGCGACGCTGCTCTGCAAGGAGCTTTCCCTGGCGCAGCCCTCGCCGTCGCCGGACGGTGGCGACCTGACCGCGCTCGGCGACCTGGTCGCGGCGGTGGCGGAGAGCGCAGCCAATATCGCCCGGTTCCTCGTCGCGGGGACACCCGCGGTGGCGGAGCCGGCGACGCCGTTCATCGCCGCCGAGCAGTCGCTGGCCTTCGGGCACCCGCTGCATCCCACCGCCAAGAGCCGACCGCAGATGCGCCGGGACGACGTGGCCCGCTACTCGCCTGAGCTGGGGGCGGCCTTCCCGCTGCACTGGTTCCGCGCCGACCGCTCCATCGTGGCCGAGGATGGCGCCCTCCCCGCGGCGGGCGCCGCGACCGCCGCGACCGCCGCGCTCGCCGCGCTGCTCGCCGCCGACCCCGGGGTCGACGCGGCGGTGGCGCGTGCGGCCGGGCGCGACGGCGGCGGCTCGGCCTTCGTGCCCGTCCACCCGTGGCAGGCGCGGCGGCTGCTGGAGCGCCCAGAGGTGCGGGCGCTGGAGTCTGCGGGCCTGCTCGCCGACCTGGGGCCGCAGGGAGCGCCCTGGCGGCCGACCTCCTCGGTGCGCACGGTCTACCGGGCGGACGCGCCCTTCATGCTCAAGCTGTCGCTGTGGGTGCGGATCACCAACTCGATGCGCGCCAACCTCGCCAAGGAGCTGGCCCGCGGCGTGGAGGTCGACCGCCTGCTGCGGGCGGGCCTCGGCGCCGAGCTGGCCGCGCGCTTCCCGCGGTTCGCGATCGTGCGGGACCCGGCATGGGTCACGGTCCGCGGCGGCGGCGCCACCGAGTCGGGCTTCGAGGTGGTCCTGCGCGAGAACCCCTGGCCGGCGGGCGACGCCGCCGACGCCACGGTGGTCGCGGCGCTGTGCGCCGAGCCCCGCGCGGGCGGCCCGTCGCGGCTGGCGGGCATCGTCCTGGAGCTGGCGCGCAGAGGTCGTCATCCGCGGGAGGAGATCGCCCGCCAGTGGCTCCGCCGCTATTTCCAGGTCGTCGCCGGACCGCTGCTGTGGCTGTACGCCGAGCGCGGCGTGGCGCTCGAGGCCCACCAGCAGAACGTCGTCCTGGAGCTGCGGGACGGCTGGCCCGACGGCTGCCGCTACCGCGACAACCAGGGCTATTACTTCAAGGCGTCCGCTGCCCATGCGCTGCGGCGACTGCTGCCCGACCTGAACGCCGCCAGCGACACCGTCTGCGACGACGGCGTCGCCGACGAGCGCTTCAGCTATTACCTCGGTATCAACAACCTGCTGGGCGTGGTCGGAGCGCTCGGCGCCGCGGGTCTCGCCGACGAGCGCGACCTGCTCGCCGACCTGGCCGCCGAGCTGCGCTCCGCGCCGGGCTCGCCACTGGTCCGCACGCTGCTCGGCGCCAGCCGCCTGCGCTGCAAGGCCAACCTCCGCACCCGCCTGGCCGGCATGGACGAGCTGGTCGGGCCGCTCGCCACCCAGTCGGTCTACGTGGAGATCGACAACCCGCTGCTGGCCACGGGTCGGTCGGCGTGAGCGCGCCCGAGGTCCATCTGGAGCTGCCGGCGCCGTGGCGCCACGGCGCCCTGCGGCCGCTCGACCCCGCGGCCGACCTCGACCTGGTCCACGGCTGGATGCGCCAGCCGCACGTCGCGGCCTTCTGGGAGCTGGACGTGCCCCGCGCCGAGCTGGCCGGTTACCTCGAGCGCGCCGCCGGCGACGACCATCGGGAGACGCTGATCGGCTCCGTCGACGACCGCCCGGTCTCCTACTGGGAGCTGTACTGGGCGGCGCGGGACCGGCTCGCCGCCTTCTACCCCACCGACCCACTGGACCAGGGAGTGCACCTGCTCATCGGCCCGCCGGAGCTGGTCGGCCGCGGGCTCGGGCGGGCGCTGCTCGGCGCGGTGGTCGGCTGGCAGCTCGAGCGCGAGCCGGCCACCCGGCGCGTGGTCGCCGAGCCGGACGTGCGCAACGCGGCCTCGCTGCGGATGTTCGAACGCTGCGGTTTCCGCCGCGTGGCCGAGCTGGACCTGCCGGAGAAGCGCGCCGCGCTGATGGTCCGCGAGCGATGAAGCTCTACGACCTCATCGGCGTCGGCATCGGGCCCTTCAACCTGGCGCTGGCCGCGCTGCTGGAGCCGGTCGCCGAGGTGGACGCGGTCTTCCTGGAGCAGCGGGGGGACTTCTCCTGGCACCCGGGGCTGCTGCTGGAGGGCTCCACCACGCAGGTGCCGTTCCTGGCCGACCTGGTGACCCTGGCCGACCCCACCTCGCCCCACAGCTTCCTCGCCTACCTCAAGGCCCACGACCGCCTGTACCGGTTCTATTTCCGGGAGGAGTTCCACGTCCCCCGGCGCGAGTACGACCACTACTGCCGCTGGGTGGCCAGGCGGCTTGCCGCCTGCCGCTTCGGCCGGCGGGTGGGGCGGGTGCGCTGGCTGGACGGGCCGGCGCTGTTCGAGGCCGACGTGGTCGACGCGACCGATCGCGCCGAGCGGGTGCGGGGCCGCAACCTCGTGCTCGGCGTGGGCAGCCCCCCGCACGTGCCGGCAGCTGTCGCGCCGGAGCTGGGCAGGGACGTGCTGCACGCGGCGAGCTTCCTCGACCACCGCGAGCACCTGCGCCGTGGCAGCGCGATCGCGGTGATCGGCGCTGGCCAGAGCGGCGCCGAGATCTTCCTGGAGCTGCTGCGCGAGCAGCCGCTGAGCGGCTACCGCCTCGACTGGCTCACCCGCTCGGCCGGCTTCTTCCCGATGGAGTACTCAAAGCTCGCCCTCGAGCACTTCACCCCCGACTACACGCGCTATTTCCACGCGCTGCCGATGAGCACCCGCGACCGCCTGCTGCCCACCCAGGACCTGCTCTACAAGGGCATCGACGCCGCCACCGTCGCCGCCATCTACGACCTGCTCTACGAGCGGACCATCGGCGGCGCCTCGCCGCCGGTGCGGCTGCTCCCCCACACCGCGCTGCGCGGCATCGAGCGCCGCGGCGGCCGCTTGCGGCTGCGCTGCCACCAGTGGGAGCAGGACGCCCACCTGGACGTGGAGGCCGACCGGGTGGTGCTGGCCACGGGCTACCGTGGCGACCCGCCCGCCTGCATCGAGGAGCTGCGCCCCCGCATCCTCTGGGACGAGGCGGGGCGCTACCGCGTGGGACCCGATTACCGGGTGCGGACCGACCCGGCGGTCACCGGGGCGCTGTTCGTGCAGAACGCGGAGCTGCACACCCACGGGGTCGGCGCGCCCGACCTCGGGCTCGGCGCCCACCGCGCCGCCACCATCGTCAACGCCCTTGCCGGCCGGGAGGTCTACCGCCTGCCGGCCCGCGGCGCCTTCACCGACTTCGCCGCCTTCACCGACGCCAACCACCCGGGGGTGAACCGTTGCCAAGCACCGACGCCATCGACAGCGCGACCGTCGCCGAGCAGGTCCTGACCGCCGAGCGCTGGCGCCATGCCGGCCGGCGCCTGGTCGCCAAGCTGCTGTCTGAGCTCGCCTACGAGGAACTGCTCGAGGCACGGCCGGAGCCGGACGGCGACGGCCTGCACCGCGTGGACCTGCCCGGCGGGGTCGCCTATACCTTCGCCGCCCAGCGCCGGCTCCTCGACCGCCTGCGCGTCGAGCCCGGGTCGGTCCACCGGCTCGGGCCAGGTGCCGAGGCGGCGCCGGCGGACGACCCGGTGCGGCTGCTGCTGGACGCCAGGGACGCCATCGGCATCGCGCCCGCCACCGCGGCGCACCTGGTCCGCGAGCTGTCGAGCACGCTGGTGGCCGACGCGCACGCACTCGCCCGCCGGCGCCACAGCGCCGCGGAGCTGGTCGACCTCGACTACGCCGAGGTGGAGGGCGAGCTGGACGGCCATCCCTGGATCGCGGCCAACAAGGGGCGGATCGGCTTCGACTACGGCGATTACCTGCGCTACGCGCCGGAGCGCGCCGAGCGGCTGCGGCCGCTGTGGCTCGCCGCGCGCACGCCGTGGGCCTCCTACCAGGCGGTGGACGGGCTCGACCACGAGCGGCTGCTCGCCGCCGAGCTGGACGCGCCGGTGCGCGAGGCGTTCGCCGCCAGGCTGCGCCGGCGCGCCGCCGACACCGGTGGGCGGGACGCGCGCGGGCGGGACGCGGACGGCAGCAACCCGGGCGCCTACGTCTGGCTGCCCGTGCACCCGTGGCAGTGGGCCAACGTCGTCCTGCCGCTGTTCGCCGCGGAGCTCGCCGGCGGCGAGCTGGTCATGCTCGGCGAGGCCGGCGACGACTACCTGCCGCAGCAGTCGATCCGCACGCTGAGCAACCTGACGGCGCCGCGCCGCCACCACCTGAAGCTGCCGCTGTCGGTGCTGAACACGCTGGTGTGGCGGGGCCTGCCGACCGACCGCGCCACGCTGGCGCCGCGGGTCACCGCCTTCCTGACGCGAATCCGCGACGACGACCCGTTCCTCGCCGAGGAATGCCGGCTGCTGCTGCTCGGTGAGGTCGCCAGCGTCGCCATCCCGCACCGCGCCTACGAGGACCTGCCCGGCGCGCCCTACCAGTTCCGCGAGCTGCTCGGCTGCATCTGGCGGCAGCCGCTGGCGCGCTTCCTGGAGCCGGGCGAGCGCGCCCTCGCGCTGGCCGCGCTGCTGCACGTGGACCCGCACGGCAGGCCGGTGGTGGCCGCCATGGTCGAGCGCTCCGGGCTGGCGCCGGAGGCGTGGCTGGAGCGCTTCCTCGGCGCGGTGCTCCCGCCGCTGCTGCACTACCTCTACCGCTATGGCACGGCGTTCTCGCCCCATGGCGAGAACGCCATCCTCGTGCACCGCGACGGCGTGCCCGCGCGCCTGGCCATGAAGGACTTCGTCGACGACGTGAACCTCTCCGACCAGCCCCTGCCGGAGCTCGAGGACGTCCCCGCCGATGTGGCCGGTGTGCTGCTGCGCGAGCCGCCCGCCTGGCTGTGCCAGTTCCTGCAGGCCGGCCTGTTCGTCGGGCACCTCCGCTACCTCGCCGACCTGATGGAGGCCGCCCTCGGCCTCGCCGAGCGGCGCTTCTGGCGGCTCGTGCGCGCCGAGGTGCTCGCCTATCAGGCCCGCTTCCCGGAGCAGGCCGCGCGCTACGCGCTGTTCGACCTGCTGGCGCCGCAGTTCACCCGGATCTGCCTGAACCGCAACCGCCTGCTGCTGGACGGCTACGCCGACCGGCCGGAGCGCCCGCACGCCGCCACCCACGGCTCGGTCCGCAATCCCCTCGCCGAGGTCGGCCCCGAGGTCACCGGGGCCGCGGGGGCCGCCGGGCCGGGTTTCGCCCCTGTGGCGTAGGGCTCGCACCGCCGGGCGAGACTGGACACCGAGCGTGGCGATCCAGCACCATAGGGGGGTCATGAGCTCTGTTGGCGCGCGATTTACCGGGGACCGGATGCCGGTCCTCGTCGCACGCGCCGCCACGTAGAGCCTCACGCGCAGCTCGACGAGAGCCGCTCCGGGTCGCCGCCCAGGGCGGCTCATTCGTTTTCCGGCCCGGTTCCGGCGCCCGCGCAGACCCAGACAGCGACCAGCAAGGCAGGAGGAGGACGAGACGATGGTGAGGCCGACGCAGGCGACCGCTCGGGACGAGCCGGCAGCGGTCCTGGCCGGCGGCGTGGCGATCGGGTCCGACACGTTCACGCTGATCGCGCGCGTGCATGCGGCCGGCGCCGTGGAGGACGTCGAGGATGCGGCCGCCCTCGCGGTCCAGGGCCGCGCCGCCCTGCTCGACATCGGCCGCGCCTGGCAGACGCTCGGCCTGGAGGCGGTCGTCGCCTGCCAGCGCGCCAGCGGCCTGCCCGCCGTGTGCGCGGTGGCCGAGCCCGGCGAGGTCGCCGCGGCGGCGGAGGTCGCCGGGATGCTGCGGGTGCCGGCCGGCGCGCTGGCGGGGAACCTGCTGGCGCGGGCGCTCGGCCGGGCCGGCTGCCCGGTCCTGCTGGACAGTGACCCGGCCGGCGTGCAGGCGTGGCTTCGTGCCGCGGAGCGCATCGAGCGGGAGGGCGGCGGGCCTGTCGTGCTGTGCGCTCCGGGCGGCGGCCCGGCCCAGGCGGCCGCGCACGGGCTGGACCTCGCGGCGGTGCCGTCGCTGCGGGCCGCCAGCGGTCTGCGGCTGGTGGTGGACGCCACCGGCGCGGAGCGGGGCCACAAGAACGCCGCCGCGCTGGCGCGGGCCGCGGCGGCGGTCTGCGCTGACGGCGTGGTCGTCGCCGTAGACTCGCGCCGCGCCGGCGCGGCGGCCGAGCCGGCGGGCATGGCCGCCGACGAGCTGGACGGGCTGACCAGCGAGCTCGAGGCGGTGACCGCGGCGGTCGGGCGCCGCATGGCCGGGCGCCGCATCCGCTACGTCGGCGGCGGGCGCGGCGACTTCGGCTCGCCGGCGCGGCGATGGCATCGCCCATGAGCCGCGTCGATGAGCTGCGCGCCGGCGTCGACCAGGTGGACCTGGAGATCCAGCGGCTGGTCAGGCGGCGCCGCGAGCTGTCGCTGCGGATCCAGTCGCTGCGGCTGCGCGACGGCGGCGGCCGCTACGACCTGACCCGCGAGGAGCTGGTGGTGGCCGCCTACGCGTCGGCGCTGGGGCCGCGGGGCGCCGACCTGGCGGAGGCCGTGCTGCAGGTCTGCCGCGGCCCGGTCACCAGCCCCGGGGCGACCTCCGGCTGACCGGCGGCGGGCCGGGTCGCCGGTCCCGTCGGGCACCTTGCTGCTATCCTCACAGATTGACCGTGCAAAGCGCGGGGGAGCCCCGGGCTCGCCGCCCGGGGCTGAGAGGCCCTCGAGGCGACCCCTGAACCTGATCGGGTTAGGACCCGCGAAGGGAGGCGCTACCCAGGTGAGCACTGCGTCCGGCCACGTCTGGCCCCCCCGGCCGAGCTGACCCTCGCGCCGCGATGAGCGGGCGGGACGGCCGCTTCGCGCCCGCGCGCGCCGACGACGGCTCGATCCGGACCGAGATCGAGATCGAGCTCCAGGGCGTGCGGCGGGACTTCGCCGGCGTGCCCGCCCTGGACGGCGTGGACCTGACCGTCCCGCGCCACGGCCGCGTCGCCGTGGTCGGGCCCAGCGGCGGCGGCAAGTCCACCCTGCTGGCGCTGATCGCCGGGCTGCTGGAGCCGAGTGCCGGCGGCATCCGCGTCGGCGGCGAGCGCGCCCCCCGCGGCCGGCTCGCGCGCTGCGCCCTCATGCCGCAGAAGGACCTGCTGCTGCCGTGGCGCAGCGCGCTCGACAACGCCTGCCTGGCGCTCGAGAACCAGGGCCTGCGCCGGGCAGCGGCGCGCGCCCGGGCGCGGCCGCTGTTCGAGCGCCTCGGCCTGGCCGAGTTCGAGCGAGCGCGTCCGGACCAGCTCTCCGGCGGCATGCGCCAGCGCGTCGCCTTCCTGCGGACGCTGCTGGCGGGCAAGCAGGTGCTGCTGCTGGACGAGCCGTTCGGCGCCCTGGACGCCATCACCCGCGCGCGGATGCAGCAATGGCTGGCCGGCGCGCTGGCGCTGCAGCCGCGCACGGTGGTACTGGTCACCCACGACGTCGAGGAGGCGCTGCTGCTGACCGACCTGGTGGCGGTGCTGTCGGCTCGTCCGGGCCGGCTGGTGCACCTGCTGGAGCCCCGCTTGCTGCGTGCGGGGACGCGCGGCGAGATCGTGGCCGACCCCCAGTTCGTCGAGGCCAGGCGGGAGATCCTGGAGGCGCTGGAATGAGGTCGGGCCGACGCGGCGGTGACGGCGGAGGCGGCGTCTCGCGGCGCTACGGACCGGCGCTGGTGCTGGTGCTCGCCGGCCTGGCGGCCTGGGAGCTGGCGGTCCGCGCCCTTCACGTGCCGGAGTACCTGCTGCCGGCGCCGTCAGCGGTGGCCGCCGACCTGCGCGAGGACGGGCGCCTTCTGCTGGACAGCTCCTGGGTGACGCTGCGCGAGATGGCCCTCGGCTTCGCCATCGCTGTCGCCGCCGGCCTGGCGCTGGCGCTGCTGCTGCACCTGTCGGGGACGCTGCGGCAAGCGCTCTACCCGATCCTGATCGGCTCGCAGACCGTGCCGGTCGTGGTGCTCGCGCCGATCCTGGTGATCCTGCTCGGCTTCGACCTCGCTCCCAAGCTCGTGATCGTGGCGCTGATCTGCTTTTTTCCCATCGTCGTCAACGGCGTCGACGGTCTGCGCTCTGTGGACGCCGACCTGGTGCGGATGATGCGCACGCTGGACGCGTCGCGCTGGGCGCTCCTCAAGCGGGTCGAGCTGCCCTCGGCGCTGCCCCCGCTGTTCTCGGGCATGCGCGTCGCGGCCACCTACGCGGCCATCGGCGCGGTGTTCGGGGAGTGGTCGGGGTCGAGCGCCGGGCTCGGCTACGTGATGCTCCAGGCCACCCCCAACCTCGACACGCCGCGGATCTTCGCGGCGGTCGTGATCCTCACGCTGCTCTCGCTCGCGCTGTTCCTGCTGGTCTCGCTGCTGGAGCGCGTGCTGGTCCCGTGGGCGAGGACGCCCGCCCGCGAGCCGTGACAGGGAACAGGAGGCACAGATGACGAGGACGCTTCGCCGTGCCGGAGCCCATGCCCGCGCCGTCGCCGCGATAACCGCCGCGCTCGCCGTGCTCGCAGCCGGCTGCGCCGCCGGCGAGGGTGCCGGCGGGGGCAGCCCGGGCAGACCGGCGGCGATGGAGCTGTCGCTGGACTGGACGGCCAACCCCGACCACGTCGCCCTCTACTACGCCCAGGAGAAGGGCCTGTTCCGGCAGGCCGGCCTGACCGTGCGGATGCGCGCCCCCTCCGACCCGAGCGCGCCGATCAAGCTCGTCGGCCTGCGCAAGGTCGACCTGGCCATCTCCTATGAGCCGGACGTGTTCTTCGCCGCCGAGAAGGGCCTGCCGGTGGTGGCGGTGGCCGCGGTGGTGCCGGTGCCGCTCAATTCGCTCATCGCCCTGCCCGAGGCGGGGATCAGCGCGCCGGCGAGCCTCAAGGGCCGCAAGGTCGGCATCACTGGGATCCCCGGCGACGGCGCCATCCTGCGGACATTGGAGCGCAGCGGCGGCCTGAGGCCTGGCGAGATCAAGCCGGTGAGCGTCGGCTACAACCTGGTCACCTCGCTGCTGTCGGGCAAGGTCGACGCGATCCTCGGCGGCTACCGCAACGTCGAGGGCATCCAGATCGCGCAGCAGACCGGCAGGCAGCCGGTGATCCTGCCGGTCGACCGGCTGGGCGTGCCGCGCTACGACGAGCTGGTGCTGGTCGCCAACGCGGCCAGGCTGCGCGCTGACGCCGCCTACGCCGACTCGGTGCGGCGCTTCGTGGCCGCAATGAGCAAGGGCGCGAGCGCGGCCAGGGCCGACCGGAGCGGTGCGATCGCGGTGATGGCCAAGTCGACGACCTATCCGGCGAGGTTCCTGCGGGCGAGCGTGCCGGCAACCCTCGACCTGCTGGCGCCGCCGGACGGTCGGCAGGTGGGCTGCCTGGACATGGCCGCCTGGCGGGCCTACGGCGCCTGGATGCACCGCACCGGCCTGCTGCGGCGGCCGGTCGACGCCGGCACGGCGGCGACCACCAGCTATCTCCCCCACGCCTGCTAGCGCGTCGGCGGCCCGTGCCGAGGCGTCGGCGGCCCTGCCGCGATCAGACGGCGCGGCGGGCGCGCGAGGCGTCGGGGTCGGAGGCGGCCCGGTGCAGCCGGTCGGCCGACTCGAGCAGGGCGGCGGAGACCATCTCCAGGTCGGGGATGGTGGCCGCGTCCGCGGTGAGGCCGATGGTCAGGCGGTCGCCCCAGGTCAGGGCCGCCGCGGTCACGCAGACGTCCTCGGCCAGCGGCATCAGCGGGTAGGCGACCACCACCCGGGCGCCGGCCAGGTCGACGGCCGAGGCCATGCCCCGCAGGGTGGTGACGATCAGGTTGAACCAGGGGCCGCGGTAGGCGAAGCGAGCGGCGCGCGCGTGCAGCGGGGCCGGCGCCCAGGCGCCCACCGCCTGCATCAGGAAGGTCGCGCCCAGCGCCTGGTGTGAGCGCTTGGCCCGCTTGGTCAGGGCGCGCACGGTGGCAAGCCGCTCGGTGGGGCGCATGGCCGCGACCGGGACGTCGACGGAGAGCGCGGAGGTCCAGGTCCCGGGGGCGGCGGCCTCGCCAGGCGGCCGCACCGCCACCGGGATCATCACGCGCAGGGTGCTGAGCCGCTCGCCGCGCAGCTCGAGCAGCCCGTGCAGGCCTTCCGCGATCAGCGTCAGCACGATGTCGTTGATGGTGCCGCCGAGCCTGCCCCGGATCTTCTTGACCTGGTCGAGCGGCACGTCGGTGAGGACGATCCGGCGCCGCTCCCGCACCGGCAGGTTCAGCGCGCACCGCGGCGCGCCGCCCGCCCGGGCGAGCTGCCAGATGCCGATGACGATCTCGCCCGCCCGACGGAAGGACCGGGCAGGGTGCCTGCAGGTGCGCACCAGCGCCCAGCCGAAGGCGCGCCACGGCGCCGCGATGTGGCTGCCGAGCGTGCGCCAGAACAGCCGCGCCCGGCTCGGCGGCGGCTCCGGCCGCCACGCCGGCCGCTCGCCGGCAGCCGCGGGCTCGGCGGGGTCCGCCTGCCCGCCCGAGGCCCGCAGCAGCCGCAGCACCCCGCTGCGCCTGCCGTTGGCCAGGCCGAACAGGTGCTGCGCGATGTTCAGGGCGCCGAGCCCGTCGGCGATGGCGTGGTGGAGCTTGAGCACGACCGCCTGGGAACCGTCGTCGAGGCCGTCGACGAGGTACAGCTCCCACAGCGGGTGGGAGCGGTCCAGCGGCTCGGCCATCAGCGCCTCGACCTGCGCGCACAGCTCCCGCCACCCGCCCGGCGCCGGCAGAAGCAGGCGGCGCACGTGCCAGTCGAGGTCGAAGCCGTCGTCGTCGACCCAGGCGGCACGCGCCAGGCCCAGGGGCGGCACGGCCAGTCGCTGGCGCAGCCGCGGCAGGCGGTGCAGGCGCCCGGCCAGCAGCCCGGTCAGGTCATCGGGCCGCAGCGGCCCGCCCGGCCGCCGCGACGGGTCCAGGATGGCCAGGCCGCCGACGTGCTGCTGGACGTGCGGCGTCTCGGTGTAGAGAAAGAAGGCGTCCTGTGGACGGAGCAACTCCACGTCGTCCTCTCCCATTCGAGTGCTGGGGCCGCCATCATGACAGGTCGTGCATAAAGGGACCTGCGCGCCTGCCCGCGCTCGGGCTGCTTGCCGCGTGGGTGTCTACATGCGCTCGGGGACCTTGATCCCGAGCAGGCCCAGGCCGAGGGTCAGGCTCCGCGCGGTGAGCGCGCACAGGGCCAGGCGCGAGCGCCGCGTGGGCTCGTCGGCCTGCAGCACCGGGCAGGCCTCGTAGAAGTCGGTGAAGGCCGTGGCCAGCTCGTACAGGTAGGTGCACAGCCGGTGCGGCTCGAGAGCGGCGGCGAGCGCGGAGACCGCCTCGCCGAGGCCCAGGACCTTCAGCGCCAGCGCCCGCTCGGCCGGCTCGCCGAGGCTGATGGGCGCGTCCGTGAGCCCCTCCGGCTCCAAACCGGCACGGCGGAAGATCGAGCGGATACGCGTGACCGCGTACTGCAGGTAGGGGCCGGTGTTGCCGTCGAAGGCGAGCATCCGGTCCCAATCGAAGACGTAGTCCCGCTCGCGCTGGAAGGACAGGTCGAAGTATTTCAGCGCGCCGATGGCGACCACGTGCGCCACCGCCGCGCGCGTGGCCGGGTCCAGCTCGCTGCGCTCCCCGACCACCTTGGCCGCGCGCTGCTCCGCCTCGTCGAGCAGGTCGATCAGCTTGATCGGGTCGCCGCTGCGGGTGCGCAGCATCTTGCCGTCGGCGCCGAGCACCGAGCCGAAGGCGGCGTGCTCGGCACGGTGCTCCGGCGTGAGCCAGCCCGCCTGGCGCGAGGCCGCGAACACCATGGCGAAGTGCAGCGCCTGGGGCCTGCCGACCACGTAGACCAGGTGGGTGGCGCCCAGCTCGCGCACGCGGAAGCGGACCGCGGCGAGGTCGGTGGTGATGTAGTTGTAGCCGCCATCGCTCTTTCGCACGATGAGCGGCAGCGGCGCGCCGTCGCGGCCGGTGAAGCCGGGCGGGAACACGCACAGCGCGCCCTGGCTCTCTACGAGGAGGCCCTTGGCGTCGAGCTCGGCGACGACGTCGGGCAGCACGGCGTTGAAGCGGCTCTCCGCGTCGATGTCGCCGTCCTCGAGCAGCACGTCCAGCCGCCGGTAGATGGCGCGGAAATGACGCAGGGACTCCTCGACCAGCAGCCGCCACAGCGCCAGCGTGGCCTCGTCGCCGGCCTGCAGCGCGACCACGCGGCGGCGGGCGCGCTCGGCGAACTCCGGGTCGCCGTCGTACTTCTCGCGCGCCTGCTGGTAGAAGGCGTTCATGTCGCCGATGGTGAGATCGGCCTCAGGAGAGCCCACGCCGATGTCGACCATATGCTCGATGAGCATGCCAAAGGGCGTGCCCCAGTCGCCGAGGTGGTTCTGGCGCACGACGTTGTGGCCGAGGAAGCCGAGCACCCGCGCCAGCGCGTCGCCGATGATGGTGGAGCGCAGGTGGCCGACGTGCATCTCCTTGGCCGCGTTGGGGGCGGAGTAGTCGATCACGACGGTCTCGCGCTCGGCGGGCGGGACACCCAGGCGCTCGTCGCCGAGCAGGCGCTCGGCCCGCTCGGCGATCCACTCCGCGCGCAGGGTGAGGTTGACGAAGCCGGGGCCGCTCACCTGGACGGACTCGCACAGATCGGCCACGTCCAGGTGCTCGACGATGGCGCCGGCGACCTCGCGCGGCGGCCGCCCGAGCGCCTTGGCCAGGCTCATGGCGACGTTGGCCTGGTAGTCGCCGAAGGCGGACGGGCGGATCAGCGGGTCGGTGCCGGCCAGCTCGTCGCCGAACGCGGCGGCCAGCGCCGCGCGCAGGCGGCCGGCAAGCTCGGTTTTGGGATCGGCAGGCATGCGGGCATCTTGCCACAGGCCGCGGTACTCCCGGGCAATGCGGGGTATGCACTAGGAGAGTGGTGGCACGCCGGGAACGCCGGGGGTCCCGGGCGGGGGCGAGGCTGATGGCGGCGAGCGTCAAGGACGTCGTCGGGCGGGCGCGGAGCCTGCTGGAACGGGTCGATCGGTACCAGCAGCGGCACCCGGTGCTGGCCGTGCCGGTCGCGGTGGTGCGCAAGTTCGGCGACGACCAGGCCGGCAACCTCGCGGCGCTGCTCGCCTACTACGGGTTCTTCTCGCTGTTCCCGCTGCTGCTGGTGCTGGTCACGGTGCTCGACTTCGCGCTGGCCGGCAACCCCGACCTGCAGGCGAGGCTGCTCGGTTCGGCGCTGGCGCAGTTCCCGGTGATCGGCAACCAGCTGGGCGAGAACATCGGCTCCGTGCAGGGCAGCGGGCTGGCGCTGGTGGTGGGGGTGCTCGGCACGGTGTGGGCGGGCCTTGGCATCACCCAGCAGGCGCAGAACGCCATGAACGCGGTCTGGGGCGTGCCTCGCAAGCGCTGGCCGGGCCTCGGGCCGCGGCTGGCCCGCGGACTGGGCGGCCTGACCGTGCTCGGCGGCGGGATCCTGGCGAGCACCGCCGTGTCCGGGCTCGGCACCGCGACCGGGCTGCCGGTGATCAGCCGGGTGCTGCCGTTCCTGGGCTCGCTGCTGATCAACATGGCGCTGTTCGAGTTCGCGTTCCTGGTCCTGACCGCGCTGCCGCAGCCATGGCGGCGGCTGCTGCCCGGCACGGTGCTGGCGGCGGCCGGCTGGAGCGTGCTCCAGGTCGCCGGCAGCTACCTCGTCACGCGCCAGCTCAGCAACGCCAGCGACGTGTACGGCACGCTGGCGTTCGTGATCGTGCTGCTGTCGTGGCTGTACCTGGGCGCGCAGCTGTTCCTGTACGCCGCCGAGCTCAACGTGGTGCTGGCCAAGCGGCTGTGGCCGCGCAGCGTGATCCCGCCGCCGCTGACGGAGGGCGACAAGCGGGTGCTGACCGAGCTGGCCAAGGCCGAGGAGCGCCGCCCGGAGGAGCAGGTCGACGTGGGCTTCGCCGCTCAGGAGCAGCCTCCCCGGCCCCCTGACGGCGAGCGGAGCCCTCGCTGACCCGCCCGCCGCCGATCTACAGGGTCCCGCGCCGTACCTGGCCGGGCTCGCGCGGGATGCCGAGGGTGGCGCGGACCACCTCGTCGAAGGCCGGAGGCTCGCCGTCGCCGGCGTGCTTGAAGCGCTCCAGGCGGCGGTAGACCTCGGCGGCGGCGAGGTGGAAGCCGTCGGGCAGGCCCGCGTCGCGGAAGGCGGCGGCCAGCTGCTCCATCTCGCCGATCCAGCGCCAGGCCTTGCGGGCCGAGCCGGTCGGGCCCCGCTCGGAGCGCTCGGCCAGGCCCGGCGAGGACCGCTCCCACTGGTCGAGCAGCGCCGCCTCGACGCCCTCGGCCCGCGCCAGGGCGCGGATGCCCAGCAGCATCGCCGAGGTGCCCTTGGTGTAGGTGGCGAAGCACGCTTTGACCGCCGAGGCGGACCCCGGACGCTCGTCGACCACCACGGCCTCGAGCGCCGAGCCGGCGAACAGGCGGGCCGCCCGCTTGGCGTCGCGCCCGGAGAGGTACAGCCGCGTGCCGGCGCCGGTCCCCACGGGCGGGCCGATGATGCCGCCGTCCACGAAGCTGGCGCCGACGCGCTCGACCTGCTCGCCGATGCGGCGCGCGGCGGCCGGGGCGATGGCGTTCATGTCGACGAACACCCCGGTGAAGCCCCGGGCCGCGACCGCGGCGGCCACGGCCTCGGCGGCGTGCGGCGGGCACACCGAGAACATCGCCTCTGCCCCGTCCACCAGGTCGTCCAGGGTCCCGACGTCGGCGAGGCCGGCCGCCTCCGCCCGCCTGCGGGTCGCCTCGCCGCGGTCCTCGGAGGCCCAGGCCACCACCGCGCCGACCGCGGCCGCCGCCACGCCCACCGACGCCCCCATCTCACCAGGGTGGAGCAGCCCGATCCGCACCGGCTCGCCGCCACCGCCCGCCACGCCACCGCCTGCCGACATTCGGTCCCCTCCCACATGACCATGGACAACCGGCCTCAAGGGTACGGCGATGGCATTCGCCTGAGACCAGCAGGATGCGAGCGGTCCCGGGCGACTCGTGCGGAACAAGCACTTGCTTGAGGCTTCAGTCCATCTTTACAAGTAACTGTCCTATGCTATGCTTGCGCCTCGCAAGAAGATTAGGGCGTTTAACCGAAACGGAACCCGAGCCGGCGTGCCTCGGTGTCGCGTTCGCGCGCCGGTCGGCCCGACGGTCGTCTTCAGGGGGGTCGACGGCTGGACGGACGAAGTTTCCTCGCGTCGCTGGAGCGCGGTCGCCGTGACGAGCGGGGCCTCCCGCTGGTCGAGCGGGCCCGCGCCGCGCTCCAGCGGGACGGCGCCGAGCCGTGGAGCATCCGGGTGGACGGCATGTGGTGCTACGCCCTGCCGCCCGCCCACCGCCTGCGCGGGCAGGGCTGGAAGCTCCATCTGGCGGCCACCCGGTCATCGGCGGCGGCGGTGCTCGAGCGGGCGCTCGAGCCGCTCGCCCGCCACGGCTGCGCCTTCAAGTTCGCCAGCACCCTCGAGCAGGTCAGCCTGCTGAACTCGCGGCACTACCCGCGCGGCAGCGCCGGCAAGTTCCTCACCGCCTACCCCGACGACGACGAGCACCTGCTGCGCGTGGCCGAGGAGCTGGACCAGGCCACCGCGGGGCTCGCCGGGCCGGCGATCCTCTCCGACCGCCCGTTGCGGCCGGGCAGCCTGGTGCACTACCGCTATGGCGCCTTCGCCGGCCAGCTCGAGCTGTCCAACGACGGCGACTACCGGACCATGCTGGCCACGCCCGACGGGACCCTGGTCGAGGACCGCCGTGACGCCTGGTTCAGTGCACCCTCGTGGGCGCCCTCGCCGCTGCCGGCCGCCGCCGCTGCCGGCGCCGGCGACCGGCCGGGAGCGGAGCGCCGCAAGGCCGGCGGAGAGGCGCGGGCGGTGCTGCTCGGTGACCGCTTCGTGGTGCGCGAGGCGATCCGACACGCCAACAAGGGCGGGGTGTTCCGCGCCGTCGACCATGGCAGCGGCGCCGAGGTGGTGGTCAAGCATGCCAGGCCGCACGTGGAGGCAGACGAGGCCGGCCGCGACACCCGCGACACCCTGCGGCACGAGGCCGAGATGCTCGACCGCCTGGCGCCGCTGGGCGTGGCCCCGCGCAAGCTCGACCTGTTCGAGCAGGACGGGCACCTGTTCCTGGCGGAGGAGCTGCTCCCGGGCGTGCCGCTGCGGCGCTGGGTGGACGAGCGCTGCGCCGACCGGCCGGGGCTGGACGGGGCGCTGGCGGCGGCGCTGGCCCGCCAGCTCACCGCGCTGCTGGCGGCGGTCCACGGCGCCGGCCTGGTGCTGCGCGACCTCACCCCCAACAACGTGATCGTGGCCCCGGACGGCCGGCTGCGCGTGGTGGACCTGGAGCTGGCCACGCCGCCGGGGGCGCCGGCTGTGGTCGCCGGGACCCCTGCCTACGCGGCGCCGGAGCAGCTCAAGGGCGCCGCGCCGCACGTGGCGGCCGACCTCTACAGCCTCGGGGCGATCCTGTTCCTGCTCGCCACCGGCGCCGACCCCGCGTTCCTGGAGGACCACCCGCCGCTGCGGCCAACCTGCCGCCGTGTGGCCGCCTGGCTGGAGGCGGTCGCGGCGGAGAGCGAGGCGGCGCGGGCGCTCGCGCCCCTGATCCTCGGGCTGATGGAGCAGGCGCCCGAGGATCGCTGGCCGCTGGCGCTGGCGCGCGAGTTCCTCGAGCGCCCGGCGCCGCCCGCCGGTGCCGCCCGCACCCCGCCGGCCACGGCGGGCGGCGCGCGCGCGGGCGAGGGCCTCGACCGGCTGATCGACGGCGCGATCGACCACCTGGTGGCCACCATGACCCCTGGCGAGCGGGAGCGGCTGTGGCCGTCGACCTGCTTCGGCGCCAGCACCGACCCCTGCAACGTGCAGCACGGAGCGGCCGGCGTCATCGCCGTGCTCGCCCTGGCCGCCCGCCTCGGCCCGGCCCGCGACGAGCGGCTCGCGCCCACGCTGCGCGGCGCCTGCGCCTGGGTGGAGCGGCACCTGCCGGACGAGCCCCGCCTGCTGCCGGGTCTCTATTTCGGCAGGTCGGGAACGGCCTGGGCGCTGCACGACGCGGCCGCGGCGCTGGGCGACGAGGGCCTCGCGGCGCGGGCGCTGGCGCTCGCCAAGCGGCTGCCGGTCATCTGGCCCAACCCTGACGTGGCGCACGGCGCCGCCGGCGCCGGGCTCGCCCACCTCCATCTCTGGCAGGCCAGTGGCGACGGCGAGCTCGGCCGGCGCCTGCTCGAGTGCGCCGACGGGCTGGCGGCGGCGGCCGAGCGCAGCCCCGCGCCGGACCGCATGCTGTGGCCGGTTCCCACCTCCTTCGACTCGCGCTTCGCGGGGACCGCGCAGTACGGCTTCGCGCACGGTGTCGCCGGCATCGGCTGGTTCCTGCTGGCCGCCGGGCTCGCCAGTGGCCGCGGGGACTACGTGGCGCTGGCCGCCGGGGCGGGCGAGACGCTGGCGGCCGCGGCCCAGTGCCAGGACGGCGCCGCCTGGTGGGGCACGGGCCCCACCGACCAGGCCAGCCGCATGGCGTACTGGTGCAACGGCGCCGCCGGGGTCGGCACCTTCCTGGTGCGGCTGGCGCGCGCCACCGGCGACGAGCGCATGCGCGACCTCGCCGGGCAGGCCGCCGTCGCGACCAGGCAGGTCAAGTGGCGCTCCACCCCGGCCAGCTGCCACGGCCTGGCCGGCAACGGCGAGTTCCTGCTGGACATGGCGTCACTGCTCGGCGAGCCGCGCTACCACGCCTGGGCTGAGGAGCTGGCCGCCGCGATCCTGGTGCGTCACGCCTACCGCGACGGCAGGATGGTGGTGCCCGACGAAAGCGGCATCGGCGTGGCCGCCGACTATGGCGTCGGCCTGGCGGGCGTGCTCGCCTTCCTGCTGCGGCTGCGTCACGGCGGCGAGCGCCGCTGGATGGCCGGCGTGCCGCTGGCGATCGAGGCGACACCGTGAGCCGCGGCCAGGCCGCCGCGACCAGTGCCGTGCGGGTCGAGCCCGGGGGCGCCGCGCGCGGCGCCGAGGCGCCGGATGCCGTGCTGGTCCGGACCAGCTTCCGCTTCTCCACGGGCGGCGCGCACGCCGCCTGCCTGGCCGGCTCCGGCGATGGTGAGCTGGCGCTGGAGTCCTGGTCCTTCGCCGGCGCGACCCCGACCTGGCGGCGGCTCGCCCTCGAGCACCCCGTCACGCTCGGCGTGCAGCCGCTGCCGCTCGACGACGGCCGCGTCATGCTGTGCCGCAACGAGACCGCCCACAGCCATCAGGTCTCGCTGGTGGAGCCGGACCCGGCCGGCGGGGCCCGCGAACGGGTCCTGGCGATGATGGCCTGCCGCGGCCTGCGCCTGCTCCCCGGCCCCTCCCCCACCGCTGACGCCTGGGCGCTGGCCATCGCCCTCGACGAGCGCGGCAACTCCACCATCTGGCGGGTGAGCGAGCGCCGGCCCTGGCTCGAGCGGCTGGCCGAGATCCCCGGGCTGCTCCTCGGCGGCGCCTGGCTCGACGCGGCCGGCCGCATCCTCGGCGTCGACCGCATGGAGCGGCTCGACGGTGGACCGGCCAAGGTCATCGCGATCGACCTCGAGGACGGCTCCTGGAGTGTCCTGCTCGACGTGGCCGAGCGCTCCAACGACCGGCTGCTGCTGGCGAGCCCGCGCTCCGGGCTGCTGGTCGTGAGCACCGACGCCCCCGGCCAGACGCGGCTCGGCTGGGCGGTGCCCGGCCGCCAGCCGGTGCGCTTCCCGCCGGAGCTCACCCCCCGACAGGACGCTCGGCCGCTGGCCACCGATCCGGAGGGGCGGCGGGTGCTCCTCAAGATCGACGTCGGCGCCCGCTCCCGGCTGGCCATCTACGATCCGGCCGCCGACCGCCTGGCGCAGGTCGACATCCCTGATGGGGACGTCCGCAATGCCGCCTTTTGGACGCCGGGCGCGCTGCGCTTCCCGCTGTCGGCGCCGGCGCACCCGACCGGCGTGGCCACCGTCGATCTGGAGCGCGGCGGCTGCGCGGTGGCCGGTGTGGCGGCGGGCCCGGCGAGCTGGGCCGGCGCCCACCTCGAGCAGCTCGAGGGCGCGGCGGGCCCTGTCGAGGCGATCGTCTACGGCGGGCGGGACTGGCGTGCCAGCGAGCGGGTGCTGCTGGCGCTGCACGGTGGCCCGCTGGACGCCTGGCGGCTGGAGTTCGACCCGCTGTTCCAGCTCCTGGCCAGCGCCGGCGTCGCCGTCGTCGCGCCCAACCAGCGCGGCTCGAGCGGCTACGGCCCGGCGCACGCGCTCGCCCTTCGCGGTGTCTGGGGCGGGCCGGACCTGGACGACATCCGCCGCATCGCCTACCGCATCGCGGCCGAGCGCGGCCGGCGCGGCGTCGGCGTCCTGGGCGACCTGGCGCTGCTGGGCCTGAGCTATGGGGCGTTCCTCGCCGTGCTGGCGGCCAGCACCGAGCCGGAGCTGTGGTCGCGCTGCGTGGCGCTGGCGCCGTTCGTGTCCGGCCCGCGGCTGTACCGCGACGGCGGGCAGGCCGTGCGCGGGCTGCTCGAGCGCCTCGGCGGCTGCCAGGAGCTGCACGACTCCATGGGCCCGAGAGACCTGCTGCGGCTGCTCCCGGGCTTGCGGGCGAGGCTGCTGCTGGTCCACGGCTCCGAGGACGAGGTCATCCCCGTCGCCCACTCGCGCGCGCTGCGGCGGCGCCTGCTGGAGCTGGGCCGGGTCGAGGGCGCGGATTTCGACTACCTCGAGGTGCCCGGCGGCGGCCACGACCTCGTCACCAGCGCCGGCACTCAGGCCCTGCGCGAGCATGTCGCCCGCTTCCTCACGGGTGGGCGACCCTCCCGCCCCGACCACGGCACAGCACGCCAGGTGCCCAGCTCCCAACCCGAACACCGGAAGGAGGTGAATGCCAAATGACCCTCCAGAGCCTGGAGGTCGACGTCACCGCCCTTGAGCGGCTGCCGGAGACCGAATCGCTCGAGGGCACCGAGGTGGGGCTGAAGAACTGCCGCCACACCTGTTTCATCACCTGTGTCCTCACCACGATCCTGTAGCGACAGCCACTGATGGTCCGGTCAGCCGCCCACGACGGCGGCAGCCGGAGGGAGGAGGTGCGGAGGCGGGGTCCGAGTCGGGCCCGCCTCCGTACCTCCCAGCGGGCCGCCGGGTTCCGGTGGACACGGCGTTGCGCGCCGCTCCCGCTGGCAGCTCCGTCCCGAAAAGGATGGCTCAACAGTGCCGACCGCAGCCGATCGCCTCCTCATCCAGGCGTCGCGGCGCGCGCCCGGATGGACCGCCGCGCTGGTGCTCGCCATCGCGGCCGGGACCGCCGCCTCCCTGCTGGTTCCCGCGGCGCTGGCCGTGGCGGTGGACGCGGCGCTCGGCGGCGCTCGGCACCTCGCCGGCGCCGCGGCGCGCCTGGCGGCGCTGCTGGCGGCCGGTGCCGGCGCGAGCGTGCTCGCGAGCCTCGCCGGCGCCTCCTACGAGGCGGCGACCACCGCGTGGCTGCGCCGCCGCCTGCTGGGCCAGGCGCTTGCCCTCGGCATCCCCGGGCAGCGGCGCTTCCCGCCCGGCGACCTGATCAGCCGGCTCGGCGCGGGTGCGCCCGCCGCCGGCCAGGTCCTCCCGGAGCTGCTGCAGGCCGGCGCGGCGGTGGCCGGGGCGGCCGGCGCGGTGGTGGCGCTGGCGCTGCTCGACTGGCGGCTGGCGGCCGTGTTCCTGCTCGGCCTGCCGGTGGCGCTCGCCCTGGTGCGCGCCTTCATGGTGCGCGCCTCCGACCTGTTCCTGCGCTACCAGCGGCTGCAGGCCGCCATCGCCGCCCGGCTGGTGGACGCGCTCGCCGGCATCCGCACCATCCGCGCGAGCGGCACCGCCGACCGCGAGGTGGAGCGCGTGCTCGGCCCGCTCGAGGAGCTGTCGGGCACCGGCCGCGGGCTGTGGCGCGCCCAGCGCCGCGTCGCCTGGGGCGTCGCGCTGCTGGTGTCGCTGGAGGAGACGCTCGTGCTGGCGGTCGCGGGCGTCGGCCTGACCGCCGGCCGCCTCACCCCGGGCGAGCTGCTCGCCGCCGCCGGCTACGTGCGCCTGGCCCTGGGCCTGTTCGAGCAGATCGACGTCCTGATGGAGGCCGCCAGGGCGAGAGCGGGCGCCGCGCGCTCCGCCGAGGTGCTGGACGAGCGGCCGGCGCGGCGGCCCGCCGGCGAGCTGCCGCTGGCGGCGGGCCGGGGCGCCGTGTCGCTGCGCGGCGTGACGGTGCGGGCCGGCGGCGCCAGGCTGCTCGACCGGCTCGACCTCGAGGTGCCCGCGGGGGCCTCCGTGGCGCTGGTGGGCCGCTCCGGGGCGGGCAAGACCACGCTGGCCTGGCTCATCGGCCGGCTCAGCGATCCCGACGAGGGCGCGGTGCTGCTGGACGGCGTCCCGGTGGCGGCGCTGGCGCCGCACGAGCTGCGCCGGGCCGTGGCCTATGCCTTCGAGCGGCCCGCCCTGCTCGGCGGCACCGTGGCCGCGGCCATCGCCTACGGCCGCCCGGGCGCGACCGGCGCCGAGATCGAGCGTGCCGCCCGGGCGGCGCAGGCCGACGGCTTTGTGCGGCGGCTGCCCGAGGGCTACGACACCCCGACCCGGGCCGCGCCGCTGTCCGGCGGCGAGGCGCAGCGGCTCGGGCTCGCCAGGGCGGTCGCGCAGGACGGGCGCGTGCTGGTGCTGGACGACGCCACCTCGAGCCTCGACACCGCCACCGAGATGAAGGTGGGCGAGGCGCTCGCCGAGCTGCTCGACGGCCGCACCAGGCTCGTGGTGGCCCACCGTGCCGCCACCGCCGCCAGGGCCGACCTGGTGGCGTGGCTGGACGGTGGGCGGATCCGCGCCCTCGCGCCCCACGCCGTGCTGTGGGAGGACCCGGACTACCGCGCAGTCTTCGCCGCCGAGACCACGGACCTCCCACGGGTTCCAGCCAAAGGACCCGCTGGGGGGGCTCGGGGGGGAGCCGCCTCGGGCTCCCCCCCGGATCCGACCAGGAACCGCCGGTGAGGACCGGCGGCTGGAGCCTGCTCGCCGGCCAGCTCGCCGGGCGGCGGCGGGCGCTGCTGCGGGTGACCGGCTGGTCGCTGGTCGAGGCGCTGCCGGCGCTGACCTCCGGCGTGCTGGTCGCGGCCGCGCTCGACCGCGGGTTCCTGGACGCACGGCCCCTGGCCGGGCTCGGCTGGCTCGGGCTGCTGGCCGTGGCGCGGGTGCTCGGCGCGTTCGGCACCAGCCGGCTGTACCCCTGGCTCGGCGAGGTCGTGGAGCCGGTGCGCGACGGGCTGGTCCGCGCGCTGGTGACCGCGGCCCTCCGCGGCGGGCCGCACGATGGCGACTCCAGCGGCGTCGCGCGCCTGGCGGAGCAGGTCGAGTCGGTGCGCCAGCTCCTGTCGGCGATGCTGCGCACCATGCGGCAGCTCGCCATCGCGATCGTCGCGAGCCTGGTCGGGCTCACCGCGCTCGCGCCCGAGGTCGCGCTGCTGGTCGCCCCCATGGTCGCGCTCGCCCTCGGCCTGTACGCCATGTCGCTGCGGCGTCTCGCCGCGCGCCAGCGCGCCGAGGTGCTGGCCGGCGAGGCGATCGCGCGCACCGCCGGCGAGGTGCTCTCAGGGCTCAGGGACGTTCTCGCCTGCGGTGCGGGGCAGCGCGCCGCCGCCGAGGTCGGCGAGGCCGTCGAGGGCCAGGCGCGGGCCACGCGGGCGCTGGCGCGGGCCGGTTCCGTGCGCGCGCTGGTGGTGGCGCTCGGCGCCCAGGCCCCGGTGGTGGTGGTGCTGTTGGCCGCGCCCTGGCTGGTCGGCCGCGGGGTCTCGGTCGGCGCGGTGACCGGCGCGGTGGTGTACATGACCACCAGCCTGGAGCCCGCCCTGGGCTCGCTGGTGGAGGTGGCCGGCAACTGGGGCCTGCACCTGAGCGTGGTGCTCCGGCGACTGGCCGAGGTCTGCGACCCCGGCGCACGGCCGGCGGGCGGCCCACGGCCTGCGGGCGGGCCACCACCGGCCGCCCCACCACCGGCCGAGGGGCGCCGGCCGGCCCGGCACGACCTGGCGGTCCGGGACCTCACCTTCGCCTACGGCGAGCACGCCGAGCCGATCGTCGCCGGCCTGGACCTCACCATCCCCCACGGCGAGCGCCTGGCCGTGGTGGGGCCGAGCGGCGCCGGCAAATCCACCCTGGCCAACCTGCTCGCTGGGCTGCTGCCGCCGCGCCGCGGCGAGGTCCGCCTCGGCGGCGCCCCGCTGCGGCACCTCGAGGAGGCCGCGGTCCGCCGCGCCATCGCGCTCATCCCCCAGGAGGCGTACGTGTTCGCCGGCACGCTCCGCGAGAACCTCGCGTACCTGGCGCCCGGCGCCAGCGACCACGACCTCCAGCGCGCGGCCGCCGCCGTCGGCCTGCTCCCCGCGGTCGAGCGGCTCGGCGGCTGGGACTCGGCGATCGACCCGCGTGGCGGCGAGCTGTCCGCCGGTGAGCGCCAGCTCGTCGCGCTCACGCGGGTCTACCTGTCACCGGCCTCGATCGTCCTGCTCGACGAGGCCACCTGCCACCTGGACCCGGTCGCCGAGGCGCGCGCCGAGGCCGCCTTCGCCGGCAGGGGCGGCACCGTGGTGGTCGTCGCGCACCGCATCAGCTCGGCGCTGCGGGCCGACCGGATCCTGCTGCTGGACGGGCCGCACCCCCGGCTCGGCACCCACGAGTCGCTGCTCGCCGGCGAGCCGCTGTACGCCGACCTGGTCGGCTACTGGCAGGGCCGCCGCCCCGGCGTCACGCCAGGCAGCGCAGCGGCCCGCCGTTGAGCTCGATCATGGCGCCCACCACGGCGACCAGGTCGAGCGGCGCGCCCCACGGCTCGCCCCTGAGCTCGCTGTAGGCGCGGGCGAGGTTGCCGACCAGGCGCTCGCCCTCGCGCCAGGTGGCGAAGCGGCCGAGGTCGGCGCGGCGGGCGACCTCGAGCGGCTCCCGCCCTCTCGAGAAGCCGTCCCGCGCCAGCGCCGTCAGCCATTCGGCATAGGCGAGCAGGTCGTCCAGGACGGCGGGGCCGGCGATGGGGCCGTGCCCCGGCACCAGCACGCCGGCGCCGAGCTCCCGGACGCGCTCGAGCGCCCGCGGGTAGTTGGCCAGGCAGCCCTCGAGCAGGAACGGGTGCGCGCCGTGGAAGACCAGGTCGCCGGTGAAGACCACGCCGTGCTCTGGCAGCCAGGCGATGGCGTCGCCCAGGGTGTGGGCCGGCCCGACGAAGGACAGCTCCACCACGGTGTCGTCCACGTGCAGGGTGAGCGAGTCCTCGAAGGTCAGCGTCGGCGGGACGACCCGCAGGCCGCCGTAGTCAGCGTCGGGGAACAGCGCCGTCACCACCAGGCCGGCGCGCAGCACCTCGTCGCGGCAGCGGCGGTGGCCGACGATGGTGACGCCTGCGGGCATGAGCCAGTTGCCGAACGTGTGGTCGCCGTGGTGATGGGTGTTCACCAGCGTCCGCACGGGCAGGCCCCCGGACCGCTCCGCCACCGCGGCCAGCAGCGAGCGGTTGCGCGGCTCGGTCGAGGTGGTGTCGATCAGCACCACGGCGGAGCGGCCGACGACGGCGCCGGTGTTGTTGACCATCCAGCCCCCGTCGGGCTGGACGTAGGCCAGCACGCCAGGGGCCACCTCCGACAGCTCGGGATCCGCCAGGCGCACCGCGATCTCCTCCTCGTGTGGCCGGACCGCCGCCGCTACGCCGAGGCGGCCAGCTCGGACAGCAGGCGGAGCTGGCCGATGGCGTCCTCTGCGGAGCGGGCGACCGGGATGGTGAGCAGCGTGGTGACGCCGGCCTCGCGGAAGGCGGCAAGGCGCTCGCGCACGAGCCCGGCGGGGCCGCACAGCGACAGCGAGTCGATCAGCTCGGCGGGCAGCGCGGCGGCGGCCCCGTCTGGCCGGCCGGACAGGTAGTGGTCCTGCACGACCGCCGCCGCCTTCTCGAAGCCGTAGCGGCACGCCAGGTCGTTGTAGAAGTTGCGCTCGCGCGAGCCCATGCCGCCCACGTACAGGGCGATCATGGGCCGCATCGCGTCGCGGGCGGCGTCGAGGTCGTCGTCGATGCGCGTCTGCACCGTCACGGCCATGTCGAAGCCGTCGAGGTCGCGGCCGCCGCGCGCGGCCCCCTCGGCCAGCGCGGCGCGTACCTCGCCGTCGTCGCGGTCGGGGCTGAACAGGATCCCGAGCCAGCCGTCGGCGATCTCGCCGGCGAGCGCGACATTGCGCGGCCCGATGGCCGCAAGGTAGACGGGCAGCGGGCGCTGCACCGGGGAGATGGTGAGCTTGAGGGCTTTGCCGTGGCTGTCGGGCAGTGGCAGCTGGAGGATCTCGCCGTGGTAGTCGACGCGCTCGCGGGCCAGGGCCATGCGCACGACCGCGACGTAGTCGCGGGTGCGGGCCAGCGGGCGGGCATAGCGCTGCCCGTGCCAGCCCTCGGCCACCTGCGGGCCGGAGACGCCGACGCCGAGCCGGAAGCGGCCGCCGGAGAGGCGGTCGAGGGTGGCGGCGGTCATCGCGGCCATCGCCGCGCTGCGCGCCGGGATCTGGAAGATCGCCGCGCCAAGGCCGATGCTGCGGGTCTGCGCCGCAAGCCAGCCCAGCACCGTGGCCGCGTCCGAGCCGTAGGCCTCGGCCGTCCAGACCGAGTCGTAGCCGAGCCGCTCGGCCTCCAGCGTCACGGCAAGCTGCCTGGCCGCGTCGTTGCCCATGGCCCAGTAGCCGATGGCCACACCCAGTCGCATCGCCGTCCGCTCCTTCCCTCGCCGCCGCAGTCCCGCGGCAGCACTGTAGCCTGCCATCCACCCCGTGTGGCGGGCGAACGGGGTGATCTGACCCGCGCGAGTGGGTACACCTGGTCGGTTGGCCGACGACGTTTCGTGAACGGAGCATCTATCCTATCGGCGGCCCGATCCCCTTTGTCCCGTCAGCGCAGCTGCAGGAGGCACCGATGCTGGAACGGTTCACCTGGTTCAGGCAGTCAGCCTACCGGTGGGACGGCGATGGCCTGACCGTCTACATCGATCCGTGGCAAGCCGAGGGCGGTCCCGCCGACCTGATCCTCCTTACCCACGCCCACTTCGACCACTACCAGCCAGAGGAGATCGACAGGCTGCGCCAGGAGAGCACCAGGATCGTCGCGCCGCACGACATCGCCCGCGAGCTCGGCGGCGAGGTCACGGCCGTGGCGCCCGGCGACTCGGTGGAGGTGTCCGGCGTCAAGATCCAGGCGGTCCCCGCCTACAACATCACCGAGGAGCGGCTCGAGGCGCACCCCAAGGCCAACAGATGGGTGGGGTACCTGCTCACCCTCGGCGAGCACACCTACTACCACGCCGGCGACACCGACCACCTTCCGGAGCTGGAGTCGGTGCGCGCCAGCGTGACCTTCCTGCCGATCGGCGGCACCTACACCATGGACGCCGAAGAGGCCGGTGGCCTGGCCCGCGCGATCGGCCCGGACCTGGCCGTGCCCATGCACTACGGCTTCGTGGTCGGCTCCCCTGCCGACGCCGAGCGGTTCGCCCGGGCGGCCGCCCCGGTCGCCGTGCGCACCCTCGACCCGCTGCGCCCCTTCGAGCAGTAAGGGCCTGCCGCTCCATGACGTTCCGGTCAGCGGCTGGGGCCAGGACCGTGGAGCCCGCGGCGGGACCGGGCGTGATCGGACCGTTCGCTCTCGCCCCCGAGGCCGGCGATGGTCGGACCTGGCCCCGCCGCGGTCCCTCAGGCCGTCCCGACGCCGGGCCGCGGGAGTAGGTGTCGAACGCCGGGACGGCCCTCGGTCTGCGCGCAGTCGCGCACGGGCACCGCTATGCCGTGACTGTCGCGAAGCGTCTTGTGGCTATAAGTGCCTCCAGCCTGACGAATTAGACTATCTCCTCATGAGTGTACACGAAAGGCCGACAAATGTGAAGAGATCGAGAAACAGGCCTCCCGGCGCCGCCTTGATAGGCTGGCCGGGTGATCGCTGACCGCCAGGGGTGGAAGGTTCACCTCCCCGCCGGGATGGAGCCGGAGGCGCTCGACCTGCTGGCCGAGCGGAGCCTGCCGGCTGCGTGGCGGCGGCGCGCCGAGGAGGCGCCGGCGCGTCCCTCGCTGTGGCAGGCGGACCGCGGCTGGGTCACCCGCGGGCAGGTCGAGGAGGCCAGCCGGGCGGTGGCCGGCAGGCTGCGGCGGGCGGGCCTGCGGCCGGGCGACCGCGTCCTGGCGAGCGCGGGCACCTCGCTCGACCTGGTGGTCGCCCATCTGGCCGCGTTGCGGCTCGGCCTGGTGGTGGTGCCCACCAACGTGGCCTACCGCGAGCGCGAGATCGCCACGATCGTGGCCGACGCGGAGCCACGCGCCGCCGTCGTCGACGACCCAGAGCGGGCCGGCTGGATGCGCGCGGCGGCCGGTGGCGACCTGCTGACCGTGGCGCCGGCTGTGGAGCTGCCCGACGGCCCCGCACCCGACCTCGACGGCAGCGCCCCGGCCGACCCGGCGCTGCTGTGCTACACCTCCGGCACCACCGGCGCGCCCAAGGGTGCGCTGCTCGCGCACGGGAACCTGCTGGCCAGCGCCGAGGCGCTGCGGCTCGCCTGGCGCTGGACCGAGCGGGACCGCCTGCTGCTGGCGCTGCCGCTGTTCCACATCCACGGCCTCGGCGTCGGCCTGCACGGCACGCTGCTGGCCGGGGCCTCGGCGGTGCTGCTGCCCCGCTTCGAGGTCGACGGGCTGCTGGACGCCGCCGGCCAGCACGCCGCCACGCTGCTGTTCGGCGTGCCCACCATGTACGCGCGCCTGGCCGGCTCCCCGCGCGTCGGCGAGCTGGCCGGCCTGCGCCTGTGCGTCTCCGGCTCCGCGCCGCTGCCGCCGTCGGTGTTCCAGCGCATCGCCGAGCAGTCGGGTCACCGCGTCCTCGAGCGCTACGGCATGACCGAGACAGTGATGAACGTCTCCAACCCCTACGACGGCGAGCGCCGGCCCGGGACCGTCGGCCTGCCCCTGCCCGGGGTCGAGCTGCGCCTGTCAGAGGGCTCCAGCGGCGAGGTCCTGCTGCGCGGGCCCAACGTGTTCGGCGGCTACTGGCGCAACCCGGACGCGACCGCCGCCGCCTTCGACCCCGACGGCTGGTTCCGCAGCGGCGACCTCGGCCGCCTGGACGAGCGCGGCTACCTGCGGATCGAGGGGCGCTCCAAGGAGCTGATCATCACCGGCGGCTACAACGTCCATCCTCGCGAGGTCGAGGAGACCCTGCTGGAGCACCCGCGCGTGGCCGAGGTGGCGGTGGTCGGCTCGCCCTCCGAGGAGTGGGGCGAGACGGTCACGGCATATGTGGTGCCCGCCGGGAGCGGCGCGCCGCCCGCGACAGAGGAGCTGCTCGCCTTCGCCGCCGAGCGCCTGGCCGCCTTCAAGCGACCCCGGGTGGTGCGGTTCGTCCCCTCGCTGCCCCGCAACGCCCTCGGCAAGGTCCTCAAGCACGAGCTACTGAGGAGCCGGCCGGCGTCCGGTCAGGTGCCGTAGATCTGCCGGGCGCGCTCGGCGGTCTCGGGCGGGAGCGGCACCAGCAGGCCGGTGCTCTCGGCCGCGACCCGGCCGTCGGGCAGGTGCAGGCGAGCCCAGGCGCGGACCCGGCCGCCGCGCGCCTCGGCCACCCCGCCCACCAGCTCGAGCGCGGCCTCGTAGGGAACCGGTGCGCGGTAGCGCACCTCCATGCGCGCGGTCGCGCTCCAGCTCCCCGCGAGCAGGATCGCCGCGTAGCCCATCATCTCGTCCAGCGCGGTTGCCGACAGCCCGCCGTGGAGCATGCCCGGGTAGCTCTGGAACTCGGGCCGTGGCCGCAGGGTGGCGCGCACCTCGTCGCCCTCGCGGCGGATGCCCTCCAGGTGCATGCCGATGGGATTGTCGTCGCCGCACGCGAAGCACTGCCGCGCTCCCGCCGGCAGCGCGTCGTCCTTGCCGCTCGGTCGCCCGTCGAGACTCCTCGCCATCCGCCCTCCACCGCCCAGGGAGCAGAGCCCCCACCGACCGACGCGCATGCTACAGGGGACCCGGCCTCAGCCGGGCCGATTGATGAGGGCGCTGGCCGCCATCGTGACGTACTCGCGCAACGCCGCGGCGAACTGATCTGGAAGGTCCAGCGAGTCGATCGCCGCGTTCATGTGACCCAGCCAGGCGTCCCGCTGCGCCGGGCCGATGGCGAACGGAGCGTGGCGCATGCGCAGCGCGGGGTGGCCACGGCGCTCGCTGTAGGTCGCCGGACCGCCCCAGTACTGGATGAGGAACAGCCGCAGCCGCTCCTCGGCGCTGGCGAGGTCCTCCCCCGGGTACAGGGGCCGCAGCAGCGGGTCACCGGCCACCCCCTGGTAGAAGCGGGCGACCAGCCGGCGGAAGGTCTCCTCGCCGCCGACCGCCTGATAGAACGTGGTCTCCGAAGTCACGCGCCCAAGCTACCAGGAGGGCGCCCGATGGACAGTCGCCAACCGCTGGAGGGCCGTTGCGCCGTGGTCACCGGCGCCAGCCAGGGGATCGGCCGAGCGATCGCGCTGCGGCTGGCGCGGCTCGGCGCCGACGTCGGCCTGGTCCAGCGCGGCGCCGCCGCCGCCACCACGGCGGCGGCCATCGTGGCGCTGGGCCGCCGTGCCGAGGTGGTCCGCGCCGACCTCGCGCGGGCCGAGCGGGGCGAGGAGGCGGTCGAGGCCGTGGCCGAGCGGCTCGGCCGGCTCGACATCGCCGTCTGCAACGCCGCCATCACGCACCGCCAGCCCGCGCTGGAGGTCCCGCTGGACGCCTGGCGCCGCGTCATCGAGGTGAACCTCACGTCGGTGTTCGCGGTCGCGAGGGCGGCGGCGCGGGTCTTCCTCGCGCAGGGCGGTGGCGGCAGCATCGTCACCATCGCCTCGGTGCTGTCGTTTCAGGGCGGCGTCAACGTGGTGCCGTACGCCGCGAGCAAGGGCGGCGTGGCGCAGCTCACCAAGGCCCTCGCCAACGAGTGGGCGCCGCTCGGCATCCGCGTCAACGCGGTCTGCCCGGGCTACGTCGCCAACCAGCAGACCGCGCCGCTGCGCGCCGACCCCGGGCGCTACGCCGAGATCAGCGCCCGCATCGCCGCGGGCCGCTGGGCCGACGACGACATCGCCGGCGCGGTCGCGTTCCTGGTCTCACCTGACGCCACCTACGTCCACGGCAGCGTGCTGACAGTGGACGGCGGCTGGCTCGCGCGCTGAGCGCGTGAGCGGGGGCGCTGTCGGCCACCGCGCCACCCTGTAGGATGCGCCTCCCCGCCACCACGCCTCTGGAGGAGCACGGGATGTACGGCCCGGACATCACCTTCCTCGGCGTGCGCCGCGCCGATCTCCAGCAGCCCGAGTCGTTCGCCGGCGCCGACGTGGTCATCATCGGCGCGCCGTTCGACGGCGGCACCACCTACCGGCCCGGCGCCCGCTTCGGCCCGCTCGCCATCCGCTCCACCGACTACATCTCCGCCGACGGCTCACGGCCCCACCTGGCGCTGCGCGTCGACCCCCTGCGCGAGCTGCGCGTGGTCGACGTCGGCGACGTGCTCATGCCGGCCTCCGACATCAACGGCTCCCTCGAGCGCCTGGAGGACGCCGTCCACGCCGTCACCAGGGCGGGCGCGATCCCGGTGGTGCTCGGCGGCGACCACACCATCGCGCTGCCCGACGTGACCGGCGTCGCCCGCCACCTCGGCTTCGGCCGCGTCTCCGTCGTCCATTTCGACGCGCATGCCGACACCGGCGATACCCAGTTCGGCTCCCTGCTCGGGCACAGCACGCCCATGCGCCGGCTGATCGAGTCCGGCGCCGCCCGCGGCGACCGCTTCCTGCAGCTCGGGCTGCGTGGCTACTGGCCACCCCCGCCTGTGCTGGCGTGGATGGCCGAGCGGCGCATGCGCAGCTTCGAGATGAGCGAGGTGGTGCGCCGCGGCCTGGACGACTGCCTCGACGAGGCGTTCGCCATCGCCACCGACGACTGCGACGGGGTGTTCCTCTCCATCGACGTGGACGTGGTCGATCCCGGCATGGCGCCGGGGACCGGCACGCCCGAGCCGGGCGGGCTCACCGGCCGGCAGCTCCTCGATGCGGTGCGCCGCTGCGCCCTCGAGCTGCCGGTGGTCGGTCTCGACGTGGTCGAGCTGGCGCCCGTCTACGACGGCCCGGGCCAGGTCACGGCCTTCCTCGCCAACCGCGTCGTCCTGGAGGCCCTGTCCGGCATCGCCAAGCGTCGCGCCATCGCTGCCGGAGGCGACACGGCCGGCTGATCCGCGGAGACCGTGACCGGGACGTCAGCGGCGCCGGCGCAGGGTGCGCAGGGCCAGCTCGGCCTCCTGGATGGGGGCGAGCTCGTCGAGGACCTGGCCGATCGCCTCGGTGCGGTGCTCGAACTCGAGGTCGCGCGTGGCCTCGGGAAGCTCGCGGGCGCGGCGCTCGGCCGCGGCCAGCGCGGTCGCCGCGGCGGCGTGCGCCGCGGCCAGCGCGGGCAGTGCCCAGCCGTCCAGCTCGTCCCGCGCCGCCGCGGTCCCCGCGAGGAACCCCTCGACGCTCGCCTCCAGCGGGGCGCCCGGACGGCGCGCGGACGGGATGGCCGCAAGCAGCGCCCGGCTGCCCTCGTCGAGCGCCTTGGCGAAGCGGAGGAAGCTCTGCCAGGCCGCCTCCGTCTCCGGATCGGGCTCACGCCGTCGCCGCCACATGCTCGTCCCTCGACCTCCTCGATCGCGCCGTGGACCCGTCGCGGCCGCGCCGCGGCCACCACTGTATGATCTGCGTAGCCTCCAAGAGGAGCCACGAGTTGAGAGCAGTCGTCGTCATCCCGACCTACAACGAGGCCGGCTCGATCGAGGCGGCGCTCGAGCGGGTCCTTGCCGCCGACCCCAGGGTCGAGGTGCTGGTCGTGGACGACGGCAGCCCCGACGGCACCGCCGCGCTGGTCCGCGCCGCGGCCACGCGCGACACCCGCGTCAACCTGCTGGAGCGCGGCGCCAAGCAGGGCCTCGGCGCCGCCTACCGGGCCGGCTTCGCCTGGGGGCTGGAGCGCGGCTACGACGCGCTGGTGGAGATGGACGCCGACCTGTCCCACCCGCCAGAGCGCCTGCCCGCCCTGCTCGACGGGCTCGACCGGGCCGACCTGGTGATCGGCTCGCGCTACGTTCGCGGCGGCGCGACCGTCAACTGGAGCCCGCTGCGCAAGCTGATCTCCCGCGGCGGCAACGCCTACGTGCGGCTGGCGCTTCGCCTGCCGGTCCACGACGCCACCGCCGGGTACCGCGCCTACCGCCGCGCGGTGCTCCAGGCCCTGGGGGTCGAGGCGGTGCAGTCCAACGGCTACTCCTTCCAGGTGGAGATGGCCCACCGCGCCTGGCGGGAGGGGTTCCGCGTGCTGGAGGTTCCCATCACCTTCACCGAGCGCGCCACCGGCGTGTCGAAGATGAGCAGGCAGATCGTGGCCGAGGCGCTCTGGCGCGTGACGGTGTGGGCGGTCAGCGGGGGCCGCCATCGCGTCCGTCGGCTGCATCCCGAGAGTGTCGCCGCGGGTCACCCGGGATAGCGCCGCCTGCTGCCGGTGGCGCCCTCCGGGAGGGCGAGAACCACGGTGGAACCAGGTCGAGGATTGGCGGGACGGGTGCGCAGCTGGGGCGGACGGTATGGGCTCCGCGCTCTTCCCACCGAGCCATGTCCTCAAGTGACCGAACGTGTCGAGAACGAAAGCTGCCACTCTTCTCTGGACTGCTTGTCGATCGCCAGGCGCCAACTGAACCGGCCTCCTGGCGGGAGGGGCATCGGGCCGAAATTGAAGGCCAGCGCCACATCAATCGGGATACCTGGCGCAAGTCCAGGCGGTCGCCCTACCTCGAATTCGCCGCCGACCTGGATCGGCCGTTCACCTTCCGGCGTTGACGCCATCACCGCTTTACCGTCGGCGTCGAACAGTGACAACTCGAAGGTGTGCTTTCTTGTTGGTCTGATCCCACGGCACCTCGATCTTCAGGCCGACCGCCGAAGGCGACGGCGCTGGGCCTGTGATGGACCAGCCTCCCCGCTAGGATGTAAAGCTTGTTGTCGACGGTCTGCGCCGCGTCGGCAAGGAGCATGGTTACTCTCATGCGGACTCGGAGGCTGTCTGAATCTTGTCGGCCTCAGATAGACGCACAGAATATCGACCAGTCGCCGCGCCGAAGTACGAGAGGTAGACGACTCTCCGTGTGACCTGCCCTTGGGCGGCTGTGTATGGACCCAGTTGGGTCCAGGGAGAAGGAGCGATCTCGACCGCAGGTCGTGGTGAGCGATCCGCAAGTTCGACCGGCTCGCCCTCGTCCCACATCGCCTTGATCGCGGCGTCGGGCAGGTCGTTCTCGGCTGGGCAGCCCATCAGAGGTTCCTCCTCGCGGTCCTGCATTCCCAGATGCCGTCCTCCTCGTCCACAGGCTTGAGGATTGCCAATATCGGTACCTGGTCATCCGTGTAGCCTCGAACGATCAAGCGCCGTCCATAAATGGGATGGTCATGCCAGCGAGCGTCACGATACGAAGAGAAGAGAACAGCCTGCCTTACCTCATCGGGCGTCACATGATGCTTCGTCACTAGCTTATCGGCCGGCGGGCTCCTCGGTCGGTCGTGCGGAGGCGGCGTGCTCCTGGTGCTCCTGACTGGAGCCGATCGCCGGCTCGGGCAAGCCCGGCGGGCGGGCCGCCGGCTCGGCGGCGATCCTGCGCCGGGTCCAGGGGAGCAGCGCGATCAGCACGCTGGCCGCCGCGAGCGCGGCCAGCGCCCACTCGATCCCCCGGCCGAAGCGGGCGTACAGCGTGAGCCCGCCGCGCGGCGCCACAGCGGCCCGGATGGTGACCTGCTGGTACAGGCCGGTCTGCTGATGGGCGACGCCGTCCGGCCCGATGATCGCGCTCGAGCCGGACACGGCCGCCTGCACCAGGGTGCGGCCCTCCTCCACCGCGCGGAGCTGGCTGGAGGCCAGATGCTGGCGCGAGGCCGGGCCTTCCCCGAAGGAGGCGTTGTTGGTGGCCACGACGACGAGCTGCGCGCCCTCGCGGGCGAGCGTGCGCGCGTCCTCGGCGTAGGCGGACTCCCAGCAGATGATCGTGCCGACCCGGACGCCGTCGGCCACCATCGGCTCCAGCCGCTCGCCGGGGATCTTGTCGAACGGCACGCCCTCGCGGGTGACCGGCAGCACGCGTCCCATCAGCCAGGACATGGGGACGTACTCGCCGAACGGCACCAGACGGCGCTTGCGGTAGCGGTCGGCCAGCTCACCGCTCTGGGTGAACAGCAGCGCCTCGGTGGCGTAGTGGCCGTCGCCGGCGGCGGTGGTGGCGCCGACCAGCAGCGGCGCGCCGGCCCGCCGGGCCGCCCGCCGGATGCGCTCGAGCCGGTCGGGGTTGCTGAGGGGGTCCTCGTCGACCGAGCCCTCGCCCCAGATGACCAGGTCCGGACGGGGCGCGCCGAGCGCCTCGGTCCGGTCGACGTGATTGGAGAAGACCGCCTCGGTGCTGGCGCCGCGGTCGAGGCCATGCCCGCCGACCAGGCCCGCCTGGATCACGGCGAGCTGGAGCGGCGGGCCGCTGGCCGGCGGCGGCGCCGGCGCCAGGGTCCCGCAGAGCGCGAGCGCCACCGCCAGGGCAGGCCAGGCGAGCACCGGGCCGAGCGCGCGCCACCCCGGCCGCGCCCCCGAGCCGCGCGCGGCGAGCGTGCGCGCGAGCGCCCGGACCCCGGCGGCAACGGCGAGGTTGGCCGCCACGATCACGGCGGACAGGCCGTAGACGCCCACCACCCGGGCCAGCGGCAGCAGCGGACCGCCGCCGTGCTGGCTGACCCCGAGGATCCCCCAGGGGAAGCCGCCGAGCGGGGCGTGGGCGCGGAGCAGCTCGAACGTCGCCCAGCAGGCGGGCAGCAACGCCACTCGCCAGGGGCCGAGCCGCCTGCAGGCCGGCACCAGGGCGGCGAACGCCGCAACGGAGCACGCCTGGGTGACGCACAGGGCGATCCAGGCGAGCCATCCGGCGACGCCCGTCCAGGAGAGGAACTCGGTGGGGATCCAGAGGATGAGCAGACCGAAGAAGACCAGCCCGGTGAGGTAGCCGAGGGCGGCGGCCCGCCGCGGCGGCAGCGTCTCGATCGCGAGCAGCAGCGGTACCAGGGCCACCAGCGCCACCGGCCCGAGGTCAGGGCCGGGGAACGCAAGCGACAGGGCGACCCCTGCGAGGACGGCGGCGCCGACCCGGAGCGCCGGGCCTGCCCGCCATCCCCCCGGGCCCCCTGTGACCCTCACCGGGAGCATGACTAGGCGCAGTCACGACAGAGCTGGCGCCGCTGGTCGGCGAGCTGGCTGCGGTGCTTGACGAGGTAGCAGCTCTTGCAGATGAATTCGTTGTGCTGCACCGGGAGCACCCGCGTGGTGAGGGACTCGCGGGCGTCGTCCCTGGTCAGCGCAATCATGGCCTCGTCGTCGTCATCCTCGTCGACTGGCGCCGGCCGGTCGGTCTTTTTGGCGATCAGCTCGTCGAGGGATGCCTCGACCTGAGCCTCGTCCTCCTCTTCCTCTGGCACCCTCGTGGTTCCTTTCACATCTCGATGGCACGGGACTGCGACACATCGCGTCGGCTTATCTACCACAGTTCCGAAAAATTGCGCGCCGGCGCGGTGTTCATGCCCGTAACGCTCGCGAGCCCGGCGTTGTTCCCGGCCGGTCGATCCCCGCATCCTCGCCGTGTCCGCTAGCCCCGCACGACCGCCGTCGACATCCGGTTGGGACCCTTTCGGACCTCGATCGCGGCTGGCAGGAGGTCTTTCACGTCGTCGTTGTGTGTCACCAGCAGGACCTGGCGAAACCGGCCCTGCAGGGTGGTGAGGGCGGACAGCATACGCCCGCGACGCTCACGGTCAAGAGCCCCGAGCACCTCGTCCAGCACAAGCAAGCCAAGCTCACCGGCCCCCTCCGCGATCACCAGGCTCACCGCCACCCGCAGCGACAGGCTGGCCAGGTCGTTCTCGGAGCCCGAGAAGCGCGCCAGCTCGTGCTCGGTGCCGGCGTCGGCGATACGGATCGAGTAGTCCTCCGGGTCGACCACCAGGTCCTGGTACTCGTGGTCGGTCAGCTCCGCGAACAGGCCCGCCGCCTCGACCGACAGGCGTCGGCCGAGCCGCGACACCAGGTGCAGGCGGAAGGCGGCCATGAGGTCGGCCAGGCGGGCGAGGTAGGCGGCCTGCTCCTCGAGGGAGGCGACCTCCTCGTGGCGGGTGCGGGCCGTGACCAGCTCGCGCTCGCGGTCGTCGTGGCGGCGCCGGGCGCCGGCCAGCGCCTCGGCGGCGCGCTCCTGCTCACCGTGGGTCCGGCGGGTCAGCTCGCCGGCATGGCGGACCCGCTCGCGGGCCGCGGCCAGCTCCCGCTCCGCCCCGTCCAGTGCCGTGGCCTCGACCTCGACCGCGGCGGCGCGCTCGTCCGCCTCGCCGGCACGGTCCAGCGCCTCCTTGGCCAGCTTGCGCTCGACCTCCGCCTGCTCGGCCCGGCCGCGGAGCTCGCGCAGGTCCAGCGCCACCCGCTGCAGCTCCTCGGCGGCCTGCTTGGCCACCAGGTGGGCCTGGGCATCGAAGCCGGGATCGGGGAGCCGCTCCAGCTCGCGCTCGCGCTCCGCGACCTCGCCGCCGACCACCTTGATGGCCTGCTCGGCACTGGAGACCAGGGCCGCGGCCCTTGCCGCCTTCTGCTCGGCGGCGCGCGCCCTGTCGAGCTCCGCCTTGTGCCGGCCGCGCCTGGCGGCGAGCTTCTGGCCGGCCTCGGCCGCGGCCTCGCGCAGCGCGGTCGCCTCGTCGTGCGCGGCCCTGGCGGCGGCCAGCTCGTCGGCGTGCCTGGAGGCGACCTCGGCGAACGCCTCGCCCAGCGGCTGGCCGCAGGTCGGGCAGGGCGCGTGCGCGTCGAGGTTGGCGTGGCGCTTGGCCGCGGCCGTTGCCGCCTCCAGCCTCGCCGTGCAGGCGCCGAGCGTCTCGCTGGCCTTGGCGTGCCGCTCACGCAGGGCGAGCAGCTCGTGCTCGACCTCGTCGATCCGCGCCTCGACCGCCTTGACGGCGTCGGCCACGCCGGTGAGGTCCGCGGCGCTCGCGGCCCGGCTCGCCTCGGCAAGGGCGCGCCGGGCGACCTGCTCACGCCCGCGGGCGTCCGCCAGCGCTCGCAGCAGCGCCTGCCGCTCGAGCTGGGCCTCGCGCGCCCGCTCCAGGTCCGCCAGGGGCGCGGCGGCGTCCGCCAGCTCGGCCATGCGCGCCTCGGTCGTGGCGATCCGGGGAACGAGCGCGTCGGCCTCGAGGGCGCGCCGCTCGTGGCGCTCGGCCTCGCGCCGGCAGCTGGCGGCCTCCGCGCGGCGCAGCGCCGCCTGCTGGCGCAGGTCGGCCAGGCGGCCGGCGGCGGCCTCGGCCACCGCCGCGGCGGCCTCCGCCGCGGTCAGCTCGGCGCGCGCCGTCTCGGCGGTCTCGTTGGCCTTCGTCGCGGCGGCGCCGGCGGCCTCCAGCTCTGTGGCGGCCTCGGCAACGGCCGTCTCAGCGGCGGGCAGGTCCGGGAGCTGGGCCCGCGCCGCGCCCGCCGCGGTCCTGGAGTCGCGCGCCTCCTCGCGCACGCGCGCCAGCACCCGCTCGATCGGGCTCACCCCGAGCAGGTCGAGGACCAGCCGGCGCCGCTCGGTGGGGATCATGGTCGCGAAGGTGGTCAGCTCCTTCTGCTGCGCGCAGACCGATGCCAGGAAGGCGCGCTGGTCCATGCCGAGCACGCGCGCGAGGTAGGCGTTGGCCTCGCGCACGGACTGGACCGCGACCTGGCTGTTGACCAGCACCTCGACCGACGGCGTGAGGTTGCGGCCCTTGAGCACGCGGCGAACCTCGTAGCTGTTGCCCTCGTGCTCGAAGACCAGCTCGACGCGGACGTCCTCGTTGATCCCGGCCGTGCGCAGCTCCGACTTCTCGGTACGAGCATCTCCATAGAGGGCATAACGGACACCCTCGATGAGCGCGCTCTTGCCCGAGCCGTTCGCGCCGTAGACGCCGATCAGGCCGTCGGGGAAGTCGATGTCCACCGAGCGGTAGACGCGGTAGTTGCGCAGGGACAGGGAACGCAGGTGCATGACTACCTCGACTCTTCCTCGGCCCGCCGCAGGTGCTCGCGCCCGAGCGCGGCGAGCCGGTCGCGGTCGTAGCCCTCTACCGGCACGCTGGCGAGGTACCGGTCCCACTCGTCGGCGAGGCTGGCGACCGGCTGCGCGGCGAGCTGCGCCGCGGCCTCCTCCTCGGCCGCCTCGACCTGCACGGTGACGACCATCGCGCCGGGGAAGGCCTCGGCCAGGGCGCGCCGGTCGAGCAGGCGGCGCAGCTCGGGGCGGGCCTGGTTCACGTACAGGCGCACCACGGCGCCCTCGGTCTCGGCCGGCTGGGCGAGCCCGGCGGCGGCGTCGTAGACCTCGCCGAGGTCCATGTCGAAGGCGTCGACGCGGTAGGTGCGCAGGGGCCGCCCGCCGGGCACCGGGTGGTGACGCACCCGGCCAGAGGCGGTGTCGAGCACCAGCACGCCCTTGACCTCCGGCTCGTCGCCCCGGGGGAGGTCCTTGAAGCTGAAGGTGTCGGTCGAGCCCGGGTACCAGGCGTTGGGCGCGACGCGCGAGAAGTTGTGGAAGTGCCCGAGCAGGATGCGGTCGAAGCCCGGGTCCAGCACGGACAGGTCGATCTCCAGCTCGTTGACGTCGCCGTAGGTGTAGCGGCGCGACAGCACCGTGACGGCGGCGTGGGTGACGAGCAGGTTCAGGCGGTCGGCGGCGCGGGCCGCGGCCGCGGTGCTGATCTGGTCCTTGAGCACGCCCTCGTCGGCGCAGTGGGGAACGGCGTGGATCCGCAGCCCCGGAAGCAGGTCGACGGGCTCGTAGGCGCCACGGTAGACGAAGGTGAGCCGCGGGAAGGCGTCGGCCAGCACCGCGTAGGGCGAGCCGGACTCGCGCAGCCGGGTGGTGTCGTGGTTGCCGGAGATGGCGGCCGTCGGCACGCCGGCGTCGGCAAGGCGCCGCAGCCCGCGCTGGCCCTCGCGGAAGGCGCGGTAGCTCGGGCGCGGGATGTCGAACAGGTCGCCGAGCAGCAGCACGCCGTCCGGGTCCAGCGCCAGCGCGGCCTCGACGGCCCGGTGCCAGCTCGCGGCGAAGTCCACCTCCCGCTGGTTGAGCCCCTGCTCGTTGACCGCGTGGTAGTGCGCGCGCCCCAGATGCGCGTCGGCGATGGCGACCACACGAGCCATCAGTCGTAGAAGCCGTCCAGGGCGGCGGCCGGACGGGACCTGGGTCGCTCGGGCTCCGGGATCCCCTCGATCCACTCCTCGTACAGGTGCACCTTGGCGGGCAGCGCGAACGGCGCCTCGGGGTTGGTCACCAGGGCCTCCCCCGGCATCAGCGTCTGGATCTCGGCGCCGAGGTCCGACAGGTCCTGCTTGGAGGACTGCTTGAGGATGTGGCGGTCGCGCTCGTCCGCCAGGCCCAGCACGAAATAGGTGTTGAACTGGCTGAGCAGCTCGGCGTCGATGAGCTTGGGCTGCTGGGTCACCGCGCACAGCCCGACGTTGAACTTGCGGCCCTCGCGCGCCAGCCGCGGGAAGACGTTGAACTCGGCGTCATCCAGCCGCGTCAGCACCCGCTGCGCCTCCTCCAGCGCCACCAGCGTCCGCGGCAGGCGCTGGAAGCGCTCGCGGTCGGCGCGGTAGGCCTCGGCCCGCTCGTCCAGCAGGCTGCGGGTGAGCAGCGAGGCGACCAGCATCTCCTCGACCGCCTCGAGCCCAGAGGTGTCGATCAGCACGACCTTGCCGCCGGCCAGGTCGTCCAGGACCTTGCCGGTGAGCGACTGGCTGGGGTCGTCGGTCATCAGCTGCAGCCGCACGATGCGCTTGGCCCGGCGCGACAGCACCTGGATGGTGGCGAGGGCGTGGCGGCCGAGCTCGGCGTCCTTCAGGTCCTCCGGCTCCTCCTCGGCCAAGCGCTTGATCCACGTGCCCTTGTCGCCCAGCAGCGCCGCCGCGCTCTCGAGCGCCTCCGACTGGGGCCCCGTGAACTTCCAGGCGGTGCGCAGGTCGTCCGGGGACAGCTCGGCCAGCGACAGCCGCAGCAGGTTCGCCTGGCCCGACTTGGGGCTGGGCGAGTACACGCGCAGGCGCTCCGCCGCCGCCCAGGGGTGGTGGGCGAGCCCCTTGCGCGGCGGGCCGCCGCCCTCCAGGTACTCGCCGTGGGGGTCGAACAGCAGCATGGCGTAGCGCCCGCCGGCGGTGAGCAGCTGGCCGGCGAGCACCTTCATCAGGTTCGACTTGCCCATGCCGGTGGTGGCGAAGACGCCGACGTGGCTGGGCAGGGTCTCGCCGCGGATGCCGACCGGCAGCTCGATGGTCCCCTCGCCCGAGCGCAGGCGGCCGATCTCGACGTCGCCCATGCGCGCCCGCAGGAACTCCAGGTCCGACTGGGTGGGCGCGCTGATCTCGCCGAACTGCGCCGGCAGGCTCTTGGGCTTGTGGAAGCGCCCGGGGCCGTCGACGTAGCCGAGCGAGGCGACCTTGGCGACCTTGTACAGACGCCGCTCGACGTCGCGCATGCCGGTCGGCTGGCCGGCCCTGTCCATCTCCATGAGCCCACCGGCCACCCGCTCCGCCCAGCCCTCGTCCGACGACTCCGACCCGTAGGCCACGTCGGTGACGCGGAACAGGTAGCGCCTGCCGCGCTCGGGGTCGACGCCGACCAGCAGCTCGCCGAGGAACAGGTCCTCGCCGTAGAAGGCGCGGAAGCGCACGTCCTGGACCGAGCGGCCGAAGATGCGTCCTTTGTACTCGGGCATGGCGGTTCCTCGAGGTGGTCGTCAGGCGTTCAAGGTCAGATGGAAGTCGCGCATGACCAGGTCGACGTCGTCCTCGGGCACGCCCTCGCGCAGGAACGCCTCGCGGAGGTCGCGGCGCAGGTCGGCGAGCAGGTGCCCTGGCAGACTGACGATCTGGTGGACGCGGGCGAGCGGGTAGGGGTAGCCGAGGAAGGCCGGGTCGTCGGAGAGCCCGGCGAGCAGGGCGAACAGCTCGTCGGGGTCGCGGTGGCCGCGCACGGCGTCGACGCGGAAGGCGTAGGCGCCGCGCGAGGCGAGCCGTGCCACGTACACCTCGGAGCGCGACAACGGCTCGCTGTCGGCGGCGTCCCCGTCGGCGGCGACGACGCGCAGGTACCAGCGGGCGTCCGGGCCGACCTCGGCCTCGGCCCGGCGCCGCACGCGCAGCACCAGCGGCGCGTACCGGCCCCAGCGCAGCTTCGATGCCTTGGTCACGCCGACCAGGTCGACGCCGCGCTCCAGGGCGAGCCGGTGGATCGGCCCCACCAGCGAGGCGGGCAGGAAGGCGCCGGGGTGCAGGCTGCCGTCCACCAGCACGAGGTCGCCGGGCGCCGCCAGCTCGATCGCCCTGCGGGTGCGCTCCCACTCGGCCAGCTCGCGCAGCACGTCGACCACGCCGCCGAGGTCGGCAAGCTCGCGCTCGCGGGCGACGCCGACGGAGGCCAGCGCCTGGGCGTAGCGGCCCTTGGCGTCGGTCTGCGTGAGCGCCTCGATGGTGAGGGGATCCGCGTCCTCGTCGATGGTGGCCCGGTCACGGTGCCAGATGGTGCCGGCGCGGTAGACGATCGCCCAGAACGAGCGGCCGTTGATCAGGCAGGCGGAGCCGCCGTCGATGGCGGCCGTGGTGACGCCCGCTCCCGGGTCGACGCCGAACCTGACGATCCGCGCGTCCTCCGCGAGGTCGATCGGGGCGGCGTCCTCGGGCCCGACGGGCTCGTCCGCCGGGTTGTCGACACGGCTGCCCTGGTCGGCGAGCAGGCGCGTCAGATACTGGGCACAGCCACGGACCCGGTCGGCGTAGTCCTCGACGAGCAGCTCTCTCCCCCCTCGAAGTCGCTGTGGCCCGGGGAAGCCCGCGCGGAGTCTAGCAGGGCCGCCCGACAGACCCGCGCGGCTCAGCCGGCGCCGAAGCACACGAAGCCGGCGGGCAGGTCGGGCGGCACGGCGCCGGCCAGGGCGGCGGCTGGCGATCGGCCAGCGCCGATCGCCTGGTGGAAGCCGGTCATGACGGCCATCGCGGCGTCGTCCGCCACCCGGCTGACGCTCGCGACGACGGTCGCCGAGCCCGCGGTCAGCAGGGCGGTGGCCATGCCGAAGGTCTCGTCGCCGGGACGGACGTCGGCCAGCCCGAGGTCGCAGGAGGACAGCACCACCATCGGCGGCGTCTCGCCGACCCGCTGCAGGTCATAGCCCATCAGCGGCCCCCCGGCCAGCTCCAGCGTCGAGAACAGCGCGTTCTCGGCCTTGTGCTGGCCGTGGGCGGCGAGGTGGGCGACGGCGACCCCGTCGAGCGCGGCGAGCGTGGCCGCCGGCGTGGCCTCGGCCCCGGTGAGGACCGTCGCGTGCGGTCGCAGCGCGGCGATGGCCCGCACCTCGGCCTCGCCGCGGTCGTTGCCGGGCCCGGCCACCAGCAGGATGGCCGCCGCACCCCGACCCGGCGCCTGCGCGCGGAGCCGGCCCACGGCGGCCAGCCACGCTGTGGCCGAAAGGGCGACCGTGACCGGCCGCCCCGTGCAGCCTGGCAGGACCGACCACGGCACCGTCACCAGGACGCCGGTCGGCACCACGACCAGGTCGCGGTCGCCGACGAGGCGCAGGAGCGGATCGAGCACGACGGCCGCGAGCGCGGCGGCGTCGCGCCGGGTCGCGGTGGCGACCGCGTCGGCCAGCCGGCGGGGCATCACCCGGCCCGCCTGCGCGTCGAGGTCCGCGCGCAGGCGCAGGACCGCCTCCTCGGCCGCGTGGTAGCCGCCCATCGAGAACAGGGAGGCCGACCCGTCGACGACGACGAGCGCCCGCAGCGCCGAGCCGTCCCGCAGGTAGACCACCAGTGCGGCGGCGGCCAACTCCTCCTTGACCGCGGCGAACGGCGCCAGCGCGGGCCCGCGGGCGCCACGGCGGCCGCGTGCCGACCAGGAGTGCTCGCGGACCGTGCGCTGCAGCGCCTCCGCCCTGCTTGGCAGGCCGCTCGCCGGCCGGCCCGCGAGCTGGGCCTCACGCAGCGAGTGCCAGACCTGCCGCAGCTCCTCCAGGGCGGCCGCCGCGACGGGATTGTCAGGCGGCCGTGCCTGGGGAAGCAGGAACGCCTGGGCCCTGGCGCGTTCGGACCACCGGTAGATCGCGCCGATGGGGCCGCCGGCCAGCGCCGCGCCCAGGCCGGCGCCGGCCAGGTCCTGGCCGTGGACGGCGGCGCCGGTCTGGAGGTCGAGGCAGCCGAACTGGGTGCGGTGCCGGTGCAGCGCGGCCATCCCGGCGACCAGATGCCGTGACGCCTCGCCGGGCCGACCCGCCGCCGTGGCCAGCTCGGCCCGGGCCAGCCGCCACAGCAGGCGGGTGTCGAGCCGGTCGGCGCGACCCGGGGGGCCATAGCGGGTGGCGATCCGCTCGGCGCGGACGGCCCGTCCGGCGGCCACCAGCGTGCGCACGGCGATGAGGCCGGCGACGCGGGCGTCCTCCGGCAGGCCGAGCCTGCCGAGCCGGCCGGCGAGGGTCTGCGCGCGGGCGGCGAACGCCGAGCCGTCCGGCTTCGCGGCGTCCGCGCCGACGGCGGCGTGCTCGGCGCGCAGCTCGAGCAGCGACGCGAGCGCGGCCCGCCGGGCGTTGTCGCGCCCGAGGAACAGGGCCCGAGCCTGCCTCGCCCATTCCGCCGCGGCCACCGGCCGGGCGGCGAGGAGCGCCGCCTCCGCGCGGACCTGCAGCGCGTCGGCGTAGGTGTGACTGAGCCGCTGGCGCTCCGCCCGCTCGGCGGCGGCCGCCAGCTCGCGATCGGCCTCGGCGAACAGGCCGGCGGCCACCAGCGCGCGGGCCCGCTCGACGGCCAGGGCCGGCAACCGCCCGGGCGCCAGCCGCTCGTACTCGAGCCGGGCCGAGCCGAACGCCCGCAGGGCCGACGGAAGGTCGCCGGCGAGGACGTCGAGGCAGCCGAGGTTGGTCCTGCTGATCGCCCCGAGCACGGTCAGCCCGTGCCGGGCCGCGATCTGCCCGCAGCGGTGCAGATCGGCCCGCGCCAGCCGCACGTGGCCAGCCTCCAGGTGCACGAGGCTGCGGTTGTTGAGCGCCTTGGCCAGGTCGACCTGGTTCGACCCTTCGCTCAACAGGGCGACCGCCTCGTCGTACTGCCGCAGCGCCAGGTCGTTGCGGCCGCTGCGCTTGAGCAGGAGGGCGCGCTGCCCGAGAAGGACCGGCCGCTGCGCCGAGGGGATGCGCCGCTCGGCCTCGTCGAGCAGGTGGAAGCCGAGGTCCACCCGGCCCCGTTCCGTCTCCGCCCAGGCCAGGCTCAACAGCAGCCGGCCGCGGATCTCCGCCAGGGCCGGATCGGCGGCGGCGACGACGCCGTCGATGAGCCGCAGCCCGGCCCGCAGCTGGCGCACGGCGAGGGCGGGCCGGCCGTTGTCGCTTGACACCAGGCCCGCGGCGTGCAGGCGAGCGGCGCGGTCGGTCAGCGAGGGCACACTTGGCGTCACAGCACCAGGGAGGGCGTGACGACGCGCGAGGCCTCGCCGTCATCCGGCGGATGCACCAGCAGCTGGGCCAGCCCGTGGGGGACGCCGTCGAAGACGAACCGTCCCGCATCGTCCGAGGTCACGACCGTGGACGATGCGGGAGCGTCCGGGGACGGCCCCACCACACGCAGCTCGACCCGCAGCGCCGCCGCCGGCGCGAGCCAGCCGTCCAGGCGCACCTGGCCATCCGAGCGGTCGACGACCGTGACCATGACGGTCCGGCTCTCGGCATCGAAGGTGATCGTTCGGGTCCGTTCGGTGCCACGCGCGCCGGAGCCGGCGAGCACGTCCTCGCTGAGCCGCGCCACCTCGACGTCGACGTCCTTCAGGGCGACCGCGAAGCTCACCCGCTCGTCGAGGTCGGCGGGCGGCGGGTCGAGCCGCGCGTAGATGGCCGCCAGCCGGTCAAGGACCGCCTGGTCGTCGCCGTCCAGCGGAAGATCGGCAAAGTCTGTCATGGCGCACTCCAGGCGGGATCGGCCAGCAGCATCTCCCGCAGCTTTGCCAGGCAGCGCCCGCGGGTGGGGCCGATGCTGCCGCGCGGCATCTCCAGCGCCTCCGCCACCACAGCGTAGTCGGGCCGGTCGACCTGGGCGACGATGCGCAGCAGCGTCCGGCAACGCTCCGGCAGCCGCTGGAAGTGCCGCCACAGGACCTTGTCCCGCTCGTCGTGCACAAGGCGCTCGTGCGGCTCGGGGCCAGGGTCGGCCACCGGCTCCAGCTGCGCCGCGCCGTCAGCTACCTGCCGGCGCAGCCGCCCCCTGACGCGCCACGCCTCGCGACGCGCCGCGGTGACCAGCCACGCGGTCAGCGCCTGCGGAGAGCGGATGTCGTGCAGCCGGCGCAGCAGCTCCAGCCAGACGGTCTGCACGACGTCGGCGGCCTCGTCGGCGCCGAGTCCCTGGGTGCGGGCCACGTGCCAGAGCAGCGGGCTGAGGTCGCGCGCGATCTCGCCGAGCGCGGCTCGCTCGCCGTTCCTGGCGCGCTCCAGGCACGCGCCCAGCCTGGCCGACCGGGCGGCCCGGGCGGCCTCGGCGGATGGGTTGGTGCCGGTGGTCACCCTGGTCATACCCCCGCCCGGGGACCCCGTGCCTGCTGCGCCGCGTCCTCCACCACCCTCCGCGCCAGCCCTCCGGCACAGGTGGCGGCCGAGAAGATGTCCCGGTCCCGCGGGTCGTCGTCGACGGTGCCCGCGTTGTACAGGGGGGAATGGGACGGCCGGCTGGTGCACATCGTTGCCTCCACGTTCGTCCGGCGGCTGCAACCAGGCCATGATCAAGGGCGGGATCACCACAAGGCTGCGAGCGGCGATGTTCCTCTCGCAGGTCGGGCACGAGTCCGTCTCCTTGCGGTACAAGCGGGAGCTGGGCTCCGGCCAGCGCTACGCCCCCTACATCGGGCGGACGTTCATCCAGATCACCTGGGAGAGCAACTACCGGGAGTTCGGGCACTGGGCCGGCGTCGGCGACCAGTTCGTCCGCAACCCGTCCTCGCTCGAGGACGACAGGTGGGCGTGGCTGGGCCCGGTCTGGTACTGGACGACGCACGACCTCAACAGCCACGCCGACCGTGGCGACGTCCGGGGCGCGACCCGGGTGATCAACGGCGGCTTCAACGGACTGGCAGACCGGCAGGCCCGCTACCAGAGGTGCATGAGCCTCGGTGAGGCGATCCTGCCCAGCAAGGGAGGAGACATTTCCATGGCTGACGCAGCCTCACTCCAGAAGCAGCTCGACGCGCTCGCCGCGGCGGTGGCCAAGGTGACCGACGACGTCGGCAAGACGTTCATGCTGCTGCAGCACGGCGACAAGCCGGGTGGCGCCGGTGACACCCACCCGTTCAACCTCGAGACGATCGTCACCGAGCAGCGCCAGGCCCAGTCCGACCTTATCGCGATCAAGCGCAAGCTCGGGATCGCCTGAGCACCGCGGCGGACGAGATCGCTAGCTTTCCAAGGGCCCACCGAAGTGGGCCCTTGGCATGCCCGCCGTGGGCACGCTGTCCAGCGCGATGCCGAAATGGGCCCGGTAGGCGGCGAGCACCTCGTCGTCGCTGGCCAGGACGCGCTCCTGCCGCTCGGGACCGGTCGTCTCGATGAGGGTCCTGTCGCTCAGGGTGATCCGCCCGCTCGCGGTGAGCAGCGAGCAGACCGTGGACTGGGTGAAATGGGACCTCGGCGAGGTCTGCTGCCACCAGCAGGCCGGCTCGAAATCGCTCAGCGCGCGGCCGCGCCGCTCGACGCGGTACTGCGGCTCGCCGTCCCTGATGACGTCGAGGTCGCCGTCCTGGCGCTCGACGATGCGGAAGATCCCCCCAGGGTCCGGCTGCTCCTCGCGGACGTCCAGCCGCAGCGGGTAGTGGCTGTGCCTGCCGAAGCCCACGTCCACCAGCCAGGGCTCTGGCGCGTCGACCCGCAGGGCGAGATGCTCGAACGGCGGCGACAGGCCCTGCGGGGTGTAGACGCTGGCGGCCAGCAGTGTCACTGTGAAGCCGAGCTCGGACAGCAGCGCCGCGAACGCGCCGTTGAGCTCGTAGCAGAACCCGCCTCGGCGCTGCTGGACCAGCTTGTCCAGCAGCGCTCCCTCCTGGAGGACGATCGGCTCGCCCAGGTGGATGCTGAGGTTCTCGAAGGGCACCGTGAGCAGATGGCGCAGCTGCAGCTCCCGCAGCGACTCCGCGTCGGCCCGCGGCGGCCGGGCCGCGCCGGTCCGCGCCAGATAGGCGTTCACCCGAGCTTCGTCCATCCCGCCACCACCTCGCTCCGCTTTGCGTCCAGACGGTATGCCAGCTTGCCGTATCCGTTCTTCGACGGCGTTGGGATTCCGCGATAGGCTCTGCGACCTGGCCTGTTCCCCGCCGGCGGGCTTTGCGTTGCCAGGACGACGACCCGAAGAGGTGGCCTCGAGATGCCTGAGCTACGGTCCAGAACCGTCACCCACGGACGGAACATGTCGGGCGCGCGCGCGCTCTGGCGGGCGACCGGCCTCCAGGACGGCGACTTCGGCAAGCCGATCATGGCGATCGCCAACAGCTTCACCCAGTTCGTCCCGGGCCACGTGCATCTGCGCGATCTGGGCGCACTGGTCGCCGAGGCGGTGCGCGAGGCCGGCGGTGTGGGGCGGGAGTTCAACACCATCGCGGTCGACGACGGCATCGCCATGGGACACGGCGGCATGCTCTACTCGCTGCCCAGCCGCGAGCTGATCGCCGACTCCGTGGAGTACATGGCCAACGCGCACTGCGCGGACGCGCTGCGGCGCGTGCCCTGCATCTGCAAGGTGGCGCCGAGCTCGCGGTACCACGTGGAGGATGTGCACCGCGCCGGTGGCATCCCCGCCATCCTGGGCGAGCTGGACAAGCACGGCCTGCTGCGGCGCGAGGTCGCCACGGTCCACAGCCGCACCGTCGGCGACTTCATCGCCAACTGGAACGTGCGCGGCGAGCGGCCAGCTCCCGAGGCGCTCGACCTGTACCACGCCGCGCCGGGCGGGGTCCGCACCACCCAGCCGTTCTCGACCTCCAACCGCTGGGAGGAGCTGGACCTCGACGCGGAGCAGGGCTGCGTCCGCTCGGTCGAGCACGCCTACAGCCCCGACGGCGGCCTGGCGGTGCTCAAGGGCAACCTCGCTCCCGACGGCTGCATCGTCAAGACCGCCGGAGTGCCCGCCGACCAGCTCAGCTTCCGCGGGCCGGCGCGCGTGTTCGAGAGCCAGGACGAGGCCGCCGAGGCGATCCTGGCCGACCGCGTCCAGCCGGGCGAGGTGGTGGTGATCCGCCACGAGGGCCCGCGCGGCGGCCCTGGCATGCAGGAGATGCTCTACCCCACCAGCTATCTGGCCGGAAAGGGCCTGGGCGGCAGGTGCGCGCTGGTCACCGACGGGCGCTTCTCCGGCGGCTCGGCGGGCCTGTCCCTCGGGCACGTCTCGCCCACGGGCTCGTCCCGCGACCTGTCGCTGCTGGAACGCTCGTAGACCCGCGTTCACGATGCACGCCCGCGCGGCCTTCAGCCTCACCCCGGAGCAGCAGCGCCTCGGGTCGGAGGTGCGGGCACTCGCCAGGGACGTGCTCGCGCCGCTCGCCAGGGCCGGCAGGCCAGGCAGGGTCAACCGCAAGCTGGTCCGGGCACTCGGCGACCACGGCCTGATCGCGCGCCTGGTGCCGGCGGGCGGCGCCCTGCGGGGGCCCGCCTCCGCGCTGGAGCTGTGCCTGCTGCGCGAGGCGCTGGCGCGCGAGTCCACGGATGCGGAGACCGCGCTCGCCCTCCAGGGCCTGGGCGCCGAGCCGATCGCCGCGGGCCACGAGGCGGTCAGCGGTCGCTGGCTGCCGGCCGTCGCCGCCGGCGATGCGGTGGCCGCCTTCGCCCTGTCCGAGCCGCGGGCCGGATCCGACGCCGCCGGCATCGAGCTGGCCGCCGAGCCCGACGGGGACGGCTGGCGCCTGGTCGGCGAGAAGGCCTGGATCTCCAACGCGCCCGACGCCGACGTGTACACCGTCTTCGCCCGCACGACCCCGGGGAGCGGCGCCGCCGGCGCGGGCGGCCGCACGCGCGGGGTCACCGCCTTCGCCGTGCCCGGCGACGCCCGCGGGCTGGAGGGCGAGCACCTCGACCTGCTGGCACCGCATGCCATCGGCCGGCTCACCTTCGACGCGGTCCGGGTCGGGCGCGAGCAGGTCCTCGGCAGTGTCGGCGAGGGGTTCGCCCTGGCCATGCGCACGCTGGACCGCTACCGCCCGAGCGTGGGCGCGTTCGCGGTCGGCATGGCCCAGGCGGCGCTGGACGCGGCCGTGGCCCACGCCGCCTCCCGGCAGACCTTCGGCCGGCCGCTGCGCGACTTCCAGGCGGTCTCCCACGCGCTCGCCGAGATGGCGACCCGCACCGAGGCGGCGAGGCTGCTGGTCTACGCCGCCGCCAGCCGCGCCGACGACGGCGTCGAGGGTGTGACCGGGCTCGCCGCCATGGCCAAGCTCTACGCGACCGAGACCGCCCAGTGGGTCGTCGACGCGGCGGTGCAGGTCCACGGCGCCCGGGCGCTGGTCCGCGGGCACCTGCTCGAGCACCTGTACCGCGAGGTGCGCGCGCCGCGCATCTACGAGGGCACCTCCGAGATCCAGCGCACCATCATCGCCCGCGAGCTGTTCCGGCACGCGGAGCAACCGAAGGAGGGCAGGCCATGAGCCCGTTCAAGGGTTCGGCGCCGCTCACCGACCAGTGGAGCCACTTCCGCTACCAGGAGGCAGAGGGCGTCGCGACGGTCACCTTCGACCGCCCGCGGCGGCTCAACGCGCTCACCTTCGAGGTCTACGCCGACCTGCGCGACCTCCTCGCCGAGCTGCCCCAGCGCGAGCAGGTGCGGGCGCTGCTGGTGACCGGCGGCGGCCGCGGCTTCTGCTCGGGCGGGGACGTGCGCGACATCATCGGGGAGCTACGGCGGATGGGGCCGCGCGAGCTGCTCGATTTCACCCGCATGACCGGCGCGGTGGTCCAGCGCATGCGCGAGCTGCCGCTGCCGATCGTCGCCGCGGTGAACGGCGTGGCGGCCGGCGCGGGAGCGGTGATCGCGCTGGCCGCCGACCTGCGGGTGATGGCGCGCTCCGCGTCGCTGGCCTTCCTGTTCACCAAGGTCGGCCTCGCCGGCGCCGACATGGGCGCCGCCTACCTGCTGCCCCGGCTGGTCGGGCTGGCGCGCGCCACCGAGCTGCTGCTGCTCGGGGACAGCGTCGACGCCGAGCGGGCGGCCGCGCTGGGCCTGGCGAGCCAGGTCGTCGACGACGCCGAGCTCACCGCGGCCGGCGCCGAGCTCGCCCGCCGGCTGGCCGGCGGGCCCGCGCTCGCCTACGCCACCACCAAGGCGCTGCTCAGCCGCGAGCTGGACATGAGCCTCGGCGGCGCGATCGAGCTCGAGGCGTTCGCGCAGGCGCTGCTGATGAGATCAGAGGACCATGCCGAGTTCTACGCGGCCTTCACCGAGGGCCGCAGCCCCACATGGAGAGGCCGATGAGCGGCGAGGCGGTACACCACAGGACCATCAACCCACCCGAGCTGGCGCCCCCGGTCGGCTTCGCGCACGCGGTGCTGGCCGCGCCCGGCAGGGTGATCTTCCTGGGCGGCCAGACCGCCCAGGGCGGGGACGGCGCGATCCAGGGGAGCACCGTCGCCGAGCAGTTCGACGTCGCCGCCGCCAACCTGGTCACCGCCCTCACCGCCGCCGGCGGCCGCCCCCACGATCTGGTCTGCCTGCAGATCTTCGTCACCGACATGGCCGCCTATCGGGCGGCGAGGTCGGAGCTGGCCACGATCTACCAGCGCCACCTCGGCCGCCGCTACGTGGCCAGCGCGTTGCTCGAGGTGACCGGCCTGCTCGACCCGGCGGCGAAGGTCGAGCTGATGGGGATCGCGGTGATCCCCGGCACGGTGGCCACGCCGGGGACCGCGGTCCGCGCCGACAGCCTGGAGGAGCAAGCATGACCGCCACGCCCAGCCCCACCGACTTCCTGGCCATCGACCGGCTGCTCAGCGAGGAGGAGCGGCTCATCCGCGACACCGTCCACGGCTTCGTCAGCGACAAGGTGCTGCCTGAGATCGCCGGCTGGTTCGAGCGCGGCGAGCTGCCGCGCGAGCTGGCCAAGGAGCTCGGCGCGCTCGGCCTGCTCGGGATGCACCTGGAGGGCTACGGCTGCGCCGGCACCAACGCGGTCAGCTACGGGCTGGCGTGCATGGAGCTGGAGGCCGGCGACACGGGCCTGCGCAGCTTCGTGTCGGTGCAGGGGTCGCTGGCGATGTTCCCGATCCGCCGCTACGGCTCGGAGGAGCAGAAACGGGAGTGGCTGCCGCGGATGGCCGCCGGCGAGGTGATCGGCTGCTTCGGCCTCACCGAGCCGGACTTCGGCTCCAACCCGGCCGGCATGCGCACCAGCGCCCGCCGCGACGGGCCCGACTGGGTGCTGGACGGCACCAAGATGTGGATCACCAACGGCGGCATCGCCGACCTCGCGGTGGTCTGGGCGCGCACCGAGGAGGGCGTGCGCGGCTTCCTGGTCCCCCGCGGGACGCGCGGGTTCACCACCCGCGACATCGAGCGCAAGCTGTCGCTGCGCGCCTCGGTCACCTCCGAGCTGGTCATGGACGGCTGCCGCCTGCCCGCCACCGCGATGCTGCCGGACGCCGACGGTATGAGCGGCCCGCTGTCGTGCCTGAACGAGGCCCGTTACGGGATCATCTGGGGCTCGATGGGAGCGGCGCGGGCCTGCTTGGAGAGCGCCCTCGAGTACTCCAGGACCCGGGTCCAGTTCGACCGGCCCATCGGCGGCTTCCAGCTCACCCAGGCCAAGCTCGCCGACATGCTGGTCGAGCTGAGCAAGGGGACGCTGCTGGCCGTGCATCTGGGCCGGATGAAGGATGAGGGCACGCTGCGGCCGCAGCAGGTCAGCCTCGGCAAGCTCAACAACGTGCGCGAGGCGCTCGAGATCGCCCGGACCGCGCGGAGCATCCTCGGCGCCAACGGCGTGACCCTCGAGTACCCCGTGATCCGCCACATGAACAACCTGGAGTCGGTGCTCACCTACGAGGGCACCAGCGAGATCCACACGCTCATCCTCGGCCAGGCCCTGACCGGCCTCAGCGCGTTCACGTAGCCCGCTGCAGCGAGCTAGAGGAACTCCTCCTCCACATCAGTGCACCGCCGTCATGCCGCCGTCGACCACCAGATAGCTGCCGTGGACGTAGCTGGCCTCCTCGGAGAGCAGGAAGCGGACCGTCCTGGCGACCTCCTCGGGCCGGGCGATGCGCTGCAGCGGGATCCGCGCCTCGAGCGCGCGCCGCGCGTCCTCGAGCGCCAGCAGGGGCGCCAGCATCGGCGTGTCCACCGCGCCCGGGCAGACCGCGTTCACCCGGATCCCGTCGCCGCCGAGGGCGTGCGCCAGCGAGCGGGTCAGCCCCAGCACGCCCGCCTTGGAGGCACAGTAGGCGGGCAGGACCCCATGGCCGATGATCGCCTCCACCGATGAGATCCCCACCACCGCCGACCCCGGCCGGGCCGCCCGCAGCGCCGGTAGCAGGACCCGCACCAGCAACGCCTCGGCGCGCAGGTTCACGTCCACCACGCTGCCCCAGGTCTCGGCGTCGAGGTCGTCCACCGCCGTCGGCAGGCCGACGCCGGCCGCGTGCACCAGACCCCCGACGCTCGGCAGCGCGGCCACGGTGGCGGCGGCCGCCGCCTCGATCGCTGCCGCGTCGCGCACGTCCACCTCGACCGCGTGCAGCTCAGCGCAGCGCGTCGCGGTCTGGAGCGCGCCCTCGCCGTTCAGGTCCCACACCGCGACCGGCCGGCCGACCTCCGCCAGCGCCAGGCAGGTCGCCCGGCCGATGCCAGAGGCGCCACCGCTCACCACCACCCCGGTGGCTGGCTCGCCGAGAGTGCTCACGGCAGCGCCGCCGCCGGGAGCCTATATGCCCGCTTTACATACATTGCGTCCTCCACGAGTCAGAGCGCAGCGTAACCGGTTCCGCCAGGACAGGGCCGGATGGAGCAGCAGGGCATCCGGCAGGCGCCGCCTGCCGGCCGGCGCGCGGCGTGGACGCCGCTGGCCAGGCTGTTTGCCCCGCGTACCACCCGGGAAGTCCGACGGGGTCCGTCAGGACCCCGAGGCCGAGGGCCGAGCTGACCAGGCCAAGGCCAACCTCAAGCAGGCCGGCGAAAAGGTCAAAGACGCCACGCGGCCGAGGCGCTGACCAGCCTGCTCCAGTGTCACAGACCCAACTCG
>WNGA01000081.1_pt1 | contig 114089 bp, 121 predicted proteins | sample 5400061 | NCBI WGS metagenome assembly WNGA01 (sample SAMN13153366, study PRJNA577476) | soil metagenome | isolation source: 100 cm soil or saprolite under grassland replicate 2 | place: USA:California | collected 2016-06-15 | reverse complement strand
GTGGAGATGGTGATGCCGGGGGACAACACGCAGATGAGCGTGGAGCTGATCACGCCCATCGCGATGGAGAAGGGGCTGCGCTTCGCCATCCGGGAGGGCGGCCGCACGGTGGGCGCCGGCACCGTCACCGAGATCGTCAAGTAGGGACGGCCACTCGAGGAACCAAACGGTCATGATGCTGAACGAAAAGATCAGAATCCGCCTGAAAGCGTACGACTACCGGATCCTCGACCAGTCCACCAGCGAGATCGTGGACACCGCCAAGCGGACGGGCGCGCGGGTGGCGGGGCCGATCCCGCTCCCCACCATGAAGAGCCGCTGGACGGTGAACCGCTCGCCCCACGTGGACAAGAAGAGCCGGGAGCAGTTCGAGATCCGGACCCACCGGCGGCTCCTCGACATCTTCGAGCCCACCCCCCAGACGGTGGACGCGCTGATGAAGCTCGACCTGCCGGCGGGGGTCGACGTGGAGATCAAGGCCTTCGGCAAGGAGCACGCCAAATAGGGCGCGTGAAGCGAGACAACGGCAATGGCAGTCCAGGGAATCATCGGCAGGAAGGTCGGCATGACCCAGGTCTACGCCGAGGACGGACAGGCGATCCCCGCCACCGTCATCGAGGCGGGGCCCTGCGTGGTCGTGCAGCGCAAGTCGAAGGGCAAGGACGGCTATTCGGCGGTGCAGGTGGGCCTGGTGGAGCCGCGCACGGTCAAGCGCGTCACCAAGGCCATGAAGGGGCACTTCGAGAAGGCGGGGCTCCCGCCCTGCCGGGTGCTCCGCGAGTTCCGGGTGGAGGACGGGGCCGAGGTCAAGGTCGGGGACCGGTTCTCCGTCGAGCTCTTCGCGGCCGGAGACAGGGTTCGCGTCACCGGGATCAGCAAGGGCAAGGGCTTCCAGGGAGTGGTCAAGCGCCACCACTTCCGCGGTGGGGCGGCCACCCACGGATCCATGTTCCACCGGGCTCCCGGCTCGATCGGCGCCTCCGCCTTCCCCTCGCGCGTGCTCAAGGGCATGCGGGCGGGCGGGCACATGGGTTCCGACCGGGTCACCGTCCGCAACGTCGAGGTGGTGCGGGTGGACGCGGGCAACAACATCCTCGTCGTCCGCGGGTCGATTCCCGGCGCGGGCGGCTCCTACGTCGTGATCAGGAAGAAGAAGTAGCCATGGCCGAGAAGACGCGGCGGGAGTCGATGACCAGGAAGGCAAAGACCACCAAGGGCGAGCCGAAGGCGAAGAAGGCCGCGGACACGCCGGAGCCCGGGAGCGTCGCCGTGGTCAACGCCGACAACAAGAAAGTCCGGGACATCACCCTCGCCCCCGAGGTGTTCGGGGTCAAGGTGAACCCGCACCTCTTGTACGAGGTCGTCAAGCAGTACCGGGCCGGGGGCCGCCGGGGCACCCACATGACCAAGAACCGGGCCCTCGTCTCGGGGAGCGGGAGGAAGCCCTGGCGGCAGAAGGGGACCGGCCGCGCCCGGGTGGGCGAGATACGGAACCCGCTCTGGCGCCACGGGGGGACCGTGTTCGGCCCCGTTCCGCGAGACTACCGCTACCCGATGCCGAAGAAGGCCCGGGCGGCCGCCCTGCGCTCCGCGCTCAGCCAGCGGGCCAACGAGGGGGCGCTGCAGGTGGTCGAGACCTTCCCGGTCGAGACCCCGAGAACGAGGGTGCTGAAGGGCATCCTCGACAAGCTCGGGATCAAGGGCAAGGCTGTGCTGGTGGACCACGAGCCCACCGACGCCCTCCTCCTCTCCGGGCGCAACATCCCGAACCTCAAGGTGGTGGCGGACACCCACCTGACCGCTTACGACGTCCTCGACTGCAAGCACCTGCTCTTCTCGCAGGAGGCCCTCGACAAGCTGGAGGAGAGGCTGGCCCCATGAATGGCGGAGCCCGACGTGCAGCAGCGCTCCCCTCCCCCTACGTGGGGAGGGACAGGGTGGGGGGTCGATGAATGAAAAACATCTACGAAGTGATCCGCCGGCCCCTCGTCACCGAGAAGGCGACCGCCCTCAAGGAGGGGCAGGGAGTTCTCTGCTTCGAGGTGCACCGGGACGCCACCAAGCCGGAGATCAAGAAGGCGGTGGAGACGCTCTTCTCCACCAAGGTGGCCGACGTCCGGGTGGCCAACGTGCACGGGAAGGTGAAGCGGCAGGGACGCTACGCCGGCAAGCGGCCGGACTGGAAGAAGGCCTTCGTCGTCCTGAAGAAGGGCGAGAAGATGATCGAGTTCTTCGAGCAGGCCTAGGGCGGTAAAGAGAGATGCCACTCAAAGAGTTCAATCCGACGTCACCGGGCCGGCGCTTCATGACCACCCTCACTTTCGAGGAGGTCACCAAGTCCACGCCCGAGAAGGGCCTCACCGAGCCCCTGAAGCGCACGGGAGGCCGGGACAACCGGGGCCGCATCTCGGTCCGCTTCATCGGGGGCGGCCATAAGCGCCGCTACCGGGTGGTGGACTTCCGCCGGGACAAGCGGGACATCCCGGCCAAGGTGGCGGCCGTGGAGTACGACCCCAACCGCTCGGCCCGCCTGGCCCTGCTGCACTACGCGGACGGCGAGAAGCGCTACATCCTGGCCCCCGAGGGGATCAAGGTCGGCCAGACGGTGGTGGCGGGCGAGGGGGCGGACATCCTTCCCGGCAACGCGCTGCCCCTCAAGCTCATCCCCGCCGGCACCATGATCCACAACATCGAGCTGCGCAAGGGCAAGGGCGGGCAGATGGTGCGCAGCGCCGGTGCTTCCGCCCAGCTCGTGGCCAAGGAGGGCGATTACGCCCAGGTCAAGCTCCCCTCGGGAGAGGTGCGCAAGGTCCACCTCGAGTGCCTGGCCACCGTCGGCCAGGTGGGCAACCTCGACCACAAGAACGTCTCCATCGGCAAGGCGGGCCGGACGCGCTGGCTCGGCCGGCGCCCCCACAACCGCGGGGTGTCCATGAACCCGGTGGACCACCCGCACGGCGGCGGAGAGGGGAAGACCTCCGGCGGCCGCCACCCGGTCACCCCCTGGGGCAAGCCCACCAAGGGCGCCAAGACCCGCAACAACAAGCGGACCCAGGGCTTCATCGTCAAGAGGCGCAAGTAGCCATGGCACGTTCATTGAAGAAGGGCCCGTGGGTGGACGACCACCTGCTCAAGAAGATCGAGCAGATGAACGCGGCCAACGACCGCAAGGTGGTGAAGACCTGGTCGCGACGCTCCACCATCACCCCGGAGATGGTCGGGCACACCCTGGCCGTCTACAACGGCCGGAAGTTCGTCCCCGTCTACATCACCGAGAACATGGTGGGGCACAAGCTGGGCGAGTTCTCCCCCACCCGCCAGTTCAAGGGGCACTCTTCCAAGGTCGAGAAGGTGGCCAAGCTGGCGGCGGCGGGCGCTCCCGCCGGCCCCGGGACGGGCCCCGCCCCGGCGGGCCCCGCGAAGTCCTAGGGAGAGGGACATGCTGGAAGTGAAGGCGGTCGCGAAGTACATCCGGACCTCGGCCCAGAAGGCCGGCCTGGTCCTTGACCTGATCCGGGGCAAGAAGGCGGCGGAGGCCCTCTCGATCCTCCGGTTCACCAGGAAGTCGGTGGCCCGGGACATCGAGAAGGCCCTGCGCTCGGCCATCGCGAACGCGGTGCACGTGGCCGACAAGAACCAGAAGCGCCGCCTGGACGAGGAGGACCTGGTGATCTCGGCCTGCTACGCCGGCCAGGGGCCGACCCAGAAGCGGGTGCGCCCCGCCCCCATGGGCCGGGCCTACCAGGTGCTGAAGCGCACCACCCACATCACCGTCCAGGTGTCGGAGAGGGAGAGCTAGATGGGCCAGAAAGTCCACCCCACCGGGTTCCGGCTGGGCTACAACAAGACCTGGCGGAGCCGCTGGTACGCCGAGAAGGAGTACGCGAACCTCCTCCACGAGGACCTCGCCCTCAAGAAGGACCTCAAGAAGCGCTTCAGCCACGCGGGGGTCTCGCGGGTCGAGATCGAACGGGCGGCCAACAAGCTCAAGATCAGCATCTACACCTCCCGCCCCGGCATCATCATCGGGCGCAAGGGCCAGGAGGTCGACAAGCTCAAGCAGGAGATCCAGAAGAAGACCGGCAAGGAGGTCTTCATCAACATCCAGGAGATCCTGAAGCCGGAGCTGGACGCGCAGCTCGTCTCGGAATCGGTGGCCCTGCAGCTCGAGAAGCGCATCGCCTTCCGGCGGGCCATGCGCAAGGCGGTGGACGCGGCCCTGCGCTTCGGAGCCCGCGGCATCAAGGTGCGGGTGTCGGGCCGCCTGAACGGGGCCGAGATCGCGCGCTCCGAGTGGTATCTGCACGGACAGCTCCCCCTCCACACCCTGCGGGCCGACATCGACTACGGCTTCTCCGAGGCCAAGACCGCTTTCGGCCAGATCGGGGTGAAGACCTGGATCTACAAGGGCGAGCTGGACGCGCTCAAGCCCGGCCGGTCGCTGTAGCGAGGATCCATTCATGTTGATGCCCAAGAAGGTCAAGTTCCGCAAGCAGCAGCGGGGCCGCATGACCGGCAAGGCCTGGACGGGGAGCACGGTCAACTTCGGCGACTACGGCCTGAAGGCCATGGAATGCGGCTGGGTGAGCCAGCGGGAGATCGAGGCCGGCCGCATCGCGATCACCCGCTTCATCAAGAGGAACGGCCGGATCTGGATCCGGATGTTCCCCGACAAGCCGATCACCAAGAAGCCCCAGGAGACCCGCATGGGCAAGGGCAAGGGCGCTCCCGAGTCCTGGGTCATGGTCGTGAAGCCGGGCCGCATCCTCTACGAGATGGAAGGGGTGCCCGAGGCGGACGCTCGGGAGGCCCTGCGCCTGGCCGCCCACAAGCTGTCCATCAAGACCAGGTTCGTGACGCGGGGGGAGGCGGTCCAGCCATGAAGCCTGAGCAGATCCGGGAGATGAGCGTCGACACCCTCCGGGGGAAGGAGAAGGAGCTGCAGGAGCAGCTCTTCAAGCTCCGGTTCCAGAAGTCCATCGGCCAGCTCGACAACGCCCTGAAGCTCCGGGAGACCCGGCGGGACATCGCCCGGGTCAAGACGGTCCTGAAAGAGAAGCAGGTGGCGCGATGACGGAGAAGACGACCGCGAAGGGCCGCCGCCAGGAGCGGGTGGGCGTGGTGGTGAAGGCGAAGATGAAGAAGACGGTGGTGGTGGCGGTGGAGCGGCTGGTCCGCCACGACGTCTACCGCAAGACCATCAAGCGCACCTCCACCTTCATGGCCCACGACGAGATGGGGGCGGAGCGGGGCGACCGGGTGCGCATCGTGGAGACGCGGCCCCTGTCGAAGAACAAGCGTTGGCGGGTGACCGAGATCCTGGGCAAGGCGACCCTGCCCGAGGAGACGGCCGCCGAGCTCGCGCAGCTCTAGCGGGCGGGGAGGGACACCATGATCCAGATGCGAACGATCCTCGAAGTGGCGGACAACTCGGGCGCCCGCAGGATCTCGTGCATCCTGCCCATCGGCGGCTCCACGGGGCGCTACGCGCGGCTGGGGGACGTGATCACCGCCAACGTGAAGGAATCGGCCCCCGACGCCCCGGAGACCGTGCGCAAGGGCAAGGTGGTGAAGGCGGTCATCGTGCGCTGCCGCAAGGAACAGCGGCGCCGGGACGGCTCCTACATCCGCTTCGACCAGAACGCGGCCGTGCTCATCAACGACGCCGGGGAGCCGGTGGGCACCCGCGTGTTCGGCCCCGTGGCCCGCGAGCTGCGCGACAAGAAGTTCATGAAGATCGTCTCCCTGGCGCCGGAGGTTCTGTAGGTGCCGAAGACGCGGCGCCGCTCGGGGATCAGCCTTCCCTCCCCCCTACGTGGGGGAGGACAGGAGGGGGGGTCGATGAACGATAGGGTGGGGGGTCGATGAAGATCCGGCTCAAGAAGAACGACCTGGTGGAGGTCATCGCGGGCAAGGACACGGGCAAGCGCGGCCGCATCCTGAAGGTCCTGCGGGAGAAGGGGCGGGTCATCGTCCAGGGAGTGGGCTTCATCAAGCGCCACACCCGGCCGAACCCGCAGCGGAACATCAAGGGCGGGATCGCCGAGCGGGAAGCCCCCATCCACGTCTCGAACGTGATGATCGTCTCCTCCGACGACGACAAGCGGACCCGGATCGGGGCCAAGACCCTGGCCGACGGCCGCAAGGTCCGGGTGGGCCGCCGGAGCGGCGAGGTCCTGGACAAATGAGCGTAGTCATGAGGGCACGGATCAAGGAAAACTACGTGAAGCAGATCGTCCCCCGCCTGATGAAGGAGCGGAACTACCCGAACGTCATGGCGGTACCCCGCTTGAGGAAGGTGGTCATCAACATGGGGGTGGGGGAGGCCACCCAGAACATCAAGCTCCTCGACGCGGCCATGGAGGAGCTCGGCAAGATCGCCGGGCAGAAGCCGGCCCTGCGACGGTCCCGAAAATCCATCGCGGCTTTCCGCCTCCGCCAGGGGATGCCCATAGCCGCCACCGTGACCCTGCGGGGGGACCGGATGTACGAGTTCTGCGACCGGCTCTTCAACGTGGCCCTCCCCCGGGTGCGCGACTTCCGCGGGGTGCCTCCGAGCGCTTTCGACGGCCGGGGGAACTACACCCTGGGCCTCAAGGACCAGATCCTCTTCCCGGAGGTCGACTACGCGAAGGTCGACAAGCTCCGGGGCATGAACGTGACCTTCGTGACCACGGCCCGGACGGACGAGGAGTCCAAACTCCTTCTCTCGTACCTCGGGATGCCGTTCCGGAACCAGTAGGAGGGAAGGGTAGTGGCCAAGCTGTCTCTGATCGCCAAGGCCAATCGCAAGCCGAAGTTCGGGGTGCGCAAGTACAACCGCTGCCGCTCCTGCGGCCGCCCCCGGGCGTACCTGAGGAAGTTCGAGATGTGCCGCATCTGCTTCCGCAAGCTGGCGCTCTCGGGCGACATTCCCGGCGTCATCAAGGCGAGCTGGTAGGCCGAGGCGAGAGGTAATTCCCGATGAACATGACCGATCCCATCGCGGACATGACCACCCGGATCCGGAACGGGGTCCGGGCGAGGCTGCCCAAGATCGACGTGCCCGCCTCCAAGCTGAAGGTCGAGATCGCCCGCATCCTCAAGGATGAGGGCTACATCGCGAACTTCAAGACCCAGGAGCAGGCGGAGGGCAAGCAAAGCCAGATCCGCATCTTCCTCAAGTACGGGCCGGGGATGGAGCGGGTGATCACGGACCTGCAGCGGGTGAGCCGCCCGGGCTGCCGGATCTACTGCAGCAAGGACCAGATCCCCCGCGTGTACGGCGGCCTCGGCATCAACATCCTCTCCACCTCCCGCGGGGTCATGACCGGACGCGCGGCCGCGCGCGAGGGAGTGGGCGGCGAGATCCTCTGCAACGTCTGGTAAGGAGCTAGGGACAATGTCTCGCGTCGGACGCAAGGTCATCCCCGTCCCCTCGGGCGTGAAGGTCGCAGTCGGGGAGACCGCGCTGGAGGTGCAGGGGCCGAAGGGCAAGCTCACGACCCCGGTGCCCCCGGGCATCAAGTTCACCCTGAACGAAGGGCAGCTCTCGTGCCAGCGCGCGAACGACGAGCGCCAGCAGCGCGCCTTCCACGGCATGGCCCGGGCCCTCGCCCAGAACGCGATCAAGGGAGTGACCGAGGGGTTCAGCAAGGACCTCGACATCGTGGGGGTCGGCTACAAGGCGCAGGTGGAGGGGAGCAAGGTCGTGTTCTCCCTGGGCTTCTCCCACCCGGTGGAGTACCCGATTCCCGAAGGGATCAAGATCGCGGTGGACAAGCAGACCCGGGTCACGGTCTCCGGGATCGACCGTCAGAAGGTGGGCCAGGTGGCGGCGGAGATCCGCGGCCTCCGGAAGCCCGACCCCTACAAGCAGAAGGGGATCCGCTACGTGGGCGAGGTTCTCAAGAAGAAGGCGGGCAAGGCCGGGGCGACCGCCGGCGTCGGCGGTGGTGGCACGAAATGACGCGAGCCGACCGGGGTGCCGAAAGCGCGGGGCCGGACGTGCAGCGGCGGTTCCCTCCCCCTACGTGGGGAGGGTGGGGGGTCAATGAATGAAGGTGAAGACCAAGGAGGACGTCCGGAAGCGGCTCCACGAGCGGATCCGGAAGAAGATCCACGGGACCCCGGCGCGGCCGCGCCTGGCCGTCTTCCGCAGCCAGGCCCACATCTACGCCCAGGTGATCGACGACGATGCCGCGAAGACCCTCTGCGCCGCGTCCTCCCTCGACAAGGACCTGAAGGCCAAGGTCAAGCGGGGGAGCAACGTGAGCGCGGCCAAGGAGGTGGGGCAGCTCATCGCCAGCCGCGCGAAGGAGAAGGGCGTCGCCGCGGTCGTCTTCGACCGGGGCGGGTTCCAGTACCACGGCCGGATCAAGGCCCTGGCCGACGCGGCCCGCGAGGGCGGGTTGAAATTTTGAGGGATCGGGATCGCCCCGCGCGGAGCCACCCGCGGATCCGCATTTCCCTCCCCCAACGTGGGGAGGGACAGGGTGGGGGGTCGATGAACGATAGGGTGGGGGGTCGATGAAGAATTTTGTCGAGAAGATCGACGTGGGGAGCCTGGAGCTCAAGGACCAGGTGGTTTCCATCAACCGCGTCACCAAGGTCGTCAAGGGGGGCAAGAACCTCTCCTTCAGCGCCCTGGTGGTGGTGGGTGACGGCAACGGCCACGTGGGCTACGGGATGGGCAAGGCCCGCGAGGTGAGCTCGGCCATCAAGAAGGGCGTGGAGGCGGCGAAGAAGAACGTGGTCAAGGTGCCCATCACCGAGAAAGGCGCCACCATCCCCCACACGGTGACCGGGCACTTCGGGTCGGGCACCGTGCTCCTGAAGCCCGCCTCCGAAGGAACGGGCGTGATCGCGGGAGGGCCGGTGCGCGCCGTCATCACCTCCGCGGGGATCCAGAACATCCTGACCAAGAGCCTGGGCTCCACCACCGCCCACAACGTGGTCAAGGCGACCGTGGACGCGCTCCTTCGGCTCAAGCAGCCGGAGCGGGTGGCGCGCCTGCGCGGCAAGGCGGTGGCGGACATCATGGGCGCCGAGGAGAAGAAGGCCGAGGCGACCCCGGCGGCGACGGTCCCCGCCCAGGCGTAGCGGAGATCCGGCATGGCGAAGGCAAAGAAGGCGGGCAAGGCGGCGGGGACGGTCAAGGTAGAGATGATCGGCAGCGTGATCGGCTGCCCGGACGACCAGCGGGCCACCGTGCGCGGGCTGGGCCTGCGCAAGCTCCATCAGGTGGTCGAGCGCGAGGACACGCCCATGGTGCGGGGAATGATCAAGAAGGTCCCCCACCTCGTGGCCGTGGTCGAGTAAGGAAGGGCGACCGTGGGTCTCGCGAATCTCAAGCCGGCCAAGGGAAGCACCCAGGCCCGGAAGCGCGTGGGCCGGGGCCCGGGAAGCGGGCTCGGCAAGACCGCCGGGCGGGGGGAGAAGGGCCAGAAGAGCCGTAGCGGGTTCGCCCGCAAGGTGGGCTTCGAGGGCGGGCAGATGCCGCTCCACCGCCGCGTGCCCAAGCGCGGCTTCACCAACGCCCGCTTCAAGAAGGAGTTCACGGAGGTGAACCTGGGGCGCCTCGAGGTGTTCGAGGCGGGGTCCATCGTCACTCCCGAGGTGCTGCTGAAGCACCGGCTGATCAAGCGGATCAAGGACGGAGTCAAGATCCTGGCCGAGGGCAGTTTCACCAAGAGCCTCACCGTCCGGGCGCACAAGTTCAGCGCGAAGGCCCAGGAGAAGATCGCGGGCCTCGGCGGCAAGGCCGAGGTCCTGGAGAGCCAGGCGGCCGGAAGGCCGCCGGGTTAGAGGCGAGAGAGCATGCTGCAGAGCCTCCGGAACATTTGGGACATCCCGGACCTCCGGAAGAGGGTCCTGTTCACCCTCGGCCTGCTGGCCGTCTACCGGCTGGGGAACCACATTCCCACCCCGGGGATGAACACCCAGGCCCTCGTGGACTTCTTCGAGCAGAACAAGGCCAACTGGTTCGGCCTGGTGGACATGTTCTCGGGCGGGAACCTGGCCAGGGTCACGGTCTTCGCCCTCGGGATCATGCCCTACATCTCGGCCTCCATCATCCTGCAGCTCCTCACCGTGGTCTGGCCCTTTCTCGAGAAGCTCTCCAAGGAGGGCGAGCTCGGCAAGCGCAAGATCACCCAGTACACGCGCTACGGGACGGTGCTCCTGTCCATCGTGCAGTCGATGGCGATCGCGGCCTACCTGGAGAAGATGACGGTCAGCAACAGCTTCCACATCGTGGAGCACCCCGGCTGGTCCTTCCGGCTCATGACCGTCCTGACCCTCACCACGGGTACCGCCTTCATCATGTGGCTGGGGGAGCAGATCACCGAGCGCGGGATCGGCAACGGGATGAGCCTCATCATCTTCGCGGGGATCGTGGTGGGCTTCCCCCGCGGGCTCATCGACACCTTCACCATGATCCACCGGGGCGAGCTGAGCCTGTTCGCGGCTCTCCTCCTCACGGGGGCCATGGTGCTGGTCACGGCCGCCATCGTGTTCATGGAGCGCGGGCAGCGGCGCATCCCGGTGCAGTACGCGAAGCGGGTGGTGGGCCGGCGCATGTACGGAGGCCAGACCACCCACCTCCCCTTGCGCGTCAACACGAGCGGGGTGATCCCGGTGATCTTCGCCTCCTCGATCATCGCCTTCCCCCAGACCATCGCCTCCTTCTTCCAGGCCAACAACCCCTGGATGCAGGCGGTCTCCGAGCAGCTCCACTGGGGGATGCCGCTCTACAACCTGCTCTACGTCTCGTTCATCATCTTCTTCTGCTACTTCTACACCGCGATCGTGTTCAACCCCGACGACGTGGCGGAGAACATGCGTAAGTACGGGGGCTTCATCCCGGGCATCCGCCCCGGCAAGCGCACCGCCGAGTACCTGGACCACGTGCTCGGCCGCATCACCTTTGGAGGGGCGATCTACCTGGCCCTGGTGGCCATCCTGCCCGAGTTCCTCATCAGCGGCTTCAAGGTGGCGCCTATTCCGGTCATCGGGCCCGCTCTGGACGTCTTCCTCACCGAGAACAACCTGGGCTGGATCACGGAAGGCCTGCACCTGAACTTCTACTTCGGGGGGACCTCGCTCCTCATCGTGGTGGGGGTGGCCATGGACACCGTGGCCCAGGTCGAGGCCCAGCTCATCATGCGGCACTACGACGGCTTCAGCGGCAAGGGGGGGCGCAGGATCCGTGGCCGCCGCTAACCACCCGCGGGAGGCCTCCCGCCCCAAGGCCCGCGTGATCTTCCTCGGCCCTCCGGGCGCCGGGAAGGGGACGCAGGCCGCCCGGCTGGCCGAGCACCTGCGCATCCCGCGCATCTCGACCGGGGACATGCTACGCGAGCACATCGCCCAGGGAGACGTGCTCGGGAAGGCGGCCGCCCCCTACATGGCGAAGGGCGGGCTGGTGCCGGACCACCTGCTGATCGAGATGATCCGGAAGCGGATCTCCGAGCCCGACTGCGCGCACGGCTACATCCTGGACGGCTTCCCGCGGACGCTGCCCCAGGCCGAGGGCCTGGACGAGATGATCGGGGGGACGGCCGACGTGATCGTGTTCGACATGGAGGTACCGCACGACGAGCTCATGCGCCGGCTCTCCGGGCGGGGGCGGGACGACGACAAGGCGGAGGCGGTGAGGAAGCGGCTCCAGGAGTACGAGCAGCGGACCACCCCCCTGTTGGAGTACTACCGCGAGCGGTCGCGCTTCCACCGCATCGACGGCTTCCGCCCCGCGGAGGCGGTGTTCGCCCAGCTCACGTCGCTGATCGAGGGCTGGGAATGAGCGTCCAGAAATCCTGGTCCGAGCTGCAGAAGATGGCGCGGGCCTGTCGGATCGTGGTCTTTACCCTCGACGCCCTCGAGGAAGCGGCCGTTCCCGGAGTGAGCACGAAGGAGCTGGACCGGATCGCCCGCGAGCACATCGTGAAGGCGGGGGCGAAGCCGGCCTTCCTGGGCTACCGGGGCTACCCGGCCAGCCTCTGCGTGGCGGTGAACGAGGAGGTCGTGCATGGGATCCCGGGCCCCCGCAAGCTCAAGCAGGGGGACATCGTCGGCCTCGACCTGGGCTGCGTGGTGGACGGCTTCTATGGCGACGCGGCCCGCACGGTGGCGGTGGGGAGGATCGGCGACGAGGCCCGGCGGCTCATGAAGGTGACCCTGGAGTCGCTGTTCGCCGCCATCGACCTGTGCCGGCCCGGCAAGCGGGTGGGCGACCTGGGCCACGCGGTGCAGAGCCACGCGGAGCGGCACGGCTACTCGGTGGTGCGGGAGTTCGTGGGCCACGGGATCGGGACCCACCTGCACGAGGAACCGCAGGTGCCGAACTACGGGCCGCCCGGGCGCCGCGAGCGCCTGGTGCCGGGGATGTGCCTGGCCATCGAGCCCATGGTCAACGTGGGGGGCGCCGAGGTCGAGGTCCTGCAGGACGGCTGGACGGCGGTGACGAAGGACAAGAGCCTGTCCGCCCACTTCGAGCTGTCGGTGGCGGTGACGTCGTTCGGGCCCTGGATCCTCTCGGAGCCTTACCCCTACGCGGATCAGCAGGCGGAGGCCCGGCATGCCTGAGGTCGCGCCCCGGGACGTGATCGAGGTGCCGGGCACGGTCAAAGAGCAGCTCCCGAACGCCCTCTTCCGGGTCGAGCTGGAGAACGAGAGTCGGGGGCAGGTGGTCGCGCACGTGGCGGGGGACGCCTCCCTGCTGCGGCTGCGGCCGGGGGACCCGGTGGTGGTGGAATTGATGCCCTACGACATGGGCCGGGGCCGCATCCTGCGGCGCCGGTCGTGAGGTAAGGAAACCGTGAAGGTAAGGTCGTCGGTCAAGAAGATCTGCGTGAAGTGCAAGGTGGTGCGGCGCCGGGGCGTCGTCTACGTGATCTGCGCCAACCAGAAGCACAAACAGAGGCAGGGGTAAGGCATGGCACGCATCGCAGGCATCGATCTCCCGCGCCAGAAGCGGGTCGAGGTCGCCCTCACCTACATCTACGGGATCGGGGTGAGCCGGAGCAACAAGATCCTGGCCGAGGCCGGGATCGACCCCAACGTGCGGGTGAAGGACCTCTCCGAAGAGGAGGCCAGCCGCATCGCCAAGATCATCGACGGCGAGGGGGGCGTGGAGGGCGATCTTCGCAAGGACGTCGCCATGAACATCAAGCGCCTCATGGAGATCGGCTCCTACCGGGGGATGCGCCACCGGCGCAACCTACCGACGCGGGGCCAGCGCACCCACACGAACGCCCGCACCCGCAAGGGGCCGCGGCGGGCCATGATCCGCGCGAAGAAGAGCCCAGGAGCTTAGCAGTGGGGAGGGATAGGGTGGGGGATCGAGAATGACCAAAGTCGTCGGCGCGAAGAAGGGGAAGAAGGAGAAGAAGCACGTGGTGCACGGGATCGCCCACGTGCACGCCTCCTTCAACAACACCCACGTGACCATCACCGACCTCGAAGGGAACGTGGTCACCTGGTCCAGCGCGGGAACCCTGGGCTTCAAGGGGTCGCGCAAGGGGACGCCCTTCGCCGCCCAGCAGGCGGCCACCGCGGCCGCCACCGCGGCCAAGGAGGGCGGGCTGCGCTCCCTCGACATTCGCGTCAAGGGGCCAGGGAGCGGCCGGGAGTCGGCCATCCGGGCCCTGCAGGCCGCGGGGGTGGAGATCAAGTCCATCCGGGACGTCACCCCCATCCCCCACAACGGATGCCGCCCGCCCAAGCGGCGCCGCGTCTAAGGAGATTGCCGTGGCGAGATACATCGGTTCGGTCTGCCGTCTCTGCCGCCGGGAGGGCATGAAGCTCTTCCTCAAGGGCGACCGCTGCTTCACCGAGAAGTGCGCGATCGAGAAGCGGAACTACGCCCCGGGGCAGCACGGCAAGGGCGGTCGGGTCAAGAGCAAGCTCCAGGGATACGGACTCCAGCTCCGGGAGAAGCAGAAGACCAAGCGCCTCTACGGGATGCTGGAGGGGCAGTTCGCCCTCACCTTCGACCGTGCGTCCCAGGAGAAGGGAGTGGTGGGCGAGACCCTGCTCAGCAAGCTGGAGCGGCGGCTGGACAACGTGGTCTATCGCCTGGGCTTCGGCAGCTCGCGGGCCCAGGCCCGCCAGCTCGTGCGGCACGGTCACGTGCGCATCAACGAGAAGAAGCTGAACGTCCCCTCCTTCCAGGTGCGGGTGGGGGATGTGGTGAGCCTGGCCCCCCGCGCGTCCAAGAACGCGCTCGTGCAGGCCTCCGTGGAGGCGGTGAAGGGCCGCGGCGTGCCGAAGTGGCTGGAGCTGGACTCCGCGAACACGAAGGGGAAGGTGCTGTCGCTGCCCGCCCGGGACGACGTGAACTTCCCGATCCAGGAACAGTTGATCGTCGAGCTGTACTCGAAGTAATCAGAAGGACCGGGCGAGAGCCCGCGTCCTGGAGGACTTGCACAAGATGCTGTGGAAAGGGTTCCAGAAGCCGAAGCGCCTCGAGGTCGATCGGGACACCAGCACCGAAGCCTACGGCCGCTTCTTCGCCCAGCCTTTCGAAAGGGGTTTCGCCACCACGGTGGGGAACGCCCTGCGGCGGGTCCTGCTCTCGAGCATCGAGGGTGCGGCCATCACCGCGGTGCGGGTGGAGGGCGTCCTGCATGAGTTCTCCCCGATCCCGGGGGCCATGGAGGACACCACCGACCTCATCCTCAACCTGAAGCGCATCCCCCTGAAGGTGCACGTCGAGCACCCCAAGACCCTGATCCTGAAGACCTCGGAGCCGGGGGAGGTGCGGGCCAAGCACATCACCCCCGACCCCGACGTCGAGATCCTCGATCCCGAGGCCTACATCGCGACCCTGGGCCAGGGCTCGACCCTGTCCGTCGAGATGCGGGTGAAGCAGGGGCGCGGGTACGTCTCCGCCGACAAGAATTTCGACGACGACCTGTCGATCGGCTGGATCCCGCTGGACTCGGTGCACTCCCCCATCAAGAAGGTCAACTACTTCGTGGAGGCGGCCCGGGTCGGCCAGGCCACCGACTACGAGAAGCTCACCCTCGAGGTGTGGGCCAACGGGGCGGTGACCCCCCGCGACGCGGTGGGCCTGGCGGCCAAGCTCATGAAGGACCACCTCACGATCTTCATCAACCTCGAGGAGGATGAGGACGAGACGGAGGGTCCGGTGGCGGAGATCTCCGAGCAGGACCGCGAGGCCTGGTCGGAGAAGCTCAGCAAGAGCGTGGACGAGATGGAGCTTTCCGTCCGCTCCTACAACTGCCTCAAGAACGCCAACATCCGGACCATCGGGGAGCTCGTGCAGAAGACCGAGGCCGAGATGCTCAAGACCAAGAACTTCGGCCGCAAGTCGCTGAACGAGATCAAGGAGATCCTGGGCGGGATGGGCCTCTCCCTCGGCATGAAGCTCGACAACTGGCCCGCGCCGCAGGGAGACCGCTAGAAGGAGACCAGCCGCCGCTCGCGCGCGTTCGTTCCGGCGCGAGCGGCATGGGTAAAGCATGAGACACCGCGTCGCCCACCGAAAGCTCGGGCGCATCACGCCCCACCGTACCGCGCTCCTGCGCAATCTGGCCACCGCGCTGTTCGAGCGGGAGCGGATCCGGACCACCCTGCCCAAGGCGAAGGAGCTCCGGCCGTTCGCGGAGCGGCTCATCACCCTGGCCAAGCGCGAGGTCAACCGGCTGCACGCCCGCCGGCTCGTGCTCCGCGACATCCAGGACTCCACCATCGTGAAGAAGCTCTTCGACAGCCTGGGCGCGCGTTACGCCAGCCGTCCGGGCGGCTACACCCGCATCCTCCGCCTCGGCCCCCGCCGGGGCGACGGGGCGGAGATGGCGATCGTGGAGCTGCTCGGCTCGGAATACAAGCCGAAGAGCAAGGACGAGAAGGCCAAGAAGGAAAAGGCCGCCGAGGCCCCGAAGGCCAAGGCCGAGAAGAAGGAAGCCAGGGCCAAGGGGAGCAAGAAGGAAAAGGCCGCGGAATAATCGGGCCTCCCGAGCGACCCTCAGGGTTGCGGTTGGGCCAGTGCCTGGGGGCCGCCGCAGGCGGCTGGGGACGGACGACCGCCGTTACCCGGTCCCCTTCGTACGTGAAGGTCGCGGCGAGGAACAGCCGGTGGGCCTGGGTGCGGCGGAACTGCCAGGACGTCACGGTCTGCTCGGCCGCGGTCTTCAGCAGGTCGGGACCGCTCACGGCCTGCACGAGGCAGGTCCCCGCGGCGCTGACCGAGAACTGTACCTCCACGACGCCGCTCGTCCCCGCCATGCGCGCAAAGGGCGGCGGCACCGGCCGCCGGCCCTTCGCCAGGTCGGGGACTCCCGCCTCGAGCACCACGTCGCGCACGGCGGATGCCCCCGACTCGACTTCGGGCGGGATCGGCGGAGGCGGGGGCGCGCTGATCACCTCGACGGCTGGAGGCGGAGCAGTCTGCGCCAAGGCCGCGGACTGGGCAGCGTCGTCTGCGGCGGGAGGGAGGGCGGTCTCCGTCGGCGCGGTGGCGGTCGGGGCAGGGCCTCCGGCCGGCGGCGCGCCCGTGGGACTCGGCGCGGCCGCGGGGGCGGTTGGAGAGGCGGACGGCCCCACCATCGATTCGCTGCGCTGTAATCCGTCCAGCCGCAGCCTCACCTTCGGCGGGTCCTTGCGCTCGCCCGGGACGAAGTCGGCCTGCACGCGGAACGACACCGTCGCCTCCCCGGCCTCGGCCGCGAACCGCCAGGTGCGCAGGGCCGCCAGGAGCGCGTTCGCCCAGGGCGCCTCCCCCTGGGCCACCTTGGCTTCCGCCACCCGGCCGTCCGGGTCGAGGCTCACTTCGGCCACCACGGTGGCCGGCCCCCTCGCGTCCTGGGGGAAGGATGGAGCGATGCCCTGTCGCAGCTCCGGGATCCCATCCTGCCTCGTCACCTCGGGCAGCTTCATGGCGAACGTGATGGGCACCGTGAGGCGCACGCTCACCGGCTTGCCGTTCACCTTCGTGACCTCGTAGGCCCACTGCCGGGCCGCGGCGAGGGCGGCCTCGTCCAGGCCGGGGACGCTGCGGACGACCCGGGCCTCCGCGACCTTCCCCTCCTTGTCGATGAGCAGCTCCAGGATCACGATCCCGCGGATGCCCTGCGACTGGGCGGCCGGCGGGTACTCGGGGGAAACGGTCTTCGCGCGCTTGGGAACGGAAACCCCCCCGCTGCCCGCCGTCACCGGCTCGTCCTGAGCACGGAGGACGGGCGCCGCGAGGGGGCCCAGGAGGGCGGCGGCCATGACGAAGGAGGCGAATCTCATGATCCTTCCAGTCTACTCCTCTTCCTTCGGCTCCCCGCGCTCGGCTCGGGCCGCCGCCACGACCTTCTCCTGCAGGTGGCCGGGCACCTCGTCGTAGTGGCCCATCTCCATGTGGTAGGAGCCCCGGCCGCCGGTCATCGAGGTCAGCTCGGCGTCGTAGGAGAGCATCTCGGAGAGGGGCACTTCGGCCCGGATCACCTGCAGGCCGCCCTTCGGCTCCATGCCCTGGGGCCGCCCGCGGCGGCTCGAGAGGTCACCCATGACCGCGCCCGCGTACTCCTCGGGCACCGCGATCTCCACCTTCATGATGGGCTCGAGGAGGGTCGGCCGGCACTTGGCCACCGCGTCCTTGTAGGCCAGGGAGCCCGCGATCTTGAAGGACATCTCCGAGCTGTCCACGTCGTGGTACTGCCCGTCGTAGAGGTCCACCTGGAAGTCCACCATCGGATAGCCGGCCATGAAGCCGCGGAGGCGCGCCTCCTGGATCCCCTTTTCCACCGCGGGGATGAAGTTCCTGGGGATCGACCCGCCGAAGATGTCGTCGACGAACTTGAAGCCCTCGCCCCGGGGCAGGGGCTTCAGGCGGATCTTGCAGTCCCCGAACTGCCCGTGGCCGCCCGTCTGCTTCTTGTGGCGGCCGTGCCCCTCGGCCGCCCCCTTGATCGTCTCCCGGTACGGGATCTTGGGCTTCCTGAGGTTGACCTCGACCTTGTAGCGCTTCTTGAGCTTGCCGACCACCACCTCGACGTGGAGCTGGCCCATGCCGGAGAGGAGCATCTCGTGGGTCTGCTCGTCGCGGGAGACCCGGATCACCGGGTCCTCCTCCATGAGCCGGTGGAGGGCGATCGAGATCTTGTCCTCGTCGCCCCGGGTCCGGGGCTCGATGGCGAAGGTGGTCGCGGGCTCGGGGAAGACCAGGGGAGGAAAGACGATGGGATGGGCCTTGTCGCAGAGGGTCTCCCCGGTCAGGGTCTCCTTCAGCTTGGCCACCGCGCCGAGGTCGCCGGCCTGGATCTCGGGGACCGCGGTCTGGTTCTTGCCCTGGAGGAGGAAGAGCGAGCCCACCCGCTCGGCCGTGTCGCGGCTCATGTTGTACACCTGGGTGTCGGCCTTGAGCGTCCCCGAGTAGACGCGGAAGAGGGTGAGCCGACCCGCGTGGGGGTCGGCGATGGTCTTGAACACGAAGGCGGAGAACGGCGCGTCCGGGGAGGGCTTCCCCGAGACCTCCGTCTTGTGCACGGGGTCGATCCCATTGACCTCGCCGCGGTCCACCGGCGACGGCAGCAGGTCGACCACGTCGTCGAGGATGGGCTGGATCCCCACGTTGCGCAGGGAGGAAGCGGGGAAGACGGGGAAGATCTTGCCCGCGAGGACCGCCTGGCGGAGGCCCTTCAAGAGGTCCTCCTGGGGGAGGGACCCTTTCTCGAAGAACTCCTCCATCAGCTCCTCGTTGCTCTCCGCCACCATCTCGACGAGCCGGTCCCGGAGGGCCTTCTCCGTCTCGCGGAGCTCCTCGGGGACCTCCACCGCCTGGTACTTGCCGCTCTGGTCGTCGGTGTAGACGTCGGCCTTCTCGGTGAGGAGGTCGGTGACGCCCACGAAACCCTTCTCCTCGCCCAGGGGGATCACGAGGGGCACCGCGCCGCGGCCGAAGGACCGCTCGAGGGACTCGAGGGTGCGGGAGAAGGAGGCGCGCTCGCGGTCCATCCGGTTGACCACGATCATCCGGGGCAGTCCGTACTCCTCGGCGTAGCTCCAGACCTTCTGGGTCTGCACCTCCACCCCCGCCACCGCGTCCACCACCACGATCGCCGCCTCCGCCACCCGCAGGGCGGAACGGGCCTCCGCGAGGAAGTTCGCGTAGCCGGGAGCGTCGAGGAGGTTGATCTTGGTCTTCTTCCACTCGCCGAAGGCGAGGGCGGTCTGGAGGCTGATCCTGCGCTCGGTCTCGTCGGGATCGAAGTCGGTGACGGTCGTGCCGTCGTCCACCCGCCCCAGCCGGCTCACCGCGCCCATGTCGAAGAGCATCGCCGAGACCAGGGAGGTCTTGCCGCAGCCGCCATGACCCACGAGGGCGATGTTCCGGATGTTGGGCGCGTCATAGACCTTCATAGGCTTTCCGTCCTCCTCCCTGGAGTGCGGCCCTGAACCAGGCCCTGACGGGGCGGATCATACACCGGGGCCCCGGACTTATAATCGTGAGGATCGTGGCCTCGGCTCGCCCTCGCCTCGTCGTCGCGTTCGATGCGTCCTCGGTCTCCGGCGCGGTGTTCGGGCGTGCCCTCGCCCGTCCGCGGCTCCGCGCCTTCGCGCGGATCGAGCTGCCGCCAGGGGCGCTCGCCCCCTCGGCCCTCGGCCCCAACGTCCAGCGGCCCGACGCCGTCGGGGGAGCCCTCGAGGCGCTCCGCCGGCGCCTGGGGAGCGGCTCCGGGGCGACCCTCGTCCTGCCCGACGGGGTTGGGCGCGTGCTCCTCTTCGACACCCCCGAAGGCACCGACGAGCGCGCCTACGTCCGCTTCCGGCTCGCGGCCTCGCTGCCCTACCCGGCCGACGAGGCCACCTTCGACGTGTTGAGCACGGGGCGGGGCCGCGCCCTGGGGGCGGCGGTCCGGCGCAGCGTGGTCGCGGAGTACGAGCAGGCGGCGGCGGGGGCCGGCTTCACGCAGGAGCGGGTCGACCTGGCGCCCCTGATCGCGGTGGCCGGCCTCCTGCGGCGCGGCGCCGGCGTCCATGTGATCCTGGGAGACGCCGCGCTCTCCCTGGTGACGTTCCAGGATGCACGCCTCGCCGCCTTCCGCACCCGGCGCCGCGACCCGGGGCCGGGCGAGGCGCAGCGCCTCCTCGAGGAAGCCGAGCGCACGGCGCTCCCCGGGGGCGGCGACGGCGCGGTGACCCTCGTCGGCCCGGGGGCCCGCGGCCTGGTGGAGGAGCTCGTCGCCTCGGGCTTCCCCGTGAGCCTCGGCCCCGGGGCCGAGAACGCGCCCGGCGCCGCCGAGGCGGCCTGGCTCGCCGGAATGCTCTCGTGAGCGCGCCCGACTTCTCGACCCGGCCGCGGGCCCGACGACCGCCCGCCTGGGAGTTCGCGCTGGCCACGGTGGGGATCCTCGCCGCCGCGCTCTGTGCGCGGGCCATCGTGGGGACCAGGGCCGAAGGCTCGGCCGCCCGGGCACGCCTGGCCGAGGTCCGGGGCGAGGTCGAGGGCGCACAGCGCCGCCTCTCGGCCCTGGAGAGGCGATCGGGCGACGGCGTGACGGGCCAGGTCTGGCTCACCACGGAAGCGCCCCCGCCGCGCGTGCTGGCCCAGCTCGGCGACCTGCTTCCCCCCGACGTGCGGCTCGACACCCTGAGCCTCACCTACGGCCGCAGCCTCGAGGTCGAGATGCGGGTCGTCGCGCGCGCCTCGGGGGCCTACGACCGGCTCCTGCAGCGGCTGGAGGCTTCGCCGCGCATCAAGGACCTGGTGCTCGGCGCCGAGAGCCGGGAGGGCAGGGTCGAGACCACCGTGCGCGCCACCTTCGTTCCCGGCTCATGATCCTCCGCGCCACCGGCGTCCTCCTGCTCCTCGGCGCCGGCCTGGGCTACGCCGGGATCGTCGTCCCCGCCCGCCGGGACCTCACGGTGGCCCAGGACGGCTTCGCCCGGGCCCGCGAGGAACGCCAGCGCCTCCGCCTGCGCGTGGCGGAGCTCGAGCGGAGGGTCCAGGTACGCGCCCGGGTGAACGCGGCGCCGCCCGAGCCGGGGCGGGGTGATTCGGCGGGGCAGCTGCGGCGCGCGGTGCTGGGCGTGGTGGAGGGCTCACGGGTCTCGGGGGTCCAGCTCTCGGTCAGCGCCGGGCGCGCCCCCGTGGTGGCCAAGGTCCACCTCACGCTCGAGGGAAGCTTCCCCGACGTCGTTCCCCTGACCGGCCGGCTCGTCTCCGGGCCGCCCGGCCTCGTGATCGAGCGCCTGCGGCTGAGCCCGAAGGACCACCACGTGGTGGCCGTCCTCGAGGGGTTCCGGGTGGAGGGCGCGCCGTGAGGCTGCGTCTCCTGGTGAGCGCGGCCGTGCTGCTCGCGGCGCTCGCCTTGGCGGGCCGCTTCACGGGACCGGCCGCGGCTCCGCCCGATCCCAAACCCTCGGCTTCGCCGGCGGCGCCTGCGCGTCCCCCGGAAGCCGATCCTCCGGTCGGCGACGACTCGGGGCGACCAACCCGCGACCCTTTCCACTACGCGGATGAGCCCGCCCTCCGGGCCGGGCCGCGTGGGGGCCCATCGCCGCCGGCCGTCACGCCATCGCCCACGCCCTCTCCCGAGCCGGCGGTGCGCCTCGTCGGCCTGGTGCGACGGCCGGACGGCCTGCGCGCCGCGGTGGCGATCGCGGGCGAGGTGGTCGTCCTGCGGCCCGGCGAGTCGGCCGGGGGCTGGACGCTCGTGGCCCTCGACGAGGATGGCGCGCGGCTGCGCGGCCCCGACGGCCGCGAAGAGGCGCTGACCTTCCCCGAGTAGCCCTTCGGGGCCGCGTCACCCCAGACACGCGGCCGTCCGCGCCCACCCACGCGGGAGCCGGCCGCCTCCGGGAAGTGCCTGGCATCCCTGGACATCGACCCTGGCACGCCTCTCGCTCACGTTCGGGCCGGGAGGTGGGCGATGGAGACGGGGATCGGGCTGCTGAGCGCAGCCCTCGGCTGCGGGTTGGCCGCGGCGATGGCGTGGCTCGCCATCGACGGCTTGTTCCGCCTGACCTTTCGTGAGCTGGGGGGTGCTGCGTCGCACCCCCCCAGACCCCTCGCTCGCTCCGCCGAAGTGAATTCGGCTCCGCTCGCCGCCCGTTGCCTGGACCTCTAGCTCAAGGAAGAGTCGAGTCCACCGCGCCCCGGCCGCCCGTGGCCTCGTTGTAGTAGGGTCCGAAGCGGGCCCGGATGCGCGCCAGGGCGTGGACGCGCTCGGGGGTGGCGGCCGCCGCCTCGTCGGCCACCAGCACGAAGGCCTGGCGCAGCAAGCGTGGGGCCCGCCCCGCCTCGGGGAGGCGCGGGCCCATGGCGGCCACCACGTCCTCGATGCGCAGGTCGCGCCGCACTCCGGTGAAGGTCACCCCCACTTCGGGGGTGGAGGAGAACTTGAACGCCCGGCTCGGCTGGAAGTTGTCGGGCTCGTCGACGTAGAAGAAGGGCGGGACCTCCGATGGCGCCCGCAGGCCCATGGCGTACTGGTCCAGCGCGCTGTAGCCCTGGGTAATCTCCACCGTCTCGAAGCGACCCCCGCCGCGGTCGACGATCCGGTTCCCCTCCAACACCGAGGCGTCGCTGTCGAAGAAGAAGCTCCAATGGACGAGGCCGCGGCCGAGGAGCCCGTTGCTCGTCCGCCCCGCGCCGTCCCGGAAGGTCAGTCGCGCCAGCCAGCGATGGCCCACCTCGTGGCCGAGGATCTCGAAGCCGTCCACCTCGAGGTAGGGGTCGATCGAGTCCATGAAGACGACGCTGGCCAGCGCCCCCCCGCTCCCCCACGCGGCGGCCTGGTCGAGGTTCGCGTCCACGCCGATCCCGCGGACGTCGTTCCGGGTGTTGACCTCGAACGCGAGGGTCCCCGGCACCGGGTTGAGCGGCCGCGTGGTGTAGATGACGATCTGCTCGAAGACGTCGGGATGGCCGGCCAGGAAGCGGCGGCTCACCGAGACGAGGTCCGCCTTCTCTGTCTCGCTGAAGCGCTCGGCCAAGGCCCCCCGGGCGCCCGCGGGCCGCCCGCCGGACAGGTCGGCCGCCTCCACCGCGAGGGTGTCGCCCGGCGACACGCCCACCACGGCTTCGCGCGTCTGCACCTCGCCGCCGTACACGAAGTCGATGGCCCCGCTCGCGTAGAGGGTGGCCTGGAACGTGTTCCGGTTGATCTGGCCTCCGCCGGGGACGCCGCTCCACACGAAGCTGGCTCGTTCGGGGAAGAGCTGGGCGGCGATGGTCCCGCCGCGGGAGGGGTCGAGGGCGGCGAAAAAAGGGGCAATGCGGGGCGGCCCGCCCAGGAAGCGGCCGAGGCCGCGTTCGCCGGGTCCCAGGTCCGGGGCGCCGATCGTGAGGTTGCCGTCCGCGTTCACGAACACCTGGGACGCGCTCTGGCCGAAGAAGGGAAACAGGAAGGGCAGGTCCACCGGGCGTGATCCGCCGCTGGGAATGCCGAGGGGAGTGCCCGGGGCCTCGAGGCCCAGGCCGAGGTGCGACACGTCGTAGCCCCCCGCCGCGTTCGTCACGAAGCGCAGCCCGGTGTTGTCGAGGTCGAAGAAGTTGCGCCGGATCACGAGGTCGCCGCGGTCCTGCAGGATCGCGAGCTGCGCCTCGTCGTGGTCGGGCGCGGCGGCGAAGGACAGCGGCCCCGCCTGCTCCCGCGGTTGTCCTGCGTACCGATGCAGGGCGACGAACCGGGGGGCCGAGCCGGGCTCGGTGCCGCACCCTGGCCGGCTGGCCGATGCGAGTGCGGGCCCGGGCGCCGAAACCTCCGGGGGGCCGCCCGTCCCCCCGCAAGCCGTCAGGCCCGCCGCGAACAGAAGCACGACGGCGGGGGCGGGCGGACGCGCGGACACTCTGGAAGATTATACGGGTGGCGGTTCCCCAGGAGGGCTTCGCGCGCGGCCGTTTTCTTGACCCTCCCGGGGGTGCGTGCTAGATTCCGCTTCGCCCCGACTCACCGAAGGAGAGATGCCCAGGAGAGAGAAGTTCGGGAAACTGGTCCTCCTCGAGGAAACCGAGTCGACGGGCCTGGGCCCCGAATACCGGGCGGCCAGGCTGGGCACGGCGGGTCTCGAGAAAATCGTCACCATCCTCCGTCTGAAGCCCGCGATCTCGGGCCACCCCGACCTGGCGCGGGCCCTCATGGACCAGGCCAAGGTCGCGGCCCAGCTCCAGAACCCCAACGTCCTGAAGATCCTCGGCATCGGCAAGGTCGAGCAGAGCTACTACATCTCCCACGAGCACGTGGAGGGGAAGAGCCTCGGGGTCATCCTCGACCGCTGCCGGCAGGAGTCCTTCCCCCTCGCGGTGGAGCACGCGTTGCTCATCGCGAGCAAGGTCGCCTCCGCCCTGGAGTACGCCCACGGGCGGCGGAACGACACGGGGGCCCGCTACTTCCACGGCCTGCTGACCCCGTGGTGCGTGCTCGTCTCCTACGAGGGCGAAGTGCGGCTGAAGGGCTTCGGCCAGTGGCCGAGCCACCTTCGGGAGGCGGGGGTCCTCCCGGCCGAGGACTTCCGCTACCTCGCCCCCGAGCAGGCCTCGGGCGGAGCCGGCGACCCCCGCTCCGACGTCTACTCCCTGGGGGCGGTCCTCTACGAGGCCCTGACCGGCCAGGGGCCCGACGGCTCCGATCTCGGGGCCCGCGTCGCGGGGGCGACGCTGATGAGCCCCACGGGCGACGACGCCCAGCTCCCCAAGCCGCTGGCCGAGATCCTCCGGAAGTCCCTCGCCGGCGACCCCGGCGCGCGCTACGGCGAGATGCAGGACATGCGGAAGGCCATCGACACCCTGCTCTTCTCCGGCGACTTCTCCCCGACCACGTTCAACCTCGCGTTCTTCATGCACTCGCTCTATCGCGAGGACATCGAGCGCGAGGCGCGGGCCCTCCAGGAGGACCAGCAAGCGAGCTACGTCGAGTTCCTCACCGAGGAGCCACGTGCGGGTGCCCCTCCCTCCACGAAGACCGAGCCCATCGATGCCCGCCTGTTGGCCCCGCACAGGGCGGCCGAGGCGGCGACCGCTCCCGAGCCTGCATCGTCGCCCGCGCCGGCCGGGGGCCACGCCGCCCCCCTTCCGCACGAGAGCAGCCCGGGCCTGACGGCCAAGGCGGCCGCCGCCGGGTTCACGTTCCACCGTTGGGAGAAGGGGAGCAAGACGCCGCTCTACGTGGGGTTGGGGGCGGTCCTGGTCCTGGGTGCGGTGGGTGCCGGCGCCTACCACTTGCTCGGGCGCGCCGCGCCGCCGGCGCCCGAGGCGCCGTCCGTCACCACCCTGTCTCCGGCCGCGGCCGCCGCCATCGAGCGCGTCAAGGAGCTCGAAGAGAAGCTGGCCGCCCTCGAGAAGGAGAAGGCCGAAGCCGAGACGAAGGCGGCCGAGGACGCGAAGAGGAAGATCGAGTCGCAGGCGGCCGCGAAAGGCCAGCAGGTGGACCCGGCCGCCCTCCAGAAGGCGCAGGAGGAGGCGCGGCGCAGGGCGAAGGATGAACAGGAGCGGCGGCAGCAGGAGGAGCTGCGTCGGCTGGCGGATCAGAAGCGGGCCGAAGAAGAGCGGCTGGCCGAGGAGCGGCGCCACGCCGAGGAGGCCGCGAGGGCCGCCGACGCCGCCGGGGCCGAGCAGGCCCGCATCGAGGCGGAACGGGCGGCCCAGGCCGCCACGGCCACGCCGCCCCCCACGGCCCAGGCCCCGGCGCCCCCCGCCACCGTGGCCGGGCTCAAGCCGGGGACCCTCGTCAACCTGAGCGATCCCGGGGTCATCCCACCCGTCGTGGAGCGGGCCCCGGCGCCCGTCTATCCGCCCATCGCGCTGCGCCAACACGCCGAGGGCGCGGTCGAGCTGAACGTGCTGGTGGACGAGAAGGGCACCGTGGTCGACGCCCAGGTCGTCCAGGGCGCGCCCGGACGCGCGGGCCTCAACGAGGCCGCGCTCGACAGCGTGAAGAGGCGGCGCTACCGGCCCGCCACCAAGGACGGCGTCCCCGTCAAGGTCTGGATGTCCGTCCGGGTGAAATTCGAGCTGCCGAAGTAGAAGTCAGTGAAGCTGGGGGTGCTGCGTCGCACCCCCCAGCCCCCCCGCGCTCGCGTCGGGAGCAGGGTACGGAGATGCGGTTGCCCGCACCGAACGAGAGATGACGGGCATCTCCGCACCCTGTTGAATCCCGCCGCTCGCGCAGTCCGTTGCCTTGCCGGCTATGGTTGCCGGCTATTGCCGGTTGCTAGAACCCGCCGTGGCCGCCCATGCCGGCGCCGGCCCCGGGACCCTTGTCTTCCTTCTCCTCCGGGATCTCGGAGACGAGAGCCTCGGTGGTGAGGAGCAGGGAGGCGATGGAAGCCGCGTTCTGCAACGCGGACCGCACCACCTTGGTGGGGTCGATGACGCCCGCCTCCACGAGGTTCTCGTAGGTGTCGCTCAAGGCGTTGAAGCCTTCGTCGGTCTTCATGTCGCGGACCTTGGCCACCACGACCGCCCCTTCCTGCCCCGCGTTCTGGGCGATCTGCCGAAGGGGTTCCTCCAGGCAGCGGCGGACGATGTTGACCCCGACCTTCTCGTCGCCTTCGGCCTTCACGGCCTCGACCGCCTTCGTGGAGCGCAGCAGGGCCACCCCGCCGCCGGGGACGATCCCTTCCTCGACCGCGGCCTTGGTCGCGTGCATCGCGTCCTCGACCCGGGCCTTCTTCTCCTTCATCTCGGTCTCGGTGGCGGCCCCCACCTTGATCACGGCCACGCCTCCGACCAGCTTGGCCAGCCGCTCCTGCAGCTTCTCGCGGTCGTAGTCGGAGGTGGTCTCCTCGACCTGGGTGCGGATCTGCTTGACCCGGCCCTCGATGTCCTTGGCCTTGCCCCCACCCTCGACGATCGTGGTGTTGTCCTTGTCGATGGTGATCTTCTTGGCCTTGCCGAGATCGTCCAACTTGATGTTCTCCAGCTTGATCCCGAGGTCCTCGGTGATGGCCTTGCCGCCGGTGAGGGTCGCGATGTCCTCCAGCATGGCCTTGCGGCGGTCGCCGTAGCCGGGCGCCTTCACCGCGGCCACGTGCAGGGTGCCCCGCAGCTTGTTCACGACCAGGGTGGCCAGGGCCTCGCCCTCCACGTCCTCGGCGATGATGAGCAGCGGCTTGCCGAGCTTGGCCACCTGCTCGAGCACGGGGAGCAGGTCCTTCATGCTGGAGATCTTCTTCTCGTGGATCAGCACGAGCGCGCTCTCGAGCACGCACTCCATCCGCTCGGGGTCGGTCACGAAGTAGGGGGAGAGATAGCCACGATCGAACTGCATCCCCTCCACCACCTCCAGGGAGGTCTCCATGGACTTGGCTTCCTCTACGGTGATGACCCCGTCCTTGCCCACCTTCTCCATGGCCTCGGCGATGATGCCGCCGATGGTCTCGTCGTTGTTGGCGGAGATGGTGCCCACCTGGGCGATCATCTTGCCCTTCACGGGCTTGCTGAGCTTCTTCAGCTCCTCGGTCACCGCGGCCACCGCGCGCTCGATGCCGCGCTTCAGGTCCATGGGGTTCGCGCCCGCGGTCACGTTCTTGATCCCCTCGCGATAGATCGCCTGCGCGAGGACGGTGGCGGTGGTGGTTCCGTCCCCCGCCACGTCGGAGGTCTTGGACGCGACCTCGCGGACCATCTGGGCCCCCATGTTCTCCAGGGGTTCCTTGAGCTCGATCTCCTTGGCCACCGTCACCCCGTCCTTGGTGATGACCGGAGAGCCGAACTTCTTGTCGAGCACGACGTTGCGGCCCTTGGGGCCCAGGGTCACCTTGACTGCGTCGGCCAGGCGATTCACGCCGCGGAGCACCGCCTGGCGTGAATCATTGCCGTAAGTGATCTGCTTCGCCATCTTGATTCGATCTCCTCTGTGAAACTGACTGATTGGGGTGCGGTGCGCCCCCCTGCCTATCCAACTACGGCCAGGACCTCGTCTTCGCGCAGGATCAGGAACTCCTCACCGTCGATCTTGATGTCGGTCCCGGAATACTTGCCGAACAGGATCTTGTCGCCGGCCTTGACGTCGAGAGCCAGCTTGGTGCCGTTTTCGAGGATCTTGCCGTTGCCCACCGCGATGACCTGGCCCTCCTGGGGCTTCTCCTTGGCGGTGTCGGGGATGATGATCCCCCCCTTGACGGTCTCCTTCTCCTCGATCCGGCGGACCAGCAGGCGGTCGTGAAGCGGACGAACCTTCATCGCGCGTCGTCTCCTTTCAACGTTGCTGAGTGACCGTAAACTTCAGCGTTTGAGTCTCTTGCGGGGGCGGTTCCACATATGGAGGGCCGGGCGGGAACGCCGGCACTCGCCCCCGGCGACTGCCAATATACGCAAGTCTTGGCACTCTGTCAAGGAGAGTGCCAAGCGGGTACCTAGAGGTTGTACTCCCCGATCTTCTTGCCGAGGGTGTTCCTGTGGATGCGCAGGTCCTTGGCCGCGCGCGAGAGATTGCCACGGTGCTCCTCGAGCACGCGCGCGATGAATTTCTTCTCGAACTCGCGCTTCGCGTCCGCGAACAGGATCCCCTTTTCGATCATCTCGGAGACGAGCGACTCCAACTGTTGCTTCACGAGAGTGGCGCTCCCTGCGCTCTGCGACCCCCGCACGCGGGAAAGCTCGAAGATGCCTCCGGGTGCACCTCCGGCGCCGTGACCTCCATCACCGCGATCCGATGGGCCCCGCCGCCGCCGGCGATGTCGCCCGCAACTCGGGTCCGCGAAGGCGCGTGAGCGCCTCGCGATAGTTCTGGACCGTACGCGCCACCACCTCGGGGGGGAGCTCGGGGCCCGGGGGCCGCTTGTCCCAGGCGAGGGTCTCGAGGTAGTCGCGCACGTACTGCTTGTCGAAGCTCGGCGGGCTTCCCCCCGGTGCGTAGCCGTCCATCGGCCAGAAGCGCGAAGAGTCCGGGGTGAGGGCCTCGTCGATCCACAGGAGCTTCCCGCCGCGCGACCCGAACTCGAACTTCGTGTCGGCCAGGATGATCCCTCGCGCCTCCGCGTGGGCACGAGCGCGGGCGTAGATGGCCAGGCTCTTGTCGAGCACCTCCGCGGCCGTCTCGGTCCCGACCCGGCGTGCCATCTCGGCAAAGGGGATGTTCTCGTCGTGACCCGACTCCGCCTTGGTGGCGGGGGTGAAGAGGGGCGGCTCCAGGCGGTCCGCCTCCCGCAGCCCCGGGGGCAGCGGGATGCCGCAGACCGCCCCCGTGGCGCGGTAGTCCTTCCAGCCCGAGCCGGCGAGGTAGCCCCGCACGACGCACTCGACGGGAAGCGGCCTCGTCTTGACCACGAGCATGGAGCGTCCTTCGAGCTGGTCGCGGAAGGGGCGCAGCTCCGCCGGGTACTCGTTCACCTCGGAGGCGAGCACGTGGTTGGGCACGACGTCCGCCAGGAGACGGAACCAGAAGAGCGAGAGCTGGGTCAGGACGACGCCCTTGCCGGGAATGCCCGTGGGCAGCACCACGTCGAAGGCGCTCAGGCGGTCGGTGGCGACCACGAGGAGGCGGTCGCCGAGGTCGTAGACGTCGCGCACCTTCCCGCGCCTCCAGAGAGAGAGGCCCGGCAGACGCGTCTCGACGAGCGGAGCCGTGAAGTGGTCGAGGGTCATCGTGGTGGCCGGTGGTCGGAGGGGAGGGAGTCTACCGGAAGCGGCGGGCGAGAGGCAAGACAGAAAAAAACGCGGGTCCGGGGGGGGAGTATCCGAATCGCGCGAGATCAGTACCCGATGCCGATGGTCAGATCCCGCCGCTCTTCGCCTGCGCGGTGCGCGGCTCGAGCTCGACGTCGCCGTCCGCGGTCAGGCTCACGGCGTTGCCGCCGCCCGCCATCGTGCCGCTGACCCGCCTCGCCTCGCTGCGGGTCACGGTGAGGCCGGGCACCTCGGCCCGCACCTCCCCGCGCCGCGCTTCCGCCTCGAGGTCGAAGCGGCTCCCCGCGGGGACTTCCAGATGGATCCCGCCGTGGGTCGTTCGCACGGTGACGCGCTCGGTGATCGGTCCCCCCGGGGTCAGGCGCACGCTCGCCCGCTCCGCCTCCACCTCCAGGGCGCCCGCCCAGCCGTCGAGGGTCACGTCGTCGCCCGAGGCCTTGATCCGTCCGCCCTTCCGGAAGCCGCGGGCCTCGAGTCCTCCGTGGGAGACCGACACGCTCAGGGGGCCGCCCACGTCCTCGATCTCGATTCCCTGGAAGCTGGCTTCCGCGGTGAGCGCGCCCTCGATGGAGGTCGCCTTCACCTCGCCGTGCTGGGTCTTCACCCGCGCGCTCCCCCCGACCTTCGCGAGCCGCACGCCGTTGTAGGACGTTTCCACCGCGGCATCGCCCGTCACCCCCGTGGCCTCGACGCCCGCGTGCTCCGCCTTCACCTCGAGATCGCCCGCGATCTCCTGCACGTTCACGTCGCCGTAGGCGTGGTCGAGCTTCAGCCCGCCCGCCCGCTTCACCGTGACCTGGCCGTGGCGGACCTCCAGGGTGGCGCGGCCCTTCACGCCTTCCACCTCGACGTCGCCATATCGCGCGTCCAGCCCCAGGTCGCCGCCGACCGCGGAGACGTTCACCGCGCCGTGGCGGCTCTCCACCCTGACCGCGCCCGCCACGCCCCGGACCTGCACCTCCTCGAAGGAGGCCACGACCTCGGCCCTGGCCACGTCCCGAACCTCGACCCGGCCGTGCTCGTTGCGCACCACGACCGCGCTGCCCGGGGGCACGCGCAGGTCGAGGTGGGTCTCGAGGCCGACGCGGTCCTCGCGGCCCACCTCATCGCGGTTGGTGGAGACGCGGACCACCTGGCCGTCGACCTGGGCCCGCGCCCTCACGCGGCCCGCGAACTCCCGGGCGCGCTCCTCCGTGGGGAGGAACACCAGCTTGCGCAGGCTCACCTTCAACTCGCCGGGCCCACCTGGCATCACCCGCACGGAGCCGAACGCGTTCTGCACCTCGACCCGGGCTCCCGCGGGCACGGCCTGGCGCAGCTCCTCCTCGAAGGACCAGGAGGGGCCGTAGAAGCGCCCGCCCAGGACGCGGCAGCCCTCGGGCCCGAGATCGAGGTGGTTGCGGACGCTCCACGCGGTCTCGAAGCTGGCCCCCAGGCCCAGGATGAGGAAGAGGAGGCCGATCTTGCGGGCGCTCACCGCGGACCTCCCAGGGATCGCCGGGGGAGCACGGCCAGGAGCTCCAGGGCGCCCCAGACCACGAGGGTGAGGGGCCACCACCGGCGCAGGGTCTCCAGCATGTCGATCCGGCCGAGGTTCGAGAGCGTCCAGAGCACGCCCAGGGCGACGAGGATCAGCCCGAAGACGATCCCCTCGGGCCTAAAGTCGCGGCTCACGGCCCGCTTCCTCCACTTTGCGCTTCTGGACCGAGCTATAGATGAAGTAGACGCCGGCCGCGATCAGGAGGATAGGCCAGTAGCGCTGCAGCCGCAGCAGGTCCAGCCAGCCCAGGTTGTTGAGGAGGAGCAGCGCGCCCACCCCGACCAGGGTGATCCCCCAGGCGGGGGACTCCGTGTCCTGCTCCTCCTCGGAAGGGGCGCCCCCCAGGAAGCGCTGGTTGATCGCGGTGGCACGCTTGTGGGCGTCGATGAGGCCGTAGATCAACAGGAACGGGATCAGGAACGCGAAGGGGAACGGGCTGGCCTCGGCCGTCATGTAAATGCTCCCCACGACGCCGAAGAAGAAGACGAGGGCCCGGGCGGGCTCGCCGTTATAGACCTGCCCCAGGCCAGGCAGGAGGAACGAGAAGACCACGGCCAGCCAGGGGTTCTTGGGAAGCCTCACGTAGGGGCTCGCGGGAGGGAGTCCCGGCGGCGGCGCCGGCGTCTGGGGATCGGCCAGGTTGCTGCTCATCTCGGTCACTCCTTGGTCGAAGGCGGAACCCAGCGCCGCCCTTGGTTCATCGGCTCAATCCAGGCTACGTGTCCCCGTGGCGCGGGGTTCGAAAACCCTCCGCGCTCCGGACGGAGGGCGCGGGCAGGCCGCTCTCGCGCTTCTTCGCGTCCTCCTCGGGGGCGCGCCGGCGCTGCAGCCGCTTGCGGTAGTCGTCCATGCGGTCGTTCACGCGGTCGAGCCGCCCCTCGAAGGCGGTGGTGATCACGACCCCGAGGATGCGGACGTCCTCCACCAGGCGGTCGCTCCGCGCGAGCAGGTAGTTGCCGGCGTAGACCGTGCGGTCCACCAGAAGAGTGGCGGCGCGTCGCGGGCCCGCGGGACCGGCGACCAGCAGCAGCGTGCCTGCGATCACCAGCGCGAAGCCCGCGGCCGCGGCCTGGATCCAGGACGGCACGAAGAAGCGGCCGTGCGGGGAACGAGGCCGAAGGCTCGGCGCGGGCGGGCGGGCGGCCACGTGCCGCGGCCCGGCCAGGGCGCGCGAAGCGGCGCGCACGGCCAGGTCGTGGGCCGGCTCGGGGGTGGGGAAGCCCCGCAGGGCCTCCACGACGTCGCCCAGGGCCTCGCGCAGCGCGGCGCAGGCCCCGCACTCCGCGAGGTGCGCTTCGAGATCGGCGCGCAGGACACCCTCGAGCGTCCCTTCCAGATGGTCGGACAGCAGCTCTTCGGCCCGGCGGCAATCCATGCTCGTCCTCATCGGCTTTGCGCGTACTCGGCCCGGCGGCCCATGAGCCGCTTGGCCAGCTCGAGTCTTCCCCGGTTGATCCTGCTCTTCACGGTTCCCAGGGGGATCTCCAGGGTCTGCGCGATCTCCCCATAAGGCAGGCCCTGGAGGTCGCACAGGATCAGGGGCACGCGAAGCTCCTCGGGCAGCGCCTGGAGGCCCCGGTGCAAGAGGCGCACCCGCTCCTCAGCCTCCAGTCCGCGCAGCGCCCCCTCGTCGTCCGAAGCCATCCGATCGAGGACCTCGGGCTCCTCGGCCTTTCGGAGCGCGTCCGACCGGCGCCGGCGGTAGTGGTCGATCGCGTGGTTGCGCGCCACCGCCATGATCCAGGCGTTGAAGGAGCCCTCGCCTTCCCGGTAGCGATCGAGTGTCTGGTACACCTTGACGAAGACCTCCTGGGTCAGGTCCTCCGCCTCGTCCACGCGTCCCGCGAACCGGTAGGCGAGGGTGAAGATCCGGCGGGTGTGGAGCGAGACCAGCTCGCGCCAAGCCGCCTCGTCGCCCCTCCGGCATCGCGGCAGGAGGTCGTGATCGCTGTCGGTCGACAATTCTTCGCTGTGTGATCCGGCGGCTCGCACTCCCTGCCACCAGTACGGAACGGTCCGCCGTCGACCCGGGTTCAGAAATCAGCCCCCGGACCAGCGGCTCGGCCCTGAAGAGGGCGTGGTTTGCGCTCGCCGGGCCATTGTAGTAGAGTCCGCTCCTGCCATCAAGTTCTTGAAACAAATGGTCTTGTGAGAAGGGGGGAGGCGGCTTGAGCTCGCACCGCGTCCGGCTCGCCGCCGGCGGCCTGCTGGCGCTTGTCCTTCTCTATGTCTTCTTCCGTGGGATGGACTGGGAGGCGCTCGGGGCCGCCCTCCGGAGCGCCCATGCCGGCCACCTCCTGGGCGTGGCGGGGGTGACCGTCCTCGTCTACGTCGCCCGGGCCTGGCGGTGGGGCTATCTGCTGGACCCGCTCGGACAGGTGGGCTTCGCCGACCTCTTCTCCGCGACCATGGTCGGGTTCGCCTCGGGGCTCCTCGTTCCCCGGGCCGGCGAGCTGGTGCGGCCCTACCTCGTCTCGCGCCGCTATCCCATCCCCACCTCGGCCGGCTTCGCCACCATCGTCCTCGAGCGGGTGGTCGACCTGATCACGGTCCTCGTTCTCTTCGGCCTCTACCTCTTCGTGCTCCCGGCCCCCGCCCAGCAGGTCCAGGGCCCGCTGCTCGGCTTCCTCAAGCTCAGCGGCGTCCTCACCGGCTGCGGGGTCGTGGTCCTCGTCGCCGTCCTGTGGGCCTTCCACGTCCATGCGGACCGGGCGCTCGCTCGGGCCGATCGGCTGCTCGCTCGCCTCCCGGACTGGCTCGCGAGGCCTCTGGGCCACGCCCTGCGCGCGTTCTCGCAGGGCCTCGCGGTCCTGCAGGCCCCGGTGCTCCACCTGCTCGCCATCCTGGGCCAGTCCCTCGTGGTCTGGCTCCTGATCGGCTTGAGCTTCCACCTGAACCACCTGGCCTTCGGCCTCACCTTGCCCGTCCACGCCACGTTCCTGCTGATGGCCTTCCTCACCGTGGGGGTGGCCATCCCCACCCCGGGGATGGTGGGCGGCTTCCACGCCTTCTACCTGCTCTGCCTGACCGAGGCCTTCGGGGTCCCGAAAGGGACGGCGGCGGCGGCCGGCATCGCCGCCCATGCTCTCGCCAACGTGCCCCTCCTCGGCTTCGGCCTCGCCCTGCTGGGCCGGGAGCGGCTGACCCTCGGCAAGGTGGCGCGGATGACGGGCGAGGAGCCACAGGAGGTTGGAACGTGAAGTGCCCCTTCTGCTCGCACCTCGAGGACAAGGTCGTGGACTCCCGCGAGAGCAAGGAAGGCGAGGTCATCCGCCGCCGCCGCGAGTGCCTGGCCTGCGGCAAGCGCTTCACCTCCTACGAGCGGATCGACCAGATCCCGCACCTGGTGGTGAAGAAGGACGGCCGGCGCGAGCGCTTCGACCGCGAGAAGGTGCTGGCCGGGCTGCTCAAGGCCTGCGAGAAGCGGCCGGTGCCCGTGAAGACCCTCGAGTCCATCGTGGACCGGGTGGAGGCGATGGTCCACGAGAGCCCCGACCGCGAGGTGCCCGCCGACCAGGTCGGGGAGTTCCTGATGGAGCGCCTGCGCGAGCTGGACAAGGTGGCCTTCGTCCGCTTCGCCTCCGTCTACCGCGATTTCAAGGACGTGGACCAGTTCATGGCCACCCTCAAGGGGCTGCTGGAGGGCTCGAGGGACTAGAAGCAGAGCCGGACGAGCAGCGGCGCTCCCCTCCCCCTACGTGGGGGCGATACACCGGAATGAAGTAGTGCTGGTCGAGCCAAGGCCAACTCCGACGCATTCCGATGTATCGGAGGGATAGGGTGGGGGGTCGATGAACGATCAGTCGATGAATGACTAGCCCTGCTTGCGCTCCTTGCGGAACTGAAGGCTGGTCTCGCCCATCTGGATGACGTCTCCCTCGTCGAGCAGGTGGCGGTCCACCCGACGGCCGTTCACCATGGTCCCGTTCGTGCTCTTCAGGTCGTAAAGAACGAACCGGCCCTGCTCGGGGCGGATGCGGCAGTGCTGGCTCGAGACCGAGGCGTCGTCGAGCACCATGTCGTTCGCGCGGGCCCGTCCGATCGAGATCGCGCTGTCTTCGCTCAGCGGCAGCACGTCGCCCTGGCGGGCCCCCCGCGTGAACGCGAGCACCGGCTTGTCCATGAGAAGGACGGTGCGCTCGATGGGCTCGCCGGCCACGTCCATGCGGGTGAGGACCGTCCTCGGCAATCTCTCCGCCTGCACGGTGTCGAGCCGCGTGGGACCCGGCGACGGGTGCGGCGCGGGCAGCGGGCTTCTTGGCCGGCGTCCCACGAGGGCCACGGCGGTCGCGGCCAGGAGCAGCAGGAGACCGGCCCCGGCCCAGAAGAGCGGCGAGTGATAGAAGGCGGGGGGCCGGGGTGTGGTGTCGATGCGGGTTGCGGCCGGCCTGGCGGCAGCCGTGGACGTAGCCGCCGTGGAGCTGGCGGCCGGGGACGGGGCGGCCGCCGTCACCTGGGCTTCCGGGGCGGCCAGGATCCTTCCCGCGAGGACGGACGTGCTCGCCTCCCGCGAGGGAAAGTAATCGCCCCCCGTGAGCTTGGCGACCCGCCGGAGGATCCGCTCCTCGACGCGGCCCACCCCGACGCAGAAGACGGGGATGAGCGTCTCTTGCGCTACCTTCAGACCATCCTCGAGGTTGAGCGCGCTGTTTTCGTCCTTGCCGTCCGTGACGAGCAGCAGAGCGCGCCGCGACCCCGCCGCGTCGCGCAGATAGCGGCTGGCGTCGTAGAGCGCGTCGTAGAGGGCGGTGAACCTTCCGGCCACCTGCAGGCCGTCGATGGCGCGTCGCACCGATTCCACGTCGGTCGTGCGTGCCTGGACGAGCCGCGACTGGTCGTCGAAGGAGAATACGGCCACCTCACTGCCGGCCGGCAGGGTCTGCAGGACGCCGATAGCCAGATCTCGCGCCCGGGCGAGGTCGGCCGGTGTGAGGCTGCCCGAGGTATCGAGGACCAGGGCGACGGTGGCAGGGGGCTCGGCGGAGGAGGCGGGGGTGGCGGACAAGGCCAGGGCCCACAGACCCCGCACGACCGCGCGTGGGAGGCGGATCCTCTTCCTGTTCAGCAAGCTAGGTTCCCGGGCTCCTCGTTCTCTCCCGTCGGCCGCTCAACGATCATGCGGGTTGGGGGAGTGTGGCTCCCACGCTACAATGGTGGTTCCAAGCGTCTCATGACCGCCCGCGCGAGTCGAGTGACCCACGACCCAGGCTGACGCCTGAGAGAGCCCGATGCCCCGGGAGAAGTTCCAGAACAACGTCCGCCTGGTCCTTTCGGTCGCGGCCGGAGCGCTCCTGCTCCTCGTCGCGCTCGAAGTGTTGCTGCGGCGGAGCCGCGACTTCTCTCCCGACTTCCTGGCTTCGGTGCTGTTGTACGGGCTCACCGTCCTGAACCTGACCCTCCTGCTGGTCCTCCTGTTCGTGCTGGGGCGCAACCTCGTCCGCGTCCTGCTGGAGCGGCGGCGGGGCGTCCTGGGGGCGCGGCTGCGCATGCAGCTCCTCCTGGTCTTCCTCCTCATGGCGGTGGCCCCGTCCGTCCTCCTCATCTTCTGGGGAAGCGACCTCATCCAGCAGACCGTGGACCGCTGGTTCAACGTGGACGTGGAGCGGATCCTGTCCTCGTCGCAGGCCCTCGGGACCGCGGTGCGGGAGTCGGTGGCCGAGCGCAGCCGGATCCACGCCCGGGTGCTGACCACGGAGGTGGAGCGCCGCGGGCTGCTCGAGCCCTCGAGAGAAGGCCGCCTGCGACGGACGGTCGAGGCGCGTGCCCGCGAACTGCACATCGACCTCGTCAACGTCTTCGGCCCCGAGGGGGAACGGTTGGCGGTCATGGACCCGCACCTGCCCCCCGCCGTCTCCTTCGACAGTGCTTCCGGCGAGGCGCTGGCCGAGGCGGCGCTCGCCGGGCGTGAGGCGGAGGCCACCGTCCCCTTCGCGGCGGGGGAGCTGGTGCGGGTGGCGGTGCCCGTGCGAGGCGCCGACCGCGCGGTGAAGGGCGTGGTCATGGTCGGCAGCTTCATCCGGGGCGAGGTAGCGGGGGAGGTGCTCGAAGTCCAGGAGCGGTATACGAAGTTCCGCAAGGCCCAGTCCTTCAGCGGCCCCATCAAGGCCGTGTACCTCTCGTTCTACCTCTTCCCGGCCCTGCTCGCCCTGTTCGGTGCGGTCTGGCTCTCCCTCTACCTCGCCCGGCGCATCACCACCCCCCTGCGGCTCGTGGCCGAGGGAGCAGAGCGGATCGCCGCGGGCGAGCGCCGGGTCAAGGTGGACTTCCCGGCGGGGACCGACGAGTTCGCGGCCCTCATCGCCTCCTTCAATCGGATGTCGGAGCGCCTGGCCCGCAGCGAGGAGGAGGTGGAGTTCAGCCGGGCCGGCCTCACCCGCAAGAACCAGGAGCTCGAAGAGCGGCGCCGCCTCACGGAGACCGTGCTGGAGACGGTGGGCACGGGGGTGCTGGTGGTCGACCACGAGGGGACGATCACCGTGATCAACGCGGCGGCGGCCCAGTTGCTGGAGATCGATCCCGCGGCCCTGGGCCGGCGCTTGGAGGAGGTGCTGCAAGGCCCGGGACGGGAGGAGGTGCTGGGCCTCGCCCAGCGTCTCCTCTCGGGGCGGGTGGCCCGCCAGGACCGCGAGGTGATCCTGCCCTCGCGCGCGCGCGACCGGCACCTGGCGGTCACGGTCGTCCCCCTGCACGGTCCCCTCGGCTCGCCGCCCGGGGTCGTGCTCGTCCTCGACGATCTGACCCCCCTCATGCGCGCCCAGAAGGTGGCGGCCTGGGGTGAGGTGGCCCGAAAGCTGGCCCACGAGATCAAGAACCCGCTCACCCCGATCCAGCTCTCCGCCCAACGCGTACGCAAGGCCTACCTCAAGTCGGATCCCGCCTTCGAGAAGGTGCTGACCGAGTGCACCCGGGCCATCGTGGACGAGGTGGAGGCGCTCAAGAACCTGGTGGACGAGTTCGCCCAGTTCGCGCGCCTGCCCGCGGCCAACCTGGCTCCGGGCTCCCTGCACGACGTGATCGACCAGACGCTTTCCCTCTACGACGGGCTCTTCGCGGGGGTGCAGATCGACCGCCACCTGGCTCCCGACCTCCCGACCCTTCGCCTGGACTCCGACCAGATGAAGCGCGTGCTGATCAACCTGGTGGACAACGCGATCGAAGCCACGGACAAGAAGGGACGGGTGGTGATCGCGACCGAGTTCGACCGGGCCCAGGGACGGGCCCGTCTCTCCGTGGCCGACGACGGGCCAGGCATCGGCCTCGAAGACCGGGACCGCCTGTTCGTCCCCCATTTCTCCACCAAGCGGCGGGGGAGCGGGCTCGGCCTGGCCATCGTGAGCCGCATCGTGCAGGAGCATCACGGGGCGATCCGGGTCGAGGACAACCAGCCGCGGGGGGCGCGGTTCGTGGTGGAGCTGCCCGCTTGACGCGCATGGCTCACCGAGGCCGTTCGAGGTAACGCATGCGCGAATCCATCCTGATCGTGGACGACGAGAGCGGGGTGCGGGCCTCCCTGGCCGGCATCCTGGGTGACGAGGGCTACTTCGTGCAGGCGGTGGAGAGCGGCGAGGACTGCCTACAGGCCCTGGAGGGCCGGCGGTACGACCTGCTGCTGCTCGACGTGTGGCTGCCCCGGATGGACGGGCTCGAGACCCTGTCCCGTGTCCGCACCCTCGACCCCGAGCTGCCGGTGATCGTGATCTCCGGCCATGGGAACATCGAGACCGCGGTCAAGGCCGTGCGCATGGGGGCCCAGGACTTCGTGGAGAAGCCCCTCTCCCTCGAGAAGACGCTCCTGGTGGTGAAGAACGCGCTGCGCCAGCGGCGCCTGGAGTCGGAGAACCGCTCGCTCAAGCAGCAGGTCGAGCAGCGCTACGTGATGGTGGGGGAGAGCCCCGCCATCCGGGACTTGCGGGCCGTGATCATCCAGGCGGCGCCCAGCAACGGGCGGGTGCTCATCTTCGGCGAGAACGGCACCGGCAAGGAGCTGGTGGCGCGGGCCGTCCACGCCCGGAGCCTGCGCTCGGCGGGTCCGTTCGTCGAGGTCAACTGCGCGGCCATCCCCGAGGACCTGATCGAGAGCGAGCTCTTTGGCCACACCAAGGGCGCCTTCACCGGCGCCCTCACCGCCAAGAAGGGCAAGTTCGAGCTGGCCGACGGGGGGACCCTGTTCCTGGACGAGATCGCGGACATGACCTTGAAGACCCAGGCCAAGGTCCTGCGCGTGCTCCAGGAGCAGAAGGTGGAGCCGGTCGGGGGGACGGGCTCGGTGACCGTCGACGTGCGGGTGATCGCCGCCACCAACAAGCACCTCGAGGAGGAGATCCACCGGGGGACCTTTCGCGAGGACCTGTTCTTCCGGCTGAACGTGATCCCCCTCCACGTGCCACCCCTGCGGGACCGCCGCGAGGACGTCCCGCTCCTCGCCCGCCACTTCATGGCCACGTTCTCCGCAGAGTACGGGCGCCGGCCCAAGGAGATCTCGCGGGAGACCCTCGACCGGCTGTCCTCGCAGCTCTGGCCGGGCAACGTGCGCGAGCTGCGCAACGTCATCGAGCGCCTGGTCATCATGACTCCGGGCGACCGCATCGAGGCCCGGCACCTTCCGCCGGCGCCCATGGGCGGCGCGGGCGCGGCCGGCGAAGGTGCTCTCCCGGGAGAGTCGATGCCCCTGGCGGACTTCCCGTCCCTGGCCGAGGCCCGGGGGGACTTCGAGAAGCGCTACATCTGGAAGAAGTACCAGGAGTGCGGCGGCAACATGAGCCGCACCGCCGACGCCTTGCAGGTCGAGCGGTCGAACCTGTACCGGAAGATGAAGGCTTATGGGTTGATCCCGGCCCGCAAGAACGAGGCGAGCACGGCCTGACGGGCCTTTCGGCCCCCAGTGCTTCGGGCCTACTCCGTCTCCCGGATCCTCCGCTCCAGGACCTGCGAGGGGTCGAAGCGCTCGAGCTGCAGGAAGTGGTCGGCGGCGTCGAGGAGGGCTTCTGCGGGCACGAGGCCCACGATCTCGCTGCCCACGACGGAGACGCCGTACCGCGCGGCCTCGGCCTTCACGGTCTCGAAGACCCGGGAAAGCGGGGTCTTCTTGAAGTCCGTCATGTTGATCGAGACCTGGGCCAGGTTGCGCTGCTGCAGCATGACCCCCATGGCCTTCACGAAGCGGTAGCCGCCGCTGCTGAAGCGGATGGCCTTGGCGATGCGCTTGGCCACCTCGAGGTCTGACGTCCCCAGGTTGACGTTGTAGGCGATCAGCGGCATGCGCGCGCCGACCACGCTGGCTCCCGCGGAGGCATGGGGGGCCGGAGGGCCGAAATCGGGGGCCCACTGGAGGTCGCGCATCTTGTCGGTCAGCCCCTCGAACTCGCCGCGACGGACGTCCTCGAGGTTGCGGCGGTGGGGAGCCGTCGCCGCCTCCTCGTACAGGAAGACGGGGACGCGGAAGCGGCCGGCGACCGCCCCTCCCACCTCCCGCGCCAGGGCGACGCAGTCGGCCATGGTCGCCCCCTCGATGGGGATGAAGGGGACGACGTCGACCGCTCCCACCCGCGGGTGCTCGCCGGTGTGGGTCCGCAGGTCGATGCGGGGGACGGCTACCGCGAACAGCTCGGGGATGCCCGCGCGCAGGGCCGCCTCGTCACCGGCCAGGGTGAGCACGCTCCGGTTGTGGTCCCGGTCCGACTGCACGTCGAGGACGCGCAGACCCGGGACGGCCTTCAGGGCGGCGACCGCCTCGGCCACTACCTCGGGCCGGCGGCCCTCGCTGATGTTGGGGACGCATTCGATGATCCGGGGCATGGCCCTTAGTACCACATCGGCCGGCGGGTGACGAGCCGCGAAGAAGGCTTGAATCGCCGCGAGCCTTTCCCCGATAATGACCCCGCGGGGAGGAACGCGCGGAATCATTGATGGGACTCTCGGAAGATCCCACCTCGGCTCGCCGGTCGGGGCCCGCTTGGCCACGAAGGGCGCTTTGCTCCCTGTGGGCGCTCGTACTCGCCGTCCTGGCCAGCTCGGTGGCCTCGAGCTGGGAAGGGCTGATGGCGCGTCTCGCCGGGGCTCCCGCCCCCGCGGCGCTCTTGCCTGCGCCCCCTGCGGAGGCGACTCCCGGGGAACGGGCCATCGCCGAGGCGCGTCGGCTCGGTGAGCGCGGCGACCTCGCGGGCGCCCTGGCCGCGCTCGACTCGGTGCTGCCCCAGGACCCCGCGTACCCCTTCGCTCGCCACCTGCGCGGGCAGGCCGCCGAAGCCTTGAGGAGCGGAGGGAGATGGCGATGACCTGCCCCGCCTGCGGCCAGGCCCTGGCCTCCGGCCAGGAGCGCTGCCCGTCTTGCGGGGCGATGGTGGCGCCCATTCTCGAGGGAGCGCTGGCCCCGGACCCGGCTTCGCTGACGCCGCCTGGTCGCGGCCGCGCGGAGCCGATCCGGGACCTCCCCGGCCACCGCAGGCGGGAGCGCTCCTGGAAGGACGAGGTGAAGGACCGGGTGCGGAGCCGGCGGCAGCAGAAGAACCCGGGCCTGCCGACCTCCGGCGAGCTTCCCCTCTTCGGCGACGACGAGGCCGGAACCGAGGACGAGCGGTCGAAGACGGGGGAATCCGCCGAGCTGGAGGCGACGCCGGCAGCCGAGCGGCCACCGGCCGAGCGGGACGCCCGTCCCTTCGAGCGCCACTCCGCGCGGGTCGACCCTCCGAATGAGCAGCGCGTGCCTGGGAACGCCGAAGAGCACGAGCCGGAGGGTCCGGACCTGAGCTCGGCCGATCTTGCCGACCTGCCCCTGCACGGCGCGCCCGGGTCGGCGCGCGAAGCGGCATCAAGGCGCCTTCCCCGGACCATGCCCCCGCCCCCCGACGAGGAGCCGCGGATGGGCGACGAGGAGGACTGGCCGCTGGAGCTGCCGGCGCGCGCCCAGGAGCCGGCGCCCCTGGAGCGGCCCGCCTTCGCCCGTGAGCGGGTCGCCGCCGCATGCCTCGACCTCGCGCTCATGCTGGGGATGGCGGCGATCATTCTCTACTTCGCGGGCCGGGCCGCTCGCGTGCCCGTGGCCGGCCTCCGACCGGCCTGGCCCTGGCTGCTCGGCTATCTCGCCCTCCTCGGCCTCGCTTACTCCGGCTATTTCACGGGGACCATCGGCCAGACCCTCGGCAAGATGGTCACCGGCCTGCGGGTGGTGGACCGGGCGGGCCACCCTCCCGGCTTCCTGCGCGCGTTCGTCCGCGGAGGCCTCGGAGCGGTGGGGGTTGCGCTCCTCGGCCTCGGCCTCCTGCCCATGCTCTTCGATCCCGCCCGCCGCGCGCTGCACGACCGCCTGTTCCGAATGCGGGTGGTCAGGCGCTGAGGGGGGCGGATCGCCCGGCCCTCGACCTCGAGGGCCACCGCGGGGCCCGCGGCCTCGCCCCGGAGAACACCCTGGTCGGTTTCGCGCGGGCTCTCTCGATCGGCGTGACCACGATCGAGCTGGACCTCGGCCTCACCCGCGACGGGGTTGCCGTCGTGAGCCACGATCCGCGCCTGAACCCCGACCTCACGCGAGGGCCCGACGGGCGCTGGCTCGACGGTCCGGGTCCCGCCATCGCTTCGCTGAGCTACCCGGAGCTCGCGGTCTACGACGTGGGGCGCCTGCGGCCGGCCAGTGCCGCGGCCGTCGCCTTTCCGAAGCAGATCCCCGGCGACGGCGCGCGAATCCCGAAGCTCACCGAGATCTTTGCGCTCGCGCGCAGGGCGGGCAACCGCGATGTCCGGTTCAACCTCGAGATCAAGACGAGCCCGCTCCGGCCGGCCGAGACCGCTTCTCCCCACGCGATCACGGACGCGGTGGTCCGGGTCGTGCGCGAGGCGGGCCTGGCGGCGCGCTCGACGATCCAGTCCTTCGACTGGCGGGTGGTCCTCCGGGTCCGCGAGAGCGCGGCGGACATCCGCACGGCGTGCCTGACCACGCAGCAGCCGGACGACGACACGGTGGACGCGGAGAGGCCGGGGCCCAAGGCCTGGCTGGCCGGGCTCGATCCCTCGGCGGTGGGCGGCTCGGTGCCGCGGCTCGTCCAGGCCGCGGGAAGCCGCGTCTGGTCCCCCGACTTCCGCGATCTCACCGCCCCGCGGCTGACCGAGGCCCACGGCCTGGGCCTCGAGGTCGTGGCCTGGACCGTCGACGAGCGGGAGGACATGGCCCGGCTCGTCGATCTCGGGGTGGACGGGATCATCACCGACTACCCCGACCGCCTGCGCGCGTTGATGCTCGCGCGGGGGATGTCGGTCCCGGAGCCCACGCCGGTCGTGCCCTGAGCGATCTCGCCGCATACTGTCGAGATGGACGCGGTCACCCTCGACCACCTGCTGGCGGAGCTCGGTCCGTCGGTCGTGGGTCGGCATCTCGGCCGGCCGCGGATCGTGGCTCCGCACGCGGTGACGTTCGAGCTCTCGAACGATCGCGAGGGGCGTCTCTGGCTGGACGCCTCTCGGGGGACGGCCGGCCTCTACCGTCTGGGACGCGGCGAGGCGCGTCGGCTCGAAGGCCTCGGGGGCGGCGAGGCCCCGGGGCGGACGCGGCAGGCGCAGCTGCTGCTGCGCAAGCACGCCGAGGGAGCCCGTGTTCTGGGCCTCGTGCGGGTCCCCGGCGAGCGTACGCTCGTGATGGAGACGGGGGGAGGGACGCTGGTCCTGCGTCTTTCCGGTCCGGCCCCCGCGCTGACCCTGGCCCGGGACGGCGCGGCCGTGGCCACGATCGGGGAGGGGCCCGAGGCTTGGCCGCTTGCGCCGGCCGCGCCCGAGCGCGAGTGGGACCGCGTGGAGCCGGAGGCCCTCGCGGCGGCCGCGGCGGAGGCGGGTGAGGCGGGCCGGACGGTGACCCGCTCGATCCTGGCCGTCTGCCCCGGCTTCGGTCCGGTTCTGGCCCGCGAGCTCGACGGCTCGCCGGAGTCGCTCCGGGCGCTCCGCGCGCGCCTCGCCTCCCCTCGGCCCACCCTCCTCGTCCCCGGCCCGCCCGAGTCCTGGCGCGACGCCGACCTCGTGGGGGCCGCGCGCGTCCTGCTGGCGCCGGTGCCGATCGCGCGCGAGGGCCTGACCGTCCTTCATCCCCCGACCTGGATCGCGGCCTCCTCGCTCTTCCTCGCGGCGCGGCTGCGGGGCGCGCACTTCGAGCAGCGCCGCCGGGCCGTGCTCGAGGACGCGCGACGGCAGCTCCGTCGGCTGGCCCAGCTCGAGGCCAACCTGGAGCGGGACCGGAGCGCTCTGCCCGAGGAGGCGGAGCTGCGTCGCCGGGGCGAGGCGCTCCTGGCCTTCGCGGGGCGGGTGGAGCCGGGCGCGGAGACGATCGCACTGCCCGATCCCTACGAGCCCGACCGGACCTTGAGCCTGACCCTGGACGCGCGCCTTTCCCCTCCCGCGAACGCGGACCCGCTCTTCGACAAGGCGCGGCGCATCGAGCGGTCGCGGCGCCAGATCGAGGTCCGGCTGCGCGAGACGCGGTCCGCCCTCGGCGGCGCCCGGGTCCGCGAGTCGGCCGTGCTCGAGGCGCGCGACGCGGCGGACCTGGAGCCGCACGCTCCCGCCCCCGCCGAGGGGCCGGCGGTGGACGGCGCGCGACGCGGGCCTCGGCACTACCTGACCTCTCGCGGGCTATCCATCCTGGTGGGCCGGGGCGCGCGCGAAAACCATCACCTGACGTTCGCGGTCGCGCGGCCCGAGGACCTGTGGCTCCACGCGCGGGACGTGCCGGGCGCCCACGTCATCCTGCGCGACCCCGAGGGCCGGGCGGGAGCGGACGACCTGCGGGAGGCGGCCGAGGTGGCGGCCTTCTTCAGCGAGGGCCGCGGCGAAGCGCAGGTGGACGTGCACGTGACGCGGCGCAAGCACCTTCGGCCGGCACGGGGCGGGCCCGGCCGCGTCGCCATCGGCCACTCGGACACGCTGCGCGCGGCCCCGCGCGATCCCGAGGGACGCCTGCGACGGCGGTGAGGGGGGCTCGCGGACCCGCGGTATGATCCGGCGGTGTCCTCGTCCCGTTCCATCCTCTCCCTTGGCGCGCAGTTCCTGGCCACCGGCGCAGGCGCGGGCTATGCGCCGTTCGCCCCCGGCACCGCGGGGTCGCTCCTCGGCCTGCTCCTCTTCTGGCCGCTCTCGCGCCTTCCCTTCGCGGGGGAGGTCGGGGTGACCGTCGCGCTCTTCCTGCTCGGGACCCTGGCCGCCACTCACATGGCGAGTCGGTTGGGGCTCAAGGACCCGGGGATCGTGGTCGTGGACGAAGTGGTGGGGCAGTGGGTGTCCCTGCTTCTCCTGCCCCTCACGCCCGTGACCGTCGCCCTCGGCTTCCTGCTCTTCCGCCTTCTCGACGTGGTGAAGCCGTGGCCGGCCCGTGACTTCGAGCGCCTGCCCGGTGGGTGGGGGATCATGGCCGACGACGTGATGGCGGGGATCTACGCGAACCTGCTGGTGCGGGTCGGCCTCCTCGTCTGGCCCGTGACATGAGCAAAGGAGACGCGGCGCCGAACGTGCAGTAGCGTTCCCCTCCCCCTACGTGGGGAGGGAGAGGGTGGGGGGTCGATGAAATGAGAGCGGAACTCCTGGCCGTGGGCAGCGAGCTGCTGGGCCCGCTGCGCGCCGAGACGAACACGCTCTGGCTCACCGATCGGCTGCTCGAGGCGGGAGTGGAAGTGGCGGCGCGGGTCACGGTGGCCGACGACGCGGCGCTGCTCGAGTCGGCCTTCCGGAGCGCCCTCGGCCGGGCCGACCTCGTGATCGCCACCGGCGGCCTGGGTCCCACCGAGGACGACCTCACCCGCGAGGCGGCGGCCGCCGCGCTGGGGCGCGGGATCCACCGCGATCCGGCGATCCTCGACGCCCTCAAGACCCGCTTCGCCCGCCACCTGCGCCAGATGGCGGCGGTGAACGAGAAGCAGGCGGACGTGATCGAGGGGGCGGTGGTGCTGCCGAACGCCCGCGGGACGGCCCCCGGCCAGCGGCTCGAGCAGGGGGGCCGGTTGCTGTTCCTCCTGCCGGGCCCGCCGGGCGAGATGATGCCGATGTTCACGGAGCAGGTGCTGCCGGTGGTCCGTGAGCGCGCGGGCGGCACCGTGATACGCACGCGCGTCCTGCGCATCGCGGCCATGGCGGAGAGCGACGTCGAGCAGGCGGTGGCTCCGATCTACAAGACGTTCACGAATCCCCGGACCACGATCCTGGGGGCGGCCGGCCAGGTGGAGCTGCATCTGGTCGCCGAGGGGCGCTCCGAGGCCGAGGCCGAGGAGCGCATCGAGGCCCTGGCCGCGGGGATCCGGCGGGCCCTGCCCGGCCGGATCTTCAGCGAAGACGGGCGGGAGCTGCCGGACGTGGTGGCGGGCCTGCTGCGTGAGCGCGCGCTCACCCTCGCCCTCGCCGAGTCCTGCACGGGCGGGCTCCTCTCCGCGCGCCTCACCGAGGTGCCGGGAGCGAGCGCGTTCCTCGAGCGCTCGCTCGTCACCTACTCGAACCGCTCGAAGATCGAGGAGCTGGGGGTGGACCCGGGGCTCGTGGAGCGGGTGGGGGCGGTCTCCGAGGAGGTGGCGGCGGCCATGGCGGCGGGCGTGCGGCGCGTGGCCGGCACCGACATCGGCGTGGGCATCACGGGGATTGCCGGGCCCGATGGGGGCACGCCGGAAAAACCGGTCGGCCTGGTCTTCGTCTCCCTCGACGGGGCGGCGGGAACCCGCGTGCGGCGCGCGGTCTTCCCGGGCGGCCGCGAGCGCGTGCGGTACCAGGCCACCCAGGTCGCCCTCGAGATGCTGCGGCGCGGCCTGCTCGGCCTCGCGGCACTGTGACCCAGGGCCACGGGCGGGATGACGCGCGTGCGCGCGAACACGTGCGCGCGTTCATCGCCCTGGAGCTGCACGCCGACGTGCGGGCGGCCCTCGGCCGCCTGACGGCCGATGTCCGTCACCGTTTCGCCGGCCTGCGCTGGGTCCGGCCGGACGGCGTGCACCTCACGCTACGCTTCCTGGGCGATACGGCGCCCTCGCAGGTCGAGCGGTTGCGGGAGAGCCTCGGGGCGGCCGCCGCACGCTGCCCGCGGGCCGAGGTGCCGGTCGGTGGCCTGGGCCTGTTTCCGGAGCGGGGCAGCCCGCGGGTGCTCTGGCTCGGTCTCGAGCTGCCGGTGCCGATGATGGAGCTCCAGGCCGCGTGCGAGGCGTCCGCCGTGGCGGCGGGCTTCCCTCGGGAGACCCGGACGTTCAGCCCGCACTTGACGCTCGGCCGCTGGCGCGACCGCGCGGGGCGGCCAGAGCTGCCCGCGGTCGAGCTGGGCCCCGTCGCCCTCGACACCCTGGTGCTCTTCCGCAGCGAGCTGCGCCCGGACGGCGCGGTGTACACCGAGCTGGCCAGGTTCGGGCTGGGGGGAGGATCGGACCGAGGGTTGACGGGTGAAGTATGACCAGATCATACTACGCGTATGAAGGTCGCGATCTCGGTTCCCGACCCCGTGTTCGACGCCGCGGAGCGGGTCTCGAAACGGCTGAAGATCTCGCGGAGTCGCCTGTACTCCCGTGCCGTCGAGGAGTATGTCCGGAAGCACGGTAGGGACGACATAACCGAGCGGCTGAACGCGGTCTACGGCAAGCAATCGTCCACGGTCGATCCCGCCCTGGAGGCCATTTCACTGGAGGTCTTGCGCCGGGAGAGGTGGTAGTGCGGCGAGGCGAGATCTGGTGGGCCGGCCTCGCCGCGCCGTTCGGTTCCGAGCCCGGCCTGCGCCGCCCGGTGCTGGTCCTTCAGGCCGACGAGTTCAACAAGAGTGCGATCCAGACCGTCATCGTCGTCCCCTTTACGACCAACCTGCACCTCGCGACCGCTCCTGGCAACGTCGCCTGCCGGCCCCGGGACACCGGTCTTCCCAAGGCGTCCGTGGCCAACGTCTCTCAGTTGGCGGCCGTAGACAGGCGCCGGCTGGTGGAGCGGGCAGGCAGCCTGCCGAGCCGTGTTCTCAACCGAGTCGAGGAAGGGGTTCGGCTGGTCCTGGGACTGTAGGCGGCAGGGCCATGAACCCCTGGTTCGCGAAGGCGGTCGTTCTCGCGGCAAGCATCGTGATGGTCGCCATCCGGGCGCCCCACGGGGAGCGCAGCCGTCGGATCAAGGTCGTGAAGAGCCGGAGAGAAGCGCTGGAGATCGTGCTGTTGACCCTCGCCTGCTAGCGGCGGGCCACGCTTTCCGCGAGCGGCCGTGGTGCCACGTTGCGCCAGGCGGCGGCGAGCGCGACGCGAAGGCTTCGTGCCTTCGCCGGCCGAAGGCGCACGTTGGTGGCGCCCTGGCGTCCCCAGCCGCCCTTCACCGGCACGAAGACCGCCGGCTCGGCGCTCACGAAGGCCCCCTGCTGCTCCGGGGTCAGCTTGACCATTCCCCAGCTCTCGTCCGGGTAGGACAGGGTCGCGAAGATCTTTCCGCGAACCCGGAAATCGGGATGGCCCATGTGAGCGCTTTCGGACGCCTCGGGCATGCTCAGGGCCAGACGCCGAAAGCCCTCGCGGGTCACGAGGCGAGCCTCGCCCCGCGTTCCGCCAGCAGCGCCCTCAGCACGGAGCGGTGACAGCGGTCTTCCTGCGCGCAGTAACAGCCGACCGAGAAGTCCGCCTCGTGCGACAAGGCCGCCAGGAGATCCAGCAGCCGGGCACTGGGAGGCCTCTTCATCTCGCTCCGGTAGCGCTTCGCGAAGGAGCGCCACCCTCGCTGGTCGGAGGCGCCCAGGGCAGCCTTCACGAGCTGCTCGCTGGGCGCCACGTCGGGCAGCCAGACGTCGTAGAAGTTGCGCGAAGCGTACTCGCCCTTGGGCACGCCGCGGGGAGGGCGCCGAACCGTGCCGAGACGCAGTCCCTCGCCCCGCGCTCGGGGACTTCCGAGTCGGACCACGCGAATGGCCACGGTCGACCTCCTACGGCTTCGCGGCGGCCGAGGGAGCCGGGGGAGCGTCGCCGTTGCCGATGTCCATCGTCACGTACTTCCCCTTGGTCGTGACCCGGACTCCCTTGGCATCGTTGACGCTGATCTCGTTCGACCCGGACGTGTAGCCGAGATCGCCGCTCTGCGACACCACCGCCCCCTCGGGCACCCAGCCTATGGCGAAGCCCGGAAGCGGGATACCCAGCAACGTAATCGAGCCGATTCTCATGGGCTTGTCCTCCTCAATTCCGACTCATTCCGTCCGCAGCAAGACGATGGGATCCACCCGCGTGGCGCGCCGCGCGGGGAGATAAGAGGCCAGCGCGGACACGCCCATCAAGAGCATCGCGGCTGCCAGAAAGGACGCCGGGTCGAGCGGGTGCACGTCGAAGAGCAGGCCGCGCAGCAGGCGGGTTGCCAATACCGCGCCGGCGAGCCCGATCGCGGCACCCATCCCGGCGAGCCGCAGCCCTTCTCCCAGCACGAGTCCGCGCACGTCCGCGGTGGTTGCCCCGAGGGCGACCCGGACGCCGATCTCCGAGTAGCGCTGGCGCACGTGGGCGGCCATCACCGCATACAGGCCGATCGCCGCCAGCAGCAGCGCGATCATGCCGAACATGCCGATCAGGAATGCATTGAAGCGCGGCCGCGCGAGCGGTCCCTCGAGCATCTCGCGGAATGGCGCCACCCGCGTCACCTGGACGTCCGGATCGACGGCCCGCACGCGGGCGCGCACCTCGGGGGCCACGAGGGCGAGCGGCGAGGAGGTGCGCAGCACGAGCATCTCGGCGGCGGCAATGAACTGCCCCACCGGAAGGTAGAGGGTCGGCCGCGGCGCGGCCAGCTCGCGATACCGCGTGGGGCGGGCTACCCCGACCACGGTTCGCCAGGCCCGCCAGTCCGCGGTGGAGTCGGAGTGGCCGAGCTTGAGGCGCTTGCCGATCGGGTCCTCGCCCGGCCAGGTGAGCGCCGCGACGTCCTCGCTGACGATCGCGACCTCCGGTGCGCCGCGCCCGTCCGTCTCCGCGAATGCGCGGCCGCGGACGAGGGTGACCTCGAAGGTCGCGAAGTAGTTCGGATGCACCGACTCCAGGTTGAGGGACGGATTGGTGGCCGCGCGGTCCGCGCTCTGGCCCTCGGCGGTGAACTCGGGCGCATCCCAGCCGCCGGTTCCCGCGAAGGGCGGCGTGTTGACGGGCGTCGCCCCGCCGATGCCGGGCACGGCCTCCAGCTGGGCCACGACGTCCTTCAGGAACTGGCGGTGGCGGGCGTCGTCGGCGTACTTCGCCTGGGGCAGCTCGAGCCGCACGAAGACCAGGCGATCCGCGGCCAGCCCCATCTCCACGGCTTGGAGCCGCAGGAGACTGTGCGTCAGCAGGCCGGCCGCCGCCACGACCGTGACGGCGAGGGCGACCTGCGCCACCACGAGGGCGCGGCGGCCCCGTCGCGCCACGCTCCCGGCCACGCCGCGTCCTCCGCTGCGCAGGTGCGCGGCCAGATCGGCGCGTGCGAGGGATAGCGCGGGCGCGAGCCCGGCCAGGGCCGCGGTCAGGAACGCGACCCCGACGGTGAACAGGACGACCCCCGCGTCGATGCGCACCGAGTCGACCCGGGGCAGGCCGTCGGGTACGAGCGCGACCAGCGCATGGAGCGTCCACCACGTCACCGCGAGGCCGACGACGCCTGCGGCGAGGGCCAGGAGGAGGCTCTCGGCGAGCAGCTGGCGCGCCAGCCTTCCGCCGCTGGCGCCCAGCGCGGCGCGCACCGTCAGCTCCGGCCGCCTGACCTCGCCGCGAAGGAGCAGGAGGTTCGCCACGTTCGCGCTCGCGATGAGGAGCACGAGCCCGACCGCGCCGAACAACAGGAGCAGGGCGGGGCGCACGTCGCCCACCACCACGTCGCGGTAGAAACGAACAACCGGAGTCAAACCGCGGGGCGCGTCCGGCGGTGCATCGGCCTCGAGCCGCGACGTCAGTCCCAAGAGCTCGTTCCTCGCCTGCTCGATCGTCGCACCAGGGCGGAGCCTGGCCATGAGATCGACGTCACGTAACACGGCATCATGGCCCGGGTTCGTCATCGTCGAAGCGCCCGCGCCCAGCGTCATCCAGGCCTCGACGCCGTGAGGGCACTCGACGTTCGGCGGCATCACCCCCACGATCGCGAACGGGCGCTCGCTCACGATCACCCGGCGCCCGATCACGTCGCGAGAGCCGCCGTACCGGCGCTGCCACAGACCGTGCGTGATCACGAGCACGTTCTCGGCGCCCTTGACGTCGTCGGCGGGACTCAGGGCCCGGCCCAGGATCGGCGGGACGCCGACCACCCGGAAGAAGTCGCCGGCGACCGCCGCGCCGCTGATGGGACTCGCGTGTCCGTTCTCGACCGCGACAAGATGGATGGCGCCGTAGTAGCTGACGCCGGCCACGCTCTCGAGGACCCGGCTCTCCTTGCCGATCACCTCGACGTCGGGTGCCCGGAACGCCCAGTGCGTGGCGCCGGTCTCGGGGAGCGCCATCCACGCGACGACCAGCCGCTCCTCCTCGCGGACCGGCAGGGGGCGCAGCAGCACCCCCTGAACGAGCGCGAACATCGCCGTGGTGGCGGCGATGCCGACCGCAAGGGTGAGCACGGCCGCGCCGGTGAAGGCCTTGGCCCGGCGCAGTCCGCGCCAGGCGAGCTGCACGTCATGCCACCATTGCTCGACGATCATCAGGCGAGCCTCGCGCCGTGTTCCGTCGACCCTTTCAACGGGAGAATCGTGACACTCGGGCCACTCTCCACGCAAGGCCGTCTGAACGGACCTGCATGACCATGAAGGTCCCACATGGCGGCGCTATACTTCGGCACCGCCCATGGCCCGGATGATCGCGTTGCTCGGGGCTGCTTACCTCGTGGGCGCCATTCCCTTCAGCTTCCTGGTGGCACGGTGGTTCGGTGTGGAGGACGTCCGGCGGGTGGGCAGCGGCAACGTGGGCGCGACCAACGTCATGCGCGCCGCGGGAAAGGCGGCGGGGCTGCTGGCGTTTGCCCTCGATGCCGCGAAGGGGGCGGCGGCCGCCTTCCTGGCGGGCGTGATCGAGCCTCCCGGGAGCATCCTGCCGCCCCTGGCGGCGGTGGCGGCGGTGCTCGGGCACATGTACCCCGTCTGGCTTTGCTTCCGGGGTGGGAAGGGAGTCGCCACCGGGGCGGGGGCGTTCGTGCCCCTCGCCCCCGCGGCCACCGGGATCGCCTGCGTGGTCTTCGCAGTCGCCCTGGCCCTCACCCGGTACGTCTCCGTCGGCTCGATCGCGGCGGCGACCACGCTGGTAGCGGCGGCCTTCGCCCTCGGAAGTCCCCCCGCCGTCGCCTGGTCCGCCGCCCTGGTGGCCGGCCTCGTCGTCTGGAAGCACCGCGGCAACGTGCGGCGGCTGGCGAACGGGACGGAGAGTCGCGTGGGGGGTCGATGAGGATCGCGGTGGTGGGGGGAGGGGCCTGGGGCGTGGCCCTCGCCGCTCACGGGGTGAGAGCGGGCCATGAAGTGCGGCTCTGGGTGCGCGAGGCCGAGCGGGCACGCGTGATCAACGAGCGGCGCGAGCATCCCGCCCACCTGCCGGGGGTCGGCCTGCCCGCGGGTCTCGGGGCGTCGACCGACGCGGCGGCCGTGCTCGCGGGGGCGGAGCTGGTCCTGGTGGTGGTCCCCTCCGCGTTCTTCCGCGAGGTCTGCCGGAACCTCGCGCCGGTCTGGCCCAAGGGGGCGGTCGCGGTCTCCGCGGCCAAGGGGCTCGAGATCGACACCTGGAGGCGGATGAGCGAGGTGGCTCGGGAGGAGCTGCCCGCCGGAGCCCGGGCCGCGCTCTCCGGGCCGTCCTTCGCCCTGGAGGTGGCGAAGGGCCTGCCCACCGCGGTCGTCGTGGCCTCGGAGGATCTGGCGGTGGCCGAGGGCGTCCAGCGGGCGCTGGCCACGCGGGCCTTCCGCGTGTACTCGAGCGACGACGTAGTGGGGGTCGAGCTGGGCGGGGCCCTCAAGAACGTGATCGCGATCGCGGCGGGGATCGTGGACGGGCTCGGGTATGGGCACAACACGGTGGCGGCGCTCATCACCCGCGGCCTGGCCGAGATCTCCCGCCTCGTGGTCGGGCTCGGCGGACGGCCCGACACCCTGGCCGGGCTCGCCGGGCTCGGTGACCTGGTGCTGACCTGCACCGGCGCCCTCTCCCGGAACCGGCACGTCGGCCAGGCATTGGGAGCCGGCCAGACGCTCGCGGACGCCACCGCCGGAGTGGTGGCCGAGGGGGTGCGAACCACGCTCGCCGCCTGCGCGCTGGCGGAGGCGGCCGGGATCGAGATGCCGATCGCAAGGCAGATGCGCGCGGTCCTCTACGAGGGCAAGCCGCCCCGGGAAGCCCTCGACGAGCTGATGCTCCGGAGCCTGCGGAGGGAGTAGACTCGGGAAACGGTGTAAACTCTGGAGTATACGGGACGGGTTTGCCCGGGCCAGTGTCATGTATCGCCTGAACTACCAGGACGGTGAAGCTCCGCAGACGTATACGTTCACGACCGGCGAGGTCGTGATCGGCCGATCTCCCGATTGCCAGATCGTCCTCAAGGACTTCGGGATCTCGCGGACCCACGCCCGGATCAGCGTCAGCGAAGACGGCGTCCGCATCACGGACCTCAAGTCCAAGAACGGCACCCAGGTCAACGGAACGCCGGTCATGGAGGCGCCCCTCAAGGACGGGGACAAGATCCTCCTCGGCAAGTTCCTGCTGACCTTCTCGAAGGCCCTCGAAGGGAAGGTCGTGCTGGACGAGGCCAAGCCCCTCTCCGAGGAGGCGGGGACGATCATCCGGAGCGTCGGCGAGCTCTCCCGGCTCCTCGCCCCTTCGGAGGTGCCGCTCGCCGCCGCGGTGGCCGACCTCAAGAAGATCCCCGACGTCACGGAGATCCAGAACTCCAACCGGATCCTGAAGGTCCTCACCAAGGTCGCGGAGACGCTGATCGCGGTCCGCCCCGTGGAGGAGGTGCTGCAGCAGGTCATGGAGATCGTCTTCGACCACGTTCCCGCGGACCGCGGCTTCCTCATGCTGGCCGATGAGGTCGTTGGCAAGCTGGTCCCCATGGTGGTGAAGCACCGCAACCCGGGGGGGAGCGGCGAGGGCAAGATCACGGTTTCCAAGACCATCACCGACCGGGTCATGAAGGACCGGGTCTCGATCCTCACCTCGGACGCCATGGTGGACCCGCGCTTCGGGGCGGGGGACTCCATCCGCTTCCACGGCATCCGCAGCGCGATGTGCGCGCCCCTGTGGAACAAGGACCAGGTCATCGGAATCGTCCACGTCGATTCCCCCATGCTGACGAACTGCTTCACCCTCAACGACCTCGACCTCCTGACCGCCCTCGCCAACTACGCGGCGGTGGCGGTGGAGCGGGCGCGGCTCAACCAGAAGATCGTGGCGGAGGAGAAGAAGAGGGAGCGCCTGGGCCGGTTCCTCTCCCCCCAGGTCACGAGCCGCATTCTCGCGACCTCCGATTCCCAGGGGGCCGCCCTCGGGGTGCCCGAGGTCAAGGAGGTCTCGATCCTCTTCGCCGACATCGTGGGCTTCACCACCATGTCGGAGAAGATGAGCCCCTCGCAGGTCGCCCTCGTGCTGAACGACTACCTCTCCCGCATGACGGAGGTGATCTTCAAGTACGAGGGGACGCTGGACAAGTACATCGGCGACGCGATCATGGCCGTCTTCGGGGCTCCCCTCGACATGCCCGACCACGCCTTCCGGGCCATCAAGGTCGCCCTCGAGATGCAGGAGCGCCTCGCGGAGTTCAACGCCGACCACAAGGAGGGGCCGCACCTCCGCATCCGCATCGGGATCAACAGCGGCAAGGCGGTGGCGGGGGAGATCGGCAGCGTCAACAAGAAGGAGTACACCGTGCTCGGGGACACCGTGAACATCGCGAGCCGGCTGGAGAGCTCGGTGGCCAAGCCGGGGATGCTGGTGATCGGCGAGAACACCCATCGCATGGTGGCCGGCCAGTTCGAGTGCCGGAGCCTGGGCAGCTTCACCTTGAAGGGCAGGGAAAGGGAAGTCAGCGTCTTCGAGGTGGTGGGCTCCGCGCGGGCCGAGGCGGCGGGGGCGGCAGCCGGTGAAGCCTGAGCCCGCGCCCCCGGCCGCTCCGCGGCGGCGCCGGGGGCGCATCCTCGCTTCCCTGCTCGTCCTCCTCCTCGCGGTCGGGGTAGTCCCGCTCCTCTGGACCTCCTACAAGCTCGTCTCCACGAGCCGCGAGAGCCTCGAGTTCAACCAGAGGGCGATCCAGCTCGACATGGCGCGCAGCCTGTCCCAGCAGACCGCGAACTACGTGGAGAGCCTGCGCTCCCAGGTGGCCGCCATCGCGCGCACGATGGAGGTGGACGCGGGGATGATTCCCTTCTCCACCCGGGTGGCCCACATCCGCGACCAGAAGGCCCTGGTGCGCTACCTGGAGGGGGAGAGCCGAAGCAATTTCAATTACGTGAGCGTGGTGGACACCAGCGGCCTGGGGGCGCAGTCCGGGGTCCAGCTCCAAGAGCCGCTCATCCAGCAGGCGCTCCAGGAGGGTTTCTACCGCGCGCTGAAGGGGACGCCCATGATCGGGCATCCCTTGATCTCGACCTCGCTGCAGGAGCCCCTGCTCGTGATCACCGAGCCCGTGAAGTACGAGGGCGCGGTGCAAGGGGTGGTGCTCGCGGTGGCCAGCCTGCTGCCCGTCTGGCGCATGACCGAGCAGACCGGGGAGAAGCTGTTCGAGGTGTACGTGGTGGACGGGCGTGGCCACGTCATCGCCCACTCCGACCGGTCGGTGGCCCTCGGCACCGACATGTCGAACGTCGAGATCGTGCGGGAGTTCCTCGAGTCCAAGGGGGTCGGGGTCACCCACCCGTTCGCGATCCCCGCCCCCGGGGGCGCCATCAAGATGCTCGGCACCTACACCCGGGTCCCCGACGAGTCCGGCTGGGGGGTGATCGTCCAGGTGGACGAGAACAAGGCCTACTTCGCGGCCACCGACATGCGACGAAAGTCCCTGGCCCTGGTGGCGGTGGTGACGGTGGTCGCGATCGTCCTCGGGGTGGCGTTCGCCGGACGGATCAGCCGGCCCATCCAGCAGCTGGCCCAGGGCGCCCGCCAGCTCGCCGGAGGCGACTACGGGACCCGCGTCCGCATCAAGAGCGAGAACGAGGTCGGGGTCCTGGCCGACGCCTTCAACCAGATGGGCGGCGAGATCGAGAAATCCATCGAGGAGATCCGCAGGGCGGCCGCCACCAACAAGGAGCTGTTCATGGGCTCCATCCGCATGCTCGCGAACGCCATCGACGAGAAGGACCCCTACACCCGCGGCCACTCCGAGCGGGTGGCCTACTATTCCATGGTGCTCGCCAAGCACCTCGGCATGTCCCCGGAGGACGTGGAGCGGGTCCACCTCTCGGGAATCATCCACGACGTGGGCAAGATCGGGATCGAGGACAAGATCCTGCGCAAGGCGGCGGCCCTGACCGAGGAGGAGTACGAGCTGATGAAGCAGCACCCCACCAAGGGGGCCCACATCCTCGAAGCCGTCCCCCTGCTCAAGGAGATGGCGGGCGCCGGCCTCATGCACCACGAGAACGTGGACGGCAGCGGCTATCCCGACGGGCTCAAGGGCGACGACATCCCGCTCCTGGGAAGGATCGTGAGCGTGGCGGACGCGTTCGACGCCATGACCACCGACCGGCCGTACTCCAAGGCCATGACCTTCGAGGCCGCGATCGCCCGGCTCAGGTTCCTGGTCGGGAAGAAGTTCGACGAGGGGTGCGTGGACGCCTTCGAGCGCGCGGCCCAGGCGGGCGACCTCACGCCGGCCAAGGCACGTCGCGCCTCGGTGGCGGCGCGAAAGAGCGACGAGGGGCCGGCGCCGGTCCCGGTTTCTGCCTCGGCTCCGCCGACGGCTTGAGGAAAAGACCCGAATGACCTTGAACCCAGGCAAGCCCCTCGGGGCGCTTCTCATCTCCGCGCTCCTCGGGGGCGCCGCTTCCGCCCAGAACAACCCGGACGCCGAGGCGCGCTTCGCCATGGGCCTGAGCCACCTGCGCGAGGGCCGGCTCGACATGGCCCTCGAGGACTTCCAGAAGGCGGCCAAGCTCGACCCCAAGAACCCCTATGTCATGAAGGGGCTAGGCCTGGCCTACGCGGCCAAGCGCAAGTGGGGCGACGCCATCTCGGCGTTCCGGAAGGCCCTGGAGCTGAACCCGTACTACGTGGACGTGCGCAACGACCTGGGAACCGTGCTCATCCAGTCCGGAGACCGTGAGGCGGGCAAGAAGGAGTTCCTGACCGCGTTCGGGGATCCCACCAACCCGACCCCGGAGATCTCGGCCCGGAACCTCGGGCAGGCCTACCTCGAGGAGAAGAACTACCCCGAGGCCATCAACTGGTTCCGCACCAGCCTCGGCCGGAACAAAAGCTATCCCGACGCCTACCTGGGGCTCGCGGACGGGCTGCTCGCCACCGGCCGCCAGGAGGAGATGGTGACCCAGCTCGAGGCGGGAGCGAAGGAAGCGCCCGGTGAGCCCTCGCTGCAGCTCGCCCTCGGCCAGGCCTACTTCAAGGTCGGCCGGTTCACGGAGGCGCGGGCTCGGCTGGAGGAGGCGGTCAAGAAGGACCCCGACGGTGCCGTGGGACGCCGCGCCGCCAGCGTCCTCAAGGAGCTGCCGCGCTAACGTGCCCTACCTGCGCCAGCTCGAGCGGCTGCTGCGAACCATCACGGGATCCCAGGCCGCCCTCCTCCTCGACGCGCAGGGCGAAGTGGTGGTGGAGACGGGCGCCCGCGACGATCGGCATCGGCTGATCGCGGCCTACCAGGGGATCGGCCTCGCCATGGCACAACGGGCGACCGCGCGCTTCGCCACGGGGCCCATCGGCTACATGGTGTGCCGCTACGCCTGGGGGAGCGTGCTCCTGCGCCCGCTCAAGGACGGCTACTACCTGGTGATCTCCCTGTCGCCCGAAGCCGGACTCGCCCAGGCGGTCCGGCACTCCGCCACCACCCAGGAAGACCTCGACAAGGAGCTCTGACCCCGTGGCTCCGGGCCGATGAAGACGGGGATCCTCGACCGGCTGCGGGCGGGGCTCGGCCGCACCCGCGACGTCCTCAACATGCCGGTGGAGGACCTCGTGCGCGGGCGGCGGCCGCTCGACGCCGGCTCCCTGGGGTCGATCGAGGAAGCGCTGCTGGCCGCCGACATGGGCCTTCCCGCGGTGGAGCAGGCCATGCAAGTGCTCCGTACCCTGAGCGGCCGCATCGCCGGGGGAGGGCTCGAGGCCATGCGGTCGGTCCTGCGCGACGAGATCCAGCGCTCCCTGGCCCTGCCGCCGGGGGTCGAGCCCTTCTCCACCCGGCCCTGGGTGGTCTTCGTGGTGGGCGTGAACGGGGCGGGCAAGACCACGACCATCGGCAAGCTGGCGTCCTCGTGGAGAGCGGAGGGGCGCTCGGTGCTGCTCTGCGCGGCCGACACCTTCCGTGCCGCCGCCGCGGAGCAGCTCCAGGTGTGGGCGGAGCGCACGAAGAGCGCGTTCCACCGGGGGGCCGAAGGCTCCGACCCCTCCGCCGTCCTCACCGACGCCCTGCGCATGGCGGTGGCCCGGGGCCACGACGCCGTGCTGGTCGACACCGCGGGCAGGCTCCATACCAAGGCCAACCTCATGGCCGAGCTGGGCAAGATGCACCGCGTCGCCGGGCGGGAGATCGCGGGCGCCCCCCACGAGACCCTCCTGGTGCTCGACGCGACCGTCGGCTCGAACGGCCTCGCCCAGGGCCGCGAGTTTGCCCGGGCCGCCCGCGTGACCGGCCTCGTCCTGGCCAAGCTCGACGGGACGGCCAAGGGCGGGGTGGCGGTGGCGGTGGTGCGTGAGCTGGAGGTGCCCATCCGCTACGTCGGGGTCGGGGAGTCGGTGGAGGACCTGCTGCCCTTCGACGCGGCCGCCTTCGCGGAAGGGCTGATCGGCTGACGGCTAGAGAAGGTGAGCCTGGCGGAGGACGTGCGCTGGATGCGACGGGCCTTGGCCCTGGCGGCCCGCGGGCTGGGTGAGACGAACCCGAACCCGGTCGTGGGCTGCGTGGTCGCGAAGGGCGGCCGGGCGGTGGGCGAAGGCTTCCACGCCCGGGCCGGCGGCCCGCACGCGGAGGTCGTGGCCCTCGAGCGGGCGGGCGTGACGGCGCGGGGGGCGACCCTCTACGTGACCCTCGAGCCCTGCGCACACTTCGGCCGGACCCCACCCTGCGCGCCCCTCGTGCGCGACGCCGGGGTCCGGCGGGTGGTGACGGCGCTGCGTGACCCGAACCCGCTCGTCAGCGGGAGAGGCGTCGCTCTCCTGCGGCGAGCTGGGATCCCGGTCACCACAGGCGTGCTCCAGGACGAAGCCGCGCTCCTGAACGAGCGCTTCCTGGGCGCGTTCCGGGAAGGCCGGCCTTTCGTGCTGCTGAAGGCGGCGCTCACCCTGGACGGGCGGATCGCCACCGCCCGCGGCCATTCGAAGTGGATCACGAGCCCGGCCCAGCGGGCCCAGGCCCGCTGGCTGCGGCGGCTCCACGACGGCGTGCTCGTGGGCATCGGCACCGTGCTCGCCGACGATCCGCTGCTGCTGCCCTCCCCTCGCCCGCGCCGGCCTTTCGCCCGCATCGTGCTCGACTCGCGGCTCCGCCTGCCCGCGACGGGCCGGCTCGCGCGATCGGCGGGGCCGCAGGCGCCGGTCCTGGTGCTCACCACCTCGCGCGACCCGGGCCGGCGGCGGCGCCTGGAGCGGGAGGGTGTCGAGGTGCGGGTGATCCCGGGCGGGCCCGGACGCGTTTCGCCGAGGAAGGCGCTGGACGCGCTCTGGGCGCGCGGAGCCCGCAGCCTGATGGTCGAGGGCGGGTCGGAGGTGCTCGGATCGTTCCTGGCCGCGCGCCTCTTCGACCAGGTCGCGCTCTTCCGCGCTCCGCTGCTGCTGGGTGGCCGCGGCAGCCGGCCGGCCTTCGGCGGTTCGGACCCCCAGACGATCGGCGAAGCGCTCCGCCTCACGCCCACGAGCCCGCTCGTGCGAAAGGGCAGCCGCGCCCGCTTCCCGTGGCCGCGCCCTCGCCTGTTCGAGCTCTGGTACCCTGAGAAATGAGCAGCGAGCCATGAGCAACGGACGGCCAACCGTGAGCAACGGACGGCGAGCGAAGGCGGATTCACCCCCATTCGGGGGCAGGCTCCGCCGAAGCGAGCGGGGGGTCTGGGGGGTGTGACGCAACACCCCCCAGCTCAATGATGTTCACGGGCATCGTCGAGGGGACGGGGACGGTCGCGTCCGCCGAAGGCCGCGGCGATGTGCTCGTCGTGCGGATCGTCGTGGGCACGCTCTTCGGCGGGCTGCCCGTCGGGGGATCGATCGCGGTGAACGGCTGCTGCGTGACCGCGGTGGAGTCGGACGCGGGAGGCTTCGCCTGCGAGCTGACCGGGGAGACCCTCCGCCGCACCGCCTTCGACCGGCGCTTGAAGCCGGGTGTACGGGTGAACCTGGAGCGGCCCCTGAAAGCCGACGGGCGCTTCGACGGCCACGTCGTCCAGGGACACGTCGACGGCATCGGACGCGTGCGGGAGCTGCGGCACCTCGGCGCTTCGGCCGAGCTGACGATCGAGCCGCCGCCGGAGCTGGAGCGTTACCTGGTGGAGAAGGGCTCAGTGGCCGTGGATGGTATCTCCTTGACGGTGTGGGGGATCCGGGAGGGCGCCTTCACGGTCGCCCTCATCCCGTATACACTGGAGGTGACCAACCTGCGGGACATGCCGGGGGGCGGCCTGGTCAACCTGGAGACCGACGTCATCGCGAAGTACGTGGAGCGGCTCCTGGCCGCGCGCGGCCGCTAGCCCCCGTCGTCCCGCCGAGGAAGCCAGAATGGCGTTCGCGAGCATCCCCGAGGCCATCGACGACATCCGGGCCGGCAAGATGGTCGTGGTGGTGGACGACGAGGACCGCGAGAACGAGGGCGACCTCACGATCGCGGCCGAGAAGGTCACCCCCGACGTCATCAACTTCATGGCCAAGCACGGACGAGGGCTGGTTTGCCTTCCCATGACCGGCGACCGCCTCGACGAGCTGCGCATCCCCCTCATGGTCCAGGACGAGGAGAACAGCGCCCGCTTCGGCACCGCCTTCTGCGTCCCCGTCGAGGCCAAGCACGGGACCACCACCGGCATCTCGGCCGCCGACCGGGCCCGCACGGTGCTCGCCGCCATCGACCCGAGGACGAAGCCCCAGGACCTGGCTCGGCCCGGCCACATGTTCCCGCTCCGGGCCCAGCCGGGGGGCGTGCTGCAGCGGGCGGGGCAGACCGAGGCCGCGGTGGACCTCGCGCGCCTGGCCGGCCTCTATCCGGCAGGGGTCATCTGCGAGATCATGAACGAGGACGGGACGATGGCCCGCATCCCGCATCTCGAGCTCTTCTGCCGGGTGCATGCCATCAAGCTCATCACCATCCGCGATCTCATCGAGCACCGGATGCGCCACGAGCGCCTGGTCCGGAAGATCGCGGAGGCGAACCTCCCCACCAGCTACGGGGGCTTTCGCATCCACGCCTTCGAGAGCCTGATCGACGGCGAGCATCACGTGGCCCTGGTGCTGGGCGAGATCCAGCCCGAGGACGAGGTGCTGGTGCGCGTCCATTCCCAGTGCCTGACCGGGGACATCTTCGCATCCACCCGCTGCGACTGCGGGGGCCAGCTCCACAAGGCGCTGGAGATGATCTCCGCCGCGGGCCAGGGGGTGCTGCTCTACCTCCGCCAGGAAGGGCGCGGCATCGGCCTCGTGCACAAGATCATGGCCTACCAGCTCCAGGACCAGGGAAAGGACACGGTGGAGGCCAACGAAGCCCTCGGCTTCAAGGCGGATCAGCGCGACTACGGGATCGGCGCCCAGATCCTGGTGGAGCTCGGGGTACAGAAGATCCGCCTCCTCACGAACAACCCCCGGAAGTTCGTCGGCCTCGAAGGCTACGGCCTCAAGATCGTGGACCGCCTGGCGATCGAGATCCCTCCCTCCGACGCGAGCCGCCGGTACCTGAAGACCAAGAAGGAAAAGCTCGGGCACATCCTACGGAGCGTATGATCCAGGAGTTCCTCAAGACGGTTCCTCTCTTCCGCGAGCTGGACGACGAGGAGCTCGCGCAGGTCTTGATGGTCGGCCTCGTGAAGCGCTACCCGATGGGGACGGTCATCCTCCGGGAGGGTGAGTCGGGCGGCCGGCTCCACGTCATTCACGAGGGAGAGGTGCGCATCAGCAAGGTGGTGCCCGGGGTGGGGGAGGAGGCCCTGGCCATCCTCCGGCCCGGCGAGTTCTTCGGCGACATCGAGTTCTTCGATGGGGCCCCGGCCTCGGCTCACGTACTCGCCCACACCGATTGCGAGGTCCTAGCGATCCCCCATGCCGAGGTGGCAGCGCTCATCCGGAGCCGGCCCCTCCTGGCCGCCAAGTTCTTCTGGGCCTTCGGGAGGACCCTGGCCGGCCGCCTCCGGGAGACCAACCAGAAGATGGCGACGCTCCTGGCGATTTCCGTCGAGCCCGGGGGCGCTGCGTCGCGGGAGTGACGCCAGGGCAGCCGCCCAGGCGCCCTAACCTCAAACGCCGCCACGCTTTAGGTTTGACAGGACCCGCCGGAACCGGTAACATGGTCCGTTACCTTGGGTTTGTCTGCGCGTACGATCGCCGCGCGGGCCCCTTGCCCTGTTCCGCGATCGAGGTGACTTCGGCTTGTTCGAAGCTCTGAGCGACAGGCTACAGGGGATCTTTCGGTCCTTGCGCGGTCAGGGGACCCTCTCCGAGGCCCAGATCGACGCCGCCCTGCGAGAGATCCGCCTGGCGCTCCTCGAAGCCGACGTCCACTTCCGGGTGGCAAAGCAGCTCCTGGAGCGGGTCCGCGCCCGGGCCACCGGTCAGGAGGTCCTCAAGAGCCTGAGCCCCGACCAGGCCGTGCTGCGGATCGTGCGCGACGAGATGGTCGCCCTGCTCGGGGGGGAGGAGCCACCCCGGATCGAGACCGCCTCGAGGCCGCCCTCGGTCGTGCTCTTGACCGGCCTCCAGGGCTCGGGCAAGACGACCTCCACGGGCAAGCTCGGCCGCTGGCTGGCGAGCGCGGGGCGCCACCCGCTATTGGTCTCCACCGACGTCCAGCGCCCGGCCGCCCGCGAGCAGCTCCAAACCCTCGGGGCGCAGGCCGGCCTGCCCGTCCACCACCCCGCGGACCTCGGGGAGTCGAAGGCCATCCTCCGCTCCGCCCTCGACGAGGCCCGCGCCCTCGGCCACGATTTCGTGCTCGTCGATACCGCCGGGCGGCTCCACATCGACGACGGGCTCATGTCCGAGCTGGCGGAGCTGAAGGTGATCGGCGAGCCCTCCGAAGTGCTGTACGTGGCGGACGCCTTGACGGGCCAGGACGCGGTCAAGAGCGCCGAAGAGTTCCACCGGCGGATCGGGATCACCGGCATCGTCCTGACCAAGCTCGACGGGGACGCTCGGGGCGGGGCCGCGCTCTCCGCCGCCTCCGTCACGGGATGTCCGGTGAAGTTCGCGGGGGTGGGGGAGAAGGTCGACGCCTTCGAGCCGTTTCACCCCGGCCGGATGGTCTCGCGGATCCTGGGCATGGGCGACGTGCTCGGGCTCATCGCCAAGGCGGAGACCGCGGTCGACCGCGAGAAGGCCGAGGAGCTGGCCCGGAAGCTCCGCAAGAGCGAGTTCACCCTCGAGGACTACCGGGAACAGATGGCCCAGCTCCGCAAGATGGGACCCCTCGATCAGGTGCTCTCCATGATCCCGGGGATGGGCTCGCTCAAGGGGGTCGACGTGGACGCGGGAGAGCGCGACATCCGCCGGTCGGTCGCCATCATCGACTCCATGACCCCGCACGAGCGGCGCGACCCTTCGGTCCTCAACGGGAGCCGCCGCAAGCGGATCGCCAAGGGGAGCGGCAGCTCGGTGGAGGACGTGAACCGCCTGCTGAAGCAGTTCGCGCAGGCCCGCAAGCTCATGAAGGGCCTGGGGGGCGGGGTCAAGGCGATGAAGCGCCTGGCGGCCCGCCTGCCCCAGTTCCGATAGGGGATTGGCAGTAGCCGCGGAGAACCGCGGCGAGTTCTGGTAAGGACAGAAGAGCGAATGCTATCGATCAGGTTGCGGCGCACGGGATCGACGAAGCGGCCCTACTACCGGGTGGTGGTGGCGGACTCGCGTGATTGGCGCGACGGGCGTTTCGTGGAGGTGCTGGGGCATTACGATCCCCGGAAGAACCCCGTGGTGGTGAAGATCGACCAGGAGCGGGCAAAGTACTGGATCGGCAAGGGGGCGAAGGCCTCGGATACGGTGCGGAGCCTGCTCAAGCGGACGGCCGCGGAGACCGTGAGCTAGGAGCGGACGAGGAGAGCCTCTCTCGCCCGAGCGCACGCCCTTGAAGGAGCTCGTCGTCACTTTCGCACGGTTCCTCGTGGACGACCCAGATCGGGTCTTCGTCCGCGAGCGGACCGACCGGGGCCGGCTGGTCCTCGAGCTCGGGGTCGCCCCGGAGGACCGGGGCCGGGTGATCGGCCGGGGCGGGCGCACGGCCGCCGCCCTGCGCACCGTGCTCGAGGCGGTCGCGGCGCGGCGCGGCCAGAGCTGCACCCTGGAGATCCTGGATTGATCGCCCCCTTCCGCGACCTGGTGACGATCGGCCGGGTGGTGAAGCCGCAGGGCCGCAAGGGCGAGGTGCTCACCCAGCCCTTCTCCGACCGGCCCGACCGCTTCCCCTCGCTCCGCCGCGCCTTCGTCCTTGGCCCGGAGGGCGGGTCCCGCGAGGTGCGGGTCACTTCCTGCTGGCCGCACAAGGGCGGGTTCGTGCTGAAGCTCGAGGGGGTCGACTCCATCGACGACGCGGAGCGGTACCGCGGCCTCGAGCTGCGCATCGCCGAGGAAGACCTGGCACCCCTTCCCGCCGGCTCGTACTACCACCACCAGCTTCGAGGCCTCCGGGTGGAGGATCCCGGGGGGGCTGTCCTGGGGACGGTGGCGGATCTCATGGAGACGGGGGGAGAGGCCACCGTCCTCGTCGTGCGGGGCGCGCAGGGCGAGATCCTGATCCCCCTCGCCGACCCCTTCGTGAAGCGCGTGGAACTGGCGGCCGGCCGCCTGGTCGCCGTCAAGCCGGAGCTTTTCGATGCGGTTTGACGTGCTCACGATCTTCCCCCGCATGGTGGAGGCTCCCCTCTCGGACGGGATCGTTCAGCGGGCCCGCGAGGCGGGGATCGTGGAGCTCCGCGTTCACGACCTGCGCGAGCACACGGACGACAAGCATCGCTCGGTGGACGACGCTCCCTTCGGGGGCGGCCCGGGCATGGTCATGAAGGCGGAGCCCATCCTCCGCGCTTTCAAAGCGATCTGGCCGGAAGGCCGGAACGACCGCGGCGCGGTCGTCCTCCTCACCCCGCGCGGCCGGCGCTTCGATCAGGCCACCGCCCGCCGCTACGCGGGCCTCGAGCGCCTTTTCCTGCTCTGTGGCCGCTACGAAGGGATCGACGAGCGCGTCCCCGGGCTGCTGGGGGCGGAGGAGCTGAGCCTGGGCGACTTCGTGCTGACGGGGGGCGAGGTGGCGGCGCTGGCGGTGATCGAGGCGACGGTGCGCCTGCTGCCCGGCGCCCTCGGAGACCAGGCGTCGGCCGAAGCCGACTCCTTCACCGCAGGGATGCTGGACTGGCCCCACTACACCCGTCCCGCGGTGGTGCGCGGCTCCTCCGTGCCCGAGGTGCTGCTCTCCGGGGACCACGCGAAGGTCCGCCTCTGGCGCCGCCGGGAGGCGCTGCGGGCCACCCGCGAACGACGCCCCGACCTGCTACAGGCGGCGCGGCTTTCGCCGGAGGACGAACGGCTCCTGCGCGAGATCGAAGACGAGGGGTCTGGGGGGGCCGGAGAGCCCTCCCAGCTCGAGAGGGGCGGCGGATTCACTCCAACGCCGCGTAAAGACGGGATGGGCCCGGGCGAAGGCCGGGCCCTGGACAAGCAAGCCACCCTCCTTCACAAATAGGACGAGAGAAATGAATTCCATCGAGCAAGTCGAGGCCTCCGACCTCAAGAAGGGCCTGCCCCGCCTCAACCCCGGCGACACCGTGCGCGTGCACGTACGGGTCAAGGAGACCCAGGTCAAGGACGAGGGGAAGGGGAAGAAGGGCAAGGACAAGGAGACCGAGCGCGAGCGCGTCCAGGTCTTCGAAGGCATCGTGATCGGGCGCCGGGGCAACGGGGCCAGGGCCACCGTCACCGTGCGCAAGGTCTCCTTCGGCCAGGGGGTGGAACGCATCTTCCCGGTGCACGCGAAGACGATCGAGAAGATCGAGGTGGTGAAGCAGGCCCAGGTACGCCGGGCCAAGCTCTACTACCTGCGCGGGCGCAAGGGCAAGGCGGGCCGCATGAAGGAGAAGCGGCTGGAGGCCGTGCGCGGCGACTAGCCGCGGTCTTTCCAAGCGTCCCGGCGTTCCGCATTTTCCAGGGACCGCCGAGAGGCCTGGGGGAGGTTCGAAGGCGGCGATGAGTGGGGCTTCGGGTCGGGGTCGCAGGCCTCTCGTCCACCGGGGCGTCGAGCTCCGCTGCGGCATGCGGTTCGAGAGGGAGGCCCGGTCCAAGGGTCACCTTCGGGTGGCCGGCGTGGACGAGGTCGGCCGGGGCGCGCTGTGCGGCCCCGTCGTCGCGGGGGCCGTCATCCTCGGCCCGGAATTCGACCCTTCCGGCATCGATGATTCGAAGCGCCTCACCCGGAAACAGCGCGAGGCCCAGGCCGGCCGGATCCGTGAGGAGGCGAAGGCCTGGGCGCTCGGCATCGCGGAGGTCGATGAGATCGAGCGCCTGAATATCCTCCAAGCCACCCACCTCGCGATCCGGCGGGCGGTTGCGGCCCTCGCCCTGCGGCCCGACTTCCTCCTGGTGGACGGCCGGGATGTGCCGGGCCTTCCCGTCCCTCAGCGGGCCATCGTGAAGGGGGACGCCCTCTCCGTGTCTATCGCCGCCGCGTCCATCGTGGCGAAAGTCGCGCGAGACGGTATCATGCGCGAGTGCGACCTCCGGCATCCCGGCTACGGCCTCGCCCGCAACATGGGGTACGCGAGCGAGGATCATCGGGAAGCCCTGCGCCGCATGGGGCCGTCCTCCATCCACCGCAAGACCTTCCACGGCGCGGGGACGCAGGCGTGGCTCTTCTGATCGCTCGGGGCGCAGCCTCTCGGGACTAGCGTGGCCAAGGTCAACCCCATCAAGCTCAAGCAAGACGCCGACAAGGAGGAGAAGGCCGGCCGTTTCGAAAAGGCCATCGACCTGCTGAGGCAGCTCGTCGCCGACAACCCCAAGGACTGGAACACGATCAACCGGATGGGCGACCTCTACGGCAAGCTGAACAACGTCAAGGCCGCCAACGAGCAGTACGCCAAGGTTGCCGAGTTCTACTCCCGCGACGGCTTCTACCTCAAGGCGATCGCGGTCTGGAAGAAGATCAACAAGAACGACCCCACCGTCCTCGAGCCCTACCTGAACCTCGCCGACCTGTACAGCAAGCAGGGCCTGATGGTGGACGCCAAGGCCCAGTACGAATGGGTGTTCAACGAGTGCATCAAGCGGGGCCGGGTCCGCGAGGCGGGGGACGCCCTCAAGAAGCTCGCGGACATCGACCCCTCGGACCTGAAGGTCCGGAGCCGCCTGGCCGAGCTCTACATCCGCGACGGCAACTCGGCGAAGGCGGTCGAGGAGCATATCGCGATCGCGGACGAGCTGGGCAAGAAGGGACACCTGGCGGAAGCCCTGCAGGTGCTCGAGAAGGGGATGAAGCTCGACCCTAAGAGCCCCCGCCTCCGCGCCGAGCTGGCCCGCATCCATCTCGTCCAGAAGAACTACGAGAAGGTGATCCAGATCCTGGAGGACACGGCCCAGAAGGCCCCGGGCGACCGCGACGTCTCGCTGCGCCTGGCCGAGGCCTACGTGGGCGCGAAGCGCCCGCAAGACGCCCAGACCATCCTGCGCCGCCTCCTCCAACAGGACCCGAACGACCAGGAGGCCCGCACGCAAATGGGCCGGGTCTTCCTGATGCAGGGGCAGCTCGACGCCGCCTTCGACCAGTTCCAGCCCATCATCGACAAGCTGATCGAGCGCAAGGACGCCGATCGGGCGGCGGCGATCCTGCAGCAGATCACCCAGCGCAGCCCGGGGCACATCAAGAGCCTCACCAAGCTGGTCGAGGTCCACCGCGTGGCGCGCAAGGACGCGGCGGTGGCCCAGACCTACTCGCAGATCGTCGAAGCCTACATCCAGCAGGGCCAGATGGACCAGGCGGGCTCGGTCCTGGAGGTCTTGATCGGCCTGGAGCCACACAACGAGCAGCACCGGAGCAAGCTCGAGTTCGTGCGTGGCAAGGCGGGCGGCCGTCCCACGACCGCCCCGTCGGCCAGGGCGGCCTCGCCGAGCCCCCCCGTCGAGGAGGACTTCGAGCTGGCCGCGGCCGACGATGCGCCCGCCCTCGACTTCGTGGCACCGTCCCCCTCGTCCTCGGCCTCGCCGGCCGGCCGTCGCGCGGCGATCGAGCTCTCGGGTCCGCTCAGCGAGGACGACAAGGAATTCATCAACGAGCACCTGGCGGAGGGCCGGGTCTTCCGCAAGTACGGGCTCGTCGACAAGGCGCGCGACCAGTTCGACGCGATCGTCGGCCGCTTCGCCGGCAACGTGGAGGCGCGCCAGGAGCTGCGCGACGTCTACAGGGAGAAGGGCGAGAACGACAAGGTGTTGGAGCAGCTCCAGGCGCTGGCCGAGATCGCGCGCCTCAAGGGCGACAAGGCAGGCGCCGCCGGCTACGAGAAGGAGATCGCGCAGCTCATGCCGGCGCCCGCCCGCGCCCCGGCGGCCTCTCCAGCGGCCGCTCCCGCCGCCAAGCCCGCCGCCGCCAAGCCCACGGCCCCCCAGCCGGGGGCCGCGAAACCTCCGGCCGCCAAACGGGCCGCCCCCCCTCCCCCCCCCCAGCCCGTGGAGGATGAGATTTCGCTCGAGGTCGAGGAAGGCGGGCTCGAGGAGCCGGCCCTCGGGGCCGAGGCCACGGACGAGCTGCAGAGCCTGGACCTCGAGATCGAGCCGGGGGGCGAGGAGCTGACCCCTCAGTTCGTCGACGAAGAGGAGACCTCCGAGGGGACGGCCGCCGCGCCCGCCGAAGAGGAGCCGGGGATCGTGCTCGACGAGCCGGCCATCGAGGAGCCACCCCCGCCCCCTCCGCCCAAGCCGGCTCCCCGGCCGCCCGCCCGTCCGGCCGCGCCCGCGCCTTCCAAGCCCCCACGCATCATGCCCAAGCCGGCCGCCCCCCCGGCCGCGGCCCGGCGGGCCCCCCTCGTGCCCAAGGCGCCGCCGCCGGCGCTCGGCGCTAAGGGCGGTGTGCCCCCCGAACTGCGGAAGGTCCTCGACGAGGTCGAGTCGTACGTCTCTCTCGGCTTCGTGGACGACGCGAAGGAGGCCATGGCGGAGATGGCCCAGCGCTTCCCAGGCCATCCTGCCCTCGCGCAGAAGCTGGCCGAGCTGGGCCTCGACGAGAGCACGGTCAAGCCCGCGGCCCGGCCGCCCGTGGCCAGGCCGGCTCCCGTCAAGCCGCCCGGGAGGCCGGCGCCCGCGAAGCCGGCGGCTTCTCCCACACGCCGGCCGGGGCCCCCGCCCCTGCCCGCGCACGCGTTCGACGACGCGGCCTCGCTGGTGGACGAGCCGTCGCTCGACCTCGAGCCGCCGGTGTTCGAGCGGAGGGCGCCGCCGATGGAGCCGCCGGTGTTCGACGACCCGCTCGACGCGCTGGGGCTCGAAGCTCCCGCCCCGGAGCCCGTCTACGCGAGCGAAGGTGGCATCGACCTCGGGGCCGAGCTGGGCGACCTGTTCGGGGCGCAGTCGGCGGTGGCGGAGGAGCGTCCCGCGCTCGGGGGGACGGATCTCGGAGACGCCGGCCTCGCGGACATCTTCAAGGAGTTCAAGAAGGGGGTCGACAAGCAGCTCGGCAAGGAAGACTACGACACACGCTACAACCTCGGGATCGCCTACAAGGAGATGGGGCTCATCGACGAGGCGATCGCCGAGTTCCAGCTCGCGGCCAAGGACGACGGCCGAATCCTCGAGTGCAGCAGCATGCTCGGCATCTGTTTCCTCGAGAAGGGAATGCCCAAGCTGGCCATCAAGTGGTTCGAGAAGGGGCTACAAGCCCCCGGCCGCCGCGACGAGGAGTACCAGGGATTGCGCTACGACCTCGCCTCCGCCCTCGAGGCCTCAGGGGAAACCAACCGCGCCCTCGGCGTGTACACCGAGCTTTACGGGCAGGACGCCAATTTCCGTGACGTGGCGAACAAGGTCCGCGAGCTCTCCACCCGCTAGCTTTCCCGCCCCCTCCGCGGAAGAGCCCCTCTTGGCCTCCTTGCTCTCGATCGTGAGCTCGCTCGTGGTGGGGGCCGTCCTGGTCGTGATTCCCTGGACCTCCCTCTGGGACGCGAACTACCTGCTGCAACCGCACCCCGCGATCCGGGGCCTCCTGCTCTCCGCCTTCACCCGCGGGGCGGTCAGCGGGCTCGGCCTCGTCAACATCCTGCTCGCCCTCCACGACGCGCACCGACACCTCACGGACGCCGGCGAGGGGAGCTAGTCCCCGGCACCGGGAGGGAACGGCTGTGAGGTCCGCGCGGGAGGAGGCGGCCGCTATCGACCGGCTGCACGCCGCGTTGCTGGCGGCGGGCGAGCAGCCGTCCCGCCTGCGCGAGGTGCTGGCCCGCCACGAGCCCGAGGAGCAGGTCCTGCTCGGGGTCCTGCGCCGGAGCGTCCCCGTGAGGCTCCTCGAGCACCTCGGGAGCACCCCGCCCTGGTCCGATCGCCCGCGGGTCCTGGCGCGCGTGGTGCTGAACCCGCGCGCTCCCCGAGCCCTCGCGCTGCGCCTGGTCCAGATGCTCTACTGGCGCGACCTCGCGGAGGTGGCCGCCGCACCCCACGTGGTGGCGGGCGTGCGCGTGCGCGCGGAAGCCAGCCTGAAGGAGCTGCTCAGCGACATGCGCCTCGGCGACCGGGTGAGCCTGGCGAAGATCGCCACCGCGGGGGTGCTCTCGAGCCTCCTCGTGGACCCCGAGCCCCTGGTGGCGGAAGCCGCGCTCATCAACCCGCGCCTGCGTGAGGAGGACCTCGTGAACGCGCTGCGCCACGTCGAGGTGCGCCTCGCTCTGATCCAGGCCGTGGTCGCCTCCCCCCGCTGGTCGGAGTGCTACGCGGCGCGCCTCGCCCTCGTGCTGCAGGCGCGGACGCCGCTGGCGGTCGCGCTGGCGCAGATCAGCTCGCTCGTCAAGCGCGACCTCCTCCGCGTGGTCGAGACGCCCGGCCTGCGGCCCCTCGTGAAGGGGGCGGCGGCCGCGGTCCTGGATCGGCTCGCCGAGGGCTCCTGACTCCCTCGCCGGAGCGGAGCCGCCCAAGCCCGAACTTTCGGGGGCTCAGCGACATAGAAATTTGACAGTTCATCCGAGGGTCGCTTAGAATCGCCATTCCGTCAGGCTTCACCTCGGAGCGGCGAACCCGGCGAGAAACTTCGGAATCATGTCCTTCGGCGAGAATCTCCGCAGAGAGCGCGAGCTGAGAGGGATCAGCCTTCACGAGATCGCGGAGGCGACGAAGATCAGCGCGCGCTTCCTTCAGGCCCTCGAGCAGGACCGGCTGGACGTCCTGCCCGGAGGCATCTTCCCCCGCGCGTTCGTCAAGCAATACGCCCGCTACCTCGGGCTGGATCCGGAGAAGGTGGCGGCGGAATTCCAGTACCTCCATGCGGAGGAGTTGCCCGAGAAACGGCCGGCGCCACGGCCGCCCCGCTGGTCGCCGCCTCCCGGGGCGTTGTTCCTGGGCGCGCTCGCGGTGGCGGCGGTGGTCCTCCTGCTCTCCTATCGCCGGTCCGGCTCCGAGCCGCCGGCCCGCGCGGGGCAAGCTCCCCCGCCGTCCATTCCCGCCGTGCTGCCCAGCGACCGCGTCTACCCGCCGCCCCGGCCCCCGGTCTCTCCGAGCGCCGTTCCCGAAGGTCTCGTGCTCACCCTGACCGCCCAGCAGAGCTGCTGGGTGGAGGTCCGGGCCGACGGCCAGACCGTCATCAATCGCGTGCTCAACGAAGGCGAGACGGAGACCCTGGCCGCCCAGGGCGAGCTCGTGCTTTCCGTGGGCAACGCGGGCGGCCTCGTCTTTCGCGTGAACGACCGGCCCGGGGTGCCCTTGGGCCGGACCGGCGAAGTGCGGCGGAACATCGTGATCACCAAGGACAACCTCCCCTCCCTCGTGCAGGACGCCGCGAGCGCGGCGGCCGCGCACAGCAGCTAGGAGGGTGTCCAGGTGACGCGGGCGGGGGCGCGTTCAGGGGCGGCCGCGGCGGCCCTTTCTCGGACCGAGCCCTAGGTCGATGGCGGAAACCCGGGTCACGAACCCCTTCGTCGAGCAGTTTCGCCGGGGCGGGGTCCCCACCGAGCTCCGACTCATGGCCGCCCAGGGCGCGCTGCCTCTCAAGCCGGAGGACCTGCTCGAGCTGCTCACCCATCTCGTGCACGACCCCGAGGCGGCGGTCGAGGAAGCGGCCAAGGCCGGGCTGGCGGCCTTTCCGGCGGCGGAGTTCCTGCCCATCCTGAAGAGCCGCGACACCCCGCCCTCGGTGCTCGCCTGGGCCGTGACCTTCCGCCCCGAGCGCGAGCTGCGCGAAGCCACGCTCCAGAACACCTCCCTCGCCGACGAGGCCATCGAGACCCTGGCCCGCTCGCTCTCCAGCGAGCTGGCGGAGCTGGTCGTGATCAACCAGGTCCGCCTGCTGCGCCGGACCTCGCTCCTCGAGGTCCTCGAGGCGAATCCGAGCCTCAGCAACGACCAGAGGCGCCGGCTGCGCGAGTTGCGCGAGACTTTCAAGATCGGCGCCAAGGGGGAGCCGGCGCCCTCGCCGGCCGCCCCGCCCCCCCCGCCGCCCGCCACCGTCGAGGAGCCGGCCGTCGAGGCCCCGACCAACGAGCACGAGGCGCTTGCCACCTACCTTTCCGACGAGGAGCGGCAGGAGACGGAGAAGGTCAGCACCGTCCAGAAGATCTATCGGATGAACACCGCGGAGAAGGTCATCGCCGCCCTCAAGGGGAACCGGCAGGAGCGGGCGGTCCTCGTGCGCGACCCCAACCGGCTGGTCGCGGCCGCGGTCCTGGGGAGCCCCCGGCTGACCGAGCCCGAGATCGAGGCCTTCTCGGCCATGAAGAACATCTCGGATCAGATCCTGCGGGAGATCGGCAACCACCGGGAGTGGACCAAGAAGTACGCGGTGGTTGCGAACCTGGTCAGGAACCCCCGGACCCCCCTCGCCATCTCCATGGGCCTGGTCTCACGGCTGAGCCCGCGCGACATGAAGGCGATCACTCTCGACAAGAACGTCCCCGAGGCGATCCGGAAGTCTGCGTTGAAGTTCGTGCGCCAGCCCGGGGAAGGGGCGAAGCGCTAGGCCGCCATGAGCGACTACTACGAGCTCCTGGGGGTGCCACCCACCGCGGCCGCCGCCGAGATCCGGCGAGCCTACGCCCGCCTGGCCAAGGAGCGCCACCCAGACCGCTACACCGACCCCGCGGAGAAAGAGAAGGCCCAGTCCTTCTTCAAGGACCTGACCACCGCCTTCAACACCCTGGTCAACGACGCCCGCCGGCAGGAGTACGACGCGGGGCGCGCCCGGCCGAGACCCCACACCCCCGAGGAGATCGCGCGCGACGCCTACGAGCGCGCGGCCGAGGCGCTGGCGGCCGGGCAGTATCAGGACAGGGTCACCTTCCTGCGCACCGCCGTGCACCACGCGCCGGGAGTGGCGGAATACCACGCCGCCCTGGGCCGCGCCCTCGGCCGCAACCCCCAGACGACGCGCGAGGCCATCCAGTGCCTGGAGAAGGCCAGCCACCTCGAGCCCTCGAACGGCGGCCACTTCGCCGACCTGGCCATGCTCTTCCACAGCCAGGGCCTGAAGCTCCGCGCCCAGAAGGCCCTGGAGACCGCTCAGCGCCTCGCCCCCCGCGACCCCCGGGTGGCGAAGCTCCGGGCGGAGATCGGCCCCTCGTGAAGGCGATCGCGCAGCAGCAGTTCCCACCCCCTACGTGGGGAGGGATAGGGTGGGGGGTCGACGAATGAAGATCGCCTACCAGGCCATCAGCGACGTCGGCCGGAAGCGAAAAGGGAACGAGGACAGCCTGTTCCTGAACCCCGAGCAGAAGCTGTTCGTGGTGGCCGACGGCATGGGCGGCCACGCGGCCGGGGAGGTGGCCTCCAAGGTCGCGGTGGACGCGATCAACGAGTTCGTCTGCCTCACCGGCGGTGACGAGGAGATCACCTGGCCCTTCGGCCTCGACGAGAGCATCTCCTACGACGGCAACCGGCTGAAGACCGCGATCCGCCACGCGAACCGCAAGGTGCTCGAGGCCACCCGGGAGAAGACCGAGTACGAGGGGATGGCCACTACGGTGGCGGCGGTGCTGGTGGACGGCGACGTGGCCAACCTCGGCCACGTGGGAGACAGCCGGATCTACCTCTTCAGCGAGGGAGTGTTCACCCAGCTCACGAGCGACCACTCCTGGGTGAACGAGCAGATCCAAAGCGGGGTGATCTCGGTCGACCAGGCCCGGAGCCATCCCCTCCGCAACGTGGTCACGCGGGCCCTGGGGGGGAAGGCCGACCTGGCGGTCGACATGCAGACCCGCCGGATGAAGGCGGGAGACGTCCTGCTTCTCTGCTCGGACGGCCTCACGGCCATGGTGCCCGACGAGGACATCGCCCGCGTCCTCGGGGAGGCGAAGGGAGACGTCGAGAAGGCGGCCAAGGACCTGGTGGCCGAGGCCAACGCGCACGGTGGAGAGGACAACATCACCGTCGTGCTCCTGAAGTTCGAGGAGTAGCGGTGCTCCCGAAGAAGGCGGACCCCAGGCCCCAGCGGAGGATCGGCCGCTACCTCGTGACCGGCCGCATCGGCCGCGGCGGGATGGGCATGGTGTACCGCGGCCTGGACCCCGCCCTCGAGCGGGAGGTCGCGGTGAAGACCCTGACCGTCGAGGGGACCCTCGACGAGGAAAGCCGGCGGCGGTTCGCGGTCGAAGCGAAGGCGGCGGCCAAGCTGCAGCACCGCAACATCGTCACCGTGTTCGAGCTGGGGGAGGACCGGGGGGTCCCTTTCATCGCCATGGAGATGCTGCCCGGGGTGGACCTCGAGGCCCTGGTCCGCTCCGGGGAGGAGATGCTCCTCGCGGAAAAGCTGGAGATCGTCATCCAGGTCTGCCGGGGCCTCGCCTTCGCCCACGAGCACGGGATCGTCCACCGCGACGTCAAGCCCAGCAACATCCGCCTCCTCGACGACGGCACCGTGAAGATCATGGACTTCGGGATCGCCAAGCTCGGGGGGACCCAGCTCACCAAGGCGGGCATGATGGTGGGCACCGTCCACTACATGAGCCCGGAGCAGGTTCGGGGCAAGCCCTTGGACGGCCGGAGCGACGTCTTCTCCCTCGGCGTGATCCTCTACGAGCTCCTCGCCGGCCGCCGGCCCTTCAAGGGCGAGGGGGCGACGGACGTTCTCTTCAAGATCGTCAACGACGACCCGGCCCCCCTCGATCCGGGGTCACTCGGGGGGGTGAGCCCGCGCCTCCAGGAAGTCGTGAACCGCGCCCTCGCCAAGAACACCGAGGATCGCTACCCGACCGCGGCCGCCCTGGCCGAGCACCTGGCCCAGGTACTGGACGCCCACGTGCGCACCCTGGGAATCGGGGCGCTGGCCCCGGCCACCTTGGAGGCGATCGCGTCCGCGCGCCGGCTGGTGAAGGAAGGGCGGGTCCTGGAGGGCGAGCGCCGGCTGCGCGAGATCGCCACTGCGAACCCATGGTCGGTCGAGGCGCGGCGCGCCCTGCGCGCGGCCCTCCGGGAGGAGCAGCGAGCCCGCAAGCCTCCGGAGGCGCCCTCCGACGACTACCCGGAGCTGGAGGGCACGTTCCAGGCCCCGCCCACGCAGCGCACCGCGGAGACCCAGGTGCTGCCCCCTGCCCGGCCCGACTCCGGGCCTTCCGGGCCGGCACCTCCTTCCCCGGCGCTCTGGCGCCCCGGCCGCGGTCTCTGGCTCTGGCTGGGCGCCGCGGGGCTGGTCGCCCTGGCCGCCGCCGGGTTCCTGCTCGCGCGAGGCGGCTTCTCGCCCGCGCCCGCCGAGGTTCGCGTGCCGGTGCGGTCCCAGCCGTTTGGAGCGTCGGTCTTGCTCGATGGCAAGGACACCGGCGTGGTCACGAACGGGGAGCTGGTCCTGCGGGCGCCCCTCCCGCCCCGGGTCGTGCTCACGTTCCGCAAGGCCGGCCACAAGGACGAGACCCGCACGATCCGCCTCCCGCTATCCGCCGGCGCGTCCGTCTCGGTCACGCTGATGGCCGCCTCGGCCGTCCTGCCCGTGACCAGCGATCCGCCCGGGGCCACGGTCACCCTCGACGGCCAACGGCAGAGGGGGGTCACACCCCTCGAGCTGACCGTCGATCCCGGCGAGGAGCACGTATTGGCCTTGGCCCTCGAGGGCCACGGCCCGCAGGAGGTGCGGCTCACTCCTCGCCAGATGCCGGCCGAGGTGAAGGTCAAGCTCGAGCCCGTGGGACCCCTCGGCACCGTGGTCGTAGCCTCGAGCTATCCCGTGGACGTGCTCTGGCGTGGCCGGGTGCTCGCCAGGGACCAGGCGGGACCCCGGGTCTCCCTCCCCGGCGGCCGCCAGACCCTGACCCTCGTCTCGAGCGCGCTCTTCCTGCGCCGGGACCTCCAGGTCAACGTCACGGGCGGGGTCGAGGTCGCGGTGGAGGCGCCCGGGATCGGCAAGATCAACATCCGCGCCCTGCCCGACAACTGCCAGGTCTTCATCGATGGCACGTTCGTGGACTACCCGCCCGTTCTCGACCGGGCGGTCGCGGAAGGCGCCCACACGGTGGGCTTCAAGTGGCCCGACGGGGCCAAAAGCCAGGAGACGGTCGAGGTGCCCCGCGGCGCGTCCGCCTTCGTGACCGGTCGAAGGGAGTAGCGTGACCCGAGGCCGCCTCTGCCTCCTCGTCCTGATCACGGTGCCTGCCCTCGCCCAGGAGGGCCCCGACGTCCAGGCGCGGCGCCTCCTCGAGGACGGCCGCGCCTACTGGACCCAGGGGAAGCTGAAGCAGGCCCTCGACAACTTCAACATCATCGTGAGCAGTTTCTCCGGTACCAGCGCGATCGGGCAGGCGCTCCTGGAGATCGGCCGCTATCGGATGGACGTGGAGGGAGACGCGGAGAAGGCCCGGGCCTCTTTCGAGCAGGTGGCCAAGCAGTACCCGCAGAGCGACGGCGCCCCCGGCGCCTACTACTATCTCGGGCTCCTCAACTTGAACCGCGCCGGCGCCCCCGCCGACCTGGACGACGCCCTGGCCCAGTTCACCCGCGTCCAGAACCTCTACCCGAAGAGCGAGTGGGTGCCGAAGGCGCTCCAGGCCTCGGGCCTCGTCCACCGCAAGGCGGGGCGCTTCGCGGAAGCGGTGGACGTGAACCGGCGCGTCTCCCTGGAGTACCCGAGCAGCGAGGCCGCCCCCGCCGCCCAGTTCCAGATCGGCCACGCCCTCGCCGTGATGGGCGAGCCGCGGCAGGCCATGGAGGAGTTCCAGCAGGTCCGGAACCGCTATGCGGAGAGCGACTGGTCGGCCCGCGCCCTCGAGCGGATCACCGCGCTTTACCGCCTGTACGGGACGGGGAAGCCCTCGTTCGCCCTCGACCCCGCGTTTGGTGCCGGGGCGGGGGACGTGCTCAGGGACGTTCGCGCCATCCTCATGGCGCCCGGCGGCCTGCTCTGGATCGCCTCGGGCAAGAGCAAGAGCGCCGTCCCCATCGACACGGGCGGCAAGGTGGGCCCCGGGCTCGCGGGCGAGGACCTGCGCGCGCTCGCCCTGACCCCGCGCGGGGAGGTCATCGTGGCCGCGAAGACCGCGATCCGCTTCGGGCCCAAGGATCTGCGCAGCTTTGCCGTCCCCTCCGACAAGCCCGGAGTGCCCGAGTCGCTCGAGCGGATCCTGTCCGCCACCGTGACCCCGGGGGGAGCCATCCTGGTGGCCGACGAGAAGCGCCGGAAAGTCTATCGCTACGACGCCGCCTACGAATTCAAGGGCACCTTCCCCGAGCGGGACGTGAAGGAACGCCAGGTCACCCGCATGCTCGTGGACGGCGAAGGCGGCATCGTCTTCCTGGACCGCGAGGACAAGTCCGTGCAGGTCTACTCCGAGTCGGGCAAGGTCCTGCGCACCCTCGGGCCCGCGGGCTTTCGCAAGCCCGTGGACGTGGCGGTGGACCCTTTCCGGAACACCTACGTGGCCGACGAGGAGGCCGGGGTGCTCGTCTTCAACCCGCAGGGCCAGCTGCTGACGACCCTCGCGGGACCGGAGCTGAAGCGGCCGAAGGCGCTCACCCTCGACGCGACCGGGGCTGTGCTGGTGTACGACGACCGCGCCGAGAAGGTGCTGCGCTATCGATGAGGGTGGGGAGGGATGGGGGGCCGACAAGGCGCGGAGCGAGGCGTGCAGGAGCGGTTCCTCCCCCCTACGTGGGGGAGGATAGGAGGGGGGGTCGACGAATGATTAGCCATCCCAACCGCATTCGCCTTCTCGCGCATGGCGGCGCGATAGTCCTCGTGCTCGGGCGCCTGGCGTCCGCCCAGACGCCGGCGACCTCGGAGGCGGTGCAGCGGGAGCTGCAGGCGGTCCAGGACCAGCTCGCGCGCGCGACCTTGGAGTTCGAGGGGTCGCAGCAGAGCCGTTCCATCGTCCTCTTCGACGAAGTGATCGCCCGCCTGGAGAACGTCCAGCGTCCGGGGCCGTTGCCCCCCCGCGGCCGTGACCTCCTGGCCGAGGCCTACGAGCGACGCGGGCGCGCCTACTTCAACATCGGGCTCCAGGAGAAGGCCTCGGAGAACTTCCGCCTGCTCATCCAGCTGAAGCCGGACTACGTGATCTCCCGGGAGAAGGTCTCCCCCAAGATCGTCGATCTGTTCAACTCGGTGAAGAAGGTGCTGGTCGGCTACGTCGCGGTCTCCTCGAAGCCCGCGGGGGCGCGGGTCACCCTGGTGGGGGGCGGCGAGACCAAGGACCTGGGCTTGACGGACTTCTTTCCCCAAGAGGTCCTGGCGGGGGAATACACGGTAGAGATCGCCAAAGAGGGCTTTCGCACCGAGTCCAAGACCCTCAACATCGCGCCCCGGGCCACCGAAACCGTACAGGTGGACCTCGTCCGCACCCTGGCCACCCTCAACTTCGTGACCGAGCCCGTGGAGGTGCAGATCTGGATCGACGGCGACCTGAAGATCACGACCGGCGGTTCCCTGGCCCCGGACCTCTACGAGGTCGTGCGCGGGAAGGGCCTCGAGCCGTCGCGCGCCTCGGCCCGGACCGGGGTCGCAAACCTCCCCCTGGGCAACCACACCCTGGAGTTCCGGCGCAAGTGCTACGAGACGGTCCGGCGCACCCTCGAGACCGCTCGGGCCGAGGACTACGAGGTGGAGCCCGTGCGCCTCGACGACTCGCTGGCCTCGCTCCGCCTCACCTCCGACCCCCCCGGGGCCAAGATCTACCTGAACGGCGAGGCCAAGGGAGTGACCCCCGCCGAGCTGGAAGGGATCTGTTCGGGCAGGGTCCGGGTGGAGGTCAAGCACCAGGCCGGGAAGTTCATCAAGGACCTCGCGCTGGCCAAGGACGAGGCGGTGAGCCTGGACTGCCCGATCCGTCCCACCCTGGCCTTCCTCGGGGTGGTGGCGGACAGCCCGGCCGGCGACCGCTACCTGGCCGACGCCGACGAGAAGATCCGCGAGAACCTGGGCAAGCTCACCAGCTTGAACTTCATCCCTGCCCCGAAGGACGTGGTGGACCGGATCCTCGACCAGGAGAAGGTCACACGGAAGGGACTGGTGCCGGGCTCCGGCACGGACCCCGACCTGATCCGAAAGGTCACGGAGAAGCTGGCCACCACCCTCGAAGTCCAGGGCTTCCTGATCGCAGTCCTGCCCGAGGAGCGCCTGCAGCACACGGCGATGTTGCACCTGCTGGCCGCGGCCAACACCATGGCCGAGGTCGGGGAAGTGACCTTCGTGGAGGGCGCTTCCTACGCGCGCTTCATCGCCAAGGTCGACCAGAGAGCCACGAGTTACCGGCCGTGGAGCGGCCTCATCACCGTGGACTCCCTGCTCGTCGAAGGGGTGCCGGTGCTGCGGGTCGTGCCGGGCAGCCCAGCCGCGCAGGCGGGGATCCAGGTCGGCGAGGTGCTCAACGCAGTGGACGGCAAGCCCATCGCGAAGACCGCAGAGCTTCTCGCCCTCATCGAGCAGAAGCGACCGAAGGACAAGGTCGCCTTGCAGCTCAAGGGCGCGCAAGGCAGCCGCGCCGTGGAGCTGACCCTGGGCCAGACCGCGCAGGAGATCCCCCTCTTCGACCCGAACCTGCTCTACAACAAGGTCATGATGGACCTGCGCCTGGTCACCGAAGGGTACCCCGGCACCGAGCAGGCGGCCTTCGCCTGGCTGAACCTCGCCCTCTCCGCCATGCACTTTCAGGACTTCGCGGCCGCCCACGATTACCTTGTGAAGGCCCGCAACGAGTTGCCGCAGCGGCCGGGGATCTCCCAGGGGACCGCCCTCTACTACCTGGGGGTGGCCCTGGAGCGGCTCAGCTACAAGCCGCAGGCCATCGAGGCCTTCCGCGCAGCCACCGGTTTCAAGGAGTCGACCCTCATCAACAACGACGGCCCGGCGGTGGCACCCCTGGCCGCCCGGCGCGCCGGGTCCTGATGGCTCCTCCCGTCGCCCGCCTGGTCTGGGCCAAAGGCAACGGCGATCGGGCCGAGTATCCGCTCGACCGGGACGTACTCCTCGTGGGACGCGACCCCTCCGCCGACATCCGGATCGACGAGCCGCTGGTCTCCCGCGCGCATGCCCGCATCGAGCGGCGGGGCGCCCTGTACTTCTTGATCGACCTCGGCTCGACCAACTACACCCGGGTCAACGGCGCGGTGGTAGCCGAGCAGGAGTTGAGGAACGGCGACGAGCTGGTTTTCGGGCGGGCGCGGTGCCGGTTCGTGGTCGATGACGGGGCGATCACGCCCCAATCGAAGCCGTAGCCAGCCGGCGAAGCCCTCGCCCCATCGTCACTCCGGCCCCGGGTCGGGCCGGGCCAGGTAGAAGCCCTGGCCAAAGTCGACCCCCATCGTGCGCAGGGCCTGGGTCTCCTCCCCCGAGTGGATCCCCTCGGCGATCACCTGGGCCCCGATGCCGTGCCCGATGGAGATGATGGCCTTGACCATGGCCTGGTTCACCGTGCTCGCGTGCACGTCGCGCACGAGGGCGGTGTCGATCTTGAGGAAGGTGGGCTTGAGGCGGGCGATGGATTCGAGGCCGGAGTAGCCCGCTCCCACGTCGTCGACCGCGAAGGACATGCCGAGGTCGGTGAAATAGGCCATGGTCTCGCGGAAGAGGCCGTAGTTCTCGATGACCAGCTTCTCCGTGATCTCGATGACGATGCGGTCGGGAGCGACCTGGGCCCGGTCCAGGAAGTCGATGAGGGGCTTCCCGCGGAACTGCGGGTCCCGCATGGTGGCGGGCAGCGCGTTGACGAAGATCCGGGCGTTCGAGGGGACGCGGCCCGAGGAGAGGAGGGCCCGGCGCCGGCAGAGCCGGTCGAGCTCGACCAGCAGGTTGTGGTCGCGGGCGGCGCCGAAGAGCGCGTCCGCCGTCTCCAGGCCCGACCCGCGGGGACCCCGGGAGAGGGCCTCGAAGCCCATGGCCGTCCCCTCCTTCATCCGCAGGATCGGCTGGTAGGCGGTCACCACCTTCTCGCGCAGGAGGATGTCCTGCAGCCGCTCGAGCACGAGCAGCTCCTCGCTCCGGCGCTGGTGGGCCGCCTGCGCGAGGGCCTCGGCGATGGCGCGCTCGACCAGCCGCTCCGGGTGCAGCAGCGGGTTGTGCATCGCCACCGCGCAGCCCACGTCGAGGCGCGGCGTGGCCTTCAGGTACGGGAAGGCGGCCCGGGAGAGGTTGGGCAGGAGCGACCCCAGCAGGCGCCCGCGGGCCGTCCGCAGGTCCGCCACCGAGAACGGGACGTTGCGCCGCCGCTTGCGCTCCAGGAAGAAGATGAACCGCAGGCCCCGCGGCCGATCCAGGCTCAGGATGTCGCCCGTCCGGTAGTCCTTACCCTTGTGCTCCTCGAGGATCTTGAAGACGCGCTGCCGCACCTCCTGGTAGGCATCGATGCCGTACTGGTCCTCGATCACCGCCAGGGGGCCCAGGTCCAGCACGAGGACGCCGAGGCAGGCCGCCTCGCTGAGCTCCTTGACCAGATCCGCCAGGCGGTCGTGGTAGGGGGGGATGGGCTCGGACATGGCTCAGGGCGGTACCGGATGATAGCCCAGGGCCGGAGAGGTCCCAACTGGCGGGCCCCGGCTGCTAGAATGGGGAGCTTTTTCGGGGGTTCTCCACTGCCGATCCTGGCCCGCATCCTGCGCGACCGCGGGGTCATCACCGAGCGACAGCTTCAGGAGGCCATCCAGCACCAGGTTCTCTACGGCGGGCGCCTGGGCACGAGCCTCTACGAGCTCGGCTTCATCACCGAGGAGCGGCTTCGGGAAGCGCTCGCGCGGGCCCATGGCGTGCCCGCGGCGGACCTGCGCGAGATCCAGCCGGAGGCCCTGGAGCTCCTGCCCAGGAAGCTGGCGGCCCGACACAAGGTCTTCCCCTGCCAGGTGCGGGGCAAGACGATGTTCCTGGGCATGGTCGACCCCGCCGACCATTCGGCGGTGGCCGAGGTGGGCTACTCCCTGGGCTACATCGTGCGGCCCATGGTCGTCCCCGAGTTCCGGATGATCCAGCTCCTCCGGGACCACTACGGGGTGGACGAGCGGTGGCGCTTCACCGACACCCACCGCCCGGCGGTGACCGCGCCGCGCGAGCCGCTCGACGTCCCCACCGCCGCCGCCCGCATCGACGCCGCGCTCACCCGCGACGAGGTGGTGGAGGCGGTGCTCGCCCTCTGCCTGGGCTTCTTCAAGCGCGTGATCTTCTTCATCGTGCGCGAGCCCTGGGTGCTCGGTTGGGGCGGAGCCGGGGAGGGGATGGACCGGGCGCTCGCCACCAGCCTGCGCGTCCCCCTGGACGCGCCCTCGGTCTTCCAGACGGTGACCCGCGCGCGGACGCTCTTCATCGGCCGGATGGGCGCGGAAGAGGAGAACCAGCGCTTCCTGAAGCTCCTCGGCAAGCGGCCGGGGACGAACGCGGCGTTGTTCCCGGTGGCGGTCCGGGGGCGGGTCGTGAACCTGATCTACGGGGACAACGGCTCGGCGGGGAACGTGAGGGCCGACCTGGGCGAGCTGATCGTGCTCGTCCAGAGGATCCCCCGCGCCTACCTGCGGATCATCCGCACGCGGGTCGCGCAGACCCGCAAGAACGCCGGCCTCGAGCCCGGCCCCCGCCAGGAGAAGACGAACGCGTGAGACCCGCAGGCGGCGTGTCCATCTGCGTCCGAAGCGGGATCCACTCCCGCGAGGACGCTTGGTGAAGGGGCGCCGCCGAGGAAGCGAGGAATGATGATCGAGAGGATGAAGGAGATCCGCCGACGCCGTCAACGCAAGGAGAAGGCCCGGAAGGCCAGGAAGAAGGCGGCGGTGGCCGCGGCCAAGAAGCCGCCCAAGAAGTAGGGTCAGCCAAGGAAGCGGGCGAGAGCGTAGAGAGCCAGCACGAGCGACACGGTGATGGCCGAGGACCAGAAGAGCCACGCGCGGAGCCGGCGCCGCTCGCCCTCGTCCCACGGCAGCTCGACCCGGCGGCGGGTCTCCGGGCGCCCCGCCACCTCCACCTCGTAGACCGGGTTCGGCCCGCCGGCCTCGGCGGGCGCGCTCCTCAGGAGGGCGCCGCAGGCCGGGCAGCGGAGGGCCCACCCCGACGGGCGCCGGTCGACGGGGGCTCCACAGCCCGGACATTCGAAGGGCACGCCGGAGTATAGGACGGAGAGGAGGGGCGATGCGGCGAGTCGGGTTCCTGCTGGGTCTTTTGTTCTTGGCGGGCGCCGCGGGGGGCGCCGCGGACCGCCGGCCTCGCATCCTGCTTTCCAACGACGACGGGATTGCGGCTCCGGGCCTCCTGGCCGCCTACGAGGAGCTGGCGAAGATCGGCGAGGTCACGGTCGCCGCCCCCGCGGAGAACCAGAGCGGGGTCGGGCACGGCATCACCTACCGCGAGCCGATCATGGTCCGGACCATGGATCCCCACGCGAAGGCCGCGGGGCCGCAGGGGCCCCCGCACCCCCCGGATGCAGTGGGGCGCTGGTACCGCATCGGGGCCAAGCCGGCCACCTGCGTGCGCCTCGCGCTGGCCTCCCTCCTCATCGGGCGGCCTGATCTCGTGGTGTCCGGGATCAACCACGGGGACAACGCGGGCTTGACCATCTACGTCTCGGGGACCCTCGGGGCCGCGCGCGAGGCCGCGTTCGACGGGATCCCCTCGATCGCCGCGAGCCAGGTGACCTGGCGGGAGATGGGAAGCGGGCCGGAAGGCTACCGGCCGGGGGCCGCGCTCCTCGGGCGCGTGGCGGCGGAGGTCCTGAGGCGCGGCCTGCCCCCGGGGACGTTCCTGTCCTTGAACTTCCCGGCCGGCGACATCAAGGGCGTGCGGGTCGTCCCCCACAGCCTGCGCACCGGGCTCAACCAGTACGAGCGGCGAGAGAACCCGGAGCACGAGACCTACTTCTGGAACGTCTGGACCGAACCGGCCGACCCCGATCCGCGGACCGACGCGGGATCCCTGCGCGAGGGCTACGCCGCGGTCACACCCTTGCGCATCGATGCGAACGATCCGGAGACGATCCGCGCGATCGAGGGCTGGGGATTGCGTTGAGCCGCGGGTCGAGGCGGTGAGCGAGCCTTGCCGGCTCCCGGGTTTCCTCGCCGCGTTCGCCTTCCGGAGCTTCCGCCGGCTCTGGATCGGCGCCTTCCTCTCCAGCATCGGAACCTGGACCCAGGACGTCGCCCTCTCCTGGCTCATCCATACGAGGATCGGTGATCCCTTCTACCTCGGCCTGCGGACGTTCGCGGCGGAGCTGCCCCTCGTCACCTTCATGCTCGTGGGAGGCGCTCAGGCCGACCGCGTGGACCGCCGGCGGATCCTGCTGGCGTCCCAGGTCTTCCAGATGTCGATGGCGGGGGCGCTCGGTGTCCTCTACGGCCTGGACCGGCTCGGCATCGGGGCCATCCTGGTCATCGCCTTCCTGACCGGCCTCGCCCAATCGCAGTCGGCCCCAACCTACCAGGCTACCCTCACGAGCCTCGTCCCCCGCGACCACATCCCGAACGCGGTGGCCCTGAACTCACTCCAGTTCAACCTCTCGCGGGCCATCGGGCCCGTGATCGCGGGGTTGCTCCTGGCCCGGGGGGGGACGGGGGCCTGCTTCGCGGCCAACGTGCTCTCGTTCGTCGCCGTCATCGTGGCGATCGCACGGATCGAGCTGCCGCCGGTGGCGGCCTCGGGACGGGAGAGCCTGGGCCAGAGTCTCAAGGCCGGCATCCGGCACGTGGTCGAGAGCCCGATCCTGTCGGTGCTCACCCTCCTGGGGGCCGCCGCCAGCCTTCTCGCTTTTCCCCTGATCACGTTCCTGCCGGTCGTGGCCGGCGACGTGCTCCGCACCGGGGCCGCGGGCTACAGCCTGCTCCTCACCAGCCTGGGGGTGGGAGCGATCGCGGGGGCGGTGACCACGGCGCAGCGGGGCTCGGTGCCGGGGCGCGGCCGGCTGATGTTGCTCGCGTTCATGACGTGCGCGGCGGCCACGGCCGGGGCCGTGCTCTCGGGCCGCCAGTGGCTGGCCATGGCGCTGCTCGCGGCCGCGGGCTTCAGCCTGACCACGGCCTTCTCGACCCTGAACTCGCTCGTGCAGGAGCACGCGCCGAACGAGCTGCGGGGGCGCGTGCTCAGCATCTTCGGCCTGGCCTTCCGGGGAGGCATGCCGGTGGGCAGCCTCGTCGCGGGGGGGCTCGTGAACGCTTTCGGGGCCCCGGCGGTCCTGGCCGCATTCGCAAGCGCCCTGTTCCTGATCGCGGCCGCCATCCGGCTGCGCAACGCCCGGCTCCGGGCGCTTTAGAATTCACACCCGGATCAGCTGCAAGCGGCGGGCAGCTTCATTGTTCGACGGCTCTACTTCTTCCTCGGATCGTCCGCGGGGTTTACAAACACGACCTCGTACGGACCGGGGCCACTCAATTCGAAGATCACTTCATCTTCTGATTTTCCGTAGTGCGGCATGCGTGGAGGAACGACAAGGAAGCTGCCGGCCGTATATGGTTGCACCGCAGCAAGATCTTCCTTCTCCCCCATCGCGAGCACGAGCGTGCCGGATAGGATCGTCGCGTACTCGGCGCGCGGGTGCCAATGAGCGGGCATACGCGTGTTCGGAGGGAACTTCAGTCGCACAACATAGTGCCCTGGCTCACCGGGGTTCCCGCTTAACACCGCGATCGTGACTCCCGGAATCAGACCCAAATCGTTCCAGACAAGGTCGCTCGCCCGCGTCGCAATCATCTTTGACGCCGCATAGTGGTGGGACGCATCCAGAGCCGGTGGCTGTCGTGACTCGCACGCGAGCAACACGACACAGGAGGTAATGGCAAAGAGCCCCGTTCTATTCATCTCCCCCCCCTTCACGAAATGTCCGTCGAACACTGGTTCAGGGGCGAGGCTCCATCGCTTGCGCCCGCCTCGTCCGCTGCAACTATGGTTGGGCGGCGCTCTCCCACTACTCCAATCGCCGACCGATGCGTTCCCAGCGCGTCCGACTGAACGCGGACAAAGTATCCTTCAGCCAATGGGACGAGTTGATCCTGCCGTATTCCTCCCGCGTGGCGGCGTAGGACCAGTAGACGACCGTAGCGCGGCCAAGGAGGTCCTCCTGCGGCACGAACCCCCAGAACCGGCTGTCTCGGCTGTTGTCACGGTTGTCGCCAAGGACGAAGTACATGTCGACCGGCACAGTCTGTGGTCCCCAGCTACCGCGTGGATCGGCCTGCCCGAGATCAAGGTGGGAGGACAACGGGGCCTCCAGCAACTGGACGTACGGTTCAATTAGTGGTCTACCGCCAACAAGGACTGCCGTGCTCCGGACTTCTACGATCTCACCGGGGAGGCCGATGCAGCGCTTGATGAACACACGCGATCGATCCTCGGGAAACCGAAAGACGAGCAGTTCGCCCCGCTTCGGCTGCTTAGCGTCCGATATGAGACGGCCCAAGAGGGGATCGCGCCAGCCATAGGCCCACTTGACGACCAGCAGGTGATCGCCGATTCGGATCGCCGGCTCCATCCCACCCGTGGGGATCTTGAATGCCTGAACGAACGTGGTGCGGTAGCCATGCGCCCACAGCAGATTTGGACCAGTGGCCAGCACGACCGCTGCAAGACACGAATACCATCGACTGAACACCGGTACTTGTCGGTCGGCAGGAAAGCCACGGGCCGCCCGCGCAGCACCACGCGCGAACAGAAGGTGTAGGGCCAACGTGAGGGCAGCTGGGATAGCCACGCAAACGACCGCCACGGGCACCAGAACCGCCAGCAGGAAGATGCTGAGCTCGACTGGGGGGAGCAGGAGCAGCAGCAGCAGGCCGCGAATGCCAATGCCGGCGTACAAGTACCCGACACCCGGCCACACGAAGCCCAGAAGGCCCGCTATGGTGGGATCTCTGCGTGACGCGAGGGAACTCACCGACTTGCCGCTCACGTGATCACTCATATGTCCGCCCACCCTGCGTTCAGCTGCGAGCGGCGCCCATTTTCGCCGCGCCGCTCGTCAGCTCCTGCATCGTTCGGCGGCTGCTACTCCTGGGTCTTGCCCGGCTCCTTGCTAGCGCGGTGCAGCCGAGTCATGCCAAAGTCGTGAGACCGACAGGTGAACCCTTCCACCTTCCATTCGAACGAGCTCCCCCTGTAGGGTTCGTAGCCCTCGCACGTTACGCTCAAGTCCAGATCCCGGCCCTTCGAGCCTGGGATCGTGCTGCACTGGAACTCCTGCCCCACCTTGACCACCCAGCGCTCAGAGTCACCCTCAACCGCGTTGGGTTGACGGCACGACAGGCCGTACTTCTCGGGCTCTCCGGCACGATGGTGCAGCTTCACTGCGCATCTAGCGCCGGTGAGGCCGTCAACATCCACGAGCTTACCTCGCGCCACACAGAGGGGATCGCATGCGATGCACCCGAGAAGGCCAAAGGCTGCGCTTACGAAGTGTAGGCTTGCTCGCTGCATGGTCCTCAGTTCCAGCTGTTGTCCGCCGAACATGTAAGTAGCCCGGCCTAGAGTTCGTCGGCGTGGTTCAATTTAGCATCCCCTTGTGGTTTCCAGCGTGGACATCAACCGACTGAGTGTCAAGGGCTTTGGTCTGGCTCATTCCGACACCCTTTTCTGATAGGCCGCCCCTCCCGGTCGGCATGTCCCGACATGAAGGGATTCCCTTGATTCTTGTGGCCTTGACCCGCGGGGACCGGGGGCCTAATCTGGCCGGGTGCCATTCTCGCCCCGGCCCCGGCGCCCGACGCCCCCGGACAGGGACCCCACTGCCTCGGCCGGAGGGCCCCGGCCTCGCGCCACCTTCGGCGCGGGCAACTACATCGGCTGCTCCGCCTGCGGCCGGCTCATCAAGATCGAGTGGGCGGTCCGCAGCCTGGTCTGCTCGTGCGGGGCGCGCGTGAACCTCGGGCCCCCGGACGGGAAGTAGGCTGGCTCCTCCGCGCCGCTTCCCCCTCGACGGCGCCGTCGTTCCCGGGTTGCTCCTGCTGATCGCCCGGGATCTGCTCCAGCACGATCCGCCCCGCGTCCTGGCCTGGCGGCTCCTCCACGACCCTCGGCTGGCCGCGGTCCCTGGCTGGCTGGCCCCGCTCGTCCCGCAGCCGAGCGGTGACGTCGACCGCGATCCGGTCGCGCTGTTGCTGGGCGCCGCCGCTAGCGGCCTCGCCCTGGCCTACCTCGCCCTGGCCGCCTGCGGGGCCGGGACGCGGGCCCGCGCGGCCGTGATCGCCGTGGCCAGCCTGGCCCTGGTCGTCGCCCCCAGCGCGGCTTTCGTCGCGATGGGCCTCGCCACCGACCGCCCCTACGGACAGGACGGCGGGGTGGTGCAGATTCCGCTGGCCCTCGACCGGATCCTGGCCGGGGAGAGCCCCTACGGGGCCGACTACTCGGGGACGATCCTGGGGCGGATCGCCCGCGCCTCGGCGTTCTGGGAGCCCCTCGGCGGCAACCCGATCCTGCACCATCACGCCTACCTCCCCGGCACGCACCTGGTGATGATGCCGTTCTACCTCGCGAGCCGAGCCCTGTTCGGCGCCTTCGACCCCCGCTTCGTGACCCTGCTCTTCTACGCGCTCGCGGTGGGACTGGCCGCGCGATTGCCCGAGGGCGCGCCCGGCCGGCTGAGCGCCGCCGCGGTGGCCGCCCTGAACCCGCTCGTCTACTGGCACCAGATCTTCGGGGCCAACGACATGGTGCTCGTGGCCCTGCTGCTGGCGGCGGTCGTCCTGGCGTGCGGAAAGCGGCCCCTCGGGAGCGGGGCCGTCCTGGGCCTCGCCTGCGCGACGAAGCAGCTCGCCTGGCCCTTCGCGCCCTTCCTCCTGCTGTCGCTGGCCGAAGCGGGGTCGCTCCGGGATCTCGCGCGGCGCGAATCGCTCGTCCGTCTCCGGGGACCCTTGCTCGCGGCCGCCGCCGTGTTCGCCGTGGTGGTCCTGCCCGTGGCCGCCCTCGACTTCCGTGCCTTCTACGCCGACATCGTGGCCTACAACGTGGGCCTCCCCGGGGCCGACAATTACCCGATCGGGGGGACACCGGGCTTCGGCTTCGCGAACTTCCTGATCTACTTCGGAGGGGTGGCGAGCCTGCGCGACTACTTCCCCTTCGGGCTCTTCTACGTCCTGCTCGTCCCCCTCGGCCTCGTCCTCGCCCACCGGCAGCTCCGTGAAGGCACGCCGGAGGCGGCTCTCTTCACGGGGACGGTCGCGCTCCTCGCCTCGCTCTACCTCTCACGCGTGGTCCACCCGAACTACCTCGTCCCGGCTGCGATCCTGCTCCCGCTGGCCTTCCTGGCGGCGCGCCGCGAGGCCGACGCGGCGCTGGTGCCGCTCGCCCTGCTCGCCCTGGCGGTGGAGTTCGTGGAGGGTGGGGGCTTCCGGGAAGCCTGGTCGCAGGCGGTGGCCACCGGTCGGGCGGGAATCGCGAGCGGCCTGCCGTCGTGGCTCCTGCCGAAAGCCGGACCCGGACTCACCGACGACCCGCTGGGCCTCCTGTTCGGCGCCCTGGCGGCCGGCCTCGCCGTCCTCTACGTCGTCGGGGTCGCGGTGCGCGCGCCCGGGGCGGCACGCACGAGCCTCGTCACCCTGGGGGCGGTCGTGGTGGTGGGCGTGCCCACGTGGGTGATGACCCGGATCGGGGAGCGGACGGGCGTGCCCCGCACGCAGGACGCCTGGGTGGTGCAGGCTTGGGCCGACGCGGCCCGTCTCGCGGAGGGCCGCAGTCCGTATGCGCCGCCCCCGGCGGACGCGCCTCGCGGGCGGGAAGCCTGGCCCTCGAGCTTCCGGCTGGAGCCCGCGAAGGAGTTGGTGCCCGACCGCCCGCTGCTGCCGCCGGGAGCAACCACTCTCGGCGCCTGGCTGCGCCCTCTGGGCCTGCGTGACCCGCGCCCCCTCGCGCTCGCGGCCCTCGTCGTGCTGGCGCTCGCCGCGGCGCGGCTCGCGGGGCCCGGAGCGCGGCCGCTGGCCGTCGGTCTGGCCCTGCTTCTTCCGCCGCTGGCCGTGGGAACCGTGTTCGGCTCGCCGGCCGCGCTATCCCTGGCCGGGCTGGTCGCCGCCTGGGCGACGTCCCTGAGGGGGGCGAGCGCCAGGGCCGGCCTCGGCGGTGGGATACGCGCCGGGCTGGCCGGCGCCTTCGACCATCGCGCCTGGCTCGCCGTTCCCTTCGCGGTCGGGCGGGCGCCGGGCCGGGTTCCCGCATGGCGTTGGACCCTGGCCGGCGTGGCCGTCGGCTACCTGGCCCTGGTGCTCCCCGCGATGCTGCCCGATGCGTCCGCCTTCCTGGCTCGCTTCCTGAGCGGGTTCACGGTCGGGCCCGGCATCGGTCTGGCCAACGTCTTCTTGTACTGGGGTGCGGAGCGGACCGGCCTGTCGCTGGCGCTCTTCGCGGCGGCGCCGGTCCTGGCCGCGCTGGTGGCGATCGGCCTCGTCGTCCGGAGGGTGCCGCCGCTTCCCGCCGCGGCGGTCGCCACCCTCGCCGGGCTGTGGCTCGCTCCTGCGGTGTCCGCGGAGGCGGTCGCGCTGCCGCTCGTCCTGGCGGCGCTCGCCCCGCTTGCCGATGGAGTTGAGGGATGAGCGGAGACGATTGCTACGGGTAGCGGGCGGGGGGAGGATGCGACCTCAAGTAGCCCTTGAACCAACTCGCCCCGGGACGAGTCGCACCGCGCTCAGGCCGTCGTCCACCGTGAGGTCTAGCGCTCGAACACCTGCTGGTATCGCCAACGGACCTTTACCTTGACCCCGCCCTTGCGCGCGGGCTCGAAACGCCACCCGCGGACCGCCTCGACCACCGCCTCGTCCAGCAGCGTGCCCGCGGACTCGAGGACGCGGATCTCGGTGGGCTCGCCCTTCTCGGTGACGATCGTCTCGACCAGGACCGACCCCTTGAGCTTGAGCTTCCGGGCCTTCTTGGGATAGTCCGCCGGCCGGCCCTCGATGCGGTTCGGCGGCGTCACGGTTCCGTCCAGCTCGACCAGCGCGCCCTCCACGAGGGGAGTCGGTGAGGGAGAAGGCCGGGCCGGTCCCGGGTCAACGAGCGGCTCGAGCCGCAGGGCCACGAGCAGGGGCTGACCGGCCCCGGCAAGGATTCGGCGCGTCTGGGCGCGGAACCCCGGCCGCTCCACCCGGACTTCGTGGCGGCCGGGGCCCAGAAGCGCCTGCTCGAGCGGGGTCGTCCCGATCGTCCGTCCATCCACGCTGACCGTCGCACCATCGGGCTCGGACCGGACCGTGAGACGGGCGGTCGTCGGCGACATCGCGAACCGCAACGGGAGATCGGTCGTTCCCTCGCCCAATTCCAGGCTCACCTCGGCCGGCGCGTAGCCGTCCTCGAGGATGCGAAGGTGCCGCGGCCCCGCGCGCAGGTTCTTGAGCTCGAGGGGTGACTGTCCCACGACCAGGCCGTCGAGCCAGACCGTGGCGCCGGGCGGGGTGGTCTCGATCCGCAGCGTCGTCGACGCCGGGTCGTTCCCCAGCATCTGCACGCGGGCGACCACCGCCCCCCCGACGAGGAGGGCGGCCCCCCCGACGAGCCAGGCGCGCCGGCGGGCCCGGAATCTCCCCGCCCTCAGGGGCAGGGTCTCGCTGTTGGCGGGGCCGGGCCGTTTCTTGGCCGCGGGTACGGAATCAGGGTCGACGGCCCCTTCGCCACGGAGGGCCCCGACGAACTCCCGGGCGCTTAGGAAGCGGCGCTCCGGCGCCTTCGCGAGCGCCCGGCCGAAGACGGCGTCGTAGGCTTCCGGAAGGTCCGGTCTCCACTGCCGGGGCGACAGCACCGGCTCGTGGGCGACCTTGTACATGGTTGCGCTGACGCTGTCCCCGTCGAACGGCTTGTGGTTCGTGAGGACCTCGTAGGCCACCGTGGCAAAGGAGAAGAGGTCGGCCCGGAACGTGGCCTCCTCGCCCCGCAGCACTTCGGGGGCCATGTAGGCCGGAGACCCGAAGAGGTGACCCGGAACCGTGATGAGCGAGGTGTCGAGGTGCGCGATCCCGAAGTCCATCAGCTTCGGGCGCCCGTCGGGCTGGACCATGATGTTCACGGGCTTCAGGTCCCGGTGCACTACGCCCGCCCGGTGGGCGCAGTCGAGGGCGTCGGCCAGGGGAGAGAGGAGGTCCAGAGCCTCGCCGAGGGCCAGCCTTCGCTCCTTGAGGAGGGCGCTGAGGGTCACGCCCTCCACGAGCTCCATCACGAGGTAGTCCTCGCCGACGTCGTAGACGCTCACGATGTTCGGGTGGGAGAGCCGGCCGGCGGCCGGCGCCTCGCGGCGGAAACGCCGGAGGTACTCGTCGCGAGTGTCTCGCGTGAGGTACTCGGACTTGATCGTCTTGATGGCGACCGGTCGCCCGAACCGGGGATCAAAGCCCCGGTAGACGCGGCCCATCGAGCCGTCGCCGATCTCCCCGCGGACCTCGTAGCGCCCGAACGCGGCTGCGGTCACCCCTCCGGGTCCTGGCTGCCGCGAGGAGGCGGCCGGATGCCGGGGGGCGGCGCGACTTGTCCAGCCCATACGCCCGATCATAGCCCTCGCCGAGGGCCGCGATCGGGGCGGGAGTGATGGAGATCACATCGTGGTGGTCCGGGCCGGATGGTGCCGGAGGCGGGACTCGAACCCGCACGGATTTCTCCACACGCCCCTCAAACGTGCGTGTCTGCCAATTCCACCACTCCGGCACGGGAGGTGGCAACGAATTTTCAATGTTAGAGGCCACGCCCGTTCCTGTCAAACCCGGCGGTGCGCCTTCTCAAGGCAGGCGGCGGTAGGCCAGCCGTCGGTGAGGGACTGCGCGACCACGCCCGCGAGTACATGACCGGGGGTCGGTGGTGGTGCTGGGTCCCTTCGGCCGCTACCTCGGGGTCGGGATGTCGGGCGGCCTCGCCTACGTCTTCGACCCCGAGGAGCGACGGGCGCCTCCGGCCTAACCCACGAACTTGTAGCCCAGCCCGTGCACGGTGAGGATGAACTGCGGGTGGCGCGGGTTCGGCTCGAGCTTGCGGCGAAGCCAGGCCACGTGCACGTCCACCGTGCGGGTGCTGGGCATCGCGTGGTAACCCCACACCTCGTCGAGCAGCTCGTTGCGGCTGAGGGTCGCTCCCCGGTGGGCGATGAAATATCGCAGGAGCTGGAACTCCTTGGCGGAGAGGGCGACCGGTGCCCGATCGCGAATGACCTCCGCGCGCCGGAGGTCCACCTCGACCGCCGCGAAGCGGTAGAGCGGGTGGCTGGCCTCACCCGTGGGATGCGCGCGCAGGCGGGCCTCCACCCGGGCCAGCAGCTCCGCCATCTCGAAGGGCTTGGTGAGGTAGTCGTCGGCCCCCAGCTTCAGGCCCACCACCCGGTCGGCAACCTGGCCCCGCGCCGTCAACATCAGGAGCGGCGTGGCCACCCCTCGCCGGCGCAGGTCTCGGCAGACGTCGAAGCCGTTCCGGCGGGGCAGCATCACGTCCAGGATCACCAGGTCGAACACGTCGCCCGCCGCGCGGGCCAGGCCCGCCTCGCCGTCCGGCGCGGTCTCGACCCGGTACCCCTCGCTGTCGAGCCGATGGGTCAGGGTGAGCCGGAGGCCCGGGTCGTCTTCAACCAGCAGTATGCGGGGTGCCATCGGTGGGTTCCGAGACGGGCACCGGGCGCGGGGGCGCCATTTCCGCACCGGCGGGTGCCGCCGCGGGGCGGAGCGGAGGGGAAGCCGGCAGCGCGATCGTGAACGCGCTCCCGCGGCCGGGCGCGCTCTCCACGCCCACCCGCCCGCCGTGGGCCTCCACGATGCGTTTGACCAGGCTCAGGCCGAGGCCGCTGCCCCGGATCTGGCGGTTCTGGGCCTCCTCGCCGCGGAAGAACGGCTCGAAGAGGCGCGGCACTTCCGAAGGCGGGATGCCCAGGCCGTGGTCTTGCACAGTGATCCAGACCTCGGTCCGCTCGCCGGGAGGGCCGCAGGCGACGCGGACTCCGATCCACCCGCCCTCGCCACCGTACTTGACCGCGTTCTGCAGGAGGTTCTGGACGGCGCGCCGCAGCGCACCGCGGTCCGCCCGCACGGGGGGAAGACCTGGCTCGACGTTGGCCTCCACCTGCAGGCCCCTCTCCCCGCGCGAGACCGCCTCCAGGCATTCGCTCACGAGCTCGGAGATGCCAAGCTCCTCGAAGCGGTAGGCTCGCCTTCCCGAATAGCTCCCCGCGAAGTCCAGGACCTGCTCGACCATCTCCACGAGGCGCCGGCCCTCGTCGCGGACCACCCGTCCGTATTGCTGGACCATCGCGGGCTCCTTCACCAGGCCGTCGGCAAGGTTCTCGCCCGCGGAGCAGATCACCGCCACCGGCGTGCGCAGCTCGTGGGACACCCCGGCCACGAACTCGAGCTGCCGGTCCGCCAGCCGGCGCGCGCGCTGGCTCGAGACCACGATCAGGACGACGCTCACGGTGAGAAGGGCCAGGATGCCGGCCCCGATCCCCAGGTTGCGCCGGCGCGCCGCCGCCACGACCTGGTCCACCGAGCCTGCACGGTAGGTGACCACGACCCGCCAGTGTCCCGCATCGGGCTCGCCTGGTCCCGCTCGGCGCAGCCAGCCGAAATGGTGCGGCTCGACCCGGCGCCCCGAGACCCTTGGGGAGGGGGCCGGGCTCGGCAGGGGAAAGGCCGCCGGGTCCTCCTCCGCGGCGTCCTCGAGCCGGACGCCGAGGAGGGTGGCCGTGGCGTCCCCCTCGGAGGCGGCACCGGGGACGGGCGGGGCGGAGCGGAACAGCACCGCCTGCGGGTCGGAGCGCCGCGATACCACGACCGCATAGTCCGAATCCTCGTCGGCCCCGAAGTGCCGCTCGACGAGGGCGGGGAGAAACCGGCGCCGCACGTAGTCGAGGTCGAAGGTGACGATCGTGAAGCCGGCCAGGCGCGAGAAAGACATGCCGACCCGTCCCGGGGCGGTGGGCTCGAAGGACGGGATCGGAGCGACGAAGGCGGGTATCTGGTCGTCGAAGAGGTCCGACGGCCGGTGAAACGATTTCGCGATCCGGGAGGCGCCCGAAGGGCCGGGACGAGGAGAGGCGTGGGGAGCGGCGAGGTGAGGTGGCGATGAGAAGGCGAGCGCGATGTCGTGGACGCGCTCCCGGAGGCTCACGAGCGAATCGGGCCAGGGAGCCGGCTGAAAGCTGGAGGTAGCCGGGTCGAACCGCTGCGGGGCCTCGCCCGCGGCGTCGACCAGCCACACGTCCTTCACGAGCCCGGCGTGGGCGGTGAGACGTGCCCACCGCGCGCGGCGGTCTGCGTACCCGGCCCAATCGTGCGAGCGAACGGAGCCCGCGTCGACGTGCAGCCACAGGAAGGCGCGCGTCACCTCCCGGTCGAAGTCCCGCGCGAGCTGCTCGGCACGCGAGCGGGCCCCCGCGCGGAGCCGCGCCTCGTCGGCCTCGCTGATCTGGCCCAGCCACCGGTACTGGAGGGTGGCGAGCACGAGAAGCAGGACGGCGAGAGCGATGGTGCCGAACAGAAGCGAACGCGGGACGCGAGAGCGCGGCAGGGACGGCATCGTCACGAGTTTAGCACCCGGTCCTGGGGGCCCCCCGGGCCGAGGCAGGTTTTACACCTGCTTAACAATCTCTTTTCCGCGCCTTAACCCGGGAGGCCGCGGCGCGCGGCGAGGATGGCACGGGGCAATCGGGGGCAGGAGGTCAGCGTCCCATGCGCGCCCTTCCCGGTCTCTTCGCCGTCCTCTTGAGCATTGCCCTGGCCGTCCCGGGCCGCAACGACGGCCAGGCGGGCGCCCGCGAGGTGATCGCCCTCGCGCGCGCGGCTCTTGGTGGAGAGGCCAGCTTGGAGGCGGTCCGGAGCCTGTCCGCCTCCGGCACCTTCCGCCGGCCGCTCCCGTTCGGCGGCGCGCCGACCAGCGGTGAGCTCGACCTGGAGCTGTTGCTCCCCGATCGCCTGAAGCGCACCGAGACCATGGGGCTCCCGGGCCGGCCCTGGTTTCTCCTCGTGTCCGCCCTCGATGGCGTGGATGGGACCGGCGGTGACCGGCCCGTTCCCGCGCGGCGGAATGGAGAGCGCGTCCCTGACCGACCGCGGGGAGATGTGGCTGCGTGAGATGCGCGGGGAGCGCACGCGGTACCTGGCGGCCCTGCTGCTCCGTACCCCGTCGAGCGAGGTCCGCTTCTCGTACGTGGGTGAGGTGGAGGCTCCCCACGGCCGGTCGGACGTGGTCGACATCACGGCTCCCGACGGCTTTGCCGCCCGCCTCTTCCTCGACCAGACCTCGCACCTGCCCCTCATGCTCACCTATGCCGGTTTGCGGCCTCTCTTCCGCGCGGCGGAGGCGCCGCTCGAAGAGGCCGGCATCCCCGAGGCTCGTCTACCAGCTTCCGCCGGCACGCCAACCCTCACCCTGTTCCTTTCCGACTACCGGGAAGTGGACGGGATCCGGCTGCCCCACTCGCTCTCCCGGGCGACCAACGGCGAGATGGTGGAGGAATGGGAGATCGACGGCTGGCGGGTCAACCCGGCGCTCGAGGCCGCGTCGTTCCGGCGGACCTCGGAGCCCTGATGGCCTCGGGGCCGGCCACGAGCGTGCTTTCACGTCGGCCCACGAAGGTTTTGCCTCCGCTTAACGACCGGGGGCGCGCACCTTCGTCTCAAGAGGCACCGGGGACGGCGCCGGCCCAACCTCCGGCGGCCAGAACGGAACTACCTGGGGATTCATACCCTGATCATCCCGTTCGCGGCCGCGACAAACCGGAGCCGGCGCCGTCCCCGGTCCAGGTCCCGCGACTGGTTCACGTTCCTTGATGCAGGTTTTGCGTCGTCTTAACAACTCTGGAGCCAGCCGGCCGGTCCAATGTAGTTGACCGAAACGACGCCGGGGCCCCCCAGGGGCATGGCACAGGAGGACAGCATGAAGCGACATTCCGAGATAGCTCTCGCCGTTGCCGTGCTCACGGCCGGCGTCGTCTTCGGTCTGCCGTCCGCTCGGGGGGAGGAGAAGCCTGCGCCTGAGACGCCCACGCCCAGCCTGGCCGGTCGCTGGAAGCTGAATCCCGAGCTGAGCGAGGACGCGCGGGCCAAGATGCGCGAGGCCATGGAGGCCCGGCGCGGCGACGGGTCGGGACGCGGCAACAGTGGCGGAAGCGGCTCCGGTGGCGGCGGCCGGGGTTGGGGCCGGGGTGGGCACGGGGGCGGAGGCATGGGCGGAGGCCGCGGGGCAAGCCGCTCGGGCACGAGCGGGGGCGACCCGCAGAGCGCCATGCGCGAGGTCTTCGAGGCGCCGGCCGAGTTCACGATCACGCCCACGGCGGCGGAGGTCGTGATCCTCGAGAAAGATGGCCGGCTACGCACGCTGCACGCCGATGGCAAGAAGTACAGGGCCGAAGGGGGCGCCGCCGAGGTCGAAACCCGCTGGGACGGCGGCCAGCTGGTGGTCGACACGAAGAGCGATCGAGGGCCCCGGATCACCGAGACCTTCGACGCCGCGCCGGACCGGACCCGCCTCACGGGCACCCTCAAGGTCGACGCCTCCCGGGGGCCGAGCGTGACCGTGAAGCGCGTCTACGACCCCGCGGAGGCCTCGACCGGCCCCTGACCTCCTGCCGCGAGGCCCACCCTCCGCCAGAGCGGGACCGACCCTGGAGCGAAACCTGACGCAAGCGGCAATCGCCCTTGTCCTGCTGGGCACGCTCCCCGTGGCCGCAGCCGGCGCCCCCGACGACGCCGAGGAGGCCCTGGTCGAGAGCGTCGACGTGGTCAACAACCAGCTCCTGCCGCGCGACACCCTGCTCTTCTACGTCTCCACCAAGGCCGGCGGCCGCTACGACGAGGCGCGGCTGCGCGCCGACTTCCGCCGGCTCTGGGGGACGGGCTTCCTCGAAGACCTTCAGCTCGAGACCAAGGATGGCGTGCACGGAAAGGCGGTGATCTTCAGGGTCTCCGAGCGAAAGCGGGTCCAGATCGTGGACTACCGCGGCAGCAGGGAGCTGAGCGCCAGCACCATCGCGGACGAGCTCAAGAAGCGGAACCTGGTCATCGCCATCGACAGCTTCTACGATCTCGCCAAGGCCCGCCGGGCGGAGAGGGTGATCGAGGAAATGCTTGCCGCCCAGGGTCGGCCGTTCGGCAAGGCCCGCCACGACGCGAAGGCGGTCGGAGGCGCCGGCCTCCAGCTCTCCTTCGTCATCGACGACGGCCCCAAGGCGCGGATCAGGGAGATCGTGTTCGACGGGAACGCGGTCTTCTCCGACTCCCAGCTGCGGCGCCACCTGAAGCTCAAGCCGGCCGGCTTCTGGAACCTCTCCTGGCTCGGGGGCAAGACCACGTACACCGACGACAAGTGGGCGGGGACCGCGGAGGACCCTCGCGGCGACCAGGGCCGGCTCGAGGACTTCTACCTCAACCACGGTTACGTCCAGGTCCGCGTGGGCCAGCCACGCCTCACCTACTCCGACGGCCGGTCGGGCCCCTTCCGCAAGAAGCCGGTGAAGTGGATCCGCCTGGAGGTCCCGGTCACCGAGGGGGGCCAGTACCGCGTGGGCGAGGTCCGCTTCGAGGGACTCACCGCCTTCAAGGAGGACTTCGTCCGGCCGCTCTTCAAGCTGAAGACGGGCGACGTCTACGACGACTCCCGTTTGAAGAAGGGCCTGGACAAGCTGCGGGATCTCTACGGCGCGGTCGGGCACTTCCAGTGGACGGGCGGCACCCGCCGGAAGCCCGATCCCGAGCGGAAGGTGGTCGACGTCACCCTGACCATGGACGAGGACAAGCGGTACTACGTGGGACACATACGGTTCGCGGGCAACGACAGCACCCGGGACAAGGTCATCCGGCGCGAGGTGTTCCTGAACGAGGGCGACGTCCTGAACACCGAGGCCCTGAAGCTATCGATCAAGAGGATCAACCAGCTCGGCTACTTCAAGCCCCTGGAGGGCGCCCCCGACCTCCAGCCCGACGCGAAGCGCGACGACACCATCGACGTCACCTTCAAGGTGCAGGAGCAGAACCGCAACCAGTTCACCTTCGGGGGCGGGGTGTCGGGGCTCGAAGGGACGTTCCTCAACGCCAGCTTCCAGACCTCGAACTTCCTGGGCGGGGGCGACACCGTCACCCTCACCGCCCAGACGGGCAGCCGAACCCGGAACTACCAGCTCGCCCTCAACAAGCCCTACTTCCTCGATCGCCCGATCACCGCCGGCTTCGACATCTTCATGCGGCGGCTCACCTACTTGAGCCTCGTCAACTTCGTGGGCTACTCCCAGCAGGACCAGGGGGTGGCGGTCACCTCCGGGCTTCCGGTGGGACGGTTCTCGCGCCTGTTCGCGAGCTACTCCTACGAGATCATCGACATCTACGGCGTGACCAAGGGCGCCGGGCAAACCGTGCCCCCGGGCTTCCTCGCGGAGGTCGGAAGGCGCTACGAGAGCCGGATCAGTCCCTCCTGGGTCCGCGACACCACCGACAACCCGTTCGCGCCCCGCCGGGGGACCAAGAACACCGCGAGCTTCCAGTACGTGGGCGGGCCCCTGGGAGGGACGGTGAGCTATTACCGCCCCAGCCTGGAGAGCATCCTCTACGTGCCGGTGGGGCGCCGGACCGCGCTCGGGCTGCGCGGCGACATCGGCTACATCCGGCCCTTCGGGACCACCACTGCCATTCCCTACTACCAACGCTATTTTCTCGGCGGGGAGAACCAGATCCGCGGCTACGACGTTCGCACCGTGGCTCCCATCGATCCCGCGACCAAGACCGCCGTCGGGGGGAACAAGTACCTGTTGTTCAACGCCGAGTACTACTTCGACGTCTTCGGCCCCCTGCGCTTCCTGCTCTTCTACGACGCCGGCGAGGCCTACCGCGAAAACGAGCCCTTCAACCTGCGGACGCTCCGGACGTCGACGGGCGCCGAGATCCGGTTCCTGATGCCGGTGCTGAACGTGCCCTTCCGCCTCATCTACGCCTGGAACGCCAACCGCGACTCCTTCCAGCCGAAGACCGCGTTCAAGTTCGCCGTGGGTACCACCTTCTAGGGCGTAAGAGGGACAGGGTGTGGGTCGATGAGAGGAGCGGAGCCAAACACGCATCAGCGTTCCCCTCCCCCTACGTGGGGAGGGATAGGGAGGGGGGTCGATGAATGACGGGGGGGTCGATGAATGAATGGAGAGTGTGATGCCGAGAACGATGAGAGCCGCCGTGCTGGCCTCGACCGCGGTCTGGCTGGTGGCGTGTTCGTCGCCGACCGATCCCAGCGCGACCACCGCGAAGGTGACCCTGACCGCCAATCCCAATCCCACGAGCGCCCTGCCCAGCAGCGGGGTGACCTACACGATCGTGGGCGACGCCACCCATCCCGACCAGATCAAGGAGTACCCCTGGCAGACCCACTTCAGCGTGACCATGGCGGAAACCGCGGGGGTGGGGCTCGACATCACCTCCATCAGCGTGAAGGTGCAGCAGGCTGCGGGCGGGATCATCACCCCCCCCACGAACGGGCAGATCGAGCACTACCAGTTCACCTCGCAGTCCTCGGGGAACCGGCTGGAGGGGCACGGGACGGCGGTGGTGGGCTTCGACGTCTGGTACGCCCTCCCGAACCAGGGGCGGGAGGCGGTGATCACCGTGATCGTCACCTTCCTGGACAAGAAGGACGTGAGCAACTTGACGGACGACGTCTCGTTCACCAACCAGGTGACGGTTCAAGTCCAATGAGGTGACGCGCACCGGGAGCGCTGCGGTATCATGGCCCTCCACCCGGGAGGGCCCATGGCCGACAACCGCCGCAGCCAGCTCGTCACCGCAGGCGCCGAGCGCGCCCCGAACCGCGCCATGCTGCGCGCGGTCGGCTTCGGTGACGCCGACTTCGCCAAGCCCATCGTGGGGGTGGCCAACGCCTACAGCAACCTCACCCCCTGCAATCTCGGCCTCGATATCCTGGCCGGGCGCGGCCAGGCCGCGCTGCGCGCCGCGGGGGCCATGCCCCAGGTCTTCGGCACCATCACCGTCAGCGACGCGATCTCGATGGGCACGGAGGGGATGAAGTACTCGCTGGTCTCCCGCGAGGTCATCGCCGACTCCATCGAGACCGTGTGCAACGCCCAGGCCATGGACGGGGTGCTCGCGGTGGGAGGCTGCGACAAGAACATGCCGGGGGCGCTGATCGCCATGGCCCGGCTCGACATCCCGGCCCTCTTCGTCTACGGAGGTACCATCAAGCCGGGCCACCACGCCGGCCGCGACCTCACCATCGTCAGCGTCTTCGAGGCGGTGGGGGCGCACGCGGCGGGGAAGATCGACGCCGCGGAGCTGCTGGAGGTGGAGCGCAAGGCCTGCCCGGGGGCCGGCTCCTGCGGCGGCATGTTCACCGCCAACACCATGTCCTCGGCCATCGAGGCCCTGGGGATGAGCCTGCCCGGCTCCTCGACCATGGCCGCGGAGGACGACGAGAAGGCGGAGAGCGCGGCGGAATCGGGCCGGGTCCTGGTGGACGCGATCCGGGCCGGCCGCCGTCCCCGCCAGGTCCTGACCCGCCCTGCTTTCGAGAACGCGATCGCGGTCGTCATGGCCACCGGGGGATCGACCAACGCGGTCCTGCACCTGCTCGCGATCGCCCACGCGGCGGGAGTGCCCCTCGCCCTCGACGACTTCGAGACGATCCGGGCGCGCGTCCCCGTGCTGTGCGACCTCAAGCCCTCGGGACGATACGTAGCCACGGACCTGCACCGGGCGGGCGGAATCCCCCAGGTCATGAAGATGCTCCTCGCCCACGGGCGGCTCCACGGCAACGCCTTCACCATGAGCGGGCGCACGGTGGCCGAGGTGCTGGCAGCGGTGCCCGAGTCGCCGCGCCCGGACCAGGACGTGATCCGGCCCTGGGACCGGCCGCTCTATGCCCACGGCCACCTGGCCATCCTGCGTGGGAACCTCGCGACGGAAGGGGCGGTGGCCAAGATCACCGGCGTCAAGACGCCGCGCATGACCGGCCCCGCGCGGGTCTTCGATTCGGAGGAGGCGTGTCTCCAGGCCGTCCTCGCCGGCCGCATCCGCAAGGGCGACGTGATCGTGATCCGCTACGAAGGGCCGAAGGGCGGCCCCGGCATGCGCGAGATGCTTTCTCCCACCTCGGCCATCATCGGGGCCGGCCTGGGCGACTCGGTCGGGCTCATCACCGACGGCCGGTTCTCGGGCGGGACCTACGGCATGGTGGTCGGCCACGTGGCCCCCGAGGCGGCGGTGGGAGGCACGATCGCGCTCGTGCAGGAGGGCGATCCGATCACGATCGACGCGGACGCGCGGCTCCTGCGCCTGGACCGGCCGGAGGCGGAGATCGGGCGCCGGCGCGCGGCCTTCCGGCCGCCCGCCCCGCGCTACACGGCCGGCGTGCTGGCCAAGTACGCGAGGCTGGTCTCGAGCAGCAGCCTGGGGGCGGTCACCGACCTGGGCCTCGCCTGACCTCGACGACTTCGTGCCCCCGGCGTAGAAGCGCACAAAATTGTCGGTTCCTACGGGAAGAGGCTCGAGTCCGGCGCCACCGCCGGCCTCGGGCCGTTCAAGGGACGCCTCCCCGGGATGGACGAAGGGGAGCGGCAGTTACAGTTGTGACGGCAGTCGCCGCGCTCCCTACAAGTCTGTAGGTTCTCGCACTTCGCGGGGTCCTTTCCCTCTTGGGCCGTAAATGCCGTTGAAGGCGATTCTTTCCGGACCGGGAGGTACAACGCGGTCCCGCGGTACACCTCTTGCTGGTCTCTCGTCGGATGCAGATCAACCGGGAGTCGATCCAGGTCCATGCCCGGGAGCGTCTGGACGCGCCCGGGCTGGCGGAGAACCGCGAGGGCCAGATCGAGGCCTTCAAGCGATTCCTGAAGCTCGAGACGGAGCGGCTGCGCATGCGCCACCGCTTCGGCCTCGGCGGCTCCGAGATCGCGACGGGGCGCAGCTACCAGATCGACATGGTGGTGACCCGGGCTTGCCAGGTGGCGGCGGACCGCGCCGACCGGGTGGTGCAGCGCGAGCTGCAGCAGTGTGCGGTGGTGGCCCTCGGGGGCTACGGCCGCGGCGAGCTGGCGCCCTGCTCCGACGTGGACCTGCTGTTCCTCCATCCGGGCCGCCCTTCGGAGGAGGTCGCCCGCTTCGTCGAGCAGGTGCTGCAGATCCTCTGGGACGTCGGCCTCACGGTGGGCCACAGCTTCCGCTCTCCCCGCGAGTGCGTGGCGGAGGCGAAGGACGACCTGCACAGCCGGACCGCCCTCACCGAGGCGCGCCTGGTGGCCGGCAACCCGAGCCTCTACCAGGCGCTGCTGCGCCAGCTCGAGACGGACCTCCTGCGCAACCGGCGCGCGACCGAGGCGTTCCTGGAGTCGATGCGGATCGAGCTCGCCGAGCGGGGGGCGAAGTTCGGGGGGGCGGTCTGCGTCCTGGAACCGAACGTGAAGGAGGGTCTGGGCGGCCTCCGGGACCTCCACGCGATCCTCTGGGTCGGCCACGCCCGCTTCCGCAGCCGGGGGCTCTCCGGCCTGCACGCCGAGGGGTGGATCTCGGAGAGGGAGTACGTGGCGGCGCGGCGCGCCTACGACTTCCTGTCCCGGGTCCGCAACGAGGCCCACTTCGCCACCGGTCGCAAGACCGACCTCCTGACCCTCGACCTGCAGCCCGAGCTGGCCCAGAGCCTCGGATACAAGGCCAAGGGGGGGCTCCTCCCCTCCGAGCTCTTCATGCGCGACTACTTCCGCCGCGCCTCGGAGCTCTACGACGCCCGCCGCGGCTTCATGCTGATCCACCTCGCCCCCGAGCCGCGGCGCTCCCTCTTCGGGCTCCGCCGCCCGCGCTCCCACAAGGGGTTCACGGTCAAGGACGGCCAGCTGCACGTGCGCGGAGAGGAGCTCAAGGGTGGGCCCATGCGCATCCTCGAGGCCTTCGCGAACGCCCAGGGGGAAGGCCTCGACCTCTCCGAGGAGCTGAAACGGGCGATCCGCGAGCGGACCGAGGCCATCGACCGGGTATTCCGGTCCTCGCGGGAGGCCACCCGGTCCTTCCTGCGCCTGCTCGAGCGGCGGGGCCGGGTGGGTCCGGCCCTGCGGGCGATGCACGAGACGGGAGTGCTCGGCCGCCTGCTGCCCGAGTGGGCCCGCATCACGTTCCTCGTCCAGCACGACTTCTTCCACAAGTACACGGTGGACGAGCACACCCTCAAGGCCGTCGAGGCCCTGGACGAGGTGGCGACGGGGGCCGATACCGCCCTGGCTCGGCTCGGCAAGGTCTTCGACGAGGTGGAGGACGCGATGCCCCTCTACCTCGGCATGCTCCTCCACGACATCGGCAAGGGGCGGGGGGCGGGGCACGTGACGCGAGGGGTGAAGATCGCCACCCGGATGTTCGAGCGCCTGCGGCTCGAGCCGGGGGCGGCGGAGAACGCGCTCTTCCTGATCGGGGCTCACCTCGAGATGTCGCAGCTCTCCCAGCAGCGCGATCTCAGCGAGCCCGGACTGGCGCAGACCTTCGCGGCCCGGGTGGGGAGCCTGGAGCGGCTGAACCTGCTCTTCCTGCTCACCTACGCCGACCACCGCGCGGTGGGCCCCGGGATCTGGAACGAGTGGAAAGCCTCCCTGCTCTGGGAGCTCTACAACCGCGCGCGCCCTCACCTCGCGGGCGGGGAGCGCCGCCACCCAGACAACGACCGCAGCGAGCAGGCCCGGGAGAGCGCGGTAGCGGAGCTCCTCGACGAGTTCCCGGGGGACGACGTGCAGCGGCACTTCGCGCTGCTGCCCGAGCGCTACCTCCGGACCACGAGCGCCGACCGCATGGTGCGCCACTTCCGCCTGCTGCGGTCGCTGGGCGAGCGCCCCGCGGCCGTGGAGTGGGGGGAGGCGCCGGAGCGCCAGTGCAGCGAGCTCACCGTCACCGCCCACGACCGCCCCGGGCTGCTGGCGAGCCTGGCGGGCACCCTGACCGCGAGCGGGATCGACATCCTGAGCGTCGACCTCTTCAACCGGGACGACGGCCTGGTCATCGACACGTTCCTGGTGTCCGAGGTCACGGGCCAGCGGCCGGTGGAGCGGGAGCGGCGGGCGAGGATCGCGCGGGACCTGGCGGAGGCGGCCGCGGGCCGTCTGGACGTGGGCAAGGCGGTCGAGAAATGGCGGGCCACCAGCGCGCGGCGGCCACGGCGGCAGTGGGCCCGGGGGCACCGGGAGCCTGCGGTGCGCTTCGACGGGGAGGGCTCCGCCACCGCGACCATCGTCGAGGTGCGCGCCCCCGACCAGCCGGGGCTCGCCTACACGATCGCGGACACCCTGGCCCACCTCGGGCTCGACATCACGTTCGCCAAGATCGCGACCGCGAAGGCCCTCGCCCTCGACGTGTTCTACGTGACCGACGCAGGGGGGCGGAAGCTCTCCCCGGAAACCATGAGGGAGGTCGAGGACGCGCTGCTGGCGGCTCTCGGCCCGAGGACCAGGGACCAGAAGCGAGTGAAGGAGGCGGAATGAAGAAGGTCGAAGCCATCGTGCGGCCACACCTGCTGGAGGCCGTCAAGAACGCCTTGCAAGAGGTCGGCATCGTCGGCATGACCGTCAGCGAGGTGAAGGGTTTCGGGCGGCAGAAAGGACACACCGAGACCTACCGGGGCAGCGAATACAAGGTCGAGTTCCTGCCCAAGATCAAGATCGAGGTGGCGCTCCCGGACGAGCTGGTGGAGCAGGCGGTGGAGGCCATCCTCAAGACCGCCAAGACCGGCAAGTTCGGAGACGGCAAGGTCTTCGTCAGCTCCCTCGATCAAGTGGTCCGCATCCGCACCGGGGAGCGCGGGGAGGCGGCGCTGTGACGGTCCTCTCGCGATTCCGAGCTTTGGTTTCCAAGGGCGGGCCTCCCGAGGCCCTCAAGAAAGGAGAGTTTGCCTTGAAGAGTGACACCCGCAGACGTCTCGTGCGCAGCTTCGTCTTCGGCCTCGCGCTGGGCCTCGCGGTCTGGGGCTTCCGCTCCGTGACCACGCACGCGCAGGAGCCCGCACCGGCTCCCTCGGCCGCACCCACCGCGGCGGCCCCGGCGCCTGCGGAGTCAACTGCGGCGGCGGCGCCGGTTGCCGCTCCCGCCGCGCCGAAGGGGCCGGATCCCACCGGCGCCGTCACCGGCACCGCGGCCGACGTCCCGGTGAAGGACCCGGCCAAGCCCGCCCTCGCGGAAGTGATGGAGACCGTGGGTCACAACAAGATCTCCATCAACATCGTGTGGACGCTGTTCACGGGCTTCCTGGTCATGTTCATGCAGGCCGGCTTCGCCCTCGTCGAGACCGGGTTCTGCCGCGCCAAGAACGCCGCCCACACCATGTCCATGAACTTCATGATCTACGGCATCGGGATGCTGGGCTACTGGATCTGCGGCTTCGCCCTGCAGATGGGCGGGGTGGGGGCGGTGGCGGTCCTGGGCGGCACCCCGCCCCTCTCGCACGAGTTCGTCCTCACGCTCTTCGGGAAGCCCTTCGGACTCTTCGGTATGTCGGGCTTCTTCCTGGGCTCGGACGTCTATGACGTGGGCGTTTTCGCCCTCTTCCTCTTCCAGATGGTCTTCATGGATACCACCGCCACCATTCCCACCGGGGCCATGGCCGAACGCTGGAAGTGGTCGTCCTTCCTCATCTACGGCTTCTTCATCTCGATGTTCACCTACCCGCTCTTCGCGAACTGGGTCTGGGGCGGCGGCTGGCTCTCCCAGCTCGGGGCCAATTTCGGCCTGGGCCACGGACACGTGGACTTCGCGGGCTCGTCCGTGGTGCACATGGTGGGTGGGGTGGCCGCCCTGGCGGGTGCCATCGTGCTCGGCCCGCGTCTCGGCAAGTACACCAAGGAAGGCAAGCCGGTCGCGATGCCCGGCCACGACATCCCGATGGCCCTCCTGGGGACGTTCATCCTCGCTTTCGGCTGGTTCGGCTTCAACCCCGGCTCCACCCTGGCCGGGACGGATCTGCGCATCGCGGTGGTGGCCACGAACACCATGCTGGCCTCGGCCGCGGGAGCGTTCTCGGCCATGCTCGTGATGATGCTCAAGTTCGGCAAGCCCGACCCGAGCATGATGGCCAACGGAATGCTGGCCGGGCTGGTGGCCATCACGGCCCCCTGCGCCTTCGTGACCGCGCCCGCGGCGGTCCTGATCGGCGTGGTCGCGGGGATCCTCGTCGTCTACTCCGTCTTCTTCGTCGAGGGGACGCTCAAGGTCGACGACCCGGTGGGCGCCATCTCCGTGCACGGTGCCAACGGGGCCTGGGGAGTGATCTCCCTCGGACTCTTCGCAGACGGCAAGTACGGCGACGGCTGGAACGGCGTTCCGGGCACAGTGACCGGGCTCTTCTATGGGGACGCGAAGCAGTTCCTCGCTCAGTGCCTCGGGACCCTCACCTGCTTCGTGTTCGTGTTCGTGACCATGTACGTCTTCTTCAAGGTGCTGGACGCCGTGCTCGGCAACCGTGTCTCGGCCGAGGTCGAGCTGGCTGGCCTCGACCTGCCGGAGGTGGGAGCACTCGCCTATCCGGAGTTCGTGCTCACTCCCGGCAGCGCCTCCGTGGTGGAGGCGTCGTTGCCATCCCCCGCCATGGCGGGATCACGGGCCAAGGCGGCGGCGGAGGCCCTATGAGCAGGTAAGGCAGCAGGAAGAACCCGGCGGCGCGCCGCGGCCACGGCGCGCCGCCCCGTTGTCCCGTCAAACGACATTGGAGTAGAGGAATTATGACACACGACTACGCGCCGTTGAGTCGACGGTTGTTGTACCTGTCCCTGGCGTTGATGATCGCCGGGGGGGCCGCCGCGGGGGCCGAGACACCCGCCCCGACACCGACCCCGTCTCCGGAGCCGTCCCCGGAGGCGAGCCCGGCGGCGCCGACGCCCCTGGAGGTGACCGCCTTCGCCGACGCTTACTACGGGTGGCACTTCAACAAGACGGCCGCCCTGCTGCGCAACTTCGACGTCGATCACAACGCCTTCAGCATCAACCTGGTGGAGGTCGCGCTCGAGAAGAAGACCTCGACCGCCAGCCGGGTCGGCTTCCGGGCCGACCTGGACTTCGGCCCCACCGCGGACGCGGTGGCCAGCCTTGAGCCCTCGGGGACGGGGAAGGACGTCTTCAAGCACCTCCAGCAGGGCTACGTCAGCGCGCTGGCCGGCTCGAAGCTGCAGATCGACTTCGGCAAGTTCGTGACCCAGCACGGGGCGGAGGTGATCGAGTCGAAGGACAACTGGAACTACTCCCGCTCGCTGCTCTTCGCCCTGGCCATCCCGTACTACCACGTCGGCCTCCGAGGCACCCTGCCCCTGAACGACAAGCTCACCCTGGCCGGCTACGTGGTGAACGGCTGGAACAACTCGACCGACAACAACTCGGGCAAGACCTTCGGCCTGCAGGCCATGGTCAAGCCCAACGGCAAGCTGACCTGGGTGGCCAACTACATGGGCGGTCCGGAGCAGAAGGACGACAACCACGACTGGCGCCACCTCTTCGATACCACGGTCACCGTGACCGCCACTCCCAAGCTCAGCCTGATGGCCAACTACGACTACGGCAAGGACACCATCGCCGGCACCGGAGTGAGCTGGCAGGGTGTCGCCCTCTACGCGCGGTACCAGGCGAAAGAGTACTGGGCCCTCATCCCCCGCTACGAGTGGCTCGACGATGACGACGCGTTCATGACGGGCACCCGCCAGAAGGTCCAGGAGTTCACCCTCACCAGCGAGTTCACCGTCGCGAAGGCCCTGATCACCCGACTGGAGTACCGGCGGGACTTCTCGAACTCGGCGTTCTTCCCGACCGACACGGGGAGCGCCAAGAAATCGCAATCGACGCTGACCGTCGGAGTGTTGTATGTATTCGGCGGGAAGATCTGACCACTCCGGGGCGCCGGAACGTCCGGCGTCCCGCTTTTCAACTGCCTGAAGGAGGCGGAATGACCCCAAGCGACGTATTGAAGCTGGCCAAGGAGAAGGGCGTGAAGATCGTGGACCTCCGGTTCATCGACATGCCCGGACTCTGGCAGCACTTCTCCATCCCGGTGGGGGAGCTCAACGAGGACCTGTTCAAGGATGGCATCGGCTTCGACGGCTCGTCGATCCGCGGGTTCCAGGCCATCAACGAGTCGGACATGCTCCTGATGCCGGACTCGACGACCGCGCAGCTCGACCCCTTCACCGCCGTCCCCACCCTGGTCCTGATCTGCGACGTGAAGGACCCGGTGACCCGCGCCTTCTACGACCGCGACCCTCGCTACGTGGCCAAGAAGGCCGAAGCCTACCTGAAGAGCACGGGGATCGCCGACACCGTCTACATCGGCCCCGAGCTCGAGTTCTTCATCCTGGACAGCGCCCGCTTCGACCAGGGCTACAACTTCGGCTTCTATCACCTCGACTCGGACGCGGGGACGTGGAACACCGGCCGCGAGGGAACCCCCGAGCGGCCGAACCTGGGCTACCGGCCCCGCTACAAGCAGGGCTATTTCCCGGTCGCCCCCGCCGACCACCACCAGGACCTGCGCTCGGAGATGGTGCTGGCCCTGGAGAGCGTCGGGGTCAAGATCGAAGTACACCACCACGAGGTGGCCTCGGCCGGCCAGACCGAGATCGACATGAGGTTCGACACCCTGGTCAAGATGGCGGACAAGGTCCTCTGGTACAAGTACTGCACGAAGAACACGGCCAAGAAGTTCGGCAAGACCGTGACCTTCATGCCCAAGCCCATCTTCCAGGACAACGGCTCGGGCATGCACACCCACCAGTCGCTCTGGAAGGGCGGCAAGAACCTCTTCTACCAGAAGGGCGGCTACGCCGACATCTCGGAGACCTGCAAGCACTACATCGGCGGCATCCTGAAGCATGCCCCCGCCCTCTGCGCGCTGATCGCTCCCTCCACCAACTCGTACCGGCGCTTGGTCCCCGGCTACGAGGCGCCCATCAACCTGGCCTACAGCGCCCGCAACCGCTCCGCCGCGGTGCGCATCCCCATGTACTTCAGCTCGGAGCCGTCGAAGCGGATCGAGTTCCGGACCCCGGACCCCACCTGCAACCCCTACCTCTCGTTCGCCGCCTGCCTGCTGGCGGGCCTGGACGGGGTCCAGAACAAGATCGACCCCGGCCAGCCCCTCGACAAGGACCTCTACGAGCTGCCCGCGGAGGAGGCGGCCAAGGTCAAGCAGCTCCCGGGCTCCCTGGAGGTGGTGCTCGACCACCTGGAGAGGGACCACGAGTTCCTGCTCAAGGGCGACGTGTTCACCCGGGACTTCATCGAGACCTGGCTGGAGTACAAGCGGAAGAACGAGGTCGACGCCATCCGGCTCCGCCCGCATCCGTACGAGTTCTCCCTGTACTTCGACATTTGAGTTGCACGGGGGGGACGCCCGCGTCGCGTCCCCCCCCTCCTGCCCCATGACCGCCCCTGACGTCCGGGACCTGCTCCTCGCGTCGCACCTCGAGCCGTCCCGGGCGGCCGAGCTGCTTCGCCCCTTCGGCTTTCGCGACCCGCGGGCCGCCGACCGCGAGCTGCAGGCCCTGGCCGAGGACCCCTCGGCCCGCGCGCGGCTGGCCGAGCTGCTGCCGGACCTCCTGGCCGGCCTCGCCGCTTCCGCCGACCCCGACGGCGCCCTCTCGCGCCTGGAACGCTTCGTCCGCGCGAGCGGGAGCGCGGCCGCCATGCTCTCCCACCTCACGACCGACCCACGGATGATCGACGTGCTGGCCCGCACGTTCGGGGCCAGCCCCTTCATGGCCGAGATCCTGATCCGGCACCCCGCCTGGCTCTACTGGCTTTCGGAGCCCGACGTGCTGGCCCGGTCGCGTACGAAGGACGAGATGGCCCGCGACCTTGCGGCCGCCCTCGACCCCCTGCGCACCGACGAGCGCCGGCTCGACGCCCTGCGCCTGGCGAAGCGCCGGGAGATCCTGCACGTCGGGGTGCGCGACCTGCTGCGGCTGGCCACGGTCGAAGACACGGTGAGCGCGCTGTCCCTGCTTGCCGAGGCCCTCATCGAGGCCGCCTGCGTGGTCGCGGAGGAGGGACTGCGCGCCAGCCTGGGCCTGCGCCCGCTCCGGGTGCGCGGGCGACGCGGGCCCGCGCGCACGGGCTTCACCGTCCTCGGCCTCGGCAAGCTGGGCGGAGGCGAGCTGAACTTCAGCTCCGACGTCGACCTCGTCTACCTCTACGCCACTGACCGGGGACGCGCCCCGGGCGGGGCCTTCGTCTCCGACCGGGGCGACTACTTCCAGGCCCTGGCCCGCCGGATCACTTCGACCCTGGTGGACGTGACCGGCGAAGGCTACGTCTACCGGGTCGACCTGCGGCTGCGGCCGGAAGGCCGGAGCGGGAGCGTGGCCCAGTCGCTGCGCTCGTTCGAGGAGTACTACCAGTTGCGCGGCGCCACCTGGGAGCGCCTCGCCCTGCTCAAGGCCTGGCCGGTAGGGGGGGACCGCGCGCTCGGCACGCGCTTCCTCGAACGGGTGCGCCCGTTCGTCTATGGCCGGCCCTTCGACGCGGCCGCCCTGGAGGACGTGCGGCGGGTGAAGCAGCAGATCGACCGCAAGATCGCCGAACGGGCGGAGAGCCATCGGCACGTCAAGCTCGGGGTGGGGGGGATCCGGGAGATCGAGTTCATCTGCCAGGCGATGCAGGTTCGCTTCGGGGGACGCCACCGGAGCCTGCGCGAGCGCAGCACCCTCGGAGCCCTCGATGCCCTGCGCCGGGCGCGCCTCCTGGCCCTCGAGGAGCACGACGCACTGGTGCGCGCCTATCTCTTCCTCCGCGACGTCGAGAACAAGCTGCAGATGGTCTCGGACACGCAGGTCCACGCCCTGCCCGAGGTCCCGGAGGAGGTCCGGGCCTGCGCGCTCCGCCTCGGCTACCGCGACCGTGACGCCCGCAAGGCCGAGGACGCGCTCCTCTCGGACTACCGATCCCACACCGAGGCCACCCATCGGATCTTCGAGGACGTGCTAGGGGGACACCGGCTGCTCTAACGGCTCGCTACACACCCCCGGTAGAGACTCCCACTCGCCCGTCGTAGACATAGTCTGTCTCCGCAACGGTGACCTGAACGAGAAATGGTGACGCCGTCGAACAACGAGAGGCACCTGACGCGGCCATCGCACGTAGTCCCGGTGTTCGGCAGACAGAACGTGTTACGTGCACCCTCCCTCCCCCGGGGGAGAGCTTATCCAGGCGAGGGACACGGGTGGTCCTGAGGGCGGTGCGAGGCATGGAGAAAGGGGCACCCACGGGGCGACGGGGTACCATGGTTGCTGGAGGTGTGCGGATGAAGCGCTACAGCGGCCAGGTACGCTGGGGCAGATGCCCCCGGGGTCACCAATACCAGATCGGCAACGGCTGCCCCCAGTGCAGAGCGATAAAGCGTGCGGGACAGTCTGGCGTAGGTGGCAGGAGCCTCTTTGCCAGACGAACGCTCTCCAGCGGAAGGAGCATCGGCGGCAGGGGTCTCGGCGCCAGGAGGATGCGCTGAGAGCCGCAGCCTGACCTGCTACGCGGATCGTAGACTCGGGCCTCCCCTCAGGAGAGGAGAAACCGACGGCCCAAGGACGAGGCTCGCGCGCTTGCGCCTTCTGTGGCGGTCCGGCCAACTCAAGAGAGCACGCCTGGCCTGACTGGCTTCTGTCATTGGCTCGGACTGGCCATGGCTCGATTAGCGGTGAGCGAGACGGAGAACCCGCCCGCGAGTGGCGCAGGCCGAAGGCCAGCGTAAAGGTCAAGCGAGTCTGCGTGCCTTGCAACACCACCTGGATGAGCGCCCTTGAGGACGAGGCGCGCCCTCTATTGCTTCCCCTCATCCACGGTACACCCGTCACCCTGACCGGGCCGCAGCAACTTGTCGTTGCCACGTGGTCCGTCAAGACAGCGATGGTGTTCGACTTGACGCGCGCAGCTGAGAAGATCTACTTCTCGCAGCCGGAGCGAGACTATCTCTACCGAGCCCGCGCCAAACGAGGGTTTGGCCCACCGTTCCCACCGCATACGTTCGTGTGGTTGGCAACCTACAACGGCGACGACGTTGGCGCGTACGGCGCGGCAAGCGAGTTCATGCTTATCCGGTTGTTTCAGCATACCCCCAGATGTTGGGGTCAGCCGTCAAGGGCCAATCGCTGAAGGTCCTTGGCACCCCGGATGCGACGGGAGGGTGTAGGTGCCCGTCCGGTGCCCAGGCCAAGGAGCGTCTGGAAGGCGGCCATGGGGGTCCTCCGCCGATTGTGCCGAAAGACGAACTCATCGAGGTAGACCTGGAGTTGGCCGCGGCTGA